>Ga0265798_10005428_pt1 | contig 17150 bp, 15 predicted proteins | sample P3T30metagenome_FD_192430 | JGI IMG/M metagenome (GOLD analysis project Ga0265798, IMG submission 192430) | Plant litter microbial communities from East Loma Ridge, Irvine, California - P3 T30 | ecosystem: Environmental > Terrestrial > Plant litter > Unclassified | place: USA: California... | reverse complement strand
CTCGGGCAAGGTGCTGGTGGAACTGCTCAACGATATTCTCGACATGTCCAAATTCAATGCCGGGCATCTGGAGATTGAACGCATCCCGTTCGACCTGGGCCTGCTGGTCGAGGACACCGCCAACCTGCTGTCTCAGAACGCAGCGCCCAGCGTCGAACTGACGTGCCTGATTGGGCCGGATTTCCCGGCCATGGTTTCCGGCGACCCGACCAGAGTCAGGCAAATCGTCAGCAACCTGCTGTCCAACGCGCTCAAGTTCACCCGATTCGGGCGAGTGGATGTACGATTGAGCCATTGCACCGATCCCCAGACCCGGGAGAACCGGGTGAAGATCGAAGTGCGCGACACCGGCATCGGCATTGCGCAGGAGGCCCAGACACGAATTTTTCAGCCGTTTACCCAGGCGGAGGCCGCCATCACCCGGCAATATGGCGGCACCGGGCTCGGGTTGTCGCTGACGCACAGCCTGTGTCAGGCCATGAACGGCACGCTGACCTTTCAGTCGCGGTCAGGCTTTGGCAGCCTGTTCTGCGCAGAGCTGCCATTGCCTGTACACATCGAGGCCATATCCCCTGCCCCGCTCAAGGGTCGGGTGACGGTGGTCAGTTCCGCTGGCAGTGGTCTGGTGGAGCTGCTGGGCAGCCTGCTGCCGGCGTGGGGCGTGGATCTGGAACGGCGCAGCATTGATGATCGCGCCCACGAATTGGAACTCGATACCCGCCCCGATCTGGTGATCACCGATTGCCCTGAATGCCTGTTCGCCATTCGCCCCGCGACGCCCGCGCCCATTCTATTGGTGACTGCTTACGGTAATTTCATGCCCGGCGAACAGGTGATCGCCTTGGCGCCCCTGCAGCAACAGGCTCGACCATTGGCCAGAAATGCGCTCTACCACACCCTGCGTCGCGTGCTGGCCCAGGAAGAGAACAGCGTGAGGACCAACGCATTGCCGGAGCCAGCCACACAGCGTCCGGCGCGTGTCCTGCTCGTGGAGGACAATCCGGTGAATCAATTGGTGGCCAAGGGAATTCTCGCCAAACTGGGTTGCGACGTGGTGGTCAGCAGTCACGGTGGCGAAGCGCTTGAGGAGCTGGAGCGCGGTGATTTCGATCTGGTGCTGATGGATTGCAACATGCCGGTCATGAACGGCTATGAGGCCAGTCGGCAGATACGAGCCAGCGGTCGCTGGCCCAACCTGCCCATCGTCGCCCTCACCGCCAACGCCATGCCCGACGAACGCGAGCGCTGCAAGGCCGCCGGGATGAGCGATTATCTGGCCAAGCCCTTCAGACGGGCCGAGCTGGTGAGCATTCTGGACCAGTGGATTCCGATCGCCGAACAGGCTGATCAGAACGTTTAGCGCAACAGCGCTTCGATTTCGCCGGTCAGCTCTTCAGGCTTGGTCAGCGGCGCAAAACGTTTGACCAGCTTGCAGTCCTTGCCGATCAGAAACTTGGTGAAGTTCCACTTGATGCGCTCCGATCCCAGCAGTCCCGGCGCCTGCTTCTTGAGCTGCACGAACAGCGGATGCGCCTGATCGCCATTGACGTCGATCTTTTTGAACAGCGGGAAGCTGACGCCGTAGTTGAGCTCGCAGAACCCGGAAATGGCGCCCTCGTCTCCCGGCTCCTGCTTGCCGAACTGGTTGCACGGAAAACCGAGCACGACCAGCCCCTGCTCCCGGTAATCCTGCCAAAGCTTTTCCAGCCCTTTGTACTGCGGCGTGAAACCGCATTTGCTAGCGGTATTGACCACCAACACGACCTTGCCGGCAAAATCAGCGAGGGTTTTCTGCTCACCCTTGATGGTGGTGCACGGGATGCTCAGCAGGTTTTCGCTCATGACAGTGCCTCAGGCTAATAGGGATCGCGATATGACCCATGACGTTAGCGTGCAAACGAGCGGCGCGCACTTCAATTTCCGGCATTGATAAAACCCGATAAGCGCAGCGGCCGCCCGTCACAACGTCGTTATGCACGCGGCTCCAGGTTCAGACACACCGAATTAATGCAATAACGCAGACCGGTCGGCGGTGGACCATCCGGAAATACGTGCCCCAGATGCGCGTCACACTTGGCGCAGACCACTTCGGTACGGATCATGCCGTGACTGACGTCACGCACATCCACCACGGCGCTGTCTTCGATTGGTGCGTAGAAGCTCGGCCAGCCGCAGCCTGAATCGAACTTGGTTGCAGAGTCGAAAAGCGCTTCGTTGCAGCAGACACAATGGTAGACGCCATCGGTCTTTGTATCGTTGTACTTGCCGCTGAAAGGGCGTTCGGTCGCTTTCAGGCGACAGACGTTGTACTGCTCAGGGTCAAGCATCGCCCTCCACTCTTCGAGCGTCTTCTCAAACTTTTCCACGGGTACACCTCCAATGCTGAAAAAGCCTGATCTGTATCTTTTCCGCAGATCAGGTGGCACGTATGATTGCGCCAGGTCAGGCGTCAGTCTGGCACCCGCGTTTGTCGCGCACAAATCCATTTCATCGTGTTTCGTGCAGCGACCTTCAATTGCAAGTCAGCAACAGCTCGTCCATTTTCGGGATCATCACCATGCAGTTCAGCAAATCGAACAAGCTCGCTAACGTCTGCTACGACATTCGCGGGCCGGTGCTCAAGCACGCCAAACGTCTGGAAGAGGAAGGCCATCGCATCCTCAAGCTGAATATCGGCAACCCGGCACCGTTTGGTTTCGAGGCGCCGGACGAAATTCTGCAGGACGTGATCCGCAACCTGCCGACCGCCCAGGGCTACAGCGACTCCAAAGGCCTGTTCAGCGCCCGCAAGGCCGTGATGCAGTACTACCAGCAGAAGCAGGTCGAAGGTGTCGGCATCGAAGACATCTACCTGGGCAACGGCGTGTCCGAACTGATCGTGATGTCGATGCAGGCGCTGCTCAACAACGGCGATGAGGTGCTGGTCCCGGCACCTGACTATCCGTTGTGGACCGCTGCCGTCGCATTGTCAGGCGGTAATCCGGTGCATTACCTGTGCGACGAGCAGGCCAACTGGTGGCCGGACCTGGCTGACATCAAGGCCAAGATCACGCCCAATACCAAGGCCATGGTGATCATCAACCCGAATAACCCGACGGGCGCGGTGTACTCGAAAGAAGTGCTGCTGGGCATGCTGGAGCTGGCTCGCCAGCACAATCTGGTGGTGTTCTCCGACGAGATCTACGACAAGATCCTTTACGACGATGCCGTGCATGTATGCACCGCCTCACTGGCGCCGGACCTGCTGTGCCTGACGTTCAACGGCCTGTCCAAGTCTTACCGCGTCGCAGGCTTCCGCTCCGGCTGGATCGCGATTTCCGGTCCCAAGCACAACGCACAGAGCTACATTGAAGGCATCGACATTCTGGCCAACATGCGTCTGTGCGCCAACGTGCCGAGCCAGCACGCCATCCAGACCGCACTGGGCGGCTACCAGAGCATCAACGACCTTATCCTCCCGCCGGGCCGCCTGCTGGAGCAGCGTAACCGTACCTGGGAATTGCTCAACGACATTCCCGGCGTCAGCTGCGTGAAGCCGATGGGGGCGCTGTATGCCTTCCCGCGCATCGACCCGAAGATCTGCCCGATCCATAACGACGAGAAATTCGTGCTGGACCTGCTGCTGTCGGAAAAATTGCTGGTTGTGCAAGGTACCGCCTTCAACTGGCCGTGGCCGGATCACTTCCGCGTGGTGACCCTGCCTCGCGTGGACGAGCTGGAGCAGGCTATTGGCCGCATCGGCAATTTCCTGAAGGGTTATCGCCAGTAAGCCATCACCGGATGTGACGCCCTCGCACCGTGCCCCGACCTGTTCGGGGCATTTTATTTGTGAGGTGGACTGACACGGTCATCTTTCGGCTTTCATACGCTGCAAGGGCTGGGGCCATGACTCAGCCGCCGTTCAGGTTCCCGGGATTACCATCGAATCAGACCAGAGGACACAGTTTGAAATAGTCCCTCTGTTGAATAGCGGCAGGCATCACCTTATATACCCGGCATCCAGTTACATTTTGTCCTGAGGAGAACGTTTCGACCATGATGCGCATTTTGCTGTTTTTGGCCACTAACCTTGCGGTCGTGCTGATAGCCAGCATTACCCTGAGCCTTTTTGGCTTCAATGGGTTCATGGCGGCCAACGGGGTTGATCTGAACCTCAATCAGCTGCTGGTTTTCTGCGCTGTGTTCGGCTTCGCGGGCTCTCTGTTTTCGCTGTTCATTTCCAAATGGATGGCAAAGATGAGCACCGGCACTCAGATCATTACCCAGCCGCGTACCCGCCATGAGCAATGGTTGCTGCAGACCGTGGAACAACTGTCCCGCGATGCAGGCATCAAGATGCCGGAAGTCGGTATCTTCCCGGCCTATGAGGCCAACGCATTTGCGACGGGCTGGAACAAGAACGATGCACTGGTTGCCGTCAGCCAGGGCCTGCTGGAGCGTTTTTCACCCGACGAGGTGAAAGCGGTGCTGGCCCACGAAATCGGTCACGTATCGAACGGCGACATGGTGACGCTGGCGCTGGTGCAGGGCGTGGTGAACACCTTTGTGATGTTCTTCGCCCGCATCATCGGCAACTTCGTCGACAAGGTGATTTTCAAGACCGAAAACGGTCAAGGCATCGCCTACTACATCACGACGATCTTCGCTGAACTGGTCCTGGGTTTCTTGGCCAGCGCGATCGTGATGTGGTTCTCGCGAAAGCGTGAGTTCCGTGCTGACGATGCCGGTGCACGTCTGGCCGGCACTCAGTCGATGATCAGTGCCTTGCAGCGCCTGCGCTCCGAACAGGGCGTGCCGGTGAACATGCCTGACAGCCTGACAGCGTTCGGCATCAACGCCAGCCTGAAACATGGTATCGCCGGCCTGTTCATGAGCCACCCGCCGCTGGAAGTCCGCATCGAGGCGCTGCGCCGTCGCGGCTGATTGATCGGGCAGTCATTAATAAAAGGGCGACGTGAGTCGCCCTTTTTTATCTCTAGTCACTGCATACTGAAGACCGTGGGAGGCGCCACCACGTCTTCGACGTAGCCCTGTCGCGCAGCAAGCCGCCTCCCACAAAATCCATTTTCTTCAGTGGTTTACATGTTGCTTGATAAGAGGCGGCTTGATCAAAAGTCGACTGACACCCTGCGCTCCATCCAGTAAGCACACTCTTCCATACGCCTCACCCCTGCGCCAAGCGCTCTGGAACTGCTCTGGAGCGCATCGCGCGCGCTGACCCGCGTCACATTCCAGTGGGCAGACACATGAGCCTGCAGCCACTCGTGAGACACGGAGAACGGCGGGCCGTCCAGCTCGGCCTGATCGTAATCCAGCGTGATCAACAATCCCCTGCACACTGGCGGCATCAACTGCTCAAGCTGTCGGACGTAACGCTCCCTCATGTCGGACGGCAGCGCAATCATCGCGGCCCGGTCATAAAATGCTGCGCACACACCGATGTCTTCAGCCGTCAGCGCAAAGAAATCACCACACCAGATGTCGATACCAGGTGCCGAGTAGAGAGTGAAGCCTCCACGTTGCGTCACCTGCGGCTCAAGCCGGTGCTCCGCAAAATAGCCCTCCACCGCCGTCTGCGACAGCTCGACGCCGACCACCTGGAAGCCCTGCTCGACCAGCCAGCTCATGTCATGGCTCTTGCCGCACAAGGGCACCAGCACGCGGGCGCCCTTCTCCAGTTCCAATTCGGGCCAGAGCTTGCGCAGTTCCTGATTCACATCGGCCTGATGAAAGCCGATCTGCCCCGCCGTCCATCGCTGCCGCCAAAATTCTGCGTCCACAAACCCTCCCGATAATCCGATCAAACCGCATCAAAACTTATATTAGATTTGGATCCCAGCCCTGGCGGAAGATGTGTCATCACTATTTTCATGGAGTCCACATGTTCCCCAGCCTGTTTATCTCGCACGGCTCGCCCATGCTGGCGCTGCAGCCCGGCGAGAGTGGTCCTGCGCTGGCACGTCTTGCAGCCGAAATGCCAAGACCGCGCGCCATCGTGATGGTATCGGCCCATTGGGAAAGCCACGAGCTGCTGGTCAACGGCAATCCACAACCGGAAACCTGGCACGACTTCGGCGGCTTCGCTGCAGAATTGTTCGCTGTGCAGTACCCCGCCCCCGGCCTGCCTGATTTGACCCGCGAAGTGGTCGAGCTACTGGCCGCCAGCGACCTGCCCGCACGTATCGACAGCAGACGTCCGTTCGATCATGGCGTCTGGGTGCCGCTGTCGCTGATGTATCCACAGGCCGATATTCCCGTGGTGCAGATTTCCCTGCCCAGCCGACAAGGCCCCGAGCTGCAGACCCGTGTCGGCAAGGCGCTTGCCGGTTTGCGCGCTGAGGGCGTATTGATCATCGGCTCCGGCAGCATCACCCATAATCTGGGCGAATTGAACTGGAACGGTGATTCGGCACGCGTAGAGCCGTGGGCACAAGCATTCAGGGACTGGATGATCGACAAGCTGGCCAGCGATGACGAAAGCGCGCTGCATCAGTACCGCAGCCTCGCGCCGCATGCTGTCCGCGCCCACCCGAGCGACGAGCATCTCTTGCCGCTGTACTTCGCCAGAGGCGCAGGCGGTGAATTCAGCATCGCGCATCAGGGTTTCACCATGGGCGCGCTGGGCATGGACATCTATCGGTTCGGCTGACGCCTTAAAAATTCGAGGCAAAAAAAATCCCCGAACCAGTCGGGGATTTTTTATTGGACGATCAGCTCAAGAGCGGATCAATCCTCGCGATAGCGACGCAGCTTCAACTGCTTGCCGGCAACGCGGGTGTCCTTGAGCTTGGTCAGCAGACGTTCAAGACCATCTTCCGGCAGCTCGACCAGGCTGAAGCTGTCACGGACCTGGATACGGCCGATGGCTTCGCGGGCCAGGCCGCCTTCGTTGAGGATGGCGCCCAGCAGGTTCTTGGCAGCGATACCATCACGGGCACCCAGCGCGGTACGGCAACGGGCGCGACCTTCAGCCAATGGAACCGGCGCACGACGCTCGCGCTCTGGACGATCGCCACGATCACCACGGTCCGGACGATCGCCACGCGGGGCGTTGTTCGGAACCAGTGGGCGCTCGCGCTCGATGGCAGCCAGGGTCAGGGCCTGACCGTTGGTAGCCTTGCGCAGCAGAGCGGCGGCCAGTGCACGTGGCGAGCAACCGATGTCGGCAGTCAGACGATCCAGCAGATCACCGTGGGTCGACTCGGCGTCGGCAACCAGTGGCGACAGGCTGTTGGTCAGTTTCTTGATGCGGGCATCCAGCACAGCCTGGGCATCCGGCAGGCGGACTTCCGCAACCTTCTGGCCAGTCACACGCTCAATCACCTGCAGCATGCGGCGTTCACGCGGCGTCACCAGCAGCAGTGCGCGACCTTCGCGACCGGCACGACCGGTACGACCGATACGGTGAACGTAGGACTCAGGATCGTAAGGCATGTCCACGTTGAATACGTGGGTGATACGCGGAACGTCGAGACCACGGGCAGCAACGTCGGTCGCTACAACGATGTCCAGACGGCCATCCTTGAGGGAGTCGATGACGCGCTCACGCTGGTTCTGGGCGATGTCGCCGTTCAATGCTGCGGCCTTGTAGCCTTTGGCTTCCAGCGCGCTGGCCAGATCCAAGGTCGCCTGCTTGGTGCGGACGAACATGATCAGGGCGTCGAAGTCTTCGACTTCCAGCAGGCTCAGAACAGCCGAGGTCTTCTGGTCAGCATGAACCAGCAGGTGGGCCTGCTCGATCGCGGTAACGGTCTGGGTCTTGGTCTGGATCTTGACGTGCTTCGGATCACGCAGGTGGCGTTCAGCGATGGCACGGATCGACTGTGGCAGCGTGGCCGAGAACAGAACGGTCTGGCGGGTCTCAGGCATGGCCTTGAAGATCACTTCCAGGTCGTCCATGAAGCCCAGCTTCAGCATTTCGTCCGCTTCGTCGAGAACCAGGTGGTTCACGGTCGCCAGGACTTTTTCGTCACGGCGAAGGTGATCGCACAGACGGCCTGGAGTGGCGACGACGATTTGAGCGCCGTTGCGAATGGCCTTGAGCTGAGGGCCCATAGGCGCGCCGCCGTAGACCGCTACAACGGTCACGCCCGGCATTTGTTTTGCGTAGGTCTCGAACGCGGTGGCAACTTGAAGTGCCAGCTCGCGGGTCGGGGCCAGGATCAGTGCTTGCGGCTCGCGCTTGCTCGGGTCGATGCGATGCAGGATAGGCAGTGCGAACGCGGCGGTTTTACCCGTACCGGTTTGCGCCTGACCAATCATGTCGTGACCGGCGAGAATAATCGGGATCGATTGCTGCTGAATGGCCGAAGGCTCTTCGTAGCCAGTGGCGACGACAGCTGCAACGATATTGGGATGAAGTTCGAGAGCGGCGAAGCCGCCGATTTCCTGGGTCATGGGTCTGCCTCTAGTGCATCCGCAAAGACCCATGCTTCAAAGCTGCGCGTGCCGTGTACGACCTTGAGGTCACCCTGGCTGCTTTGTCGGCGGGGATTTGCGAAAACGTTTGATGAATGGATCGTCAATGATAGTTCGCAGTGCGAACGCGCGACCGAAGCGGGCTTCGGAGAACTGCTATATCACGACGAGGGCCTCGTTAAGGCCGGCGCGCACTATACCGGAATTGCGCACGAAAGTGAGTCTTTTTTTTGCGAAACGTTGCCGGCCAGGCGAGAAAAATCAGGCGTTTCAAACCCTGAGCTTCCTGCCCGGCACCGTACGGCCCCGCGATTGCGGGGACGGCAGCTTAAACGTTTCACCGATTTCTGCAAATGATCAGGGTCAGGTCTTTCGACGTGCGGCGAATTGTCCCACATTCAATTCAGGTTTTCTCTGGCTCAGGTTGCAGGCCGCACTGAGTTGATCAACGAGTCCAGCGAATAACCCAACCGGGACGTCAGCGCTTCGGCGCGCCGGGCGAGTGCTTCGAGGTCCAGCGCCTGATCCAGATCCGAGGGCACGATAAGGATGACGTTGCCCTCCTTCACTGGCAGTTCCCAGTAGTGGCGATGATAAAGGCCGCGCAACAGCGCGGCCCCCAAGGGTTTGCCATCTTCGGTCGCCCACTGGTTGATGATCAGCCAGCCACCGGGATTCAGACGTTGCTGACAGCCGTGCAGGAAATTCCAGGCCAGATGCCCGACACCCGGACCGACATCGGTGTACAGGTCGACGAAGATCAGATCGGCAGGTTCGGTAGTGTCGAGCAGATCCAGCGCGTCGCCGATGCGTATATAAAGGCGCGGATCATCGTCCAGGCCCATGTACTCCATCGCCAGCCGCGGAACGTCGGGGCGCAGTTCGATGACCTCCACGTCTTCCAGCGGCAGGAACTTCATGCACGCCTGAGTCAGCGTCCCGGCACCCAGCCCCAGGAACAGCGCGCTTTCCGGTGCCTCATGGCACAGCGCACCAATCAGCATGGCGCGGGTGTAGTCGTACTCCAGCCAGCTGGGATCGGCCGTGAAGGTGCAGCTCTGCTCAATGGCGTCGCCAAACTCCAGAAAGCGATAATCGTCGACTTCCAGCACGCGGATCATGCCGTAATCGTCGTGGACTTCCGCCAGAATCCGTTCTACGCGTTCACGCTCTTCCGTCATTACCGTTCCCGATTGGCCCGCAAAACGCGAATTGTCGGCCATGCCACGTACTTTGTCACATGTTCAGGAGGACAACGGAAGCCCGGTTATCCGCGTCGCGCTGGCAGCAGCACGGCGAACTGCTAACATGCCGATCCGATTGCACAACCCTAGAGCCAATAATGAGCCAACCCTGGAGCCCCGACAGCTGGCGGGCACTGCCAATTCAACAGCAACCTCACTACCCGGACGCCGAGCATCTATCCAGGGTCGAACAAAGCCTGGCCAGTTACCCGCCGCTGGTGTTTGCCGGCGAGGCCCGAGAGTTGCGTCGCCAGTTTGCCGAAGTGACCCAGGGCCGCGCGTTTCTGCTGCAAGGCGGCGACTGTGCCGAAAGCTTCATGGAGTTTTCCGCCGGCAAGATTCGCGACACCTTCAAGGTGCTACTGCAGATGGCCGTGGTCATGACCTTTGCCGCAGGCTGTCCGGTGGTCAAGGTCGGACGCATGGCTGGCCAGTTCGCCAAGCCGCGCTCGGCCAACGATGAAACCATCGATGGCGTCACGCTTCCGGCCTACCGTGGCGATATCGTCAACGGCATCGGTTTCGACGAGAAGAGCCGCGTTCCCGACCCGGATCGACTGGTGCAGGCCTACAACCAGTCCACCGCCACGCTCAACCTGCTGCGCGCCTTTGCCCAGGGCGGCTTCGCCGACCTGCATCAGGTGCATCAATGGAACCTGGACTTCATCGCCAATTCGGCGCTGGGCGAAAAGTACAGCCAGCTCGCCGACCGTATCGACGAAACGCTCGCTTTCATGCGCGCCTGCGGCATGGACACTTCGCCGCAATTGCGCGAAACCAGCTTCTTCACGGCCCACGAGGCCCTGCTGCTCAACTACGAAGAAGCTTTTGTTCGCCGTGACAGCCTGACCAACGATTACTACGACTGCTCCGCGCACATGCTGTGGATCGGCGACCGTACCCGGCAACTGGACGGCGCACATGTCGAGTTTCTGCGCGGCGTGAACAACCCGATCGGCGTCAAGGTCGGACCGAGCATGAACACTGATGACCTGATCCGGCTGATCGACACTCTCAACCCGGACAACGATCCGGGCCGCTTGAACCTGATTGCGCGCATGGGTGCGAACAAGGTCGGCGATCATCTGCCGCAGCTGATTCGCGCCGTCGAGCGTGAAGGCCGCAAGGTGCTGTGGAGTTCGGACCCGATGCATGGCAACACCATCAAGGCCAGCAGCGGTTACAAGACTCGCGATTTCGCGCAAATTCTGGGCGAGGTCAAACAGTTCTTCCAGGTGCATCAGGCAGAGGGTACCTATGCAGGCGGCATCCACATCGAGATGACCGGACAGAACGTCACCGAGTGCATCGGCGGTGCCCGGCCTATCACCGAGGATGGCTTGTCGGATCGTTACCACACCCATTGCGACCCACGGATGAACGCCGACCAGTCGCTGGAGCTGGCGTTCCTGATTGCCGAGACACTGAAGCAGGTGCGCCGCTAAGTAATCGTCAGCTCTCCAACACCTTTGCCAGACGCACCCCGCTGTCGCGCTGGCAATTGACCTGAATCTGCGCCAACCCCAGCCAACCGGCGAGTTCGCGCAGATTGTCCGCCAGGGCCTGCATGCCCTCCTCGTCCAAACCGTTCGGCTCTTCATGCACGGCATGCACCGCCAGACGATCGGCTGCACGCTCGGAACGCAGATCGATCCGCGCGGCGATACGTTCGTTGTGCAGAAACGGCAGCACGTAATAGCCGTACACACGTTTGTGCTGCGGCGTATAAATCTCCAGCCGATAGCGAAAATCGAACAGCCGCTCGGTGCGCGCCCGCTCCCAGACCAGTGAGTCGAACGGCGACAGCAGCGCGCTGGCGTTGACCTTGCGCGGCACCTTGCTGTCCGGCAGACACAACGCCCTGTGTGTCCAGCCTTGAACCTGAGCAACCTCGAGCGCCCCGTCTTCAACCAGTTCAGCCAGCAGGGTCCGGCTGGGCTGTGGATCCTGGCGGAAATAATCGCGCAGGTCCTTCTCGGTGCCGACGCCCAAAGCGCTGACCGCGTGCAACAACAGCGCACGCTGGGCATCGGCTTCGGCGATTTCGGGTCGGTCGAGAATATCCATGGGCAGGACACGTTCGGGCAGGTCGTACAGCCGCTCGAAGCCACGACGCCCGGCCACCGTTACCTCGCCCGTTGCGAACAGCCATTCCAGCGCCTGCTTTTCCACGCTCCAGTCCCACCAGGGTCCGGCTTTTTCCTGACGTGTACTCAAACTGCCCGCACCCAACGCACCCCGCTCGCGGACGGCTTGCAGCACGCGCTCGATAGCAGGTTGCTGTTCGCGACCGAACCTGGCCAGTCCCTGATAGATGCCTTCGCCCTGAGCCGCACGGCGCATCCGCCAGCGCATCAACGGGTAGAGTTCGACAGGCAGCAGCGACGCCTCATGCCCCCAGTATTCGAACAGGCGCCGATGCCGGCCCTGGCTCCACGCGGCCTGATCCAGCAATGTCGGCGAGTACCGGCCCAATCGCGAAAACAGCGGCAGGTAGTGAGAACGCACCAGCGCATTGACCGAGTCGATCTGTAGCACGCCGAGTCGGCTTATCAACTGCGTGACGTGGCTGGCCTTGATCGTCGCTGGCGGCTGGCGCCCATTGAAACCCTGAGCAGCCAGTGCCAGACGACGTGCTTGTTTGAGGGACAACTCCATAGGCTTAAGCGCTCCCGGTTGGAACCTTCACGCTAGCCGATTCGAGCCTGTCTTGTCAGCGACTCATGGGATCATCCCAGAACGGACGTTCGGTCTCCTGTTGAATATCGGCCCGGCTAAGACCCAGATCTTTCAACGCGCCATCACTCAGTTGCGCCAGAAGACTGCGCTGGCGATGCAGCTCCTGCCAACGTAAGACGTGATTTTTCATCGACTGCAGCGTCTTGCCAAGCGGCGACAGCAGCGATGATCTGGCGACCAGTACATAACCCTTTTGACCTTTCATCATCTCGCCCTCCATGTGGGGATGACTGAAGTCTCGCGCCGGGCCTGAGATCAATCCAACGAATGTTTCTTATGTGAGGCATTCGCAGGGTTGATGCATCGATACTGACAAGCTCTCTATTGTGAACACTCGCCCCTTACCGCACTGTTATAACTGCCAGACCTGTCCTTTAAACTCATTAAACCCTTCGCCATAACAACAAACATCCTTTAAATCTCATCCCGGCCCGATCATCGCAAAACCGAATAACGCTTCCGTTGACAGTCACTTCTCGACTTCTACTATTAAAGAGGCTTATTCATGAAACTTAACGCCTCTGCGCGCATCGCACGAATCGCACGAATCGCACGAATCGTTTGATTCCAGGCACACCGACCTGTCGAAATCACGTTAAACCACCTTTATCACGCGGACCTGTTCAATGGAGGATTCTATCAGCACCCCGTAACACGGAGCCTTTCAGGAGAAACACATGGGCATTGACGCCACTAGAATTCTGTTCAACGCAGAACCGTTCGGGTTCGGTCCTTCCGCAGCAATCGCAGCGATTGCACCGTACTTCCTGGGAAGCGGCACCCACGCCTACGCAGGTGAACAGCACTCGCTGGATTTGCAGAAGCACCTTCCCTATCGGACCATTTTCAATATGACCGGTCACGGCCTCGAAGACTGGGACGACACGATCTCCGGTTTTGATATTGTTATAACCGCCATGGACCTTGATATCGCAAACCGATCTTTATCGATGGGCAAGCGAGTCGTGTTTTACGACGCACTGACCTGGCATTGGCATGCCGAAACACAATGGCCCGGCATTGAAGCGCTGATCCATCATCCTCGCGCACTCTATATTGCCCAAGACTTCATAGGTGTACGCGAACGCCTGGAAGACATAGAGCCGAGCCACTATTCAATCGTCCCTCCCATGACCCACCCGGTGAATGACTGCCCGCGAAAAAGCAGCTCAAATTTTATTCTGCTGAATCTCGGCGGACTGAAGAACCCTTATACAGATGACGCGCTGCTTATCGACTTTGCGCGCGCGATCACCTTCGCCCTGCGTCAGGCTATTGGGCGTGGGATGAAACTTCACATTGCCACCAGCGAAACGATTGCAAACGCACTCGAATCAAAGGACGCCGCTCCTTGCTCTCCCGAAGACGCGTCCCGGATGTTGCGAGACTGCACGTTCGCAGTCTGCACACCGGGGCTGGGCAATATCTATGAATCGGCAGCCGCGCAGACACCGGTCATATGGCTCCCTCCGGTCAACGACACACAAGGCCTGCAGTTGGCCCACCTGCGCAACGCGGGCCTGATTGACGCGGAGCTGAGCTGGGAAATGCTGGGCATCCCCATCGACTACACAGCCCCTCTGCAAACCTGCCTGGATAGCATTGGTGATGCGATTTCAACGCTGGGATGCCCGGAGCGGCGCGCCGCACTGGATAAAGAAATGGCAGACGCAGTGACCTGTATCGGCAAGTGCAAAAAGGGCAGGACTTTTCCACTGATCGAGCGCTTCGGCAGCGGCGGTGACGCGGTCGCCGCCCAAAAAATCAAGGAATGGATAGAAACCTCCGGCCAAGGATATTGCCAGTGAAAATCGCCCAGATCGCTCCCTTGTTCGAGGCCGTCCCTCCCCACTATTACGGGGGTACGGAGCGTGTAGTGTCCTACCTCAGTGAGGCACTTGTTGCATCAGGTCATGAGGTGACGCTGTTTGCCAGCGGTGACTCGATAACATCTGCCGAGCTGGACGCGGTCTGGCCCTCCGCGCTACGGCTCGACTATGGAAACCATGACGCTCTCGGCCCGCATCTGGTCATGCTGGAGCGGGTAAGACGTCGTGCCCATCAGTTCGATATCCTTCACTTCCATCTGGATTTTTACCCTTTCTCCCTGTTCAGCCGCCAACCCACGCCTTATGTGACCACCCTGCATGGCCGCGTGGATACGCCGGAACTGCAACCTGTCTTCGGCGCGTTTGCTGCCATGCCCTTCATTGCGATCTCTGACGCTCAACGCAATGATCTGCCATCCGCCAACTGGGTGGGCACGGTTCACCACGGCCTGCCTGAACAACTCCCTGTACCCCTGCAAATGGAAAGAACCTACCTGGCTTTTCTGGGGCGCATCACGGCCGTGAAGAGAGTGGACGCAGCCATTCGTATTGCTCAACAGTGCAACATTCCCATCAAAATCGCCGCCAAGATTGATGCCATCGACAGGGCCTACTTTGAACACCACATACGTCCCTTGTTTGATTCACCTCTTGTGGACTACGTCGGTGAAATCGACGAACACGAAAAGACTGCCTTCCTGTCCGGCGCCCTGGCATTGCTGTTTCCCATTGACTGGCCGGAACCTTTCGGGCTCGTGATGATAGAAGCCATGGCGTGCGGCACACCGGTGATCGCCTTCCCCTTCGGTTCAGTCCGTGAAGTGGTAGAAGACGGAGTAACCGGTTTCATTGTGGACAATGAAGCGCAGGCTGTAGGAGCCGTTCATAAGGTTGACCAGTTGTCTGCCCTGCGGATCAGAGAGCAGTTCGACAAGCGCTTCACTGCACGGCGCATGGCCGAAAAATATGTGCTTGCTTACCAGTCGCTGATTGAGCGGTCTCGGTGAGATGAAGGGTAATGGCGGAATACAGCGTTCAGGCTTAAGATCAGCCTGAAGAATGTTTCCTCATCGATCCATCCGGGAGATTGATGCATTGGCTAATTACCCAAGCATCGACACAGAGCTGCTGCGCACCTTTGTCGCCATCGCTGACCATGGCGGTTTCACCAAGGCAGGCGACGCGGTCAATCGCACCCAGTCAGCGGTCAGCATGCAGATGAAGCGGCTGGAAGAGGACATCGTCCAGCGCTCGCTGTTTCGCAAGGACGGCCGCACCTTGAGCCTGACCGCCGAGGGCCAGGTGCTGCTCGGCTATGCACGGCGCATCCTCAAGCTGCACAGCGAAGTGTTCAATACGTTGCGCGAGCCGCACATGGTGGGCGTGGTGAAGATAGGCTCGCCCGATGATTACGTGATGCGCTTCCTGCCCGGCATCCTGTCGCAGTTCGCGCAGGCATATCCACTGGTCCAGGTCGAAGTGCACTGCGAGCCATCGGACATGCTGCTGCAACGCCATGACCTGGACCTGACCATCGTGACGCGTCAGCCCGGAAACGAGATCGGCCAGTTGCTGCGTCGCGAGCATCTGGTGTGGGTAGAGGCCGAAGGGCATGCACCCCACGACCAGACGCCCATGCCGTTGGCGATGTTCAACACGCACTGCTTTTGCAGGGAATGGGCCTGCAATGCGCTGGACACCCTCGAGCGTGAATACCGGATCGCCTACAGCAGTGCCAGCATGTCGGCAATCATGGCAGTCGTCGGCGCCGGCCTGGCCGTCACGGCACAATTGCAAAGCCTGATCACGCCCGATCTGCGTGTCCTTGGCGAAGCGGAAAACCTGCCGCAACTGCCAGTCGCCAGCGTGGTGCTGTTGCGCAACACAAAAAACCCTTCGCCCATCACCGAATGCATGGCCGACTACATTGCCGAGGGCTTCAGACTTTGAGTGCGAGGATCACCGCGCACAGCACCAGAAACACGCAGAACATCAGGCGCAGGGTCCGCTCCGGCAGCGAATGCGCCAGCTTCACGCCCCAACTGATACTGGCCAGTCCGCCGATAGCCAGCGGCAGGCCTATCGACCAGTTCACATGGTCATGCAACGCGTAGGTCACCAGCGTTATGCCCGTGCTGGGCGCCGCCAGAGACAGCGCCAGACCTTGCGCCACGACCTGAGTGGCACCGAAGGCGCTGGTCAGAATCGGCGTCGCGATGACCCCGCCGCCCACACCGAACAGGCCGCCGGTGACGCCGGAACCGACGCCCAGCATCCACAGTCTGTTCTCGTGACGCAGTTGCGTGCTGGCCTGCCCCTTGCGCCAGAACATCTGTGCAACGTTGAACCCGGTCAGGACGACCAGAAAGCCGATGAACCCCAGCCGCATGCCTTGAGGATCAAGGCGAACCGCCAACAGGGAGGTCAGCCAGGCAAAAATGAAACTGGGAATGATCAGCATCAGAGCATTGCGCAGCAGAATCCGGTTGCGCTGGTTGTAGCGCCACAATGCGAGCAACACATTGGGCAAAACCATCAGCAAGGCGGTGCCTTGCGCCAGTTGCTGATCCAGTCCGAACAGCACGCCCAGTGCAGGAATCGCCACCAGACCACCGCCGATTCCAAAGAGCCCGCCCAGCGTGCCCATTGCCGCGCCCAACAACACAAACATTACAACGTCGATCACGCCACATCCCCAACCAGTCCATGGCCAAATGCTACGCAGTGTTGAACGTGACGCAAACAACGAATACGGGTAACGCTACTTTTTTCCGGTTCCTGCGAGCCATTGCATGCTCAGGTCTCAAGACCACATCAGTGGAATTATCTGGCGCATTAAAGATCGCAACACTAAATTAAGCGCTCCTTCACAACGCATGAGGAATTCCCATGGACGCCGATGCCAGTACTACTCCCGACG
>Ga0265798_10005427_pt1 | contig 17152 bp, 16 predicted proteins | sample P3T30metagenome_FD_192430 | JGI IMG/M metagenome (GOLD analysis project Ga0265798, IMG submission 192430) | Plant litter microbial communities from East Loma Ridge, Irvine, California - P3 T30 | ecosystem: Environmental > Terrestrial > Plant litter > Unclassified | place: USA: California... | reverse complement strand
CTCGGCGCCAGCGAAAAAGTGCGCGTGCTGCTTGCCCAAGCCCTTTTTGGTAACCCCGACGTGCTGCTGCTCGACGAACCAACCAACAACCTCGACGCCGAGAGCGTGCTGTGGCTGGAGAACTTCCTCGACAATTTTGAGAACACCGTTATCGTTGTGAGCCACGACCGGCACTTCCTCGATGCCGTGTGTAACTACATGGCCGACCTCGACTTCTCAAAAATCACGATGTATCCTGGCAACTACTCGTTCTGGTACGAGAGCAGCCAACTGGCCCTGCGCCAGCGCCAGGATGTGAACAAGAAAACTGAGGACAAGCGCAAAGAGCTCGAAGAGTTTGTGCGCCGCTTCTCGGCCAATGCCTCGAAGAGCAAGCAGGCCACCAGCCGCCAGAAGCTGCTGCAAAAGCTGACGCTAGAGGAGATTAAGCCCTCGTCGCGCCGCTACCCCTACATCGCTTTCAAGCCCGAGCGCGAAGCCGGCAACCAGCTGCTGAGCGTAGACGGCGTTACGAAGCTGGTAGATGGCCACCCGGTGCTGAAAAACGTGTCGTTCTCGCTCGACAAGGGCGATAAAGTAGCCATTGTGGGCCGCGACGACCGGGCGGCGTCGCTGCTGTTTGACATTCTGTTTGGGGAAGCGAAGGCCGACAAGGGTGCTTTCCATTGGGGCACCACCATCACGCCGAGCTACTTCCCAAAAGAGAACAGCGCTTACTTCCAGGCCGATAACATGAACCTGGTGGACTGGCTGCGTCAGTACTCAGTGGAGAAAGACGAAAGCTTTGTGCGCGGCTGGCTGGGCCGCATGCTGTTCTCGGGCGAGGAAAGCCAAAAGAAGCCTAACGTGCTGAGCGGTGGTGAGAAAGTACGCTGCATGCTGAGCAAGATGATGCTCGAAAGCGGCAATGTGCTGGTGCTCGACGACCCCACGAACCATTTGGATTTGGAAAGCATTCAGGCCTTAAACAACGGCCTCAAGGACTTCACGGGCTCGCTTATCTTCGCTTCGCACGACTTGCAGTTTATTGACACGGTGGCCAACCGCATTATCGAGCTCACGCCCGATGGCATTATCGACCGCCGCATGAACTACGAAGAATACCTGGCCGACGAGACCCTAAAGGCGCAGCGCCAGAAGATGTACCAACTGGCGTAGGCAGGTTAAATTAAAAATTATGAATTAGAGATTATGAATTGCTTCCTAGGCTTGCTTAGGAAGCAATTTTTAGTCAATCACCTCCTAATCAGTAATTTTTAATTCATAATTTTTAATTTTTAATTCTCCCAAATGAAGCGTTTGCTTTTTCCGTCGCTGCTGCTAGGTGCAGTGGCGCTGCTGGCACCTAGGCATAGCTGGGCCCAAGAAAAACCGGTGCTGAACACGGCGCCCGTGGTGGTGCCGGCCCCAGTTGTGACGCCGCCCCCTGCGCCCGTGCCGCCCACTACCCCGGTCGAAACCCCAGCTACTACCACGCCTACCCCGGCCCCCACTACCCCCACCAACGCTGACCTACCCCAACCAGATACCTACAGCCCGTCGGGCCTGGAGCTGCCCGAGCGCGAGCAAAAGCGTAAGGCGCTGGAGCAACACGCCGAGCAGTACACCAAAATGTTTGTGTATTCGGGTATCGGGCTGGGCTACAGCTCGTATTACGGCCTAAGCAACTTCAATTTCAGCATCTCGCCGGCCATTGGCTATCGCGTGAGCGACCGGTTTTCTATCGGGCCGGGCATCAGCTATGCGTACAACTACTACGGGGCCGACAATGGCCGCGGCGGCAGCACCAGCTTCAATACCAGCAGCTTTGGGGTTAAAGGGTTTGCGCAGTTTATGGTGTATAACCAGTTCTTTGTGCACGCCGAGTACGAAGTAACCCGCGCCGAGCTGCTAGCTGTTGATGTCAATGGCTACCTCACGGGCGGCAAAGTGACTCGCTCGGTGCAAACGCCGCTGCTCGGGGCCGGCTATCGCTCGCAGATTAGCAACCGTGCCGCGGCTGATATTGTGCTGCTCTACAATTTCCAGGACGACTACAATAGCATTTACCCCAACCCCGTCATCCGGTTTAATTTCTTGTTCAATATCGGGCGCTAGGCGCTGGTTAAGGTCCATAAAAAAGCCTCCGCTACACTACGTAGCGGAGGCTTTTTTTATATACCGCTAGCGGTCAGCTTATACAGGGCGACGGCCACTGATAACGCGCAGCAGAATAGCCACAATGGCAATGACTAGCAGAATGTGAATCAGGCTGTTGCCGGCAATACCAGCGCCTAGGATGCCGAAGAAGCCGAGGGCCCATACGATGATGAGGATGACGGCGATGAGATACAGGAGGTTACCCATGAGTGAAAGGAGACGTGTTAAGATTGGAAGGGTGGTAAAAGGCTTTCTGGGCCTTCTGAAGCTTTGTACGACGCCGCCAAAAAAAGGATGAATTTGTTGTTATAATTTTATCTATTATAGGGAATATTCCGGCTACCGGAGGCCTGGCGAGTAATTTTGCGCGACTCAATTAGTTCTTTTTCGCCTCTTACTAGCGCTCCCACCCATGCAAGTTGCCGTTATCGGTTCGGGTACTATGGGCAATGGCATTGCCCACGTGTTTGCCCAGCACGGCTTCGCCGTTTCGCTCATCGACATCAACCAGCCCGCCCTCGACCGGGGCATGGCCACCATCACGAAGAATCTTGACCGCCAAGTAGCCAAGGCTACCCTGAGTGAAGACGATAAAACCGCTACCCTAGGTCGGCTGCGCACCTTCACGAGTATCGAAGCGGGCGTGGCGGGTGCCGAGCTCATCGTGGAGGCCGCCACCGAAAACGTAGACCTTAAGCTCCAGATTTTCCGCGACCTCGACCAGTACGCGCCCGCCGGGGCCATCCTGGCTAGCAATACCTCGTCGATTTCAATTACTAAGATTGCGGCCGTCACCAAGCGCCCGGCCCAGGTCATTGGCATGCACTTTATGAACCCCGTGCCGGTGATGAAGCTGGTAGAGGTTATTCGGGGCTACGCCACTTCCACCGAAGTGACGCAGCGCGTAATGGACTTGTCGCGCCAGCTTGGCAAAACGCCCACCGAGGTCAATGACTACCCCGGCTTCGTGGCCAACCGCATCCTGATGCCCATGATTAACGAGGCCATTATCAGCCTCTTCGAGGGCGTGGCCGGCGTAGAAGAAATTGATACTGTAATGAAGCTCGGCATGGCCCACCCCATGGGGCCCCTGCAGCTGGCCGACTTCATCGGCCTCGATGTATGCCTGGCCATCCTACGGGTGTTGCACGACGGCCTAGGTAATCCTAAATACGCCCCCTGCCCGCTACTAGTAAATATGGTGATGGCCGGCCGCCTAGGGGTGAAATCCGGCGAAGGCTTTTATCAATACACCGCAGGCTCGAAGGACCTGGTAGTGGCCGAGCGGTTCAGGAAGTAAGCAGTCGTTACCGAACGGTATTGCTCTGTTTTACGTTAATTGGGTACGCTGCTACAGCAGGCAGCGCACTTCAGAAACTCAGCGCAGACCCTGCGATATTCTATGGAACATGCAACTTTCGGAGCCGGCTGCTTTTGGTGTGTCGAAGCCGTATTTCAGAACTTGAAGGGGGTAGAGAAAGTGGTATCCGGCTACGCCGGGGGCCGCATCAAAAACCCCACTTACCGCGAGGTGTGCAGCGGCATGACCGGCCACGCCGAAGTGATTGACATCACCTACGACCCAGCCGTTATCAGCTACAAAGAGCTGCTCGAAATATTCTGGAAAACCCACGACCCCACGACCCTCAACCGCCAGGGTGCCGACGTGGGCACGCAGTACCGCTCGGTTATCTACTACCACAATGACGAACAAAAGCAACTCGCCGAAGAGTATAAGCAAAAGCTCAATGACGGCCAAGCCTTCCCGAACCCCGTGGTAACGGAAATCACGGCCGCGCCAGAGTTTTATGCCGCCGAGAACTACCACCAGAACTACTTTAACCTGCACGGCCATGAGCCCTACTGCCAGTTTGTGGCCAAGCCCAAAGTGGATAAAGTAAAAGCGCTGTTTGGCGAGAAGCTGAAATCGGTAGCCGTGTAATTACCTCATTTGAGTTAAGATAAAAAAAGCCCGCTTAGTAGCGGGCTTTTTTTATCTAGCAGCTGTGCCTAATCGTTGGTGTACCTGCTCTAATACTGAATATGGCCACCAGATGCTTTCTCCGATAGACAGGACTTGTTTACCGTCTTGATATAACAACAGGTAATGCCTAACTCCAGAGTGACTCTGCTGTCCGCTAAGCTTGCTCTGGACTCGCTGTAAATTCAGCGTTCTTTTCCAAGGCAAACCAAAGTGAATGTAAGCCAAGGTGCCAGCTGATTCATCTAGGCGAATTAGCAACGGCTTAGTTAGCAAGGCTAAACATAGTCCTGCTATCATAACGGCAGCGGCGCCGACTGCGACGTGCCCTACCATAGCAAGTGCCGTGCGCAGGGTCCAGCTACCGGTGAAGTCTCTTAGCAGCAGCAACCCAACTAATGTGATAAGCCACGCCTTGCCTATATCCCAATAAGAGAGTCCTGCTCCTAATACAAAGACTTGGGGACAAGCGGACGTCTGCTGCATAAAGAGCCACATTTAATCCACCAAGCCTAGCTGGTCTAACGCTACCGGTTGATAGCCAAGCTTGGCGGATTACTACATAATGAGGCTTTATACGCTCACGCCAAAATCACGCAGTGCGTCATTCAGGCTCGTTTTCAAGTCGGTGCTGGGCTTGCGCTGACCGATGATGAGGGCGCAGGGCACTTGGTAATCGCCAGCCGGGAAGCTCTTGGTGATGGAGCCGGGAATGACGACCGAGCGGGGCGGCACGTAGCCTTTATACTCTTTGGGCTCGTCGCCGGTCACGTCGATAATTTTGGTGCTGCCCGTGATGGTAACGCCCGCGCCGATTACGGCTTCTTTGCCAATGCGGCAGCCTTCGACCAAGATGCTGCGCGAACCGATGAAGGCGCCATCCTCGATGATAACGGGGGCTGCCTGCACAGGCTCAAGCACGCCGCCTAGGCCTACGCCACCGCTCAGATGCACACCTTTGCCCACTTGGGCGCAGCTGCCCACAGTAGCCCAGGTATCCACCATAGTGCCTTCGCCTACATAGGCGCCGATGTTGGTGTAGCTTGGCATCAAGATAACGCCGGGCGCCAGATAGGCGCCATAGCGGGCCACGGCAGGCGGCACCACGCGCACCTTTTGGGTGGCGTAGTCGCTTTTGAGGGCCATTTTATCGTGGTACTCGAAGGGGCCGACCTCCTGGGTTTCCATCTTGCGGATAGGGAAGTAAAGAATAACCGCCTTCTTCACCCACTCGTTGATGGTCCACTCGCCGCCTTCCTCGGTGGGCGGCTCGGCTACGCGGAGTTTGCCTTTGTCGAGGTCCTCAATCACGTGCTCGATGGCGGTCTGAGTTTCGGGCTGGTCGAGTAGGGTGCGGTCGGCCCAGGCTGCTTCGATGGCCTCTTGGGCGGCAAAGCGGTCGAGCACGGGGCTATGGTGGCTGGTAGTATCCATGAAAATGAGAAGTAAAACTGGGCGCAAAAATAGCCCCGCGCTTACGTCATTTTTTCAGAAAGAAGATGGTACCGCTACCGCCTAGGTGCACGTTTGGCAGGCGGCCGCGCCAAGGCCCTGCTACTCAGTGCGGCGGCCCAGTATTGGGGCCGCCAGGCCTAGGCCCTTACCTACTCATTTGTCCAGCGATTGCAGCCAGGGCAGGGCGTCAGCCATCATGGGGAGGATGCTCGTGGTGTGCATGCCGTTGGGGATGGGGATAAACGTGACGTTGGTAGCACCCGCGGCCTGAAAGCGGGCGTAGGTGCTGGCCGACGTTTGGTAGAATACGCTCTCGTCGGCTGTGCCGTGGTAGAGGCGCGTGGGGCTGCGCGGCACCCAGTTTGCAAAGCTGTTGTCGGCCAGCTGCTGCTTCAGCACGAGCTCGCCGCTGGCGCTACCTAGGGCAGTGTAGAAGGCTGGCGTAAACAGCGCCGCAGGGCTAGTCGTGAGCTGCGCATCGATGGTAGCTCGGTCCTTAGTGCCATCGAGCAGCGCCGGAATACGGGCCGCGTAGGGCGCCTGGAAGAAATCGGTCAGGGGCCGGTTCCAGCCGTAGGTGGTATTGTAGCCTTGCAGCAAAAGTGCTAGAAACGACGGCGTAACGTAAGTGGGCGTAGCAGCAATGCCGCTGAGCATGCCCGGCAGGTCGTAGCCACCCGCGCCCGCAGCGGCGGCCGTTAGCGTGAGCTGATGCGCAGGATTGGTTTCAATTTCCTGCTGCGCGGCCATCGTGACGTAGCCGCCCTCGGAGTAGCCTACCAGAAACAGGTTTTTATTAGTAGCAATATTTTGCTGCTGCAAAAAATACTTGGCCGCCTTCAGCATATCGACCACCGTGTTGGCCGAGGTAGCTTTGTCGAAGTACGGCTGCACCACATTGCTCGACGCGCCTAGGCCGATAAAATCGGGGATAACCGTCACAAAGCCGGCGCTCGCAAACAGCTCGAAGCCGGTGAAGGTATTCGGAAAGTTGGATGGCGCATCGGCCTGCCGAAACATGGTGCCGTGCTGCGCGCTAAGCAAAGCGGGCGCGCTGGGCGTATTGAGCGGCACGCCCAGTAGCCCGGACACCTGGATGAGCTGGCCTTTGTACGTGGTTTTGTATAAAAATTTGTAGTACGTAGCATCGTACTTGAGCTGCGGCACAAACGCCCCAAAGCCCGCCAGCGCGGCAAGGGTTTGCAGCTGCAGCTTCGGCACCGTGCTAATCGGCTGTGCCGACACAAAAAGGTCTTGCCCGCCTGACTGCGTAGGCTGCGGGTCTTCGGTGGTGCGGCGGCAGCTACCTAGGCTACTCACCAGCAAAGCGGCCAGCAGCAGCAGGCGAATGGGGCGGACTAGTGTTTTCATAAAATGGAAAGGGTAAGGGTTACTTCATTGGTGCGCAAGGGTGGCTACTTCGTAGGCTAGACCTTGATGCCTAGGCAATATAAGCGACAGTGAGGCTAAACCCTGTCTATCAGTGCACTTAATCGGCGCCATGCTACCTGGTGGCTGCCGTAGGCTCTGTTTTTTAAGGAAACGCGCAGCATCTTTGAAGCATGTTACCGCCTCGCCCTTCGGCTCCTGGCTTCGGGGCCGCGCCTGCGCTCGTGCACGGCCCCGGCACGCTGCGCCCCGTGGTGCTGGCCTCGGTGCTGAAGCCCGTAGACGATACCCGAATGCGGGGAAAGTTTGCTGAGACCATCCTGCAGCGGTCCGATTTGCGGGTGCACGTAGTCGGCCGCGACACCAGCGACGACCTGCATCCGGATTTGGTACAGCCGCGTGTTATTCACAACCGTATTCTCTGGAGCTCACGCCTGAGCCTCGGGCGGCTAGCGGCCCAGTGGCGCTACTGGCGCCTGCTGCGGACGCTGCGCCCCGCCCCGGCGCTGGTGGTGGTGCACGCGCCCGAGCTGCTGCCCCTTACTCTGCTGTGGCAGCACCTAGGGCGCGGCCGGCAGTTCGTGTATGACATTCGCGAAAACTACGCGCTTAACATCCGCAGCCAGGGCGTGTACCCGGCCGTGGTGCGCCACCTGCTGGCTGCGCTGCTGCGCCGGGTAGAAGCGCTGGCAGCCCACCGTGCCGCCGCCGTGGTGCTGGCCGAGGCCAGCTACGCCGACGAGCTGCCTTACCTGGCCGCCCTACCTGCCCACCGGGTACTATTGCTCGAAAACAAGTATCAGCCCCAGCCTGGTGAGGTATTGCCCCGCACTGCGCGGCCGCTGCCCACCCGCACCGAGCCGCTGCGGCTTCTGTTTTCGGGCACCATTGCGGAACTGAATGGCGTGCGTGAAGCTATTGCCCTGGCCCGGCACCTAGGGGCCGCCTGGCCAGGCGGGGCGCGGCTCACTATCATTGGCTTTTGCCAGCAGCCAGTGCTGCTAGCCGAACTGCAGCAGCTAGCGGCGGCCGAAGCCAGCTGGCTCACCCTTATCGGGGGGGCAGCCCTGGTGCCCCATGCGCAGGTGGTGGCTGCCATGGAGCACAGCCACCTAGGGCTGCTGCCCTACCGCCCGCACCCCAGCACGGAACGATGCCGGCCGACCAAGCTATTCGAGTACCTGGCGCACGGCCTGCCGGTGCTGGTGCCGCCCAATCCGCTGTGGACGGCGCCGGTGCGGGCGCATCAGGCGGGGCTGGTAGTTGATTTTTCGCAGCCTGCGGCAGCCGCGGCGCAAGTAGCCGCAGCGTTGCCAACAGCCATTTTTTACCCGGCAGGGCCGCCTACCGATGAGGTATTGTGGGCGGGAGAAGGCAAAAAATTACGGCATTTGCTGGAAAGCCTGCTGCCGCCCGCCACCTTTGTGCCCGCTTAGCGCGGCCCGGAGGAGGTAATTTTGGGTTTCTGCTAAGCTGCTTTCCTCTTTTCTTGGCCAACGGTAGTTAGCCAGTCCGCTCCCCTCCCACCCACTTTCTCGTTCATACTCAATGGCTTCTTCTACTACTTTGCGCCACGCCGAAATTGCGGGCGTGGGCCACTACGTGCCCGACCGCGTGGTCAAAAACGCGGAACTCGAACAACTCATGGATACTACCGACGCCTGGATTCAGGAGCGTACTGGCATCCAGGAGCGCCGCTGGTTTGAGGAAGGCAAAGACACGACGGCCGGCATGGGCGCCGAGGCTTCGCGCCGGGCCCTGGCCGCTGCGGGCCTCACCCCCGACGATGTGCAGCTCATTGTGTTTGCTACGCTCTCGCCCGACTATTTCTTTCCCGGCTCGGGCGTGCTCATGCAGCGCGAGCTGGGTATGAAGGACAACGTGCCCGCCCTTGATGTGCGCAACCAGTGCTCGGGCTTCATCTACGCGCTTTCGGTGGCCGACCAGTTTATCCGCACCGGCATGTACGACACGGTGCTGGTAGTGGGCTCCGAAATTCATTCTTCGGGCCTCGACAAGTCGACCCGCGGCCGGGCCGTGTCGGTCATCTTTGGCGATGGCGCGGGTGCGGTGGTACTGCGGCCGTCGTCGCAAGAAGGCCACGGCATCCTGAGCACGCACCTGCACGCCCAAGGCGAGTTTGCCGAAGAATTGATTGTGAAGGAGCCCGGCGCGAACCGCGACAACCGCACCGACTTCGTAGCCGAAAACCGGGAAGGCATGTACCCTTACATGAACGGCCAAAACGTATTTAAGCACGCCGTGGTCCGCTTTCCGCAGGTCATCAAGGAAGCCCTCGACCAAAACAACTACCAGCCGTCTGATATCGACCTGCTCATTCCACACCAGGCCAACCTGCGCATTACGCAGTACGTGCAGCAGAAAATGGGCCTAGGCGACGATAAAGTATTCAGCAACATCCAGCGCTACGGCAACACCACAGCCGCCAGCATTCCCATTGCCCTGAGCGAGGCTGTGCAGCAAGGCCGCATCAAGCGCGGCGACCTCGTATGCCTAGCCGCCTTCGGCTCGGGCTTCACCTGGGCCTCAGCCTTGCTTAAATGGTAAGCTTCGCAATTAAAAATTATGAATTAGAAATTAAAAATTTCAGGCTCGCGCAGCACTTACCAGCTGAATAGCATGAGAATTTTTAATTCATAATTTTTAATTTCTAATTATCGCAAATGCCCTCGCATACCGAAGAAAATTATTTAAAAACTATTTATAAGCTGGCCGAGGCCGAGCCGGGGCAAGACGTGAGCACTAACCGCATTGCGGCAGCGCTCACGACCCGGGCGGCCTCGGTGACGGACATGCTGCGCCGCTTGGCCGAGAAGGAGCTGCTGCACTACGAAAAATACCGCGGTGTGCAACTCACGCCCGAGGGCCGCCGCCTGGCGCTGCTCACCGTGCGCAAGCACCGGTTGTGGGAGGTTTTCTTGGTGCAGCAGCTGGGCTTTAACTGGGACGAGGTGCACGAGGTAGCCGAGGAGCTAGAGCACGTGCAGTCGCCGCTGCTGATGCGGCGGCTCGATGAGTTTCTGAACTATCCCACCTTCGACCCGCACGGTGACCCCATTCCGGCCGAAGATGGCGCTATGCGCCGCCCCACGCAGCGCCTGCTGGCCGACCTAGGCATTGGCGACCGTGGCACCCTGGCGGCAGTCAAAGACACCTCCGCGCCCTTTCTACAGTACCTCGACAAGGTGGGTTTGCCCCTAGGTGCCCAAGTTAAAGTATTGGATAAAGTAGCGTTTGATAACTCCTTAGAGCTCCGTATCAACCGCGAGCGCACTATCTTGATTTCGGCCGAAGTTGGGCGCAATTTGTTTGTAACGTAGCCCCGGTGCGCTGGCCGCCTGCTAGCGCTACCCACCGCCTACAAAATCCGCCTTATCCGCTCAACCCGACGACTCCGTGGTTCAAACACTATCCGATACTATCGTGGCTTTGTCCACGCCGCCCGGTGCGGGCGCGCTGGCCGTGGTGCGCCTTTCGGGCCCCGATGCGGTGGCCATCACCCAGACGCTGTTCTCGAAGAAAAACCTAGCTGCCCAGCCCGGCCATACCCTACACTACGGCACCCTGCGTGACCCTAGCACCGGCCAAATCTTAGACGAAGTGGTGGCGGCCCTCTACCGTGCCCCGCGCTCCTACACCCGCGAGGATGTGGTAGAGCTGTCGGGCCACGGCTCCGACTTTATTGTGCGCCAGATACTGGCTGCGCTGCTGCGCCAGGGCGCCCGCCTAGCCGAAGCCGGCGAGTTTACCAAGCGTGCTTTCCTCAACGGGGCCCTCGACCTGGCCCAGGCGGAGGCCGTGGCCGACCTCATTGCCGCCGACTCGGCCTTATCGCACCAGGTGGCGCTGAATCAGCTGCGCGGTGGCTTCTCGGATGAGCTTCGCGGACTACGGGCCCAACTCATTCAGTTTGCCGCGCTGCTGGAGCTGGAGCTCGACTTTGGCGAGGAAGACGTGGAATTTGCCGACCGCAGCGGCCTCACGCGCCTCCTAGGTGAGGTGCAAGGCGTGGTAACCGGGCTGCTGCGCTCGTTCGAGCTCGGCAACGTTATTAAGAACGGTATCACGACCGTCATTGCCGGGCGGCCCAACGCCGGTAAATCGACGCTACTCAACGCTTTGCTGCGCGAAGAGCGGGCCATCGTATCGGCCATTCCGGGCACCACCCGCGACTTTATCGAGGATGAAGTCAGTATTGACGGCTTGCGCTTCCGCTTCGTGGACACGGCCGGCCTGCGCGATGACCCCGCCGACGAGGTCGAAGCCATCGGGGTGCAGCGCACGCGCCAGCGCATTGGGCAGGCGGCCCTGCTGCTGTACCTCTTCGACTTAACGGCCACAACGCCGGCCGAGGTGCAAGCCGACCTAGGCGAGCTCACCGCCGCGCACCCCAAGCTGCCCGTGCTGGTGGTGGGTAACAAGCAGGACGCGGCCACACCCGCGCAACTCGCGGCCCTCGCCCAACTTAGTAACCAAGGCACTGCTATTCACACGATTGCCGCCGCCCAGCGCCTAGGGCTGGAAGAGCTACAAGCCGCGCTGCTGCACCAAGTGCGCGGCGCGGGCCTGGCCACCACCGGCGCGGCCACCATCGTTACCAATGTGCGTCACGCCCGCGCCCTGGAGGCTGCTGTGCAGCACCTAGGGGCCGTGCAGCAGGGCCTGGCCACTGGGCGCGGCACCGAACTACTCGCCGCCGACCTACGCCACGCCCTCGCAGCACTGGGCGAAATCACGGGTGATATTTCGTCCGATGACCTGCTAACGAGCATTTTCACTCAGTTTTGCATCGGAAAATAACCTATTCACTACCTGGCAACTGGCAATCAGCGCAAACGTTATCGGCTGGCTTGCGGCCTCACCTAGGGGTAGTTAGCAAAACCTAAAGCAAGTTATACTTGTAGTAAGTGAGTGCTCGCCCGGCTAGAAATTTCCCGGCTTACAGCCTAGGCCTTAGCTTCGCGCCCAGATTATTCCCTGACGTTTACCACCCACTCTCCCCTAGTACAATGGCAGAAACTGCTGACCTCACCCTCGATGGCAAGACAATTAGCTTGCCCGTTATCGAAGGCACCGAGCACGAAAAGGCCTTCGACATCGGCAAGCTACGCGACCAAACCGGCTACGTCACCTACGACCCAGGCTATAAGAACACCGGCGCCACCAAAAGCGCCATCACGTTTCTCGATGGCGAGGAAGGCATTCTGCGTTACCGGGGCTATCCTATTGAGCAGCTGGCCGAGCAGGCCAGCTTCCTGGAAGTAGCGTACCTCCTGATTTATGGCTCGCTGCCCACGCAGGCCGAGTTTGAGTCGTTCCGCTACGAGATTACTCAGCATTCGCTGGTGCACGAAGACGTGCGCAAAATTCTTGACGGCTTTCCGTCGGCGGCCCACCCCATGGGCATTCTGGCCTCTATTGTCTGTTCGCTCACGGCCTTCTACCCCAAGAGCATTGCGCCGCAGATGAGCGCCGAGGAGCTGAACCTCAACATCGTGCGCCTGATTGCTAAGCTGCCGACTATCGCGGCCTGGAGCTACAAAAATTCGGTGGGCCACCCCTTCGTGTACCCGCGCAACGAGCTCGACTATACGGCCAACTTCCTCTACATGATGTTCAGCTACCCCACGGAGCAGTATGAGCAGAACCCCGTAGTAGTAAGCGCCTTAAATAAGCTCCTCATCCTGCACGCCGACCACGAGCAGAACTGCTCGACCAGCACCGTGCGCCTGGTAGGCTCTAGCAATGCTAGCCTCTACGGCTCGGTATCGGCTGGCATCAATGCGCTGTGGGGCCCGCTGCACGGCGGTGCTAACCAGGAAGTTATCGAAATGCTCGAAGCCATTGAGCGCGACGGTGGCGACACCAGCAAGTTCATTGCCAAGGCCAAGGACAAGGAAGACCCCTTCCGCCTCATGGGCTTTGGCCACCGGGTGTACAAGAACTTTGACCCGCGCGCCAAAATCATCAAAAAGGCTGCCGACGAAGTACTGCAGGCCCTAGGTGTGCAGGACAGCCCGCTGCTGAAGATAGCCAAGGAGCTCGAAGAAGCTGCTCTCACCGACCAGTACTTCATCGACCGTAAGCTGTACCCGAACGTGGACTTCTACTCGGGCATTATCTACAAGGCCATGGGCATCCCGACCGAGATGTTCACCGTGCTCTTCGCCATTGGCCGCCTCCCCGGCTGGATTGCCCAGTGGAAAGAGCTGCGCGAGAACAAGGAGCCTATCGGCCGCCCGCGCCAGATTTATACCGGCGAAACCGAGCGCAACTATGTGGCCATGGCCGAGCGCGCGTAAGTAGCACTTTTTAAAGTAGAAAAGGCCGTTCTGCAAGTTGCAGAACGGCCTTTTTGTTAGGCTTCTCCCCTACTGTAGCGGTTACTAATACACCCTATAGGGGCCACGCCCTTATTTGATTTCGCGCTTGAGCGTAAAAAGTAAATCCGTAGACTGGCCGGCACTGACTACACCAACCGTCGAAACCACCTCCCAACCTAGGCTGCCTAGTTGCTTGAGTTGCTCGTTAAGCTGTTTGTAATTCAAGCCATTGAAGAAACCACTCTCTGCATTCAATAAACGGTATTCAAATTTTTTCATGGATTAGCTCGCTTGTTTTGGTTGCCACTGAGGCGGCTTTAGTATTTATCGGCGGCCATCAAAATCCATTACAGGCGGTGGGCCGTCATGTTGGCCCGCAGCTGCTGGTAGGCCAGGCGCTGCTCGGGCCGGAGCAGCGTCGTGAGGGCGTGCTCGTAGCGCCGCTGGTAGTCGGCCAACTGCTCGTCGCGCTCGGCGGCGGGGGCTTCGGCCAGGTTCAGCTCAAATTCTAGCTGGCGGCGCTCTTCGAGGTAGCGCAGGTGCAGTTGCTTCACTTGCACGTATTGGCCCTCGTCGAAGTGAATGCGCTGTGCCAGGGCCTTCGTAAGCGCGGTAGCATGGATAGCGACCGACTTAGGAAAGTTCTTAGGCTCGTCGCCGGGACCGTGGGCGGGACGAGCACTTGTGAGGCCTGTCAGGAAGCAGGCAGCAGCTACTAGGTTTTTCATGAGTAAAAAAGGTAGAGGTTGGAAAAAGATGATAAGACTTAGTAAGCCAACTGGCAGTGTTGCCTGAATGGCCGGGGTAACTGATTCCAAACCTACACGCTTTTTATTTTTTGGACAAAATCGGGTGACTATGGCACTTTTTTAATCAGCCTATTTTTTACAAAAAACACAAGCATCTCATTTTCGAACACTTATTTCAAATTGAAAAAGCTAAGCTTGAGGCAAAAAAAATGCCCGCACAAGGGCGGGCACTACATTTTATTCGAACAATCCTAGTAAATTTTCACTTTCTTAAAGCCTTGCTTTAAGTGAATGCTACAGAATGCGTAGCTCGATGCGGCGGTTTTGGGCGCGGTGGGCTTCAGTATCATTCGCCGCCAATGGTCGAGTTTCGCCGTATCCTTTGGCGCGCAGGCGGCTGGCGGGCACCCCTTGGCTAGTGAGATAGTCAAACACGGCCTGGGCGCGGCGCTGGCTGAGGCTCAAATTGGCGGCGGGCGTGCCCACATTGTCGGTGTAGCCGGCCACCTCTACGCGCAGGCTGGGGTCCTGGCGCAGAAACTCGACCAGGCGGCTCAGCTCGGTGCGCGAGCGGGGCTTGAGCGTGGCTTTGTTGGAGTCGAAGAAGAGGTTATTGAGCACCGCGCTACGGCCGCTTTTAGCGGGGTCGAGGTAGATGTCCAAGGTCAGCGGGTCAAACTGCTTCTGGCTCGAATAGTCGAAGCTCAGGCTTTTGAGCAGGTAGCCGGGTGCAGCGGCGTACATGGCGTAGGCGCGGCCCTCGTTGAGTACGGCGGTATACTCGCCGGTTTCGCCATCCGAGTACACTTGCTGCGTCAAGGCGTTGGTGTTCAGGTCAAACAACTGCACCACGGCCTCGATAGGCTTCTTGGTTACGGCATCGAACACGCGGCCCTGGGTGTAGGTGCTGGTTTCGCGGGCGCGGGCGCTGGCCGGCACTTCGCTGCCGTAGAGCAAGATAGCAGGCGGCACGCCTGGCGCGTCGCCCGACTGCGGACGCTCGGTGCGGGTGTAGTAGGCGCGCTTGTTGTCGGAGCTAATAAAGAGCGACGCCTCATTGGCAAAGGTGTTGAGCGGGTAACCCACGTTGAGTGGCTCGCTCCACTGGCCTTTGTCGTCGAGGTAAGCCCGGAAGATGTCGGAGCTACCTAGGCCCACCCGGCCGTTGGTGCTGTAGTAGAGCGTGGTGCCGCTGGCGTGGATGAAGGGCGCTAGGTCGTCGCGGGTGGTGTTGATGGGCGCGCCTAGGTTGCGGGCGGCGCCCCAACTGCCATTGGCCCCGATGGTGGTCACGTAAATGTCGTAGCCGCCCACGCCGCCGCCCCGGTTGGAGGAGAAGTAGAGCGTGCGCCCGTCGGCCGAGAGCGAGGGCTGCGAGTCCCAGGCCTTGGAGTTGACTAGCACGCCTAGGTTGCGCGGGGCCGTCCACTGGTTGCCGCGCCGGTGCGAGATGTAAAGGTCGCAGTTGCCGAGGCCGCCCGCCCGGCCGCAGCTAGTGAATACCAGCGTTTTGCCATCGCCCGAGATAGTCGCCGCGCCCTCATTTTCGGGCGAGTTGATGACGGGCGAAATCGACTGGGGCACCCCAAACTTGCCGCTGGCATCGACAGCGCTGATGAGCAAATCCTCGTTTTCCTGGCCTTGCTTCTCGGGGTTACGGCGCACCGTAAACACCAGAAAGCGGTTGTCGGCGGTGAGCACCGGGAAGTACTGGTCACGAAACTGGTTGAGGGGCGCGGCCAGGCGCTCGGGCGGCGGCCCAGTGGGGTGCGCCATGGCCTCGGCCGCAAAGTCGCAGTTTTGGAGCTGCAGCTTGGCCGCTTCTACCTGCGTTTTATTGGTGGGGTTAGTTTGCAGGTAGTTAGTGTAGGCCGTGCGGATGGCAGCGTAGTCACCAGCCTCAGCCGCCAAGCGGCCCATGAGGAAGTAGTCGGCCGCGCGAGCAGGCTCCACGGGCAGCTTGCTCAGGCCCACTTGGTAGGCTTCGAGCGCCCTAGGGTGGTCGCCGAGGGTCAGCAAGAGCGAAGCCTTACGCAAGTACGGCTCGCCGTAGTCGGGGTATTTATCTGTGAGCTGCTGCCACACGGACAGGGCCTGATGGGGTTGGCGGTCGCGCTGGAGTAGGTTCTGAGCCTTTTCGTAGAGGCTGCGGGCTTTGTTATCGGTGATGCTGGCGGGCACTTGCGCCAGCGCTGGCGCAGTAGCCAAGCCAACTAGCAAGCTGGCAGAAAACAGGAATTTGGGCAGCATAGAGCAGAAAAGACGCGAACGAGTACCCTAGGTGGGGTCTTCTGCTCAGCCTAACGATGCAAGCCGCCGGACCGTTCAGGTGGCCTTCACCCAGGTGCCGCAAAGATGCAGCGCCCCCGCCCGCTACGGGATATCGAGGTACTTGTGCGTTTGCAGCGATACCTGCCAGCGCGGGTTGGCCTTCACATACTCGATGAGGGCGGGCGTCATGCGGGCGGCGCGGCTCCACTCGGGCTGCAGGTAGAGGCGCGTGGTGGATGGCACCAGGGCCGCGTGCTCCTCAGCCCACTTAAAGTCGCTGTCGTTGAAGACAATGATTTTCAGCTCGTCGGCGTGGGCCAGCACTTCGGGCAGCGGAGCCTTAAACTTCTTCGGCGACACGCATATCCAGTCCCAGTTGCCCGAGAGCGGGTGCGCGCCGCTGGTTTCAATCCAGGTTTTGAAGCCGGCTTCCTGCAGGGCCTTGGTCAGCGGTAGGCAGTCGTGCATCAGCGGCTCGCCGCCCGTGATAACGACGTTGCGGCCGGGGTACTCGCTGGCGGAGGCCACTAGGTCGGCAATAGCGTAGCGCGGGTGAGCGTCAGCGTCCCACGACTCTTTTACGTCGCACCACACGCAGCCCACATCGCAGCCACCTAGGCGGATAAAATAAGCCGCCCGCCCCGTATTAAACCCCTCGCCCTGAATGGTATAGAACTGCTCCATGACGGGCAGCGCCGCAGCGGGCTTGCTGGGCGTAAGAATGGGCAGAGTAGCAAAAAAATCGGTAACGGCAGACATAAGCAACTAAAAAAGGGCGCGACTTACGTCAACGCCCGAGGCGCGGCCGGGGGTTCCGGCCGCTC
>Ga0265798_10005426_pt1 | contig 17153 bp, 17 predicted proteins | sample P3T30metagenome_FD_192430 | JGI IMG/M metagenome (GOLD analysis project Ga0265798, IMG submission 192430) | Plant litter microbial communities from East Loma Ridge, Irvine, California - P3 T30 | ecosystem: Environmental > Terrestrial > Plant litter > Unclassified | place: USA: California... | reverse complement strand
TCTCCGTGTCGCGCATCGCCAGTGCCTATCCCTCGTTGGACGAAGAGCAGATAGAATTGGCAACGCTCTATGCCCGGGCCAATCCGCTGCAGGGCAGGCCACCGGAACGTCGGGCTCTGACGGGCGCTAAGATCTTGTCGAAGCGAACGATCGCGCGGCGACGGCTGAGCGCGTGAAGCTCTTCATCGATGAGTGTCTCAGCAGCGAGCTCGTCCATCGCGCCATTGCCCGCGGGCATGAGCAAACGACGAGCGTCGCCTATCGCGGCCTTGCGGGCACTCAGGACTGGAACCTCGTCCCGATCGTCGTGGCCGGCGATTACACGCTCGTGACGAAAAACTCGGTCGATTTCCGGGGCGCAGCGGATCGGCCAGGTGAGAAGGGCCTCTACCGAAATCTCGAACTCCATCCCGGCCTGATCTGCCTGAACGGCCCCAAGGGCATGGATCTCGACATGCAGATCGAACTGTTCGACGTCGCGCTCGACGAGATCGAGCGGCTCGCCGACGACTTGGTCAACCAATGCTTGGAAATCACCCTAACTGGCGAGGGCGATCAGGAAAGCATCGAGATCACTCTCTACGAACTGCCCGCGATCTAGCCGCGCTGGACAAACGCTCCGCTGCCACACCGCCTTGCGGCCCGCCCATAACGCAGAGACAAAAAGCAGCTCTTCAACCCTCAACCGAGCTTCTGCGGTGCCGTTTGGTAGGGTGCCGTATGGTCTTCCTTGATTAAGGCTCCAAGCGGACCAATGGGCCAATCTGAGCCAAATTTTAGACGTTGCTTTTCGGCGCAAATCGGGCACGCCAGAGTAGAAACGCTGAGGGTATATGTAAAACGTACCGCCTCGTTCAGCGAAGCTGCCGTTCCGCAGTCGCCCAGTTGCAGCCGTCCAACTGTGTTCTTAAGCTGCCATATGAGCAAACCCGAAAATGCTCGGCCGCCCGAGCGCAAGATCGGAGCGCGGATACGCATAAAGCCGATCTATCAAGCGGAAGCCGAGGCGCTTTTCGACAAGGCAGGGTTCCTGCCGATCTACAAGGAACTAAGAACAGACGGGAATATCTCCTACTGGTTCGGCAAAGATCAGGCCCGCCTGCTCGTGGTAGCCGGAGTGCTTGAACGATTACCTCTGCACTGGTGGGCGCATTACGCCACATTGGGCGGTTCGCCGACCATCAACTAACGGCACGTCCGCTTGCCACCAGATTAAGACATTCCAAAGGAGGACGGCAAGGCTGTCCTTGCCGCCACTGAACGCCACGACGAAGCGCCGGTAGCGCCTAGGTCGAGGCGGGCGTCCTGCCCGGTCATGCTGCTTCACGGATCTGATCCTCGGGCTCGGCCGAGACGTCCAGCGCCGTCGCGCGGAGCAGGTAGGCGGCTGCGGCCTCAGCCTTGGCGGCTGCGGTCATGATCGCGCGGCTGTCCTTGCGCAGCACCTTCAGCCACGAGCCGATATAGGCTGCGTGGTCATCGAGGTGCGAGGTCGGCAGGCCGAGATCGGCACCGAGCAGCGCGGAGGTCATCTCGGCGCAAAGCTCCTCGAACGCATAGGCGTCGTCGCCGAAGCGATGGCCGAAGGTGCGATCGAGGCGGTCGGGATGGCCGCTCCAATGGCCGGCCTCATGAGCAAGCGTCGACGCCCAGTAAGCGCGGGTCGAGAACAGCTCGACGGGCGGCATCGTGATGCTGTCGGCGATGCGGTCGTAGAACGCGCGATCGCCACGCATCTGGATTTTCGCCGGTAGCTCGTCGATGAAGCTCTGCGCGCGCGGCGGAAGCTGGTCGGCGGGCGGAACGGCGCTGACTGGGCTCGGGTAGTAGTCCGGCGAAAGCCCGTCGATCTGGTCGCAGTTGAACACGGCGTAAGAGCGCAGCACGCGGCGCATCTCGTCCGTGGTGTCGCCGGTCACGACTGATTCCACGGTCTTGCTGTAGGATTTATAGAAGATGGCGAGCTGCGAGCGTTCGCCCTCGCGGACCTGGCCGCCAAGTGCCTGCGCCTGTTTGTACGTCATCCAGGTGCGCGAGTTGTAGCCTGCGCCCTCGGAACACAGCCACAGCCAGAAGCAGTTGATCCCCTTGTAGGGATCGCCGGTCGCGCGCAGCGGACGGCCGCCAAGGCCGGGGCGCCACGGTTTGACCCATGGACGCACACCCGATTCCAGCTTGTCGATGATGGTGTTGGTGATGACGTCGGCAGGCGACGGTTTATCGGTGGTCTTTGCCACGGTCGTTCTCCTGATCTCGCTGAGGCCAACCCGCGTGAGCCTCCTCCCCTCTCGGGGTGGTGGCGGGTCACAAAAAGAGGGGCGCCACTCCGCGAAGAGTGCCGCCCCCAGTCGCCTCGAAATGTGCGAGCCGGCGTTAGGCCGCTTGGCTCAAATCCTCGGACCCGTGGTCATTGTCCTCCTCGGACGGGATCGCGTCGTCACCGTCCTCGCCGGGATCTTCATCCTCGGCCGGATCGGTGTCCTCGACGTCTTCGGTGAAGGTGGAGCGCAGCGGCGTCCTGGCCGGCTTCTCAATGCCGTCGAAGCGCATCGCCTCTGGCAACCAGGCGCAAGCCTTCTCGCGGATCTCCGCTTCAACGATGCCCTGGCCGTTGCAGAGCGAGGCACAGGTGCCGGCGAGGTCGCCCTTCTTGGCGTCCTTGTAGCGGCCGCGCAGGATCGGCCCGCCAATCTCCTCCAGCGCGTCGAGCATGACGGTCTTCTTGACCCGGCCGAAGAAGTTCTCGGCCGTCGGGCGCCACCAATTTTCGACCTGGACGTCGAGGAGCCGACCGAGATGGTCGTGGAAGCCGTTACTGCGGTAGCCCTCGGCGACGTTGAGCGTGGGCTCCAGCGTGCGTGCGATCGAGAACGCCACCCACGCGCCACGGGCCTCGTCATCGAGCGCCCGGAAGGCGTCGAACCGCTCGGTCATGGTCTTGTGTCCGGCCCAGCTCGTGTCGAGGCGCTGCCTCTGATCGTCGATCGTCTGCGACGCCATCGAGCCCTCGTCGCGGAAGCTGAAGATCGGAAAGCCAGCGGCGCCCGACTTGAGCGTCGAGTGGTTCGGGATGTGGCTCTGCTCGAAGACGACATTCTGCGCCATCAGAAAGATGGTCAGGTCGAGCGCCATCGCCGGGTCGCTGGCGACGTGGGCGACGAGGATCTGGCGGCGCTGGGTCGCCAGCTCGTCGATCAGCGTGGCGCTGAGCTTCGGGCCGCTGTCGGCGTCGTCGCCATTATCTGTATTACCGGCAATGCCTGAATTGCCCGTAGCAGGTGCATTGGGGTCCACAACCGGCTTCTCGCTGAACAGGCCGGTGTGAACGCGGGGCTCGCCGTCACCGCCGATATAGACGAACGTGCCGATCTGCGCCTTCAACGCTGGATCAATCTCGTGACGGGCATCGTCGATCGCTTCCAGCTCGCGCTCGATCGCCTCGATGCGCGCGTTGGCGGCTTCGGCTTCGGTGCTGCCGTCGGGGAGTTCCTGCTCGAGCTGGTCGACCAGGGCGTCGTTCTCGGCCGACAGCGCCTCGACACGCGCGGTTTCTTCCTCGGTGAGCGCACGCGCGGGGGCGTGAAACTCGTGAAGCTGGTGGGCGACGTCGTAGGGGACGTGCGTCGCCGCGATGGGCGTGACGAAGGCAAGGCCCTCGGCAAGCGCCAGTTCGGCCGCGGCGGCTTCCAGCTTCCTGGCGGCAAGCGTCTCAATCAGGTCGACGTCGATCCAGTTCTCATCGCCTTCCGTGGCGAACAGGTCGCCCTCGATGCGGCCGCCTGCGGCGACATAGGCATCGCGACCAACGAAGCGGGCCTTGGCGTCGTTCGCCTTGACCGTGCCGTTGAGGATGGCGCGGCGGATATTGTCGGGGTTGTCGCCGTAGTACGAGCTGTTCATCTGGGTGAACACGCGGGCCTGCCGGTCGACGTCAGTGGTGACGGCGTATGCCTGGGCAACGCCGAGCGTGATCTCCCCTGCGGCGAGCGCCTCGAAGACGCACGGTGCCAGCTCGGCGAGGCGCACGCGCTGCTCAACGAAGCGGGTGGTAACGCCCTGGCGCTTGGCGACGTCCTCGGCGGTCATGCCCTTCTGGATCAGGAAGTTGAACGCGGTGCATTCGTCGGCCGGGTTCATCGGCACGCGCTGGAAGTTCTCAGCGAGGCTCGCCTCGATCGAGTTGTCGTCGTCGCTCAGCACGAGGACGGGGACGGTGTGGTCAGCGGGAAGGGTGCCCTGCTCGATCAGGAGCTGGAGCGCGCGCAAGCGGCGACCGCCCGCCTTCACGGTGAACGTACCTGCCTTCTTCAGCTGGGTGACGATCAGGTTCTGCAACAGCCCCTGGGCTGCGATGTTGGCGGCGAGGGTGTCGATGCCGGAATCGCGGTTCGACTTGCGCACGTTGTCCTTCGACAGCGACAGGTTCTTGACCTTCACGGACTGGATCATCGGTCATACTCCATTCGGGGATCAGCGCAGCCGTTCCGACGGTCACGCAAGCCTGGTCCTCCAAGCTCAAAAAGCCGAAGGCTCCCTCCCCTCCCTTTGATCGAGCGGGGAGGAAGTCCTTGGTTCGTCAGGCGGTGATGCGGTCGATCACAGTCGCGGCGGTCGCGACGGGCACGAACATCCGCGTCTTGTGCTGGATGATCTCGGTGAAGCAGCCGGCCGCCTTCAGCTCAGGCAGCCGCGTGTGCGGCCAATCGAGCAGTTCGAGGCGTTGCTGGCCCGCGACCAGGCTGCGCTTCAGCCGGTACGCGCCGACTGTCGCGATCTCGCCGCTCGTGATGACGTGTTTGGCGGTTTCGGCGCCCGAGACGATGATGGTCGCAGCGATGCCGAAGGCGTCCGCGAGCTTGGACACGAGAGGCGCGGGGACGATGCGACCGAGGAAGGACTCCCCGTCTTCGGTATTAAGCCGCCAGACCTGGACGTGATCGTCGGGCAGACGATCCCAGACGGGCAGGAGCAGGCCAGTGACGAGGTAGAGCGTGCTGGTGCGGGTCTTGCCCGACATCTCCTCGACCTCGGCCTGCCAGAGCGTCGAGAATTCCTCCTCGGTCGCCTCCTCCCACATCGTCTCGACGAGAAGATCCTGCCGCATCCGCTCGCTGCGGGTGGGGCGAACAAGCTCGTAGCGGCGGACGATCTCGCCATCATCGTCGGTCAGCGAGTAGGTGCTGCACCGGATCGCGGCCTTGCCCGACTTCCGGTTCACCATCGGCCGTGCATCGTCGCCGAGGATCCGCAACGCGCGATCGAGCGCGAGCGGCTTGTAGCGTTCCTCGGTTTCCAGGCGGAGAATTTCGGTCTCGGCGCCGCTGGTCTGGTCGCGCCGGATGACGGTACGATCGAGGATGGTGATGCGCTCGGCGTTGATGCTCTCGACGCCAAGATCGAGCGTGCCGGCTTCCTTCGCCGCTTCGATGCGCGCCTCGATCAGGCCGAGATACTCGTCGAAGATCGCGTTCTGGAGCGCGATGCGCAGCGCCAGGATGCGATTGAGCCAGCGCTGGATGGGCGGCAGGTCTTCCTTGAGACCGCCCCCTTCGCCCTCCAGCTCGAGGCCGGTGAGCTTCTGAAACTGGTCGAGCGTGGTCGAGCGCAGCTTGCCGTCGGCGAGCAGGCGGAACCACTGTTCCAGCGACTCCTTGGCATAGTCGCTTTCGAGATTGTCGCGCGGGTCGAACAGGCCCTGTCCACCCGTCTGCCGCTGGCCGCGCGTGAGCGCTCCAAGGCTGTCGAGCCGGCGCGCGATCGTCGAGATGAAGCGACGTTCGCCCCGGCAATCGGTCGACACCGGCCGGAACAGCGGCGCGGTCGCCTGATGGGTGCGGTGCGTACGGCCGAGCCCTTGGATGGCGGCGTCAGCGCGCCAACCAGGCTCGAGGAGGTAGTGATTGCGCCGCGACTGGTTTTCGCACGTCAGGCTCGCGTGGTAGCTGCGCCCGGTCCCGCCCGCATCGGAGAAGATCAGGATCTTCTTGGCACCGCGCATGAAGGCGTCGGTCTCGGCGAGATTGGTGCGCGGGCTGCGGCTCTCGACGCGCTGGCGACCGTGGGCGTCCATGATGACGCGGCGACTGCGCCCCGTCACCTCGGCAACCGCATCGGTGCCGAAATGCCCGATGATATGATCGAGGGCGGAGCCGACGACGGGGAGAGCGCAAAGCTGCTCGACGAGGTTGTCGCGCATGTCGAGCGCCTCCTGGCTGAAGACGGGACGGCCGTCCTCGTCCGACATCGGTTCGGAGCGGGTCTTGCCGGTGTCGTCGACATAGGTTTTCATCTGCCGCACCGGGAAAGCGGCCGTCAGATACGACATGACGAACTCGCGCGGGGAAAGCTCGATGTCGAGGTTGGCGCGCTCCTCGACCGTCAGCGCGGCAAGCGCGCGGTTGAGCATCGCCTCGGACGTGGAGACGAGCTGGATCACGACGCTCTCGCCGCGGTCGAGATCGGCGCGGATCGCGGGGATCAAGGCAGGCAGCTTCATGCCGATCAGGAGCTGGCAGAAGAAGCGCTGCTTGGTGGACTCGAAGATCGACAGCGCGGCCGCTTTGGCGCCGCTGTTATAGGTGTCCTTGGAGAAGCTGTCGGTAACGCGGGTCGCGTCCAGCGCGGCGCGCAGGTTCGCGTGGATGATCGCCCAAGCGTCGGCATAGGCATCGAACACCTCGATCTGGTCGGGGGTCAGATTGTGGTTGAGGATGTCATACTCGACCCCGGCGAAGCTCAGGGCGCGAGCGACATAGAGACCCTGCATCTTGAGGTCGCGAGCGATCAGCTCCATCGCCGCGATCCCGCCACGGCGCAGACTGTCGACGAAGGTCCGGCGATCGGCGAACGCCGTGCCCGGCCCCCACAGGCCGAGCCGGGTGGCGTAAGCGAGATTGTTGACGTCGGAGGCGCCCGTCGCGGACACGTAGAGGACGCGAGCGCGCGGCAGGAGGTTCTGCAGGCGGACACCGGCGATGCCTTGGTCCGAGCCATCCTTGGTGCCGAAGCGGCCTTCGCCGCCTGCGACACCGGCCATCTCATGCGCCTCGTCGAACACGACCATGCCGTCATAGTCGTCACCGGTCCATTCGAGGATCTGCTGGAGCCGGGTGCCCTTATCGCCGCGATTGGAGCGCAGCGTTGCATAAGTGAGGAACAGGATGCCCTCGCCAGCGCCGATGGCGGTGCCGAGTTTCCATTGGTTGAGATGTTGGATGTCGAGTGCGAGACCGCCGACGGCGGTCCAGTCGCGACGCGCGTCCTCGAGCAGGGTCTCGGTCTTCGAGATCCAGATGTGCTTGCGGCGACCGCGCAGCCACTGGTCGAGGATGATCGCGGCGACTTGGCGGCCCTTGCCGGCGCCCGTGCCGTCGCCGAGGAAGAAGCCGGTCCGATAGGGATGGCCTTCCTCGTCGGGCGTGAGCGAGAGACCTTCCTCGACCGGGGTGAACCGGGCGGGGATGTCGCGCTCAAAGGCGTCCCCGGCATAGATCAGCGTTTCGAGCTGGGCGTCGGAGAGCGTCTTCGCGTCGACGACCGACCGCGAGAGGGTAGGGAGGTAGGACGGCCGTGGCGCGGTGATCGAGCCCATGGCGATCGATTCCACCAGCGCGGTCGGATGGGCGGACGCACACGCGATCGCTATCCGGCTCGGCCGATAGGGCAGGTACACACCCACCGCTTCGCCGGTCCGAAGCGGATCGGTGAACACGGTATAGTCGATGGTGTGCGCGGCCTGTGACTGCGCCACTTTTGGAGCAGGAGCGCTCAGGCGCGACTTGCTCAGCGCCCCGCCAAGCAGCGAGCTACGCCCGGCCGGGCGCGCGAGCAGCGAAAGCGGTCGGGTAGCCGGTGCGGGGAGAGGCGCAGAGGTCCGGGCGTCGATCGCCGCGAGAGCGTCAGCGAGCGATGCGCAGCGGATCAGCTCGGCAGGCGTTCCGTTGCCTTTCTCCAGCACCATGATCTTCACAGGTTGGCTGGTGCCATGCTTGGCATAGGCGTTGGCCGGTAGTTCGAGGTGCAGCGTCAGCGTGCAGCCCTCGGTCGCCTTCGCCCAAGCGCGGCTTGAGGTGTCGACGCGATCGGGAAGGATGGCGGCACAGCGGCCTCCGGCCGCAAGCCGCATTAACGCCGCACGCAGATGCCGGAAGGCAGCAAGCGGGTCGGCGTGGCGGCCGATGCTGCGCGAGAAGGGAGGATTGATGAGGACGGCCGTTGGCCGGATCGTCGATGGAAGAAGGTCGTGGATCAGCTCGGCGTCGTGGCGCGTGACGGCGACGCCGCGGAAGGCTGCTGCGAGCATTTCGGCGCGCGCGGGATCGATCTCGTTGAGGACGAGGCGCGCGCCGGCGCGGTGCGCGAAGGTCGCGAGGAGGCCGGTGCCGGCAGACGGCTCGAGGACCAGATCCGTGGCCGCGATCCGGCCAGCGAGCGCAGCGAGATAGGCGATCGGGGCAGGGGTGGAGAATTGCTGGAGTTCGATCTGCTCCTCGCTGCGAACCGTGTGCGTCGGCAGGCCGGCGACCAGCTCGGTGAGCGCGGCGAGGCACGCGCCGGGATCAGCGGGGAGATCGGCCGTCGCCAGGTGCATGACCTCGGCAAGTTCGAGCATGTCGTAGGCGTCACGGAGGGACCAGCGGCCATCGGCCGAGGATCCGCCATAGGCTTGCTCCATGACCCACAGCAGCGTTTCGCGCTGGAGGGATCCGTTCTGAGCGATGGAACACGCCACCGCCTTGGCTGCGGTGATCGAGGGTTCGGTGAAGTCGAGTTCGAGAGCTGCGGCTGAAGTGCGCATCGTGGGCCTCCGGTCTGTCGCCCGGTGCTCATCACCGGATCAACAAGCCGAAGGCACCCTCCCCTCTCATGGCAGAGGGTTTGGCTTCGCTTTGGGATCGTAGATGTGGAGGACGGCACCCGATTTAAGCATCTCGGGAATGACGATGCCGACGCCCTTGCCGGAGTTCGTCGGCGCAAGGATGGTATATTACTCGGGGTGGCGACGGATATGGCGCCACTGCGCAAAGCGTCCAGCTATGGTGCGGCGGTCTCGCAGGACCGCCGCATCGAGCGCGGCGGTCGCGCTTTCGGCATTGCTCAACGCGCTCTCCAGATCGATCGTCGCGGTTCCCTCCAGATACATCGGCAGGAACTGGATCGCGTTCACCACGTCGAACATTAGTTGGCTGATCCGGCGAGACGGGGGTCGGGTATCAAGAACAAGCGCGCTCCCGAGCGCGCGGTTCGCGCGGCCGATGACGGTGATGACGTCGTGGGCGCGGTCCGGCTGCCCGGAGAAGTCGCGGGATGGCGTGAAGGCGTTCATGGCGATTCCTATTTCGTGACGGGCGGCAGTCGCGTCGGGTAGCTGGAGCCGGCTAGTTCCAAAAGTGATCGCGTGGTGAGGCGGCGGGCGTAGCGTTCGTGTCGGCCGGTCGGCCGAATGTTGCCTCGATTGACGCGGCGAGCGCGGCAAGGAAATCGGGGTCCTCGATAGCGCTCATGTCCGGATCGTCCAAGAAGGCGTCAAACAGCTCGCCGGGTTGCGGCGCTCGCCGCATCGCGGCGCAAGCCGCAATGTAAGGTTGTGCAGCCTCGGTCTCGACCCACCGCCAGAAGGCTGGCCCTTGGCCGAACCAACCCAGATCAAACATGTCGGTGATGGTTTGGGCATTGTAGGTCGAGGTTGGCTCAGGCGTGAAACGCGCCGCTATGTCTGTCGCCAACGCATCTTGCGCCGCTATCGCGGCTTCAGCCGCCTCAAGATCGACGTCTTTGGATTTCGTGGGCACGGGTTTGCGTCCCTCCGCGAGCCAGTACCGTAGGTGCGGCTCGGCCTCATCGGTAATCGCCCATCGCGAAAGCGCCACTTCGTCTGGGAAGGCGCCGGAGTCAGCCATATAGAGCAGCGCTTCCTTCACTTCCTTGTCCGTGAGCGTCATCGCTCAGATCTCCCTGTTCGCAGCGATACCGCACGAAAGATGCGCTCTCCAGGCGTCGTTCCAGTCATCGTGATGGTCGGGCACGCGGCTGACCAGCTCGCGGCCGTTCGCGGTGAGATGGTCGCGTGCCTTGGTGAGCAGACGTTCGGCGGGTCGCCCGCGATCGCCATAGACGATGACGCGACGCACCTTCTCAGGGATGGCGACGAAGGCGAGCCGCTCGACGCCCCCCAAGGCCCAGGTCGGGGTTCCGAACCACTCCATCGCGGACACCGCATCCTCGATGCCCTCGGCGAGGCCAAGTTCGTCCGTGGCCGGCGCGAGCCGAATGGCCGCGGTGCCGAGCAGCCCGAGCGAAACCTTGGGTTTGGGGATCGGCTTGTGCAGCACGTTCTCGGGATCGAGGAAGGTGCGCTGCACGGCGACCAGGCCCATGTCGTTTTCGACGGCCGCAATCATCGCGGGCATCGTCCGCTTGGTCGGACCGGAGCCGAGAATAGTCGACGGGTTGAAGCGCAGCGCCTTGGGAAAGGGGCCGGACATGCCGCGCGCGAGGAGGTACTCCTCGGCAAGCGTGCCCGCCACAGGGAAACTGGCTTTCCATAGACGCAGCGCGAGCGCGCCCATGTCACGCTTGGGTTTGGCCTCCGGCATCGACACGGCTGCGCGATCGTGGAGCTTGCGGCGCTGCAGGGCCTTGAGGACTTCGACCGTCGTACAACCCGCGAAGCAATGGAACAGGATCGCCGTGTCACCGAGCCGGACGGACAGACTCGGCGAGCCGTCGTCGTGGGCCGGGCAGCGGCACTCGCCGCGTGTCCCGCGCCAGACACCGCCGAGCTGCTCGACGATAGCCCTGGCGCGGATTTCAGCGTCGAGCGGGAGTCGTGCCATGGCGATCGTCCTGTGGGTTTGATGGATCTCGGTCATGGGTGCCTCCGGCGAAATTGAACCGAAGGGCAGCCGGCATTCTCTCCTCTGAGGCGGCCTTAGCCGCCCAGGTCCGCACCCTCGCGGACGGTTCGGCTTCTAGTTGTAGCGACCCGAAAAGAGGTCGCCGATCGCCCGTCTGCGGAACGCGTTCCACCAGCGGCGCCGACGATGCTCGGCCGCGTCGTGGATCATGTGGCAGCGCTGGCAGAGCGCTGCGAGATTGCGCCAGCGCGGGCCGCTGAAGGTCGGGTCGTGGTTGAGGTGGGCGGTCGCAAGATAGACGGGCTTGCGTGTCCTGCGGACGGCGTCGAGCGAAACGAAGCCAGGCTGACGGCGAAGCTGTCTTCCACGACCATCGCGCCAAGCGTGGATCTCGGTATCCCACCAGACGCCATCGGCACCGGCGAGGAGCGTGACGTGCCGCCCATGCGGACGCCGGCAATGCTCGCACCGGCCCCCCGCCCGCGCGAAGCGGACGATGCGGCTGATTTCCGGCCAGTCGATCGGATAAAGCCAGCGATGTTCCGGGCGGATCGGCATGGTGGCGATTCTGAATCATGCCGCACCAGAACGAAAGGGGAAACTTTGCGCCGGCATAATGGACGTCGGTTGCAGCGGCTGAAGCCGCGCGCCGATGTCGGCGTGGTTGAGCCGACCGGCCGAGAGACGGATCGTGCGGTAGCCGGCCGATGCGGTCATCGCATCGCGGACGCGATCCCGAATGCTGTCATGGCTACGGTCGTCCAGTTCGACGAGAGCGAGGATCGCGGCAGAGGCGCGGTCCTCGATCACGAAATCTACGATCTTTTGGGAGAAGCTGTTGAGTATCCGCAGGGCAGCTTCGTGGCTGAAGCCGGCTTTGGGCTGCAACAGCGCGCCCATGGCGACCTGCACATAGACGCGAGCGTCGGGGAGCACGCGCTCGATGATGGCGCGCGCCGCACGTTCTCGCTCGGTCAGCAGGGGCTTTGCTCGTACTTGCGGAGTGTGTGGGGCCAATCTGGCGACCCCGGCTAGGATGAAAACGACCGCGAAAAATCCGATGATCATGTAGCCGGAGATCGGGACGAGATGGCTGGCGGCGGTACTCATCTGGCCGCCTCATGCGGGAGGGCATGACCAAAGGTCTGCCCTCCCGAGCAGGCGAGGATCGTCACCCGGCAGGGCCGAAACCGCGTGTGCGGGTTCGGTCGCGGCGCTGCCGCGGTAGAGCCGTGCCGAAGGCCGCCCCCGCGCCTCATCAATGATCCTCGGTTTCGGCCTTGGTCAGGACTGAAAAGGTGTCCGCGATCAGCTCGGTCCGATAGGACGTATCGTTCGCTTCACCGTGCTGGCTCTCCCGCACGCGGCCGGTGATATGAACAAGGTCGCCTTTGGCGGCATTATCGACCTGAGAAGCGACGTTGGAGAAGCAGACCACGCTGTTCCAGTGAGTATCGGTCTTCCATTCGTCCCCGTCGCGCCGATTATAGTTGGCCGCCACACTGACGTACTTCACCTTTTCCCGCGACGTGATCTTACCAATTCGGCCGATGATCCGAAACTCAGCGATATTCTGGGGCATTATACTCTCCTGGGTTGAAGTGAAATGCTAAAATCGCAGTGTCGAGGATCGTCAGTCCCGCTGCTCCTCAGTGTGCCGGAAGTGATATTTCGCGATGTTCTCAGGTGTCGCGTAGAGCTGATACGCCCTCGTCCAATCGTGGCTTATCTCGTGCTGGGCGGTCTGGAGCGGCACCTGATGTGTGCAGACCAGACGCCACAGAACGTAGGCGAGGACGTTTTTGTCGCCGGCGTTGGCTTGGCCGCCCCGGGGTTGCAGCCAGAGATCGCGGGCGTCGAGCGGCGCGCCGCCAATCGAGATCGGGATCAGATGGTCCAGCTCATAGTCGGCCATCGCTTCACCAGGATGCTGCGCGTCCATCATGCGTCGTTTGAGCGGGCCGGTGATCGAATAGGCCGGTCGCGCTGCCCGGGCGTAGCCCGGCCGGCAGATCGTATCGTCGATGTTGTCTTGGCCGACGGCGGGGTCGATCGCGCCGGGAGTTTCAGCCGGCGGAAGGCGTGCTGCTCGATTAGCGACAAGCAAGGGAGAGTGGATCACCCGGGAGATGCCGGCGACGGCATCACACACGGAACCGTCATTTGCAGCAGTACAGCCAAGGACGCTGGAGCGACCAGCGCCGCGGCCGAGGGAGGGGCGGTGCCAGAGGACAACCGCAGCGATAATCGCGGCGCCGCCTGCGATCGCGCGCGCTCTCACCGGAGAATTGCTCTTGGGCGCGGCTCAAGGCACCGCGCATTTACGGGCGCTAGCGGATCGTCGAGAGTTTGAGAGCGGACCGACATATCGTCATTATTGCGATATAGGACAAAGATGACAGCACTTTTTTCAGCGAGGCGCTTGTCGACGCGTCTACGGGGTGCCCCGCTGACGATGGTCAGATCGGAAAAACGCGATCAATAAGCGCGACGACGGCTATTTGAGCGCAACAGAAAACGCATGCTCCTTTCGGGAGCACCGCGACGCGTAGCGGCGCGTCCACGGTCGGGCTGGGTGTGACCCTGCCTTTCGAGCGGTTTGCTTCCGCAAGGTGCCACTAAGCCGTTAGGCGTTAGAGTGTTGGCCGACTAGGCCAACTCCATCTTCCCTCAGAATAGATGAATCTATGAGCGGTTGACCATTTTTTTGAGACTCATGGTTCTCGAGGGATGCCGCGAGGCGGAGCATGATCCGGCGCAGGCCGGCATCGTCGAAATCCTCGGCCGCGACCTGGCGCGGCGAGCGCCAGAGCCGCATGGCGGCGATGGCCTCGACCCGATCGGCTTCGCCTTGAACGACATCGTCGGGGAGCGGCACGGGCCGCATCCTGCGTGGCAGGAACCTGACGAGGGAATTGGGGAAGCGCATCCGGTAGACATTCGATGTTTGCTCGTTTTTGGCCTTCGGCCGGTCTGGAGTCGGCTCGATCGGGACACACCTGCGCTGTTTATCCAGCAAGCCGACTGCGGCGAGGTTCCTGAGCGCGCGGTGAACCGTCGCGCGCGAGCGCCCGCTTTTCTCCTCGATCCACGCCCAGGTCGGAAAGACTTTGCCCGCGCAGGTCCGGGCCAGTTCGAGCAGCACCTTGAGGATCTTGAGCGCCCCTGGGGTCAGCAGCATGATGCGTCGCTCATCAAGGGTGAGGGCGCGCCCTTCCGCCTTGGCGCTTCGCCGGATTGCGTTCTTCTGGTCTTCGAGCTCGGCCGCGCGTGCGTAGATCCGATCGGTCTCGCCTTTGGGGTAGCTGTAGAAGAAATCCTCCTCGAACGTGCCGGCGAGCCGGCTGTTGGGATGGACCTTGGCACCCGTGGGATTGGGCGCGCCTGAGCGCGCGCGCGTCTGGGTTGTCGTGATGCGCTCGAACGCCATGAAGCTCGCGCGTGCGAGTGAAATTGCTTCCATCTTCCGTCCCCCTTTGCGGAGCCGGGACCAGACAAAACTTCGGCGTGGCGCGAAGTGCGCTCCCTTGAACCGAAGCTCAGAAACGGTTATGAGAGAGGAGTGTGATCGCTCCCGATCGATGCCGCCAAGCATCGCTCATGACGTCTCAGGGTGCCCGGCCTTCGCGCCGGGCATTCGTTTATGTGGTCACAGCCGGTCTCTTTGATCTGGCCAGCGAAACTGCCGGCACATCCGATTTTGCAGAATTTACCGCCCGCGCGGAAGCGCTAGCAGTTCGTGCTTTCTCGGATCAAAGTGGAAAATCGTTCGTGCTATCCCGGATCAATCGTTCGCGGATTCGTGCTTTCGCGGATTAATGCCAAGCCAGAACTCGTGCTTTCGCGGATTAATCGATGCATAGGGACGTCAAACACGCCGAATCAGGCGAGTGCAGCCGTCCCAACCAACTTCATGACTTTTGGTTCGATCAGGACTTGGCAATGGCCGGTCTTTCTTCCTGGACGCGGGACTGCCTTGGTACCATCTGCAGGGGCATCGAACAGCGTGACGCGGTAATCCGGTATAGCGTCGGCTTCCAAGATCGCCTTCAACGCATGGCGGAAATGGGCGAGGGAGTTCTGATACCCTAGTTGAAGGCGCAGCTCATCAAGACTCAACTGGTGAGCGCCATCGCTACAGGCGGAACGAGCAATCTCGTAAAGACGACGTTCGACAGGACCTAGGCGAAAATAAGCAGGCGCATAGTCGAGAACCTGCCGATCGCGGAGGATCGCGCGAAATAGCCAGTCGCAAAGACGGACTTTCACCGCTTTTAGACGCCTTTCGCCCCGACCCTCGCCATTCTTCGTGTAGTAAAGCTTCGCTTCCGACAGCCAGGAGAAGTAGCCCTCTTCTCCCTCACCGCCGGCTTCAATATCGGTCTTTATCTGTGTACCCTGTAACCGCTCAAGCGCTTGGGAAAGGCGCGTATAAGAACGTGCTGACGGGTTATTTCCTGTAACACAGAAAAGATCATGTGCCGTAAAATAAAAGTCTTGAGAGACTTCCTCGCCCGCGTCGAGCTTTGAGACCATGAGACTGGCAATATACAGGACAATCTCTTTATCGTATATTGTCGCTACGCCCTTCGCCGTCGGGACGATCTCAATCGAGACTTTATCCGTCTTGTACGAGAGGGTTTTCGTCCATCTTCCTTTGCTCAGCGCAAAAAATGGGAACGCCATTAACGACCGCTCGCCTCGAACTTCGCTCATCAGCGGGCTATCCAGCGCAAACAGATCAGCTTGGTTGGTTGGCATCGGCCTCGTCTCCATCGTGGCGCTCGTGACGCAGCGCTATCTACGCCCGATTTGCATTGATCCGCAAAAGCACGAATCCAGCTGTCTTGATTGATCCGCGAAAGCACGAAGGCGAAGGGCATTCTCGTGTTTGAGCCCCCGGTGGCTACACATTTGGGCACCTAATTCGTGCTTTCGCGGATTAATTACCGCATTGGGAAGCGAAACTTCGTGCTTTCCCGGATCATCATCGTCTTGGCCCCGCTCAGAGGACGACCGCACGTGCGATCGCAAAGTGAGCACTCCGCGAATACGCTCCACCTTTAGCAGGATGCGGAAATAGGCTCGTTCGGGGTCGATCTGACGACATCGACAATTTGACGTCGGTCGCTGAGGCGTTTTTCGGGTGTGTAGGCCGGTTTTGCCCGGGAATTCGGGTGCCGGGGCGGATTCCGGGCATGCTCAGGCTACCGCCAACAGGTTCGGCAGCCTCACCAAGTTGTAAGCGGCGGCGGTCAGCGTGAAGTTCCAGCCGACACGACCCTGACCGCGATGACGTGTCTTGGGCATGCCACCAGACGTTTTTGCCCAGCCAAAGATCTCCTCGATCTTCTTTCGGATGCGAATCGACATCGTGTAGCCGCCATCGCGGGTTGTGCGGCCGTCGATGGCAGAGCGTCGGCCATAGTATTCTAAGCGATATGCGGCGTCACCTTGATGCCTCGCACGGCGGCAATGAAACCGGTGGTGTCGTACGCCTTGTCCGCGCCCAAGGTGATGCGATGGCGCCCGTCCATGCGTTTGAGCATGGCCAGCGCTGCCTCGCGTTCGGCCGTGCCGGTGGCGTGGGTCAGCATGGCATCGACAACCAGACCGTTTCGATTTCCCATCAGAACATGGCCCATGTGGCAAAGCCTGGCGGCCTGACCACGCGCCTTTTGAACAATCGCGCATCGGGATCCGTGAGCGAGGCATGGGTCGCGTTGCTTCGCTTTTCGCCGCGGAAATCGCGTTCGGCGTTGCGCCCCTGAGGCGCTGGCTCAAGGCCTTGCCCCGCAAGGCTGCCACTGTCGCCGCCGTCGTCGGCTTCTACGCCACCCTTCGGCTTGAAGCTTTTGATGCTCGCCCACGCCTCGATCAACGTGCCACCGATTGAGAAATGCTCGTCGGACAGCAGCGCTTTCACGCGGGACTGCCCCAGGGCGGCCGACAGGAACCTCGCGGCGATGTCGCCCGCAAGCAGGCGCTCACGGTTCTTCGTAAATACCGTCACGTCCCAGATCGGCGCGGCCATTGCCAGACGGACGAACCAGCGAAACAATAGGTTGTAGTCGAGCTGCTCTATCAGCTGACGCTCGACCTCACCGTGTAGACTGCCTGGAGCTAAGTGCGCCGCATGCATCGCATAACTCGACACACCAGTGTTATCGCACCCGCCAAGAGCGTCCGACGTAAAAAGCGGTTCAAAGCCAAAGAACCGGTCATCAAGCTGGGGTATTCGCCTTGGGAGTTGAAACTTCGTCGGGTAAAGGTTTCACCTATTGAAGCTGCGCGGCT
>Ga0265798_10005425_pt1 | contig 17157 bp, 24 predicted proteins | sample P3T30metagenome_FD_192430 | JGI IMG/M metagenome (GOLD analysis project Ga0265798, IMG submission 192430) | Plant litter microbial communities from East Loma Ridge, Irvine, California - P3 T30 | ecosystem: Environmental > Terrestrial > Plant litter > Unclassified | place: USA: California... | reverse complement strand
CAGCGACGCGTTCGGCCGTCTCGGCGGTGTTCGCCTCCATCGGCATGGCCGCGACCAGCGACGTCCACGTGTCGTCACCGAAGAAGCGGCCGTCCGTCACGTTGGACGGGGCAGGGCGCCCGGTTGCTGAGCCCATAGCCATGTAGCTTGGGGCAGGATCAGAGCCCACAAGTCCCGAGGCGTGCTCGTCTAAAAGGGGTATCATAATATCAACATGCCCCTTTCTTCGTAGACGAAGCCTTCAGCGGCCTCTGGGCTCAAAGTCATCAATGTCGCCGCGGAGAACATCGCAGCGACGGGATCGATTTTCGCGCTGGGCGATTGCTTCGTGATCGCCACGCCGCTTGCGCCGCGCGGCTCCTGTTTCACGTTGCCGATGCACCACGACATCAGCAGCGTCCCGGCATGACGGACCGTGCGGGCGGCGCATTTGCGCGCCAGCCCCTTGATGACGCTGCTTAGGCGCCAGCCTTGCGGGATGGCCCTCAGCTGCTCGTCTCCGAAGCCTTCGCGCGCGAGCTCGTCGACGATCGCGGCGACGCCCGCAGGATCGAGCCCGATGGCATCCTTCGCCGGTAGCTTCCCCGCATCCCGAACGCGCTTGAACACGTCGACAACGCCAAGGACGTCCTCGGTCAGGTCTTCCTGATCGCCTTCGCCATCGTCGCCTTCGCCGATCGCAACCAACTCGCCATCGTCGTCGGGCATCTCACACCTCGTGAGCGTGCCCTCTGCGATGAACTCGTTCAGATGCGTCACGATATCCTGCCGGCGCTTCCAGACGATCGACCACGCCCAGGCATGCGCCCAGATCAGCCAACGCTTGCTGCCCTTCTCGCGACCGATCAGGCAGAGGCCTAGAAGATCGTCCAGCCCGCCACCGTCGACACCGCCGACGATCACCTCGCTGCGCGCGATAAGATCGTCGAGCGACAGCACGGGAATGGCGCACCGCGGCCAGAATGACGCGCCGGTCCATCGATCCCGCGCGAGCCGTTGGCCGATCTCCACGTTGAGATACTTCGCCAGAACGATCTGGAGAGACGTATCGCCCTCCTCGCCCTTTCCTTCCTTCACCTGTTGCAGCTTGCGCTGGATGAAGCTGACCGACTGCGACCGGCCAAGGTTTGGGTTGGTGACGTAGAAATTGGCGGGGTCGAGATACGCCTCGTCGTCGCGCATCGCCTCTGGCCACTCGTAGAGCATCCCGAAGCTGCGCGGATCGTCGATCGTGCCGTCGCGGACCCCGCGAAAATAGTCGAGCTTGTCCTTAAAAACGCCGCGGGGGCGCTCGTCGCTATGCGTCGTCAGGTAGATGACGAAGCCCTCGGGACGCGAAGCCAGCCCGCCCGTGCCCTCTTCAAGCATAGACTCGGCGTTGTTCTGCTTGCCGAAGATCCATAGCTCGTCGACCAGAACGAAACCGGCCTTGCTGCCGCCTACCGTGCCTGTGTCCGCAGCGATGACGCGGAGTTCGGCGCCGGTGACCCGGTGCTTGATCATCCGCTGGTTGGGAACGACGTGCAGCAACTGTTTCAGCTTAGGATCGGCACGCACCATAGCGGCCGCTGGACCGAAGCTGTTGCTGGCAACCTTTTGCGTCGGAGCAAGGATGCTCAGCGCCGCGTCGTGCCGCCAGTTACGGATCAGCGCGGTAAGCATAATGCCCGCCGCGATCGTAGACTTGCCGTTTTTTTTGCTGATGAGGAGTAGGTATTCCTCGATCAGTCGCTGCCCGGCGTTGGCGTCGTACGAGCCGAAGATCGCGCCGACCAGGTCGAACACGAACTGCTCGCAGGCTTCACCAAATGTCGGCTGGCCAGCGACGTCGACCATGCGAAGCGACTTGAAGATATCCAAGGCCGCTTCCGCTTCGGCGGGGAACAGCGGAGCGAACGGCACCAACGATTCCCGCTCGACGATCCGACGCTCCCAATCGGGACACGCGGTCGTCCACACCGGCGCGGCTGCGGTGATGATGCTCAATTGAGCAGACCGGGCGGCGGGCCGGGCGTCTCATACAGCCCGCGCACGTCCTGCGCATCCTGAAGCGCCACTTCCTTCTTGCCAAGCGGGCGTGGCGGACGCGCGTAGTTCGAGACGCGATCGGACAGATCGTCGAGGCGTGCCTTTTCAAGTCGCCGTGCCAGTTCCTTCTCGGCGGGCACGCTACCTGCCTTCGCTAGCTCATTGAGCCGGCTGAACTGGACCATCTCGAAGCGGATGCCCGCCGCCTCCCGCTGAGCAAGCTCGGAAGAATAATGCTTCCGCAGCGTGGGGACCGACACCCCGATCGCCGTTGCCGCCTGTTTGACCGTCAGGCCACGCACGAACGCCAACAGGACCTTGTTTGAGTTTTCGATAGACCACGAATGTTCGGGCCTGCCGCGCCCTTCCTTGCGGGGCGTGACCGGGTCGCCGAACAGGTCGACCCCCGAAAACTCCGCTGCAGCCAAAAAAAATCTCCCGATGAGAACGTTAGCGGTCTAGGGGCCGACGCCCTTGTGAGGTTTCGCCCCCCCCGGTCACCCGAGGCCGCGTCGTTCCTGCCGCTGCTTCCAGCTATCGTGGCACGGCTTGCAGAGGGTCCAGAGGTTGAGGATGTCCCAGAACAGCGCCTCGACCCCGCGATGCGGTTGCTTGTGATCCGCGACCAGCTGCGACGTGTCGCCTTCGATCCGCCCGCATCGCTGGCAAGTGAAGAGGTCGCGAACGAGCACGGACATGCGCAGCTTTTGCCACCGTGCCGTCTTGTACCACTTGCGCCAGCCCTGCTGATCCCGATCCCGATCGAACGCCTGACGATCACCGGGCAGATAGGTCAGCCGAGATGCAGGCGCGGATAGGCGAGGGGGTAGGCTCTTCAGTCGGCCCATTCGCATATGCCTAAACGGCGACGGGCGGCGTGACCAAAGCCGCGCCGCCCGTCGAAGGGGGTAACAGGGGGAGTGGACATTCATTGATCCGCTTGCACGTCTCGCCGAACGTATTGGCGAATAGGCCCACAGACCCCTAGAGCCCGAATTGTTTATTTCGCCCCGCTACGCATTCTAGGGCTTCACATGCTCTAGGCGCGCAAAACAGCCATTCCCGACCTTATCCAGCTTCGTTGCTATGCGCGTGATGGCGCGCGAGTAGCGCTTGGCGAGCGTATCGGTATGCCCAGCCCATCCGATCACCTTGGCTGCCGAGGTCCAGGCAGGGCGCGACGCACCGCGCTCCAGCTGGCCGAGGATGATCCCGACCAGCTTGCGGTCACGCGCATCGACCCAGCCCATCCAGCCGAGCGCCTGTTCCATCCGGTCGACCTCCACTGATCGCAGGCCCGGCATACGCGGCAAGGCGTCGCGGTCGTAGTCGTCGCTGTCGAGCTGATACATCTCCCACAGTTCCTGCCGCGACAGCTGCCCGCGCTCGTAGATCGATGACGCCCGGACATCCATCAGCCAGCCAGCCTCGCGGTCCGGCATGCGACGCAGGAAGCCCCAAGCCTCGACCAGACGCTCTTCGACGAGGTCGAAGGTAACAGCACCGTTGTCACTCCCATGAATGGGAGGCTTATTGGGAGGATAGAATGTAGTATTATCAGTCATATAGCTTTGCTCCGGGAAGGTGGGAGTGAAATCACGGGTAATCCCGCACGCGCGCCTGTGCGCACACTAGGTGGACGGGTCGGGATTTGGCTCCCAAGCTCCCGCACCCTCCCGGAACCGCAGAAAACCGCGCTTCCCGAGTGTTGCCAATCCTCCCATGCGTGGGAGCGAGGGAGGATTACAGCGGCCCGTCAAAGTCGCTTCCATCATCGGGTGAGGGGTCCGGGGACGACGTGTTGCGCGGAGGCGGCAGGTCGCGCGTCACCGCCTTGCCGTCGCCATCGACGAAGTCATGCGGATCATAGCGACCGGCGATGTCGTCCCAGACCATCGAACTGGACTTGCGGATCTTGAAGCCCTTCCGCTGCATCTGCGCGTTCAGGTACTTGGCCGACCACGGCTTGCCAGTGCCGGCGAGCAGCTGCGCCCATGTCTGCCACGCGGCGAACAGCTGATGCAGCGGCGTGGCGCCCATCGTCTGACCCTGTGCACGCTCGATGCAGAGCGTCAGGAACTGTCCGAGGATGTCGTTCTCTTCCTGATACTCGCGCGTTGCCGCCCGGACGGCTTCAGGCGTAGGCAGGCCGCTTCCGAGGTAAGCGATGGCGCCACGTATCATTCGGTTCAGGATGCCGCTCCGCTCCGCCTGGAGCTTCGCCTTCAGCTGAATATCCTGCTGAGCGTCGGGGATGATCACGGCCCACGGGATGACCTGCACACGCCGCTGAATTCCGTGATCGGTCCCGATCTTCGGCATGTTGTTCGCCGACACGGTGTTGGTGAACGTGACGAGCAACTGGAACGGCGGCTTCATCAATTCCCGCACACCGCCGATCGGCTCGTCGCTCGTCATGGCCTTAATCAGACCATCGGAGAACTTCGAGCCATCCTCGGGTTCGTTTGCATAGACCATGCGTCGGCCGGCAAGCGCCGCCAGATCCGGCGACGCGTCGCTGCCCTTGCGATATTTGCCTTGGTCGATGAACGTCTCGATTCCCGCGGCCCACGCATAGTCGCCAAGGATGCCGGCATGCGTGTTGATCCAGACACCCTTGCCGTTCGATCCCTGTCCATAGAACAGCGCCATTTTCTGAGCGTCGGCGAGGCCCAACGCGTTGTACCCAGCCCAGCAGTCGAGGAACGTCCGCATTTCGGGATCGGGCTGCACCTGTTCGAGGAACGCGTCGTACAGCGGTGACCGGGCATCCGCGTCGAACGATACGTTGGCAATCTTGGTGATCCGGTGATCGCGGTTCGACGGGCAGAGGCGCACGCCAGCACCGTGACCTTCGCCAGGACGCCGAAACTGCAACGTCCCGTTTTCTATATTGAGCAACAGCGGATCCGCGTCGAAATCGTCGGGACGCGATGACAGCCGCGCCTCCGCCATTTTCGCGATACAGGCGATATGACCTGCACCTTCCGACGTCCGCCCCCATTTGGCGATCGTGTCGGAGAACAGCGTGATCACACCGCGCTTGTTCGACACGATGCGATCGAACCGGCTGCGCTGCTGCACCTCGTGCGCGCGGACCTGTTCGGCGTCCCAAAGCGGCATCGGGTCCTCTTTGATGCCCGATACGCGAATAAGGTCAGCCTCCTCCTGGATCGTCCGCATCGTGTCCTGCACCGCGCGGCCGAGCAGCGAGATCGCCATGTCCCGGTTCCAGCGTCGACCATCCCATGCGAGCCAGCCCCATTGCTCCACGAACAGGAAATCCCGCCCGTGCCGCTTCAGGAAGCGCTCGAGGTTGCCGAGGTCGGTATGTGGCAGGAACGCGCACGCCCGCATCAGCGCGTCAGCGTCGTCACCCCCCGGCCCCTTTCTTCCGATATCGAAGCGCTGCCCTCCCTTGTGGGAGCTTGGCTGGCCATCATCAGTAAAACCGGGGGCGGGGGGCGAAGGGCGGGAGGCGGCGCGGGGCGGCTTCTCCCGCCGGGAACGTGATGCGGCCGTGATCTCTGCGAGATCACGAGGACTGTTCATCCCGGCGGTCCAGCCGCTGTTAACCGTGGCGAGCAGCTGCGCTTCGTCATCGTCGCCGGCATTGTCCCGCGCGGCCGCTTCGATCGTCGACCGCGCGAACCGCTCGTCGAGCGCGCCCGCAGCCACGAGGCTCGCGATCTTCAGAGCGCTGACGTTCAACTGGTCGTTGCGCTTGCCCGATGCCGCCTGCCGGATCTCGCGGCACTCGCCGTCGAGCGCCCGCATCCCGTACCGGCGAATGTCCTCGTCGACGTCGGCCTCGCGCTTGGCAGGAGACGGTGCGCTACGATCGGCGGCATCCGCAGCTATGACGACTGGCGTGGCTTTTTTGGCCTTCGGACCGCGCAGGATATCGATCAGCGCGGCCGGCGCGTCGGCGATCGCCGCGTCATCACGCCAGTCGCCGCGATCGAGCCAGCGATAGCGAGCCCTGGTTTCCGTCATGATGCTGGGCGGAGCAATGACGTATCCACCCAGGCCGCGCACGTCGACGTGCGCCGGGAGGTTGCCGCGGTTGCGGATCGGTTCGCCGGCAGGCTGGCGGAAGTAGACGTGCACGCCGTCGGATTGCGTGACGGCCGTCACCGAACGCGGCAAGGCGCAGCCCATCTGCTCCTCCAGATCCGCCTTGAGCGTTTCGAGCGTCCAGATCTCGCCGGTCGCCGTATCCTCGCGGGGATCAAAGTCGAGCACGAAGCAACCGTTCACGCCGGTCGGGAGGCCGATCAGCGCATCGGGATGATCACGCCACCACGCGATGATTCGTGCCTCGTCGGTGGTCGCATCCTTCAGGCCTTGCCCGGTGTACGGAGCCTTCGCCTTAAAAGTGCGGGATTTGCCTGCGCTGTTCGGCTCGGTCGTGAAATCGCGTTCGCGGCAGGGAAACACGGCCCACCCACGACGTGCGAATTGCAGCGCCGCCGAGCACATGGCGGACGGCAGGTTGTGAACGGACACGGCTTAACTTTCACCCGGAGACGAGACGTAATGTGGACCGCCGCAAGACGGCGGCGCCTGTCGGGACGTCATCCCGGCTCGCCGAGGCCGCGCTCAATCAGTGCGATCAGCATCGCTCCAGGTGCTTGCCCGACGTCGCGGGCCGCATCGACGACGCGGATCCAGACATCCGGCCAACGGCGCTTGACGACCTCGACCGTATCGCCCGGCGTCGCGACGCACATCGTCGAGATCTGCTCGGCAGGCGTCAGATCGCGGCGAAGCGAGCGGATATAGGCCGGCGCTTTCTCCGCGATCGGGCGAGCGCTTCGACTGAACGCAGACTCGCGTGCTGCTGCTGCGACAGCGGCGGGGTCTGGACGGGCTGGAGCAACACTCGCTTCCCGCGCGACCGCGAGAGCGCGGGCACCGTCCCTTGCCGTCGTCTTCGGGCCACGGGCAGGGAGGGTGCGCGCCGATATACCGCCGGGGTTCGCAACGATGAAATCCCGAACCCGAGCGACCGTCCGGGGTGACGGATACAGAGCGCCGCGAATTGACGAGATCGTCGTGTTGGCGATGCCGCTGGCACGCGAGAAATCTTCGATCGTGCAATCGACCGACACGCAATAGCTGCGGATCTCGCGATAGAGGCACGCGCCGGCGGGACGCTCGGAAAGCTTCTGGCCCATCAGCCCGCCTTCGCCGTGGTCTTGTCAGTACCGACGATCGTCGCGACCCGTGGCTCGCCCGGCCCCTGCGACTCGATAGTGATTGTCTTGGCGGCGACCAGCTGGCGAATGCGGTAGCTGGCAGCTGCCGCATCGCTCAGGCCGCAGCGTTGCGCGATCACCGCGTTGGACGGGCAGGGCAGCTTGAAGCTCGCGGCCCGACGGATCTCGCGCAGCACGAGTTGCGTCGGGTTCGTCTCGTCGACATCGGCAACGGGCGCGGCCTGCACGACAGGCGCGTCGGCGGTTGTCAGGCGGATCGCCAGATATTCGGTGATCCCGCCGCCGGCGCGCTGGTAGGTGAGGGTGATCATGCCCTCCTCGACAAGGTGCATCGCGTGCTTCCACGCGGGCGCCGCGCGCGGGATGTCGGCTCCACGCGCATAGATCAGCGCATCGCGTGGTTCGGCCTGCGCGACCCAAGCGTCGAACTCTTCGACGCTCACCGCGAAAGGCGGCTCGGCAGGCTTGCGGACAGTGGTCATGCAGCCCTCCGCATCGGTTCGCGTACGGCGACCGCATCGAACCAACCGCCTTTGGGCTTGCTGTCCCAGTCGCTGGCAGAGACTGCGCAACCGGTGAAGGCGTAAATCTGATAGCCGATGGCCTCAGCGGGGGTCACACCCTCAGACATCATTCGTTCTATCGCGATCTGACTCAGTCCGGTGCGACACATCAGCTTGTCGAGTGTACCGACCGGCTGACGCATGATGTAATGCGCCAAGCGCCGCGCACCTTCGTTCGGCACGCGCACGCCTAGGCGGAGTAGCCGCTTCGTCTTCATCAATTTCCCTCTGCTGCGCTGGTGAGCTCGGCCGCGAGTGCGCGGGCCGTGGCGCGGAGACGCGCCTCTTCGACATGATCGATGTGGCCGTCGCTCCGAGCATCGCAGATCTCAAAAGTCAGCCCGGAAGTCTTCGCGGCAAGGGCATCCCAGTTGGTGTCGCTGCGCTCGGTATCGATCAAACGTTTACCGGCCGGCTCCGTGAGCATGTCGATCGCCGCCGCAGGCAGGTGCTGTGAGAGCGCGAGCAGCGCATGGATTGGCATGGCAGCGCCCGCTGCATAGGTGCGAAGCGTCGAGAGTGGGATCTTGGTCGCTTCGGCGAGCGCCGGGTAGTTTACCGCGCGCGTCTGACCGACGAACATGACGAACATGCTCATCTGCCGTTCGGCGACATCCTGCGCGAGATGGCGAACGTCAGCCATGATGGCGTGATCCTTCCTCAGTAGTAGGGTGGGCATGGACAACAGACCGCAGCACGACCGGAACAACGACCGCTTCCGCGCCCCCTTCGTGCTCGCCACAGACGCTGATGAGCTTCATGCCACCTCCTCTTCCGTCGTTCGGCGCGCCCAAGCCTGCATCGGAACACCACCGCGCGTGTGGGTCTCGATTGCGGCCGCGAGGTCCAACGTGGGACGAACGACGCCGCGGCGAAGTTTGTTGACGAAGGAGCGATCGCGCTCGATCAGCGTAGCGAGATCAGCATCGCTAATCCCTTCGCGCTGCATATAGTCGGCTAAAGGCGTGGTCATGCATGCACAATGTGCATTTAATGCACATTCGTCAACATTAAATAGTGCAGCATATGCGCACGACATTCTGTGCGTGGGTGTGCACAAGGTGCACATGGATAAGAGCTGGTTCGACGTACAGAAAAAGACGGCAGGCGTTGGCAACAAGGAGCTTGCAGACGCCATCGGCCGCGATCGGTCGATTGTTTCAAGGATCCTTAAAGGGGAAGTCCGCTTCGATCTCGATTATGCGGATCCATTCGCCCGCGTTCTTGGCGTCGACGCGGCTGAAATTCTGCTTCGCGCCGGCGCTCCAATAGATGTTGTTCCACCGTCCAACGCCCGCGCGGTAGCATTCGAGGGCGCATCTCTTGAAAACCCTGCGGGTGATTTACCTGTCTGGGGGACGGGGCTGGGGGCCGCTAGGGAAATAGACGGCGAAGCAATAGAGCAGACTGATCTGAACACGGGAGAGGTTCTGGAATATGTGAAACGGCCTTCGATACTGAAGGGAAAGCAAGGCGCGTATGGGCTTCACGTTCAAGGATCATCAATGCATCCAGCACTGCCGGATGGAGAAATGGTAGCTGCATGCCGCGACATGCCATTGGCGGTAGGCGACAATGTCGTGGTTTACTTACGAATGTCGAACGATGACGACGATGGTGCAGTAGCACGAGCCGTGCTGATTAAAGAACTGGTTCGGAGAAGTGCCAGCTTTCTAGAGCTGCGACAGTACGAGCCTAAGATGGATTTCCGCATTCCTATGTCATCCGTGTTGCGGATCGATCGCATCCTTACCCGCCGTGAGATGCTGATGTAGTGCATTAAATGCACATTGTGCATTGACGTATGTGTGCAGGTTATGCACATATGGCCCCGTTAGCCGCATTCCGCGGCGATGGAGGCTGGCTTGTCCCTCAGCGAAACCCGGTTCCGATCCGCCGGTCAACCATGCTCATTCGATCACTTTCTCAAGGTTCTCGATAACCCGACCTCAGCGTTCGCTGGCATTCCACGGACATTGCGCGACAATGTAGGCTGCCGTTCGTTCGGCAATTTCGGCACGATTTTGCTGGCCGAGAAGCCCGGTCCGACAGATCTGTCGGACCGGGTGCGGCGCTTGCGCGCGATCGACGCCACCAGGCGCGAAGACATCCCGCTCCGTGCGCACCCCGATCAGACCGCGGACGATCGCCGGTTCCAGTTCGCCACCGCGTGCACCGCCATAGTTATCATCGGCTGGATCGTCTTCGGCGTCCTGATCGCCGCATTCGCGGGGAAGCTGTAATGGCTCAGGACATCCCCCAGCTGATCGCCGACGCGCGGACGTTGCTTGCAACGCTGCCGTATCAGGCGACCGAACGCCTCACGCTGCTCGCAACGGTCGACCAGCTGGAGAAAACGCACGCGGCGCTAAAGCCGTTCGCGCACGCCGGCACGCACGCAATTGCTACCGCGTGCCCTGATGATCGCCTCGTCGACATGCCGCCCGCACGCGCGTCCGTGTGGCGCGCTGCCGCTACCGCTTACCAGGGAGAGGCATAATGTCCGAAACTCGTATCAAGACGGCCGTAGGGTCGACGATGTCGCCTTTCATCAACCCAACGATCGCAGAGATGGAGACTGCTCGACAGGTCGTTGACAGCCCTCCGGTCATCCACACCTACGCCGCCTGCGAATGGGACGAGATGCACGAGGATGGCCAAGTATGGCTGGCCGCGATCGTCCGCGAGGCTGCCCGCAACGCTGGTGGCAAATCGCCTCGGCGTGTCACCGTAAACATGGACGCACAGGTCAAGTGGTCGGTGCGCACGTTCTTCCGTGCCACCCGAAACCACGCTGTCGGCATCGTGCTCGGGTTCGCGCCGACGTTCTTCGCGATTGGGGCTGAGCTGATCACTGGCGACACCCGCGGGATTGCCTTCATGGTCGGACCGTTCTGGCTCGGCTTCGCCGTCAGCAAGTTCGCATGAGCCCGTCAGCCGTTCTTTTCCGCCCTGTCGAGCATGTCCGCGTGATGCTGGCGGTCCCTACGATCGTACAACCTGCGTACCGCTGGCACGATGACACGCAGGTACAGGGCAGCCTGAGCTGTGGTCAGAGCAGAAGCATTCGAGTCTTGAATCAACTGGCGGGCGATACCGGCCTCGGGGCTCGCCGGATCAAACTCATCGAGCACTTCAGAAAGGTCGTTTTCCAAGGTCGACGAATTGTAGTCACTCCAAGACGACATGCTCTCTCACCCTCGCTGCGCAACAAGTCGCCGGTGCTTTGATGGCGACAGATAACCTGTTCGCACAGGGCGTGCGCATGGTCCACGGCGAAGCAGTCGAGATGACGCTCGCCTCCCTCCGCGCCTATTGGGATCAGCATCAGCACATTGCGGTCGCTTGGTCGGGCGGCAAAGATAGCACGGCGACGCTGACGCTGCTCATTCATCTGATCGACAGCGGCGAGCTTCCGCAGCCGGAAAGGCTGTACGTGCTCTACGCGGACACGCGGCAGGAACTGCCACCGATTCAGGCTGCGGCCGAACTGATCATGGCGAAGCTGCGCACCCGCAACTGGATCGAGGTCATCGTCGTGCGCGCGCCGATCGAGTTACGATTTCTCCCGTACATCCTCGGTCGCGGCGTTCCGCCGCCCAACAACAACACGCTTCGCTGGTGCACACGGCAGATCAAGGTCGAGCCGATGTCGGCCGCGATGGAGATCGTCTTGCGCGATCTCCCCGGCACGCTGCTGACCATCACTGGCGTCCGCGAGGGCGAGAGCGCGGTACGCGACGGTCGCATCCGCATGTCGTGCTCGAAGGACGGCGCCGAGTGCGGGCAGGGCTGGTATCAGCAGGTCCTGCCGAACTCCCCTGGTATCCGCGGACGCATTGCGACGCTCGCGCCCATCCTACACTGGGGCGTCTGCACCGTCTGGGATTGGCTGCGCATCTTTGCGCCGCAGCCCGAATTCGGTAGCTGGCCTACCCAGATCCTTGCCGACGCCTATGGTGGCGACAACGCAACCGAGGTCAACGCCCGCACCGGTTGCACCGGATGTCCGCTCGCGGCTGTCGACGGCGCGCTGGCGGTGATCGTCGAGACGGACGGCTGGCGGCATTTGTGGCCGCTGCTTTGGCTGAAGCCGATCTATCGATGGATGCGGCTACCCGCTCAGCGCCTGCGCAAGCTCGGGGTCGAGCGCCTGAAGGATGGTTCGATCGCCAAGAACCCTCAGCGTATGGGGCCGCTGACACTGGAGGCCCGCCTTCAGGCGCTCGACTGGATCTTGAATATCCAGCGGACTGTCTGCGAGGGCGCCTGCGCAGCCGGTTACCCGGAACGCGGGATTGATCTGATCAACACGGAGGAGGAGGCGCTGATCAGGCAACTGATTGCCGACCGCACCTTCCCGCAGAAATGGGAAGGCGACGAGCCCAGCGCCGCAGCGTGGCTCGATAGCGTCTATAGCGACGGGTCCGTGCAGCCGATCCTCTTCAGGGATCTAGTGGGATCATGACGGAGCCAGCCAAAGCACCCTTGTTACAAGGCTGCTCTCAGATGGGCCACAATCGCTTGCCCGGTCAGCAGGCGGGTGGATGGCCGGTGCGCGAGTGCCCCGAGTGCAGGAAGCCCTTTGAGCCGAAGGTAGCCAATCAGCTCTTCTGCCAGCCGGCCCATAACGCTGACTGGAACAATCGCGCCACGAAGCGTGGTCGCGTGCTGACGCCACTAGGAATGGTCGCGCGGATCACCCGCAACGGCACCCGAGGCAAGCCAGAGGCGAGGGAGGCCGGAAAGACCGCCTCCTCGCATTATAACACGCTGGTTCAACGCTACCGCGACGAAGATCGCGCAGCCAACGATGGCCGCGGCCGGATGGAATGGCCCGCGTTCATGATCCTGCGCATTCTTACCGGATTTGACCCGTTATGACTAAGCGCCCCCGCTTCATGTACGCCTACGCCGAGATGGCGCAGGTCGCCGAGGACGTCCGTAGAAACCGGGCGGAAGGCGACCCCGCGCTGGTCGCCGCAGGCAAGCTGTCGATCGACGATGCTGACATGCGCTTGCGCGTCTCTACTGCCATCGCGGTCGACTGGAAGGCATACGCTCGCATGGAGCTACCGCAGCTCGATCGCACCACCGACGCCGAGAAGGTCGCAGACCTGCAAGGTGTGCTAGCCGGTGCCGAGAAGCGCCGCGATCATGCGCTCACGGCTATGATGCACGAATACGGCGCGGCGATCGGCGACCTGTCGCTCGGCGAACTCTGGGCGATCCATGATTCACATGACACCCGATCGCTGCGGATACTGCCGTACCTTCGGTGGGAGAGCTACGCGGCCGCGATCGAGGCCATGCTCTGGTGGCAGCAGCGCCCGCGGTACGAGAGCCGACGCTTCATCACGATGGTGAACCAGCAGCTGCGCGGCATGGGTTACGTCGAGCAGGAAAGGGCCGCAGCATGAGCGCCGCAGCACGCTTCAAGGAAGCCGACGTGACCCGCGCGGTGCGCGGCGCAAGGAAGGCCGGGATGATGGTCGGTCGCATTGAGATTGATCCTAACGGAAAGATCGTCATCCTCAGTGAATCGGTCGCCCCTCCCGCCGATCCGAACCCTTGGGATACCGTCATTGGCAAAGTCTGACCGAATAATCGACCGCCTAGAACTGGCAGTTGAACAATTACGAATTGCGGATGGGAACGCCGTCCGCATCTACCTTACCACGCACGACCTCAATGCGCTGTTAGATCAGGTGGGCAGAACCGAGCCGACATCGAAAACGAAAAAATCCTATCGCGGTTTGCCGATTTCCGAGACGATGGGCGGGCAGCCGAGCAGGATCATCAACGATCGTGGAGAGGCGACCCCCATATGAAACGTCGCCGGTTCCTCCCCGATTACGTCAGCAGCTTCAAGGATCGGCACGGCAAAGAGCGTCTGCGATTCCGGCGCAAGGGCTTCGCCGGCGGCTACTTCAAAGCTGCGGTAGGGACCGAGGATTTCCGGACCGAATACCGGGCGTTCATGGATGCGAGCGAGACGGTCGCGGTCGCGGTCGACCGCGCCACACCGGGGACGATCGCGGATCTCGTCGCGCGCTACTTCGCCACGCCGACGCGGCTGGGGCCAACGACCGTAACCCAGGGCAAGGTCCGCAGCATCGTCGGCCGGTTCGGCGAGGAGTACGGCAAGCTGCCGGTCGCGCGTGTCGGGTTCGAGCATATCGACGCGATCGTGACGGCGAAGATGCAGCGCAAGATGGTGCAGACCCCGCGCGGGCTGCGCCCGATCGGCGGGCCCGTGGCGGCTGGCAAGCTGCGCAAGGAACTGGTGCGCCTATTCAATTTCGCCGTGAAGCTGCGCATGATCCCAAGCAACCCCGTTCTGCTGGCGGATCAGGTCAAGCTATCGGTCGAGCAGCGATCCGCTGGCTATCATACGTGGACTGAAGACGAGATTGATCAGTACCGCGCCCGCCACCATCTAGGAACCAATGCCCGTCTAGCACTTGAACTCCTACTCTGGACCGGCCAGCGCCGCAGCGACGCGATTCGCATGGGCCGCCAGCACATCGTGGACGGCCGCATTAAGGTTGTGCAGGACAAGACAGGGAAGGTCCTATGGATCGCCGTCGCGCCCCAGCTGCTCGAGGCGATCGTCGCAATGCCCGCCGCCAAAAATCACCTGTGCTTCCTTATCAACGAACAGGGGCGCCCGTTCTCGCGAGCAGGTTTCGGCAACTGGTTCCGCGATAAGTGCGACGCCGCCGGCCTCCCGCAATGCACGGCGCACGGACTGCGCAAGGCGATCATGCGGCGCATGGCCGAGCTCAACCAGGGCAACCAGACAATGAAGGCCGTGTCAGGCCATCGGAAGGACGAAGAGGTCGCGCGCTACACCGAGGCGGCGAACCAGCGAAGTATGGCAGACGATGCAATTGGCGTCCTCGCGCGCTGGGAAATGTCTAACCGGGCAGAAAGGTTAGACACCGACACCGCAAAAAACGGCTGAAATCGGCCATTTCTAGTGAGGGGATGGCGCGCCCGGAGGGAGTCGAACCCCCGACCGAGGAGGTAGAAGCTCCTTGCTCTATCCAACTGAGCTACGGGCGCGCGCTGAGGACCGATTAGCGTGGATTGCGCGCGCTTGGAACCGTCATCATAACGCGCCGCATGGATATCGATCAGGACATCGGAACGACTCCGACCGCCACGCAGGTCGTCGCAAGCGACGTGTCGGGCGGGCAGTTCCGCTATTATGATTTCGTGATGGCGGCGTTCGTCACGATCCTGCTGTTGTCGAACGTCATCGGTGCGGGCAAGCGCGCGGTGATCGACCTGCCGTTCATCGGCGCGTGGCCGTTCGGCGCGGGCATTCTGTTCTTCCCGGTCAGCTATGTGATCGGCGACGTGCTGACCGAGGTCTATGGCTACGCGCGGGCGCGGCGCTGCATCTGGGCGGGGTTCGGCGCGATGCTGTTCATGGTGTTCATGTCGGCGGTCGTCGTCGCCCTGCCGCCCGACAAGGGGTGGACCGGGCAGGCGGCGTACGAATCGGTTTTCGGACAAGTGCCGCGGATCGTGTTCGCGTCGATCTGCGCGTTCTGGATGGGGGAGTTCGCCAACAGCTTCGTGCTCGCGCGGATGAAGATCTGGACGCAGGGGCGGATGCTGTGGACGCGGACGATCGGGAGTACGATCGTGGGGCAGGCGTTCGACAGCCTGATCTTCTATCCACTTGCGTTCTACGGCGCACCGGACTGGCCGGTGGAGGCGATGCTGATGGTGATGGTCAGCCAGTTCTTGCTGAAGGTATCGTGGGAGGTGCTGCTGACGCCGCTGACCTATGTCGCGGTGCGGTGGCTGAAGCGCCGCGAGGGTGTCGATGTGTACGACCGCGGGACGAACTTCTCGCCGTTCCGCACGCGGGTTTGATGGCCGTCCGTCATCCCAGCGAACGCTGGGATCCAGAGCCAAAGGCGGATGCGCTCGTGGCTCTGGATCCTGGGTCGAGCCTAGGATGACGAAGGGTCAGGCGCTGACGGCTTCGAACAGGCCTTCGAACAAGCGCCGTCCGTCGGTGCCGCCGTGCGCCGCTTCGATACGACGCTCCGGGTGGGGCATCATGCCGAGCACGTTGCCTTTGTCGTTGAGCAAACCGGCGATGTTGCGAGCCGAACCGTTGACGCTCTCGGCGTAACGGAACGCCACGCGGCCTTCGCCTTCGAGGCGGTCGAGCGTCTCGGTGTCGGCGAAGTAATTGCCGTCATGGTGCGCTACCGGGAACGAGACCTTCTCACCCGCGGAGTAGCCGGAGGTGAAGGTCGAGCTTGCGGTCTCGACCGTAAGCGCGACGTCGCGGCAGACGAAGTTCAGCCCTTCGTTGCGCATCAACGCGCCGGGCAGGAGCCCAGCTTCGGTTAGCACCTGAAAGCCGTTGCAGACGCCGAGGACCGGCAGGCCCTTGCCCGCCTGCTCGACGACCGCGCGCATGATCGGCGACCGTGCGGCGATCGCGCCCGAGCGCAGGTAATCGCCGTACGAGAAGCCGCCGGGCACTGCGACCAGGCCGACGTCCTTTGGCAAGTCCGCGTCGCCGTGCCAGACCATGAGCGGCTTGACGCCGGTCACCGCCTCCAGCGCGACGGCGATGTCGCGGTCGCAGTTGGAGCCGGGGAAGACGATGACCGCGGTCTTCATGCGCGCTCGACCCGGTAATTCTCGATCACCGTGTTGGCGAGCAGCTTGCGGCACATGCCGTCGATGGTCGCGTCGTCGGTGTCGTCCGCGACCTCCAATTCGATCAGCTTGCCCTGGCGGACGTCCTGCACGCCGTCGAAGCCGAGGCTGCCGAGCGCATGATGGATCGCCCGGCCCTGCGGATCGAGCACGCCCGGCTTCAATGTCACGAAAACCTTGAGTTTCATCTACTTGCCCCGGTTCTTGCGATGCTTTTCGAGGTCGAGGACGGCGTTGTCGGCACCCTCGGGCAGCAGGCCGAGACGGCGTGCGACCTCTTGATAGGCCTCGACTTCGCCACCGAGATCGCGACGGAAGCGATCCTTGTCCATCTTCTCGTTGGTTTCCATGTCCCACAGACGGCAGCCATCGGGGCTGATTTCGTCGGCGAGGATGATGCGGCCGAAGTCGTTGTCGAAGATGCGGCCGAATTCGAGCTTGAAGTCGACCAGGCGGATACCGACGCCAGCGAACAGCCCGCACAGGAAATCGTTGATGCGGATCGCGAGGTCGGCGATGTCGTGCATCTCCTCCTGGCTCGCCCAGCCGAACGCGGCGATATGTTCGTCGGAGATCATCGGATCGCCGAGCGCATCGTCCTTGTAGTAATATTCGATGATCGTGCGGGGCAGCTTGGTGCCCTCCTCGAT
>Ga0265798_10005424_pt1 | contig 17164 bp, 16 predicted proteins | sample P3T30metagenome_FD_192430 | JGI IMG/M metagenome (GOLD analysis project Ga0265798, IMG submission 192430) | Plant litter microbial communities from East Loma Ridge, Irvine, California - P3 T30 | ecosystem: Environmental > Terrestrial > Plant litter > Unclassified | place: USA: California... | reverse complement strand
CAGGATCACCTCTGCAAGGCTGCTTAGCAGATTGTTCTAGAGCTCATCCGCTCCGTCGTCCACAAGGTTGCCAACAATACAATCCCCGACACCACCCGTCGCTCCCTCCCCGCCGCTCCCTCCCCGCTGCTATCGAACGCAACATTCCACAAAACACAACCGGCGGTACCACCTACGTTACCACATACAAACCCCTCTGCAAGATCATCGGCAAGATCATTGCTATACCACCTCTATCGCCAACGCCGCTGCCTGAACATCAACTCCAAATCCAGCATACCCTTGAACGGTGCTGTGGTGGCTTTCACGTTGTTGGGCAACATGACTTCCGCCGTGCCGCCATCCATTTGCGAACCGTCCGAAAAGCGAGACGACGGTAGTGGCGGTACAATCTTGGCCCGCCATGACGAGTCCTTGAAACAGACGGAGCGGCGCGATCCAACAACTGAGCTTTCCGCCTCGACCATCTACGGGCCCAAGGTACTTGCACCGACGACCTGCGGCCACGATGGCAATTACGTCGACGATCTTGAAAGAGTTGGATGCATCACCAGCGAATCAAATCGCAAGACCCATATGAATCAAAGCCAGAACCCAAAAGCAAGCCACTCTTTCTCAGGATCTGGCTACATGAAGGCCTGGGTCGAAAGTCAATATGGACAATATTCGATTTGCTTGCTTGCAATGGTTGCATACATCCACATGGGTGTCCTTGCTCAGGGCTGGACTCAGGCGCTTGCGATGACCCCATACCCCAACGCCGCCGCCCTCCCCAGAAGCTGGGTACGGGTGCTCGCGATGTCGACAATGATCTCGTACGCCAATGCACGCGCCCTTCCCCCACACTATCCTTCTGGGACAGGGGGAGGGAGCGACACTGCCATCTCGCCGAACGCCATAGAGAATGCGAGTGCCCCAAACGGTGAATCTGATCCCGAGACCCATGGCACGAACTGGAGCCTATGGGTGGCTCTTGCCATAGTCTTCATTGGCCTTTTGGGCGGAGCTGAGGCATGGGCTACCATCAGGGGTGAGCGTGGCCGCCAGATACGTATCATGGGCTATGTCTTCGTCTTCACTCTGGTCGTCGCTGCGGCTCCCATGGTGCTTCATCAAGCCGGAGGCATTGAAGCAGAGCTCAATGGTCCGTTGTTGGCCCTCTGGACTGGCGCCCACCTCAACTTCGTGCTCCGCGGCGCACTGCTGCTTCGACATGAGCAGGCCGGTTACCTCTCACCTCTTGGCTACATTGGCGTCCTGGCTGTTCTCTCGCATCTTGTCTTTTCCACCGCCGACACGTCGAATTCGCGACTTTACGCGACACTCACCACTTTGGCAGTCACGGTCCTTCAAGATGTTGGGCTGAGAGCTTCGTTCGGTATTCCGCAGGTCCCATAAACATCTCATCTCAGTCGGACCGATGTGTGAAGATAAATTGCTTAGTCAGACAGTGTCGGAAGAAGGATAATTCGGGTTTTGCATTTGTTTCGTGTCACATTATAAACAGCCTTGCATCTTGTCATCAGGGAGAGCGACGAATGAACTCATTTGTTTTTCGAGCTTGCCAGTCTCCCCTCTTCCTTTTGTACATCTCACCGTCGCCAATGACGTTTCGCCCTCACTTGAGCGTTGTAGCCTGGACCTACCGGGCCCCACACGTATATACTCCTATACATACGATAAGTTTAGTGGGGGCCTGATACACTAGCTCTCAGGCGAGAACGCCCCCGACGATCCTGGCGTTCCTCTTCTCCAGCCCTGTAGATCTTTCTACTCTGCACCGCGTCGGCCCGACGATGTTCTATCCATGTACCTGAAAGGTGGGCTGACGCTGGTGGTGGGTAGGTATGCAGCACTGCAGATACGCGCGTCTACATCCATTGCAAAAGATGTACCTTGTCATCAAGGTGTCGAAGTAGCGGAAGTATGATTGCGCCAAACGAGCACTTGGCAGGTAAGGCGAAGAAGGCGCCTGGGGACAAGCTTCTGTGTCATGTTTGCCGCGACGGGTGCGGTCATTCGCGCTCTATTGGCCTTAGGATGTGGTTGTGTGCGCTTTGTCGGTGTGCACAAACCCTAACCCTGGGCTTGCGGCCCCATCACTCCAGAGCTACACATCAGATCCCAAGTTATCGTAGCCACCCTCACCCATGATGTTTGGCTTCGCGACGAAAATCTGTCGAGTAAACTGACATTGAACTGTCACTTGGTTGAGTTTTGGGCTGTTTGGTCGGACAGTTTTCATTACTCCGAACTCAAAATGTTCATTGCTCCGAACACTCTACTCGAAGTTAGGGGACGTGCGCGCCATACATTATCATTGCTCGGAAGTATCGATCTTTGAAGGATTACTTACAGGTGTGCAGGTAGCAGGAATTCTCAAACACGCCGAGTCTTGATCTCAAACATGTCAGACAGAACCCGCAAGTCTTCAAAAGCTCGTCAATGACGCGTCTTCGTGTGCTTAGGTCGACCTTTGGATGCTAGCGGTAGGTACATGTTGAAGGACTATTGGCAGTGGTGGCAGTGGACGGCAGTGGTTGACAGCAGTGGTGTCCACAAGCAAGCCCAGTACGAGCGGCTTGCTTGCGCTTGACCATTATGAGTACCAAGCAAGCAAGCAGGCAAGTAAAAGGGTCGAAATCAAGCAAGCAAGCGCAGCTTTACTGAAGCAGCTTGGCTATGCTTGATATGGATGTAGGCTGGAAGAAAAATCAACGGGACAATGCAAAAAGAACAGCAATCGCGAAGGTACCACTTCTTGAAGCTATTGGCCGAGGACCTCCACGTCACAGATACTTACAAGAACCAGCCTATCGTTTAGTAGAGATATCTCGACAAGAGCATATTTCTTACCCTCGTCAGCTGAATGTGAAAGAGCGTTCAGTCAGGCAAAGCATATGATCACCGACGTCTAAAGCAGGACTTGATCGAAGCGGAGCAGTGTCTCAAGAGCTGGCTGATCAACAAAGCGCTACCGTGATTACCACTTCCAAAATTACGAAAGGCTAAGGTGGCATCCGGTTGATCCGAGCATGGTAACTTTCGGGGCGATTTTGGCTTTGCCTTTCGGATTGAGTGACGCCACGGAAGAATGAGCGAAGATGGGGACAGATAACCATTAACGCCTTTGAAACTGCTTGCAACAATGTGTGAATGTGGATGAGTTCCTTGAAATTGCAACAACACAAATGCTACTTTTTGTAGTCTTAGTTCCATTGACGTCTCCACGCTCGTTCAAAATTGGCATCCTGGCTACAATCTTCCTCATCATTCAGCTCAAGTATAGCCTTGCGAAAGCAGATGTGAAGCATTCGTTTAGCACAGCGTATCTTCTCATCACCCCAACACCTTTGATCGATGTAATCCTGTCTAAGGAAGATACTGGGATGGAAACCCTTGATCACTGTGAACGAGTGACAGGCACCCCCTTTACCAATAGATTTGCGCGCCGTTGTTCCTGCTTCTTTGAGTGAAGAAGAGAAGAGTCTGATACCCTTGACAACAGATTGACGTGCCACACAGGTTAAAATCAACACAACCTCGGGCTCGATAAGTCTGATAATCTGTAGACACAATTCTTGCGCCTCCTTCAGGTCATGATCGGTAAAGTCACTGCTTTCTTGGAGGAAAGAAGGACAAAGCATGTTGACGTCGAGTAGGCTAACGTCTTGTAACACAAGCTTTCCATGCGATACGACATCAATCATGTCTGCGACTTCTTGCAGAGCTGGACTGCCGGCCTTGAGCTTGTTCTGCTTGCCTTTGCCTCCAGCAGACTTCAGCATCATTTCGTACGGCACAACATCGGCGATGTTGCATGGCTCTTGCATTAATATGACGAGCGGTAGTTTTCCAGAGGCAAGATGAAGTGCGTTTTCCAGAGAGTGTGTTCCTAACTTCTTGTTGAAGCTGTATTGCTCGAGCAAGTTCCATATTGTCGCCTTTTTGTCGGTGTCAAGAAATGTGTTCATTTCGGCGCGGAGAGATGTGCACTGAGCTGGATTTCGAAAGCCTTCTTGTCGATCTGGTATTCTGACGAGAGTAATCTGACTTGCACGGCTTCGGGCATCGATAGACTTAGAATTTCTCTTTGTGATGGGGTAGTATCGATCTTTCCAAGCTTTGAGGTATTAATCGAAATAAAACACTCAAGAGTTGTGAAAAATCGATCGCATTGACGCATCGACGCATCTGAGGTGGTTGAGATGACATCAGAAACAATGGCGATGATGGTAGTCGTGCTGCGCTCCAGATCTTTGAGACCCAAGCAACTTCTATGGAATGTGTTTCATAAGTCATTGAGTTCGTGGTCGTAGGAAAGGAACATTGGTCGATCCTCTTGACTTTGTGTCAGAGGGATATCCATTCACCTGTGGATTGAATCACGTTTGACATTTGAACTACTGGGAAAATTATATGAGTTGTGATAGATTGAAACTAGCGCCGATGCGATCCGACATTCAACATAGAATTTTTGTAGAGACAGTGAGATTTATATGTTTCCTTGGGACTCCGAAGACATGTCTCAAGATCAACACAGAACCAAGGATATCGTTGCAATCGTCCAAGTAGTATCGTTATGGTTGTGGGGGCCGCCCTGGCGTTGAGACACCAATGCACGTCGATCCTTCACTTGATGTTCGAGGTATCACAATTAGACTTTATTATAATGCTACAATCTAAAAGGCAATCGCATTGGTGAAAGCGTTTTCTGTAGCGGTCGTCAACTGACAGCGTTACATCATTGACTTCCAACCCATACGAGAAAAAAAAATCTAATCTTTGTTGAGGTTGCGCAACCATGTCTGTACCTAGAACACAGAATACCTCAGTACGATCTGGTCCCAATATGCGATCTGAACTGACTTGGACTATCGGATGTAAACAGCTGCCGTAGCCCTTGCGGGGTTTCCACCGCCCGTCGATGTCAAGAATATGATAGAAAGATCTCAACGAGCACAAACTTGTGATATAAATATCGGTCGTGGAGACCTCTGAGTGCTTTGAATCACTCATAACAACAAGTCCTATTGAACCAATCTGAACGAACAAGCACAAGCCAACCTCCGTGATGACGCGTCAACCGCTAGCCAGAGCGAGTCTGGAAGATCTCGACAACGAAGACCGAGTTCGTGTTCTTGGGATCATCGATCGATTTCGCGAACTGGGCATCAACGAAGATATTTCATTGCCTCAGGTGAAAATTCAATGTTCGAACTTGGTTAAATAACAGATTATGGCTGACAGTAGATTAATAGCTTGTTGTCGTGGGCGACCAGTCCAGTGGCAAGTCTTCCTTGCTCGAAGGACTGACTGGACTCAATTTTCCCATTGCTAGCGAATTGTGTACCAGGTTCGCCACTCAGATCGTGCTTCGCCGAACTACGAATGGCGAGGAAAGTGTCAAAGTATCCATTCTTCCTGGTCCGACCGCCAACAATGACGAAGACGAGAAGTCGCATCTCCAGGAGTTCGCCCGTACCATCGAAGGCGGCGAGCTGAGTGCCGACCTATTCGCTACGATCCTAGATGAGGTATTAACGCATGACTTAGTAGTGGATCATATGGCACACTCTAATCTACAATAGGCTGCTGTTCATATGGGTTTACCAGCTACGAGTGACCATCATTTCGGAGACCTTAACAAGCGCTTCTCAGACGACGTCCTCCGCATCGAGCTCTCTGGTCCGGAACACCACCACTTGAGTGTCGTCGATGTCCCTGGGTTATTTCACAGTATGTTAGCGATGTGCGCAGTCGTGAGGTATCATACATGTTGACCATACCAGATCCAACAATGTACCAAACTCAAGAGGATCTTGACATCATCCGATCTCTGCTTCAAGAGTACATGTCGGACAGACGGACGATAATTCTGTAAGTAGATCCAATTTTGACAGTCGAAATTACGCTAATCGGTTGTAGCGCCGTCATGGACGCAAGGAATAACCTTGCCAATCAGGAAGTCTTTCGTATGGCAAGGGCAGCCGATCCAAAGGGTACGAGGACTGTTGGCATCATCACTAAGTGCGATGCCCTCCAGCAAGGAGATGAAAACATGGTAAGTGGCAGCTTCTGTTTGAATCATGACCGCATTCCTAACAGATTAAGGTCATGGAAATCGCCCAAAACAAGGTCGAGCACCTTTATCATGGCTGGTTCGCAGTTCGAAACAGATCCACTCAAGACATCCAAGATGGTGTCACCATGCAAGAGAGACACTTGAACGAGAAAAGGTTCTTCACTACTCCGCCATGGAATTCCCTACCAAAAACCCGCACTGGTGTGCCAGCCCTAAAGAAATTCTTGGGAAAGCTACTTTATGATCACATCAAAGACGAGTTCCCAGCGCTAGTCCACGAGCTTCGCACTTTGGTCACGCAATGTCGCGAAAGTCTGGATGCTTTGGGACCATCACGGCAAACCACGGTTCAACAGCGTCAGTATCTATCTCGGCTCGCGGGTAGATACCAGCAAATCGTCGCTGACAGTTTACGTGGCAACTACGACGAAACGTGGGATACAGACGATATCAGAAAGTTGAGAATGCATGTTCAGCTGAAGAATGAACAATTCACCGAGAACCTGAGAAAGAAAGGGCATTCTAGAGCGTTTCGCAATAGCGACGACACAACCGACGGAGGGTACGAACTCGAACCAGATGACGAAGAATCTATCTATGACTGGATTCGACAGCTTTATCGCGAATCTCGGGGCTCCGAACTGCCAGGAACTGTCAATCCCGTTGTTGTTCAAAATTTGTTTCGACAACAAGCTAAGCAATGGCGTGCCATCTCGGAGTCTCACCTGGCGAAAATCGACACTCTCATTTCTGAATTCAACCAAAGCGTGTTTGAGACCATCTTTATCGAGGATGACGTGCGCCAACAAATGCGTAACCGGAACCAAGGCCCCTCGGCTTTTGCTAGGAATGCTGCGAAGGCTGAGCTTGAAAAGCTCCTTGCGGATGAATTGTGCGGTATCCTTCAGACCACGAACCACTACTATGCAGACAATCTTGCGGCAGCTCGTCAAGACCGGGTAATTTCGCGACTGAAGAAGATGGGATTCTCGGATGACAACACTTATCACAAAGTCACGTTATCTCAACTTGAACGTGTAACTCATCTCAGCAACGAGGACCAGGCCGTGTTCGACATTCACGACATACTCAAGGCATACTACAAAGTGGCCCTCAAACGATTCACCGACAGTGTGGTCCTTCAAGCCATTGAAAGGTGTTATTTCGGCCGGGATGGACCTGTCATGCTGATTACCCCAGAATATATCGGGGAATTCTCAGACCAGGATCTCGATGAAGTCGCACACGAAACTTACGATACTGCAAGAGCCAGGAATGACAATGGTACACGGCTCCAACGACTTGAGCAAGCGTTGACGATCGCTGAGGCTGAATCGGCAAGGGATGTGAGGAGATGAATACGGTTGCGGCAAGTTTGTTGGCTTATGGGTGCAAATGAGTTGGTGTTTGGGTTTGTTTGGTTTGCTCCATGCATGGTTTTTGTCCAGGGTCTGACTTTGGCCGGGTTTTCCCATGCACTCTACGCGAATGCGGGAGTATGTACCTGATCGGTTTATGCTTATCATTTTGGCAGCGCTTGATTGATCATCCGTTCAGTATTGGAAAACGATGTCTATTCACTGAATATTGCTCGCGAAATTTTGTCTCCGTCACTCGTTCGACAGCCTCTTCCGGTATATATGTAAGGTTTATTGGTATCACAGTACCGTATGTCAAGTCAAGGTGTGTTTTCACAATTAGCGTGTCCGCAAATGCCATTGTTCAATGGAATAGTTTTAGTTTGAATCATGTCTTATCAACGACTCTTTAAGTTCAACTAAAGTTTCCGATGATCTTATAGCTCACGCCATCGATGTCACCACCCTTGGAACTTCGTCTCATCCAAGATTTGATCAGGTGATAATCACATGATCGATTGTCCTTGATTCCGAGTACTTCCGGATTGTCTCAAGATAGTGGAGAATCCAATGGTATGGTCACTGGATGTCTGGTTCTCCTATTGTTGAGAACATAAATGCCGAAAATGGGCCTAACATTCGCTTATCAGTAATGGTTACAACCATTTCCAGGGCAGTGATCGCGATCCGTGAGCCTGACAATAGGAACCCATCGCTCTGTTGAGCGAGCGGTACTGTTGAGTGAGCGGTGCTCCGGTGACCCGACTGGAGGTCTTGATGGCTTGATCAGTTGTAACAGAAGTCCGTGGGAGTGGGTCGTATCTAGCCATCTCGAAACCCTGTGCGTTATAATTAGCAACAGGCTACGGATCGCGCTTGGATGTAGAGGAGACGTGCCTGTCCCACGCAGTCGCCCGATCCCTGCCACCCTGCTGATCGGGTATCTTTATCAGCATAGACGAGAAGTTTTGGTCATATCCGCGTCCCGCATAACTTAGTCGGGATTCAGGAAAGCTACTAGATGGAGAGAAGGACAACTGGAGACCTGACTTGACAGTTGTTAAGGCTACGGTATAGTACCTACAAGAGACAGGCCGGCTCACACATCAGCCGGAGGAAGGACAAGTTGGTTGAAAGAAGGGCCTACACTCGTTACACACCCGTTTTATAAGACATGAGAAAAGGCAGCGAATCTCTTTTGTTTAATTAGGTGCCTATATAGGGATGGCTCATACGGTCACCGTGAATCGCCTGATTGAACCGAACGATCAAATAAACAAACAAACCTGGCGGATAGATCTCACGTGTGCGAGTGCGGAGCGGTTCGGCCGTGTTTCTTCTAAAAGATATCACGGTCAAAGGACTGTCGGGGCCGCCTACGTTAAGGTTGTGGATCGGGTGCGGCCCTGAGTCGGCGGCGAAGGTTCACGGGAGTGAATCTCCGGGAAATGGCGGGTAGCAACGGACCGCCGCAATGGTCGTTTGTCGGGTTGCGGGTAGTGGTAGTCGAACGAGTCTTGAGGGCTGCTGCATCGCCATAGAGTCGCAATCGATCCGCCTTCGTCCTCTGTGGAGCGTCGATCGAATGACGACCAGCCGGCGAGCTTGCCGGATAAGCTGGTCTGGGATGCGCCGGTATCATCTTTCAACGTTTCGAGCTCCAAAAGGCCTTCAGGAAGGGGTTGCCCAGCGAGTGACACCCTCACTATATCGTCCAGGGTCAGCCTCGCGTGGGCATCCAGCGCTTGCCATGCTACGTCAAGGAGACGGAGCCAGGAATCGAAAGTCTTGGCTTGCATTTTTACAACGTGTCTGTCGGGAACGCATTGCGGCGGCAGACCAGGAAAGCGCCAACACCGCCGAAGAGATCTCGTACTCGAAGCCACAGCCTTCCTTCTCTTAGCCGGTCACGCAGCCTGATCCAATCGTCGTGTGCCGCTGATTTTGTCGCCTTGTCGTCCGGTCTCTCGATCGTGGCGTTTTCGAGATATATAGCGCGGAAGAGGTAAAGATTGATATCTTTAGCCTGCTTTTGCCTGCACCTTCCTGCACGAGGCCTTTGCGATATTGTGACATTGCAGCCAGCTTCACACGCTTGGTGATAGAGAAGTGGGTTGCCTTGTTATCAAGGATATCTATCTGCTGGTAGAGGGCGGAGAAGTGAGCGAGGCCGCTGTCGCGCGGGACATTGACTCCAGAGTAAGGGACAACGAGATCGAAATCGGATTGCAAGAGTTTGCCTCCTCGCCTGCCGTCTCTACGTGCGTTGGACACAAAGCGCCGGAGCTCATTGATGCCTTCTTTGCTGCCGAGAGACAGCGCTGCGTGAATCATCTTTGTCTGTTGTTCACGCGGGAGCGAACAGATGACACTGTCCCTCTGTGCTGCGTTCCAGACGGCTTTCTCGGTGTCTTCTAAACCAGGCACCACGCTGGTCTGGCGGACAATCGTGATTGTGGAGCCAGGTGAAGCGTTAGTCAACTATGTACCCTCCGAGACAGTTGCGCCATGTCGAAGACAGATTGTTCACGGGGCGGATCTTGTTCCCATCCATCCGTGGCTGTATCGACAATTCGCAGGCCGAGATGCAGCTCAAGCGAATGCGCAGGGGTGCTCTCCGGCTCAGATCCAGGCTGACACGCATGTTGCTAGACGATAGGAGGAAGAACCAGCCCTTGCAAAGTACGCTTAGGCAATAGATACGACGGCCCACGGGTCCAACTAGAAGACGTGAGCTCGTCCTTACTAGAATTGCGATTCCAATCCCCCAGATGAGATGCAACTAGGCACGGACGGGGGGCGCAGCATGCGACAAGCCTGCACAAGCGAATGGACAGAACATGGGTCAGGTCTCGCTTACGCCAGGTGATTGTTCAGCACTCGAGTGGATTACTCAAGTTGCCAGCAAACATCGTACAGGCGGTCCCGACGTACTACGGCGTCTTTTGCGACCTCTGTGATTTTCGTAGTGTGCCGGATCTGTTTCCATGCATCCACGGTGCAGGACAAAATCCGGCGACTGGGCAGGCCGAGAATGCCTTTGGTGATGATTATCGGATAGACTTCGATCAGAAAAGTGTTCACAGATAAGGGAAGCATCTTGATTCCTCTCGTCTAGGTCTGGCATTCTCAGGATGGCCGAATCTTGCCGGTCGCTCGTTTGAGTAGAAGACGATCTCTGCCTTTTTCTTTGCCCTGATGTATGTGTATCACGAGCCATACTGTTCGCAGGTCCTTTCGCCCATTCCTCTGTGGAGACGCAGTCAACGTTTTGCGTGCTCCGCTGTCGCTTCGTAGGGCTGGCGCTCCGTCCGCGGCCTTGGTCAAGCGTGAAGATACGGCGCTCGAACTGTTTGTAGTTCCGCACTTCGTATTTGTTCGTCTCCCTTGAGTACACCGCCAACCACCGTGGAGGGCCAGAGTGCACGAATCCTTGCAACTTGGGAAAAATTTCCCAAGCGAACCGTGTGAAAAGGAACTCTGTCGCTCTGTCCGGCAGTTCCACAGGAATATTGTGCCAATGTGTGTACAGTTCCTCGTGCTCGTTCAACATGTGCGTATACCAACCCAGCGCCTCGAAAGTTTTACCTCCTTTTGCTTCTGCTGTAGCCTCTGCCGCCAATTTTGTCTTCGGAACAATGGTGTAATATCCAGAGTCGAATAATCGGTGCGCGTCACACGTCAGACGCATGCGGTTCGTGGCAGTATCGGCAACAGAGTCTCCAGAACGGCTCCCAAGCTCTCCGTACTGGTCCATGCGGTTGGCACCAAACCATTGCTTTTCAGAAGTGGGAATAATATGAGCCGATTCGAGAGCCAGCTGTCGGCCAGTCACGCGGCAAGGTTCGGAATCTTGAGAGGGAAAAGGAGTGCCGGCGGGTTGTACTACACTGCTGTCCCTGATCTCTTTCCACACAGTAGGGAGGTCGCGCTCATGAGGGAAGCGCCAATTTTGGAAGTTCGGTATGACCGGGTATGGCTCCTCGCCGTTGTCGGACGGTACGTGGAAATAGTAATTGCCAGCAGGAATCAGGTCAACTGTACTGTCTAGGGGTGGCTCGCCCTTTGATGAAATCGAGAGCCATCCATCGAACCGATTGTTGGCGACGATAGCTGCAGCGGCGTGGGCTACGGCATACGGTGTGGAATCGCGCCGTGCCCCATCGACGGCCGGGAGCATCAGTAAAATCTCTGCGTCTTCGTAGCCAGGATGCAACAGCTTGACTCGATTTCGCGGCGCCATGATGAATCAATAGTGAAGTCTGAACATACCCGTTGCAATGGTAAACAGTAAACAGCCCAGATCTCCGGCACAAACCTCCTTGACGGTTCGGTCCGCTGTCTTGCGAGATAAGCTAGCGCCGTTCCGTGGATTGAAACCTCAGGCAGCCAAGTCGAAGGCAAACTCCCCGCTCAGAGGCGGAAGTTTGGAATTGCGACGCGACACCCCGCAGAATACACTTGAGTAAGCAGCGGGGGAAGACCACGCGCGTTGTTCCGAGAGGCGACGCGTTCAAGATCGCGATGCTGGGGTGTGGCGGAAAGCGCACCGCATTCCTAGGCCCTGGAGTTAGGCAGTGTCCCTTGACAGTTGTTAGCAGCGCACTTGCTTGAATCGACTGTACCACAATGCGCATCAGTCGTATTATTTTGACCGACGAGAGAGGTAGAATCGCAATCACTAAGGGTTACGAAGTACTGGATACGTTGGCATTACGCGAGATGAGAGCATGCTCGTTGAAGTTCAAAATGTTTCGCGACGTCATCATGTAAATGGTTTGTGAAGATTGATAAGAAGGTAAGAGCTTCTCGAGTGCTCATGCAACGTCTAGTCGCATATTTTGGGATCGCAAAAACCGTGCTTGCTCATCATGCTACTTGTCCTCCACAACAGGAATAAAGAAATCTTCTAGCTTTTGGAGTCCAGAGACGCGAGATACTGCATCTGGTGAAAGCCAATCCTTTTCTCCAAGAGAGTTGAAAGCGTTGATCGTTCTCAAGTATCTTTGCACTTCATCTGGCTCACTGATGGTGCTCTTCCTTTGCAACAGGTACATTGGTGTAAACAGTATTAGTATACGAGTTGTATGGCTGCGTGTCAGTCCAACGGCGCCTAAGTCTACCTCTTTTCGATCGACCTTGATGTTCGCGATTCTCTAGGGACAGCAACAAAATGGCCAGATCAAAGGCTCGCGCGCCTCGGAAGCATGTCTTTGTGATGTGTATGGCCACTTGTACCTCGTTACGAGTTGTCGAATGAAGATTCTCCCATTTTGAGCGCAATTCGTGTTCACGCTTGGCCCATCGTTCCTTTCCAGTCTCATACTCCGGGCACAAGTCATATAGACTCTTATACATACGATAAATTTAGTGGGTGCTTTGATACAGCAGCTCTCGGGCAAGAACGCCCCCGGCGATCCTGACGTTCCTCTTCTCCAGCCCTGTGGGTCTTGCTAGTCTGCACCGCGTCGGCCCGAGGATGTTTCATTCGTGAACCTGGAAAGTGGGCTGGCGCTGGTGGTGGGTATGCAGCCATGCAGATACAAGTCCTCCATTCATTGCAAAAATTGTACCTCCTTACTGAGGTCTCGAGGTAACGGAATGATAACTGCGCTAAGCGGACAGCTGCCAGGTACGGCGAAGAAAGCACGTGGGAACAGAAGTTTGTGTCATCCTCGCTACCGTGGAAGCGGACATGCACGTTCTTTTGATCTTCGGACGTGATTGTGTGTGCTTTGTCGGAGTGCATGAACCCTAACCCTGGGCTCTGGGCGCCAGAACTTCAGAACTACACATCAGATTCAGTGGGGTACGGGGAGTCTGGGATGTAGGAGTGGTTGAGCTATATTATTTGATTCCACATGCGATAGTTTCTTTTTTACATAACTCTCCCTTTCAAACGAAATTTTTCACTTTTGCTCCATTTGATAGGTTGATCTCACAGCCGAATCACTGATGAACGCGTTTACCTTGTGCTGATTATAGTTCGAAAGAGATGAATGACAAGTTAGGTGCCTGTCTGATATTCTACACAAAACTGTTTCCATTTCACGAATCTTCGACTTCCATCTTGTTTGAACCGAGGCGGCCTAGTATCACCGATATCTGTCGAGCCTGCTAAGTTTGATCTCTTGACCGCTTTTTCTCACGTCCTTGGCAACGTCATGTGATCTTTTCCATGGTCCAGGACGGGTCTCGTTACATTAAGCTGCAACTCGAGACGGTAATCCGTCTTATTGCACCCCTAACTTAGGCTGCGAATCTAAGTGCACTGAACCCTAACATCAAACGTACCACTCTCAAAGATATTCGCCAGTCTAGCATCTCGATCAATGACATTTAGTTTGAGCTTCATGGACTTTACTACAGACGAAGACGAAGGGTCAGGTTGATTGGCTCTGTCGAGGAAGTTCTGGCTCTATTTGGTTGTCGCGCTCCCTCTCACCGCACCAAGGCTGACATTGTGGTATGCTTGTCTCACTCTCGCACCATTTGCAATTGATAGATCTGGAACAGAGTATTTCTAGGCAGTAGACTAATTTACGGAGAATGTCATCTAGTACTCCCATACACAGTGCGAAGGTGTGTCCACCATCACTTGGGTTGGGTTCATGCCGACTTTCACCTTCTTCGAATACCCAACGTCTCTATCTGTCATCTCACCTAGCAGCCGCTTTCGGGGAGGAAGAGAGCTTGGTACAAACCCTAGGAAACTATGCCATTCCTGGCTGACCTTCCGGTACTCTGACTTCCTCGCCTCTACATGACCGGCAGCCTCCTCAAGACCGCGAGCATATACCGTCCCCGCAGTCCATGTGGTATGCGAAGCCTGGGTATCCACCATGGTGTCGTCAACATCATAGTCACGCTTGAAGCCTCCGCATGAAAGGTGTTTTCTCGACATTGCGACTGCCAAATGTCTGTACACTTGGATGTTCAAAGCTACACCCAGAGCTTCCTTGGATTCCCGTTGTAGCACACGGCTCAACCTTGAGCTGTTCCACGGCTCAAGGCTTCCTGGGACAGCCCAGAGGAACGGCGAAGGCAGATCCTTTCTGCGTAGGACGAGTAGCTCAAGCTTCTTGCAAAATGGTTGAACAAGCCAGAGATAGTAAACCAAGAGCTCGCCGACCTCCCTAGGCAAGTACCGGTGAATGATTTTGGTGTTCCCAGAGGCACTGTAACCCTTGTGGTATGTCGTGACCGTGCTTACCATACCACTTTCGACGAAGACGTTCCTGTGGTGCCCATTTGTTGTATTCAAGTGCCGTAAGCTCAGAGTCTCTGTACCACGTGCTGGCTGACCGCCTGTCACATGCACCAGTAGTAGCAGCCGTTCGAGGAAGCTATCGACTCGCGAGTTGTAGCGCTGAACAGCTTTCTGGCTCCAAAGTGGTCTCTTGGTTGTGCTTTCTGGGCAAAAGAATTCGTCCTGAAGCCATTCAGTATTCAAGACACGCTCCAGCAGCCACATGTCTCGAGTTGGAAGTGTTCCTTGTGTGTTTCGAGGGTGGCGGAGGAAATTCCAGTTTTTACTGTTCTCGGCCGGGTTGTCAGAAACGCGGTGCATCCAAAACCTAATATCCAGATCTTCTCGCCTTTCTTCGGGATGTAACAACAACAAGTCCTCGAGTTGAGAGTGTGCTTTGTGTACTTGATCTCGAATGAAGCCGCGGAAAGCCTCCAATGTCAGGTTGCGGATATTTTTGTAAGACACTGATAGATTATCGTCGGCCCAGGAAATATAGCCCAAGCATGTCGTCGAGTCTCGCACTTTCTTGCCGTACATTCGCAGCCGGCTGGCCCAGCTAAGGGGCGATCGAGTGCCATTGATCATGAATCGAGTTCGCATCTCGTCGAGGAGATCAGCTGGCTGCACTGAAGAATGGGTGTCCGCAGCATCGACCGCTTTCTGGATGACAAGCATTTGGGCAATCTTGATGAATCCAGAGAGGCTAGGCGTATAGTGGTAAGCCTCCTTGAAGATCCCTTTCCCAGTATCTATACCAAGCACGGCAAGAAATTCAAGAACAACACTTTCGTAGATATCGCCTCTCAAGTCATGGTCGAGCAGTGCAATACAGAGATCAAGACAGGCCTCGTCAAGTTTGTCGCTCGATCCTTCAAAGCAAGCGCTTTCTTCGGTACCTGTGACCATGGTCACTGCCTCAGAGTGGCATGATAGTCTTCTAACATGCCTCGTTGCTTCGTCCAGACAGGCTGCTTGCCGGCTAGTGAGCTGATGTCGGAGCAAGATTTGCTGATTAGGCTGAGTCGTGCGGTAGGTAAAACAAAGGAGTCCGGTCCAGACTCTAATGTACCTTTTCCACGTGGCCTTCTGTAACTTCACCAGGAGTGGCCGATCAGTGGCATGTGGCCGCTGGAGAAAGCTGTTGATGTGCACTTGGTCAAACGCATTGATCCTGTCATTGGAGACAGAGGCGTGTGCCTCATTTACGATACGCTCGAGACTATCGCACAGGGCCATCAGTATAGGTTCGGAGTCCCTGTTTGGTTGGGCCAGAAGTGCGGCAACGCTAGGCATATGTTGCCCACAGAGGTAAGAGGACCACCGTGTGAGGTGCAGCCAAGGCGAGACCTCTTTCGTGCTTGAGGTCCCACATATTACCTCCGAACGCTCGTGCTGCGCCTCTTCAAGGACGGCAAGGTCTCTTAGTATAGCGGTAGCAAATGCATTCGGATCTGGCTCCAGCCGTTGCGATTCCTGACTCTCTTCAGGTTGCTGCGTGGAAACTACCACATAGCCAGCATTTTGCCCTGTAGCAAAGAAGCGCTGGCAATTGACGGATTTCCACGCGTTGGCTAGTCTTTGCGCAAGTGCTTCTTGCGCTGCTTTTGTCCTAGATCCGCCTCTGGTCCCAACGACTCTCCAATCATGATCGTCTCGCCAATGCTTTTTCAAGAATTTCATGCTTCGGCAGCTGAAATCGCATTTGTCGGGATCAAGTCGACACTGCTTGCCATCTGAAAATATGCGCAGACCTTCGATGGGCTTTTCGATGACTTGGGGTAACGCGATGTCTTCACCAAAGAGAGCGAGTGGTAGCCAGTTTCCAAGATCTTCAACTATCGAGAGCCTCTCTTTAGTAGTCAAGCCGCTATGGATCTCCTTGAGATGATTTGGGATGCGATCAAACCAGACAGCATAGCAGCAACTCCTGCAGATCGCCACTTTGTACTCCGGGATATGTAAGAAGTAGTCTGTAGCCTTGGCCATGTCAGGCAAAATCTGAAATGAGAGGGAGAGTAGGGACGAGAAAGGTCAGCATCACTCCACATGTCAAGGCGGTAGTATATACTATAGATTCGCGTATGTCACGAGTTGCGCGCGTGACGCGTGACTACGCGTTTCAGAGATATTACGCTACCCAGTGTTGTATCCGAGGAATGCAACATGGAAGATAAGGTAAGATCCAGGTCGTGCCCCTCGGAAGCGCGGGACGTGCCGTGCGAAGAATGGGAGCAGCGGAGAACTTCACAAGGCGAAATACAAAACGTGAAAGCACGGCGGAAAAGGCAAACAGCAGATGAACTGAAAGACATAGAAGGAAATGGTACATAAAAACATTAGACTGAACGGCAAGATTGAAACCTTGGACACTGTTTTGAAGCCGTAGCAAGACCTGTCCTTTGATCAAGGATCGGAACCTCGAAGCTTTGGAGCATACTACTCAGGGATTATCCCTCTTACTTTCTACTT
>Ga0265798_10005423_pt1 | contig 17167 bp, 16 predicted proteins | sample P3T30metagenome_FD_192430 | JGI IMG/M metagenome (GOLD analysis project Ga0265798, IMG submission 192430) | Plant litter microbial communities from East Loma Ridge, Irvine, California - P3 T30 | ecosystem: Environmental > Terrestrial > Plant litter > Unclassified | place: USA: California... | reverse complement strand
ATCATAAGTCCATAGATGTGATGCTTGGCTACGGATTTCTAGATGCCTCTTAGTGGGAGGAAAGTCTGCTTGGCGCTTACTTGAGTATGTTCCAGTTAGGATTACACATGTCTATTTTCATGCATGTTCATGTCTACACGAAAAACCACAGGCATACCCATGTACATAATTCGTGGTAGTTTCTTTAATCGCGGACGAACTATTCCTCGTGTGCATCTCTGCTTACCTACCCACCTACGTGTATGCTATCTAGCACTCTCAAGAGATATTGTTGCCACTCTGGTTTCTTCCCTTCACCAGCAACGGTGGTTTTAGGGGAGCGTTCGTAGAAGTAGTTCCTTGTGGTTAGTGCCCGAACTAGTGCAGGGGCCAACGGGTTAGCTTGCTTTAGCGGCTACCACTTTACCGACGTCACGTTGCTCTTAGTCTGGTACGAGGTCAGCGCTTAAAGCTCTCGACGGACGTCTGATGCACTAGATGATATAGAGAGCCCAGACTGCGGCGTATGCCGATAGCCAAAGAACCTTCAAGTCAGCTGGACAGGCAGTTTGGGCTTCAAATGAGCGCAGGTCCGCGATACAAGATGGCAACAGAGAGTGAATAACGCGTATTGCATGCGTCTGTGACTTCTGGTGTTGCGCTGCCGTCGTCGCTAATCCACAAAGGCACAGCTGGGCTTCCATCGAGCTAGCTTAACGACGTTGAGGCTAAGAAACATGCGGTTTTTCTTACTAATTCAACCTTAGCCTAGACGAATAATAACCTGGAGTTTCTCGCCATATTTCTGGCTAGACACGTTTAATCTGGTCGCCCATTAAAGATAGAGAGATTCTCCCATTTCACCGCTTCTTAAAGCAGCTAAGCAACTCAATAGGGGGATTGCATTTCATAGGGCACGAAACAGTGTTAATGCGTCAGGAAATGGCAGGATTTTGGAAGGCGGTAAAGGTAGCAACTGAGGTGAAAAGTCAAAGCGGAGGTATATTTAGATAGCTGAGACCGTTACACTAGGTGAGGCGTGACCGGCAGGCGAAGATTTGTCCTTGTCGGATTGTTGGACAATGTGTGAGTGTACTTGAAGAGATGCTTCTACCGGTATTTTGTATGCTAAGTGTAACCTTTAGTACCACAATCTTCGACTACATAACTATATAACGATATTAGCTAGATAGATCCCGGCTCTCTACACCTCCACTCTCTATATCTCTGCTACATCCTTCTCTATGTAACTAAATTCTCTATTACGTGACTATTTGACTTATCTGTCGCCCCCTAATCTCATCCATTTGCCCTTATATTTTTACCTACTTAAATCTTATCGTCGACACCAGGCTCCCACACTCTCCAGGTGAGGTAGCTGATTTGATGTTTGAAAAGGAGGGCGGGGGGGGGGGCATATAAAGAGGGTGCATACGCAGAGGCGCTGCGGACGTTGTGGCCAGTCTCGCCACAACGCTCGCACCTGCGCAGTTGAAATAAGATTTCCATGTCCTGTAACTTGTGGTAAATCGTGATAGTATAGCTAGAATAGTCATGTAATAGTCATGCGATAGTTGAAGTTGGTGAGGGTGCGCCGCTCGCCTAGGAACTACGTTACCGGTATTGCGCCATTGACTCTGGTAGATTCTTTCAATCCAAAGGACAAGCCGGTTTCTTCAAATTTTACAATGTATCCTCATATTTGCCACCCCTCCAACTAGACAAGGGGCTGCTTTCAGTATTTGTAATACTGGTTGTGGACATCCGACGATTTATCCATTGTTCCCTCATCTCAGGTATACGAAAATAGTCGTTGCCTACTTAAACGTACTGAATATCACCTAGACCGGCTCAGAAGGTCATCATGGGCTATCTAAGAATTATCTGGGCAGACATCACGCTATCGGGACTAATCATACTCTCTCTTTGGGATATTTGTGGCCAAACTAGGGAAAGCTATTCCGTCGCGGCTGTGGAACCTCCCAAGAATTTGACTGCAACAGATGATGCATCTACGTTACCAAGCGTTACTACAGCAATAGCAAAGCCCAGAAGCATACACTACAGAGTGAACTGGGCTGGAGCTGTCAATTCTTCACCTCCATCTGGACGATTCGCGGCTGTCAAGATGAATCTAACGCTACCCGAAACTCTTGGACCAGATTCTTTTCAGCCAAACAGCGACTATTACGCGGCTAATGCTTGACTTGGCATCGATAAGTGGTCTCATCAGACTACTTTATTACAAACCGGAATTGTTATGGAAGTGAACAGTAGTGTTTCCGATGAGGTTGTTTTCAGGCCGTAGTATAAGTGGTGGCCCGGCGATGACATACAGGTTGAAGTCGTAATGTTCAACGCAACGGACGGAAATAGTACCCTAGAGAACTTATCCTGAGGGGCATGGGTCGCACGCAAGCTGAAGTCGCCACGCCTTGGTACAGGCCTGGTTGGGAGTAGCATAGAGTAGATTATGAAAGGCTTTGGGCTTGCTGTGGGTGGAAACGCACCTTTTGGCGGTTTTGGTACTATCAAGCTGAGAGGATTATATTGTATATACAAGCGAAAAATGATGCGGTTACTCCTAATCTGAGCAAAGCATTTTTGATTCGCCAAAATAACATCATACGTGCGCGCTTAGTAGTGAGTGGCAGCTTGGTTAATACAGAGTATCACCGTCTGAGCGCGTAAACTGATAAGCCACAGTTAATCGATAGTTCTGCAAAATTATTGAGTTTACTATATAACGAAATCACTGATGTCAATCGTCCACTCAAAGATCTGTTCATCAAAACATTGTTCACCAATGCGCCTTGAAAGTAGAAGGAAGATGGGCAGACGACAGTATGTTTTCGCCACTACGCGTTTCTAATCAAATCTATTAGTGTAAGTTACATTTCTGCGTCACGATAAGGTGAGCCACAAGCCAACGTCTTACTATATCTCAGTTGTCTCTGAGAGAAGATTGGTGGCTTTGCGGCAACGATGAGATTTGGGCAGGTATGAGCACAAGGGTAAATCGATGAGCTCAGGGCGCAACCAATGAGTCGAGTAGTTACCTCTAGTTTTATCTTATTAGACACATCTTCGTTACGCCTTGTGAATAGCTTCCTTGGCACAGCCTTCCACGTCTACAAGTGCTATTTGTAGTTGAGATTGATACGCTACCATACGCGAAAATCAGTACTTGCAAATTACAGCTTGCGGAGCGGGTTGGTTCTCTACTTCAGGGTGCTTTGCATAGCCATAGCTAGAACTCCAGCCCTAGCAAACGGGGGTGATTGTATAATCAGCAATCCTGCTTCACAAGTCGCAAGTCGCGAGTTTGCAAGCTCGCACTCGCTCGCCGCCCTTAGGAATAATGAATAGCCTAGCGTGCTACCTAACATAGTAATGATAAAGATGGCGCTGCAGAGTATCTTGGTCTTGGAGGAGACTGAGGGCCTTGCGGCGACGGTGAGATATCTATGGGTATACAACACAAGGGAAATTGGATGGGATCAGGGCGCGACAGAAGATTCAAATGATCACGTGATGGAAGATCTGTTTGGATGGAGGAGGAGGAAATATTGATATCGTTGTGTGGTCGTGTGGTCGAAGATTTTGTGGTACCGAAGGTACACTCAGCATATAAAATGCCGGTAGAGCTCTTCAAGCACACATCATTGTCCGACAACCAGACACAATGGACTCTGACACAGACAAACTGCAGGCGGAACTACCTCGCCTTATCAGCACAGATACAGAGGTCTGGCTCATAGCCAGAAGGAAAGCGAAGATCCGGTCTGTTGCCCGCGCACGTACATGTCTAGTGTGTATGTGGCGTGTTATCCGTAGGTCACGGACGGACGTAGGTGTGAGAGAGTGTGAGATTTTAACGTAGCTTATTTCATTGCAAAGCTGAGCAACACGTGGTAAAGAATTGTAGTCTGTATAGTAGACATAGCAGTAACAAGTTATTTTTTAACTCTTGTCTTGTTCGTTTAGTAGATGTGATATTCTTTCTTATCGTCGTTGTAAGGTACTCTTATTAATTAGTAGGTGGACCTACTCTGCTAACTTTGTAGCACTAGTGTTAACACTAAAGAGTTAAAAAATCTATGTAAATGGTTATTTGTCAGATTCAATGATAGGTAAATGGTACTGGATGCAACGATATCAACAGGTAGTGAACATTGTATTGTCTCTGGTGGATAGACGAATCGCTACCGAGCATGGTAGCGCATTCTAAGACCATATAGGTGAGGATGAGTCATCCTGGGCCAGGATAATCAATCCTCATCTAGGTCCTGACATTATTATAGGATTCTATAGGATACACGTGATTTGTCCCAAGGTGGCGTTCCGCTAAGCCTATGGGATTACGTGCCCCGCGGGGTGGCGTTTTCTATTAGCCCTGAAGTGCTGGCCCTTTGGATGCCCCCCTTGGATGAATCCTGCCATCCTTCCTTCTACATATCCTGCCGGTCTCTCTCCTAGGTTTGTAACACATCGATTTCAGCCGTAGTTGAAACGCGCCCCGCGGGCTTACTCCAAGCAAGAAAAAAAAAGACGCGTAACTCGACCCCGTATTCGTACGTAGGCCAGCCCGGCCGAAAGGGCTATCCCAGCCTTGCGCGCCAACGCAACCATAAAGATTGAACAATGTTGTATCGCAGGACACGCAACCAACCCTCGTCCCCTGGACAGCCAAGATACATCTACAGTGGTGATCCCTTTCCATTCAGAGTCGAGTTTGTCTGACCACCACTCAACGCGTCCTCGGGTCTTTTGCCTCTTGCTCTCTGCGCGCGCGCTCGCTCGCTCGCTCGCCTGCCCTAGGAACACCGGTGACATTTGTGGCTGGCTAGCTGGACTCAAGCTGGCTGAAAGGGATGTTCCTTGCGAGGGATTCTCACCTCGGGCATTCCGGACCCCACCGCGCCCACTACGTGCTTGTAAACCGTCATTCTTTTCCTTTGCTGAAGAAAAGCTGAGGCTTACACACGCAACCAACACGTGATGGAGATGATGCCGAAACTCAAAAATGTCCGCTTGCAAGTGAGGCTACGTGCCCACGCCCCCCCCCCTGGGCGGCCCCAACCACCTCCCCAACCCCTCCTTGGAATATGCGCACACTATGATGCGCTGATTTCTTGTCATGTGCTAAGGGAAAGACTGTGTGTCTGTGCGCTCAATTGTTGCTTTTCGAGGCCTTGTTGACGGCTAAGTGGTATCCGCCCAAGATACAGCCGGTTACAGCAAGTGCTAAGAGGAAAAGCATAGCCATGGCGCGGAGTTTGTTCCTCATCCAGCGCCCGAGTAGTGTGTTGTTACTGCGCCTTGCAGACGCGTCGTCTAGTGAGATGTAGCCCCTCCGCCATGGTATGCTGTCCAAGATTTCAAACGACTCGATTGATGCGGGTGACGGTGGCGCCGAGGTAGGGTCAGACTCGGCATATCGCGGACAGAGTGTGTTATGGGCAAAGGCCGTGTCATCGTCGATATAGGGTGAGAGGAGACTGTAAGCCCCTAGGGATGGACCGGTGGTGGTGATGGAGAGCTTGAGCGGTTAGTATCTGAGAGTCGCTGATAGGCCCACACAGCCGCCTTGTACTCACTAGAGGCATGATGGCCAGCGTTTGCAAATGAAGGACATTCAACAAGTGTTCCTCGTGTGTGAGGCAGAGCGAGGCAATCTTAAGCAAGCTGCGATCGCATTACTTATTTTGAAACGCGCGGCGAGTTGACATGCACTGCGGCGCATGATGTATAGCAATCCGTTCGCCAATTCCAGGTTCGTAGCTGGAGAAGCACCGCGCGCTGAAACAGAAACACACCAAGACCGGGAAGGGACGAAGCGTTCGTGGAAGACCAATTCATTGTCTTGATCGAACCGATTCTAAAACTAAGGATGCTCTCTTCTCGTAGCCCAGTCAGCCCTGCCGTCCAGTACAATCTGATGGAGCCTCGCCAATCTAAACATCACCCATGCCTATAGCATGAACACACGCGCTTTTTTTCACCTCTCCGCCAACACATGTGCAAATAAAGGGGATAGGGGAGGACACCAAACAAATCAAAACAAGGTGTCAGACAAAAAAGGTTGGAATTGGAGAAAGGAAGGGTATCTCTGCTCGCTTAAGCAAACAACAATTGCGAGTGAGCCTAGTTGTGCTTGCTTGTGTTGTACCAATTTCAGCCAGGAAAGCCGCGCGTTTCCTCCCCTCGTGCCCGGGGGCCCAGGAACCAAACAACCCGTATTAGATGGATATTTGTGTCCAGAAAGGAAGGTTGAATCGGACCTGACCTGGGCTCCACCAACCGAAAGTTACACCGACTGGGAGTCGAGTGCGACATTGGTAGTGGTGGAACGACCGTATAAGAGTTTTTTTTTGGTCGGGACCTAAACAAAAGAAAAGTGCTCGAAAAGAAAAGGGGCGTCTTTGATATGGCAAATATGACAAAAACAGACGCTTGTAAATGCTGGAGAAAAGGACCAACGCTATGACGCTCTCTCACACGAGATGTTTTTGGTACAACGGAACGCACAATGACTAGGTCAAAGTAGTTCAACACGGTTGAGTTTTTGTTTCGACAGTGAAAGATGTACAGCCACTGACCAGCGGGGATGATCGTTTACATGTGCTGAGGGTGGAGATATTGGCTCTGGTAGTATTGCCCGTTTTGTTGCCCGTTGGATGGATGGTCAGGAGTGGGTGTCGTGGGATACAGAGAAGCAGGCTGTGACTTTACGACATGGCCATAGGTAAATTGTTCAGACTCGGGGGTGATTGGCGGGGTAAGGCACCCGTTGTGCATGGCAGATCCATAAGGGTTCTTGTTGGGCGTCTGGGGCACATAAGCACCGGACACAGGCTTTGGCTCGTCGATGGTGACCGTAGGTGGTGGCGTCGGGGGAGCAGGTCCTCGTCGCGCAATTTGCGCTTGTCGCTGTAGAAACTCTTCGACGGTAGCGGAAACAGCTGACAGGTGGACCGAGGCGTACTTGCGGGCAAGTACGGGAGACGGCTGGTAGAGATGGTTGGAAAGACCAATAACCGTCTGAGGATCGTAGGCACCAGCCCATTCACTGTTTCGCGCTTGGGGACGGGACAGGACACATCTGGCTAGGGCAAGAGCAGACCGGGCGAGAACTGATGGTCGTGTGGAGACGAATTCCTTGTGGAAGAGAGCAATCTCGGCAATGTAAAGCGTCATGTGCTCAACTTCAGCATCGTACGGGGCCTCTAGCAGGGCAATCTGGAGGAATGCATCAACAGTGGTGTGACCGATGACCCAGTTGAGGGTTTGCAGAACATGCCACTCCATCTGCGTGAACATCTCATCGTCGTAGAGAGAGCAGCACATGGACTTGAGCTCCCGTACGGTGGGCACACGGTCTTTCTTGTCGCCGTACTTGGCAGCAATGAGAAGAGCAGCGCAGCCAACAAGTTGGTAGTGACGCTTGTAGACAACGCGACGGGAGCAGTAGCGATCGAGCAGGTTAACGGCGAGGAAGAGAGTCTCGGGCAACAACTGGAAGGCAGCGTGAGCTTCTACCAAGAAGTCAAGAAGATAGGGGCGCATGAACCACTGGATCTCGGTCTGAATGTCAATCGAGTTGACATCGGGTAGGGTTTGTGACTGCAGTTGGTTAGTGTTACGTTTGGTTGGTTGGTTGGTTCCGTTGAATCACTCACCTCCATGTGTATCATGTGCTGCATTATGTCCTCTTGGTATTCATCAGCCGTAAGTTTCGAAAGCTCGTCAGCTATGGCCCGCTGCTGCATCTTTGATACCGCTCGGTGGCGCTCTCTGGCCTCGGCTCGCATAGCATAGACGCCATCATCATGTGACTCTACAAAGTACGAGTCGCACTGGCCGTAGCGGCTCTGGGATTGTTGGTTGTACGCCATCTTGTTGGTGTGGTGTCGAAATAGTAGTCGTCAGGTCTCCGGGATAGACGTGGTTGAGGCCGATCGATGGGTTGATTTCGTTCGGGGTGAGTGAGTGGATGGCGTCAAAGGATGAGCCGGTCTAGAGAGTGGCAGCCTGGAAGGCAACTGGTATAAAGAGTGTGATTAGTAGGTATGTAAAGCAAGGTCCGTGGTTTGCGTTTCTCGGTGGCTTGAGGGGCGAGTATATGGTTGACAGGCCTGGAACAGGTGCATTAGCGTGCGTCCCAAGTCCAGGGGCCTCCGACCTCGGGTTTAGCGAGGCCGTGAATGTGGCACATACCTTTGCAGAATTAATACAATTAGGGTAAAGAGTGAACGAGGTGTAAAAACACTAAAGAGATAGCTGAAGAAGTCGGAGAAAAAGAGTTCCTTGCTAATGGCATCCAGAAGACAGGGTGATGTATGCGGTCTGGTATTGTTCCCACGGTGAGAAGGGAGGTCGTAGGGGCAGAGCACGAGCTAACGAGTCCGCCGGGGTAGGGGTAAATTGCCAAGAGATGGAATGCAAAGATTCCAGGGCTGGCGACAGTTATCTAGGTTCCTGTGAGCAAAAGTGACCCGATCAAAGTGACGGCGGTAAGTACTGACATACGACCTATTTCGGCGCTAGTTGCGGAGACAGGTGCAGCTGGTGGTAGACAGTCTGTGTGAAGATGTTGTCAGCATTTGTTCGTACATACGATCAAAGGTCCGGCGGGTAAAAGAAGGGCGGCTTGCTAAAGGTCCGGCCAAGTGAACCGAAATGACGGTAGTCAGCACTACTCGTACTGGAATGGGACGGAAAACCCCGGCGTGGAGGTGGCGTCGCGTTTGTAGGCACAACCCTGGAGGTGATATGACCCTGTCGATGGGCCAGAACATGGGCGGTGAAAGAGTCGGGGACGCTCAATTGATTCAGCAGGCCAGGTCGTTGGGCTGATTCCAAGATGGCGCAGTTGCATACTGCCGACTTGCGGTCGAGGTGAGGTCGTCGCGTTGGACATGGTGAGAGACGTAGGCGTGGTATGCAATCTTGGGTGAAGCGAAGTGTGGTAGTATTGGCGAGACGGTTTCTTATCGAAAGCTGTAGAAGGAAGGTGCAATCCGATCGTCTGGCATGCAGCCGACAGTCCTTGACCTGGCCAACCATTCCCCAGACTCCAAATTCCTCACCCTTATTTTGCCCTATCCTCACCCGCCTCTATCCAATGCTGCGATATCTTGCGCTGCCAAATCGATAATCTCCTCGTTCCAGATGGGGGGAGGGAGGGAGTCGGCCGACGGAATTGAACAGTTTGTCGCAAACGGAATCCAGGCACTGGCGGAAGCAGGCGGAGTTAAGACAGGAAGAAGTAAGCACCTACCGAGGGATTGTCACACACGAGTCTGGTAGCACAGAAGTCTGGGTCGACGACTGTAGAGGCAGCAAAGAGACTAGAGTACAGCGAGGGCTTGTTCTCAGCTATCTCTACGTCCAGCGAGAGACGAGGTAGGGAGTCGGCGGATGAATGAGGCTGGAAGGTACACAGTGTCTAATACGCTTCACGGTCCTATTCGAGGAGAGACGGCGGTCGGGTGTTTGGGGACCGAGAGCAGGAGATGGGAGTTTTATGGAAAGATAGGAGCCGAAAGGGTCAGCACCACATCAGATCCAAGAATTCTCCGTGCTCGACCGTAGTTAAAGAGAGGTATGAGAAGGAGGGTGAGGAGGTAAGAGGAGAGAGAGCACGATACAGACGGACGCAGCTTCGAGAAAACGACTGGGCGAGCAAGGCCTAGGAGGTTGAGCTAACCTAATCCTGATACACGGCAACTTGTACAGCATGGGAACAGGGAACGTCCTACGCCCACAGCGCCCAGCCAACCGATGCGTGTTCCGCCGCCGTCGTGCCCCATTGTGGATCAACCATGGCGTTTTTTTGCGTCTGGGAAGCTTTCGTCCAGGAGACATGCTCATTGAACGCGTTCTAGTGCCGTCCGCATCTTCCGCAAATATGACCAGAATGGTTGCTCCCGCTCGCTGTCGCGCACACCCGCTGCTGTGCACGCGCCAGGGCCTCAGACGCTTGAGCGACACCCAGTCTCGGCCTTACTGCAGCGTAGGACTGAGCCCACGGCGCGCGCGCACACACACACACACACACACACACACAAGCAGTCGCTGCTGCAGTTGCCGAGGTGCCCTCGTCGACGCGGCTTGGGCAGCGCGGGTGAGTGACGGCCTGACCAGCGTGGTGGTGGTGGTGGTGGCTGTTCTCCTCGCCTGTCCCCGCTCGAATCAGGGCGCTGTCCAGCTCCGGTGAGGCCGCTCATGCAAAGCTATACAGGGTTGCGGGGATAGCTTACGATGGGCTGTCCAATGTGTCTGTCGCCTGCGCACAGGAAACAAGTTGCTTCGGACATGGCCAAGACGTGCATAGGGCACAGTGGGCCGGTACTCGCTCTCGCTGACTGCTAGTGAGTGCATTTCACCCCCATGTCTGCAGCAGAGTCGTGGTTCCCCTGACATAGGGACAGACAGCTGAGTTTAGGCCCGCGCCAAGGCAAAGTCCTGGGGTCCCATATATCGTCATAATTTGACTATTGATGAGAGTTGCAAGGCTCCTCCTTTTAAGACATAAAAAGAAGCTTGCCGGCACGCTGCATCCCTGTCACGCGTCGCACCGCGAACACTGCCCGCGCACACGTTTGTGGTCGACATGCGCGACCGGGTGGTGTTGGGGGCTTGTCAATACTCTCTACAGTCAGGAGGAAATTTTGGTGGATTCATCCGCAAAGGCCACACTCGACTCCACGCTTCTTCTACTCACGTTGGTCGGCATGGGGGGGGGATGCTGAATAGGGGATTATTTCTGTTGTGCGCAACGTCGGTACCGAATGTCAATCGGCCATGTACCACGTCCATTGACGGTGGTCCCTTGCTGAAAAGGCATCGATACGAGCGTTTGAGGGATCCATGGTTTGGTGAGAGTCTGGGATTGCAGTTGGTGATGGTCGGGTCGATGGCTAGCGTCCAAGTGCCCCGTAATCTGGATATATGCACGCGTTTGATAGCTTTTGCTAGCAACGCGTCTCGGAAGCTAACTTTGTTTCGCACAAATTGGGCGAGGCGGTGGGTTTCTGGCAAGCCTCGACTGCGAAGTTTCCAGAAATCAGCCGTAGACCTTCCCTTGCTGGACGGTGGCGGGCGCTGGCTGATACGGCCGGGTCATCTATTACGAGGTCTTGTTCCGCCGCATGCAAACATATCACCTGTTGGCCGCACCTGGCCAGGACAAGAAGCAACGATTGACTAGACGCCGTGATCGCGCGGGCAGCGTGGGACGCTTTTTGATTATGCATGAGATGAGGCGTCTTGAGTAAGGAAGCATGCGAGTTTGCGGCTGCTAAGATTAGGCGAGCCTCAGCTTTTCCCCGGTTGCATTGCCCTCATCAGCCGTGTCGAGGTGGTGGTGCAAGCATATGCGGCCGCTTCTCCACATATAACTCGCACCTGTTGCCTGTGCTGCCTGCTGCCTGCTCACTGTACTGTATGGTACAGTAGCTGTTGTTGCATTGTTGCAGCTCGACAGGCGTCACCCTGACCGGCCGGCCGGCTCGCTCGCTCGCACGTCGTGTCAGCAACGGCCTCAATCCCCCAGCTTCAGTCTTGCGTCTGCTCTCCCGCATCTTGCAACTCGTCTGGCAATCACGACGATGAGATGCAGGCCCGGATCTCGACATGCGCCTTGGCCCATCATCTCGCAACCATGCATCTTAGCGCAATCTTCCGTGTTCATCATCTGAGTGAAAAAGCACCATGCCAACACGGCCATTCGGCCATGCTGATCCTCCAACCGTCTTGCCTCCGCCTGTCGCTGCAGCTAGCAGCCCTCCCGACCTCCGTAACTGTATCGACCCCCAGCCACCACTGCACCTCAGCACGGCCAGGACCCAGCAATTATGTCACCCGTCGCGAGGGAAACGCGTCTTAGAGTGCTTGAGCTGTGCGCACGCGACGAAACCTTGGAAATCCAGCCTATTTTCTCATCTTACTCCGTGTTCGCCTGTCTCGGCCGGACCACCTCACGGCACAGCGCCCTCTTCATGTGGGCCCGTCTTGACTGCCAGCTCCGTACTTGTACGCAAATTTGCTCCCACTTTTCCTCAAGAAGCGCATCTGTGCCAGAAAATGATTGTCGGTATGACAAGACGTCAACCGACCATGCGTCGAGACGTGCAGAAACCGCATCTCGGTACCACATGTGACTCGTCATGGAAGGATTCCCTATCCCTCAGCTCCATCGCTTAAGGGCGTTACCTGGACACTGCATGCACTTGTCAGTACATCTGTGCAGGCCTGCACCACCGTGGATGAGCAAACTTTTCCACCGTCTCCGGACTTGGCTGCCGCAAGCATGCTGCCCGTTTCAATATTAAAACATCCGCTCTGCTGCGTCAGTCAACGTGAGGGGGAAACGGCGCCCGCCTGTCGCCACCACATAATCTTCCGACGCCTTGACGGCTGAATGACTGACTGTTGCACGTATGAATGATGAGGCCAGCAGTGATAACGCTTACCATGACATACCCCGCTCGACGGTCCAAGCGCTCTCCTTGACATTGGCAAGGTTCGACCTTTGCTTCATCGCGAGCTCATCACAACCGTTTCTTCCACACACGTCTTGGGCATCTTATCTTGGGCCTGACGAGAACCTCCTGAAACAAGGCCTTGAACGCGTACCGCATACGCGCAACCTTATAGTTCACACCACCGCAAGGTACCATGACACACATGTGGGTGTGCTAAGTGTGATCATCATGGCCCTCATCTCGACTGAGGGCAGCCTCCGATATTGGCTGATGGTGTGCCCTGGAAATCATTATTACCCAGGGCAACCCCTTAGTGCACTCGCATTGCTTTTTCTTAGCTGACGAAACTTTCCCCAACTCCAACAAATTAATGCTCCTAAGCCTCGCGGAGCCTGGTAGCGAAGGGATGCCCGAAAATTGACGCTTCACAACACCATCAACGGAAGCCCCGGCCTGCACATCCGTAGGCCGCCGTTCTCCCACGTGCCTTCAGCCACCAACGCTTCTGGAGCAACGGGTTGGTCATGACGAGGTTTCTTGAAACAATGATCTCGGTCCGCCTGTGGGCGCCAAAGCTAGCCTTGACTCGCGCTATATCGCCGTCGCTATTCTCAACAGGTAGCCCGTCACAGCACACCTTGCCGAGGCGGTGTTGAGCTATTGAAAATGTAGATCAACGCCCCTCATCGACGTCAGTATGAGGATGCAACAACTATTCACGACATGGCCAGAACCATCGCGAGCTGAGGTGCTAGTGCATTGGCAGCATCAATGTGCGTCCAGAACTCTAGGGTGCACTGTACTCGTGGTGGTAATGCGCTTGTCGAACTTTCAATGCCATCGTGAATGGTCTCGTTCCACGACAAGTATTTACAACCACAGCATTTTAGTAGCTCGACAGTGCCATCTATCCTCGCTGTTGCTTGCGTAGTATGGACTGGATTTAGAGCCGCGGCAGCTGCATGTAAACGCTACAAATACACCAAACTGCAGAATACTAGTCACGCAGAATTTGGCACAGCTTGAGCTTCCTATCCGCACGTTTGCTTCCTTTCCATATGGGAGCAACGCCTACACCGGATACAGCCCTCCCATATGCTTGTGAAGTGTAAATCGCTATCTCGTAGCGTTCAATGTGTTTGTAACCAGCGTGCTGGTCCTCGGGTGTGTTTGTCGAGCGCGGACTGAAGGTATAGCCCAAGGCCGCAGTACGTAGGTCAAACAGTGCGAGCGAGTATTCCTGAAGCATGTTATCAATCAGCTGAGACAAACACTTGATGGCTAGCTGGCTCTGTTGCGATGCATTTGTCGTTGTAGTTGACTGTATCATGAGGCTTCTGCGGAGGTGGTGCGGAGGTCGTCGATAGTTCGGAAAAACCCTGGCCGAGCTCCGATCAGACCCACCGAAAAGTCGTCTCGCCAAGAGTTCGAGAGAACTTCATGATCAAGCTTCGGCGTCGCAATGTCTGCATTGCCTTAATGTCAGCGCTCAGCCTGTAGACGTGCGCGTATCTTTTTTTTTCACAGCCCGAGAGCGCAACGTCTCTCTCAGTGCCGACCATGGATATCCACCGCTCTCGTTTCGTGCCCTATCCGCCATCTGCGATCAACGCGCTCGCCTTTTCCCATCCGGAAGCTGAACATGGTCAGCAAGACCCAGATTCTCTTCGACTCGCGATTGGACGCGCAAATGGAAACATTGAAATATGGAACCCAGCAAAGGGATCTTGGTTGCAAGAGAAGGTCTTCTACGGGGGTAAAGACAGGAGCGTCGAAGGATTGGCCTGGACTCAAGAGCCAGATGAGCGCAATGCGCAGGGCAAGGTTGTGCCGGGGCGACTGAGGCTTTTCAGTATCGGATACTCGAGTAGCGTCACAGAATGGGACCTGACCACCGGCCTTCCCGCACGTCATTCTGACGGCAACCACAGCGAAGTCTGGTGCCTCGCTGCCCAGCCCAGGCAGAAGAACACGGCAAAAGGAGCCTCAAATGAACTTCATGTGCGCCAGAGGCTAGTCGCAGGCTGCGCAGATGGTACCATTGTTTTGCTATCTACAGAAGACAATGATCTCACCTTTGAGCGCTTCGTCTCCCGCGCCACGAACAAGAAAGCGCGCGCGCTGAGTATTACATACAAAGATCAGAACACTGTACTGGCTGGATTTGCGGACAGCATGATCCGAGTTTTTGATACCAGGAATGGCCAGGTTATCAGGAGCATCTCCTTGGGTAGCGGGCCCCATGGCGGGCCAAAGGAAATCTTGGTGTGGAAGGTCAAATGTCTCCCAAACGGCGATTTCGTATCTGGCGACTCAACTGGCGACATTCGGATCTACAACGGCAAGAACTACAGTCAGATGCAGAGGATATCTGGACACGAGGCAGACGTACTTGATCTCGCTGTCACACGCGACGGATCAAGCATCTTCAGTGCTGGTATGGATCGCCGCACCTGCTTCTACACAAGCAAAAAAGGACAGGCTCAAGGCCAGAGCGGGAAATGGCGAAAGGTATCACACCAGAGGCATCACGAGCATGATGTCAAAACTATGGCGACATACGAAGGCAACAAGCTCAGCGTGGTGGTCACTGGAGGTATGATGACTCTCACATCCAATCGTTGTCCCCATCCGTCAGTTCGGAAAGGAACTTAGTCGTGGTCTTCCAGCTTTGCCTCCTACTCCACCTCTAACGAGCGCCCCCGATGCGAGGTTGTTGGTCAGCTGGTGGAACACAGAAGTGCGGATATGGCGTGTGAAGCCTCAAGATGACGGCACAGAGAAGCCCAAGGTGGTTGCACGTCTTGCTCTTCAAGGTGAAGAGAACATCATATCGGTATCGATTTCCCGGGATGGCGGGCTTTTAGCTGTTGCAACAGCGAGTGTGGTCAAGTTGTTCCAGCTACTACATCCACAGGCAGGAGCTGGCGCTAGCCTACGCATACGGAAGCTGGACATGCCTTCAATTGGCGGTGCAAAATCGCTGAAGATGTCCGCAGCCGGCACATGGCTTGCAGCAGTTCTACCAACTGACGAGGTACGGCTAGTCAGGATAGTGCGAACAGACGATCCTACAGACTTGCCTCGCGCACTGGAAAAAGTACAACCCCTCCATCGACTTGTTCGCGATGTGACTACGCAAAGTTCTCTGAGTGGCCCCTCGGGATCTTACGAACGATCTATCGCACATGCCGACTTCTCCAAAGATGGCAACGTCTTTGCAGTGGTTGATCTGGCTGGCTACATAGATACATGGGTCATTGTGGGGCACGAGGATGTTACTGCACCAGAGATAGACATGGATGATTCGACATCAGTTGCAGAAAACGCCGATGATTCAGACGACGAAGAAGAGTCGAACGAGCAGATAACATTCCTCGGCCAACACTGGATAAGGAATCCGTCTGGTCACCTCCTGCCTCGGCTCGACTCGACGCCCGTTCTGCTCTCTTTCCAACCCAACCCAGACGCTTCGAGTCAACCGGTACCTAACGGCAACCCTGCTGTGCACCCCACGAGAAAAACCCCGCACCCTCACTCGCACGAGCTACCCACCGGCAACTATCAGCTCCTTCTCGTCTCGGCAGAGCATCAACTCTACCTCTTTGACGTAATGTCCGGCCGCCTATCCGACTGGTCGCGAAGAAACCCACCATCCAGCTACCCACACGAATACAAGCAACTCGACCTCCCCACCAAAGGCTGCATCTGGGATATGGCGTCCGCCTCACAATGCCGCGTCTGGCTCTACGGCGAAAAATGGCTCTTCATGTTCGACCTCGCAAAAGACCTGCCTGCCTCTGACGCCGAGGCTGGGGGTAAGAAGCGGAAGCGCGAGGCTGTAAGCAAGCATAACAGCGGCGCGGGTGACGCGGTGCCCCAAAAGGAAGCCCCGGTTGTGAAGATGCGCAAGTTCGAGGGCGACGAGGGCGACAAGGCACGACAGAGGTGGATCGATGTGAATGCCCTGTCACGCAAACCGGAGGCTGGAGATGACGATGATGATGACGACGACGACGACAACAACAACAATGGCGACGCGAATCCCTTGACCAGCCTACGTAGGGCAAACACGCAAGACGGTGTGAATCAACGGCAAAACGGCGATGAGGACGCCGCCGGCGCACTATTCAGTACCGGGGGTGGTCTAGTCGCCGACGTAGAGCAGCAGCAGCAGCAGAGTAGTACTAAGCCGTGGTGGCATACGCTCAAGTACCGCCCTATACTCGGTATTGTACCCATTAGTGCAGATGACGGCTTCCATGCACCCGAAGTGGTGCTTGTGGAGCGCCCGAGTTGGGATTTGGATCTTCCGCCGAGGTTTGTGGGAAGCCATGAACAATAATACCAAGCAGAGTTTTGCTTGTTTGGTTGCATGTACGTATGTATGTAGATGTGGGATTGGCTGGTTTTTTTTAAAGTAGAAGGCGAGAGTAAAAACCCATGGTCGATTTACACGTCCAGTAGTTTGTTTTTTTGGTCTCGACATGTGACTATTATCATGAAGCTGTGTTGTATACTGTTATTGTTATTGTTATTGATATTGGTAGTTTTCTTTCGAGCCTGATTCCGTTGTTGGGTATCGTATGATGACTTGTGGCGGCCCCGGTGGGGGGGGCGGGGGGGGCGGGGGGGAGGGGGGGGGGGCGGGGGGGGGGGGGCGGGGGGGGGGGGGGGGGGGGGGGGGGGGGGGGGGG
>Ga0265798_10005422_pt1 | contig 17167 bp, 18 predicted proteins | sample P3T30metagenome_FD_192430 | JGI IMG/M metagenome (GOLD analysis project Ga0265798, IMG submission 192430) | Plant litter microbial communities from East Loma Ridge, Irvine, California - P3 T30 | ecosystem: Environmental > Terrestrial > Plant litter > Unclassified | place: USA: California... | reverse complement strand
GTATCGACCTGGAACTGGGCGCGCTCGAGGATGAAGCGCGGCGGGATCAGGGACCGGCTGGCCGCGTCGCGGGCCCGCGCCAGCGCTTCGTCCATGCGCGTGCCGACCTGCTCCAGGCGCGCCAGGTAGCTGTCGACGTCCTGGGAATTGCGCAGCGGGTGGGTGGTGGTCATGAAGTTCACCAGGCTTACCTGCACGCCGCTGAACTGCGAGAACACGAAAGCGTGGTCCTCGAAGGGCTCGTTGGCGACCACGTTTTGCAGCGACCAGCGCATCACGCTGGCGGAAACGCGCTGGGTTTCGTCGAGCGAGCCGGCCATCCATTTATCGAGGCGCGCCAGGCCGTCCTTGGCCAGGGCCTGCACCTTCTGGCGCTGGGAGCGCGTCAATGGCGTGAGCTCGCGGTCCAGGCGCATCTGCTCGGCGCCGCCAAAGTACTGGGTCGAGGTAGCCAACTGCGGATTGATGCGCACCCAGTCCTGCGCGAACTTCTCGGCCCAGGTGTCGAAGGCCTTGTTCGGCTTCGCCGCGGCGGCCTTGGCGGGAGCGGCCGCCTGGGCGGCGAGCGGCAGGCTGGCGACCGCGATGGCGGCGGGGAGGAACAGGGCGCCCACTAGGGCACGCAGGCTGCGCTGGCGAAGGAATGGCATCGTCGGTCTCTTTCTTCTCGTGGTGGAATGGGTTTGCCGGGCTGGAATCTAACATGGAAGCGACGGCAAAAACAATGCGGACGCCATTGACGGGCGATGGGCGCCGGTGCCAGACTGGCAGCATTCCCATCCTGGAGACGGAGCATGCGCATCCTGCCTCTCACGTTCGCCCTGCTGACAGTCGGCCAGCCAGGTGGCGCCGCCGCATCCGAACCCGCGACCCTCGCCAGCCTGCCCGCCCAGGTGCGCGATCTGCTCGAAAGACGGCATGGCGAGATCGGCGATGCGGGCGCGCCCTTCAGCCCATGGTGCCAGCGGGCGCCGGGCACCTACCATGCACGACTGGTGTCGATCGAGACGGAGCCGGAGCGGATCCTGGTCCGCTTCGAGCACGGCGGCATTGCGGGTCCGCGCAAGGCGCTCGCCGAATACCGTCTCGACAATGGAAATTGGACGGAGCCCGGGATGGCGCCACCGCCACCGCCTTATGTGCCGCCGGCGCGCTGGACCGGACAGCCCCGCCGTTTCACGTCGCCGCTGGACACCGTGCTGCCGCCGCTGGCGGCCAGGGTCACGTCGCCGCTGGAATGGCGCGGCCCTTGAACAGCCGGTCCATCACGACCCACTCCCCGCTCAGGTACAGCAGGGACGCGCCGCCCCAGCCCAGGAAGTGGAGGCCGGACGCGAGTCCGATGCCGCTGGCGAGGACGGCGCATCCCGCCATCAGCCCGGCGAAGCGACGGTTGTCGATGCCGAAGGTCGTGTCGCGCTGTTCCATGTGGGCGAAGAAGCCGCCCATCAGGAGCCAGCCGGGGATCGTCGCCACCAGATAGGCGAAGGCGCCGACCGCAAAGGCCCAGCCGGCGACCGGGATGAAGAAACTGGCGGCGCCGAACGCGGCGACCGCCAGTCAATAAAGAAGCAGCCACTTGTAACGCATCGTCGAATCCCCCCGCTGGCTGTTTGACACGATGACAGGGCCTCGGCGCCGGCGCCACCTTAAACTTGACTGAAATATTCTTTCACTCTCGATATGCATATGAAATTTTCTACTGGCGGCGCCGAACGCGGCGACCGCCAGTCAATAAAGAAGCAGCCACTTGTAACGCATCGTCGAATCCCCCCGCTGGCTGTTTGACACGATGACAGGGCCTCGGCGCCGGCGCCACCTTAAACTTGACTGAAATATTCTTTCACTCTCGATATGCATATGAAATTTTCTTTCACCGCCATGGCGGTGCTGGGCGCCCTCCTCGCCACCGGTCCGGCCCAGGCCGAGCAGTTCAAGGTCCTGCTGTTCACCAAGACCGCGGGCTGGCACCATGACGCCGTGCACGCGGGCGTGAGCGCGGTGCAGGAACTGGGCAAGCTACACGACTTCGGCGTGTTCTGGACCGCCGACGCCAACCGCGTGATGAACGACGCCGAGCTGGCGAAATACCAGGCCGTAGTCTTCCTGCTCACCACCGGCGACGTCCTCGACGAGGCCCAGCAGGCGGCCTTCGAGCGCTACGTCCGCAAGGGCGGCGGCTTCGTCGGCGTGCACAGCGCGTCGGACACCGAATACGGCTGGCCGTGGTACACGAAGATGGTGGGCCACATGTTCGTCGCCCATCCGGCGGTGCAGACCGCGGTGCTGCAGGTCCGCGAGCGCAACTTCCCCGGCATGGAGCGCTTCGCGCCGCGCACGCTGTTCACCGACGAGTGGTACGAGTTCGGGCCGGCGACGTCCGGCAAGCTGACCTACCTCTTGAGCGTCGACGAGAGCAGCTACCGGCCCGAGACCGGCAAAACCAAGGGCATGGGCGCCTTCCATCCGGTCAGCTGGTACCAGCCGTACGAAGGCGGGCGCGCCTTCTATACCGCGCTGGGGCACATGGCGGCGAGCTATCGCGATCCGGTGTTCACGCATCACCTGTATGGCGGGATCTACTGGGCGGCGACGGGGCGGGGCTTCAAGGCCGACTGAGCTTGCGGCAGTACCGTGGCCGCCCTGCCTCACATCAGGGCCGCGAAGCCGGACTGCCGTTCTGGGCGCCGGTGGTCGTGTTCATTGCCTGGGCCGTGTTCTCGGCCTACCCGCAAATCAAGTACATGGACGACCGCCTTGGTGAAACGTATGCGCGGCGCTCCTGGGCCGTTCCGGTGCTGACTGCGCTCGCGATCATCATCGGCGTTGCCTTGGCCGCGGCCGCTGCCATCGGCTACGCGGCAGCGGCGGCAGCCTCCGGCGCCTGACATCATTCGCGGTCAGCCCGGATCAGGAGCGCCGCCTCCTTGTCCGGGTTCCAGCGCCGCGCCAGCCGCCACCCGCCCTCGCCCGCCTTCCCGCCTTCGACCACCACCTGCCAGTTGGTCGCCTGCAGCGCAGGCAGCGCCGCCGAGAATCGACCCTGCGCATCGGGCAGCGCCTCGAGCACGCGGTCGCGCTCGGGTTGGGTCGCATGCGCCAGCCGGATGTGGAACGGCGCCACCACCGGCTGGCCGTGGCTCTCCAACCGTCCACGCAATTCGCCGTCAACGTACGCAGCGTCGAACGCCAGCCCCAGTCGGGTCGCCTCGCGGTCGCGCCGCAGCTCCTGGTTGATGGCTTTGCCCTGCTTGTAGTAGTCGCCCACCACCATCGCGTCCGGGCGGCTCAGCGCCAGCCAGGTGCTGATGGCGGTGGCGATCACCACCAGCACCGGCCCGAGCATCAGGAACCACGGCCAGCGGTGTCGGTACCAGGGAGCGCTTGCATGCATGCCTTTCTCCTTCCTCATTTCGGCACCAGGAACACGGCGTCCTCGCTCACCTGCAGCCCATGGCCGTCGATCGAGGCCACGCCAAAGACGATGCGGTTCGAGCCCGGCATCGCCTCTCCCGAATTCACGCGCACCCGCACGGGAACCGCGCGGGTGCTGGCCGGCGCCAGCTCGACCACCTCACCCTCGAGCACCCGGGCCGAGTCGATGCCGGTGACGGCGACGCGCAGGCGCTGCGCATCCTCCGTGGTATTCATCAGCTGCAGGCGGTAGACGTTCTCGATCATCCCATCCTCGACTTCGCGCCCCATCGAGCCGCGGTCGCGGATCACGTCGAGCATCAAAGGATTGCGCAGCGCCAGCGAGGCCACCATCGCCATGCCCAGCAGCGCCAGTACAAGGGTGTAGACCAGCACGCGCGGCCGCAGGATGCGCTGGCGCACCTGGACGCGGTCGAGGCGCAGCGCCAGCGCGTTCTCGGTGGCATAGCGGATCAGGCCACGCGGGCGCGCGATCTTGTCCATCACGCCGTTGCAGGCGTCGACGCAGGCGGCGCAGCCGATGCATTCGTACTGCAGGCCCTTACGGATGTCGATCCCGGTCGGACAGACCTGCACGCACATGCTACAGCCGATGCAATCTCCCGCGCCCTGCGCCGTCTGGCGAGGCGTGCGCGGTTCGCCGCGCGCCACGTCGTAGCTGACGATCAGCGTGTCCTTGTCAAACATCGCGCTCTGGAAGCGCGCATAGGGGCACATGTACTTGCAGACCTGCTCGCGCATCCAACCGGCATTTCCATAGGTGGCCAGGGCGTAGAACAGCACCCAGAAGGTTTCCCACGGCCCCAGTCCAAAGCCCGCGATGCTGGCCCCCAGCTCGCGCACCGGCGTGAAATAGCCGACAAACGTGAAGCCGGTCCACAGCGCCACCAGCAGCCAGGCCGCATGCTTGCCGACCTTGCGCGCGGCCTTGGCGAACGTCCAGGGCTGGCGCGCGAGCCGGATCCGGCTGCTGCGCGGACCTTCGAACTTGCGCTCGATCCACAGGAAAATCTCGGTGTACACCGTCTGCGGACAGGCGAAGCCGCACCACACCCTTCCCGCCACCGCCGTCACCAAAAACAAGCCATAGGCGCACAGGATCAAGAGCGCGGCCAGGTAGATGAAATCCTGCGGCCATAGCACCAGGCCGAACAGGTAGAACTTGCGGCTGCCCAGGTCGAACAGCACCGCCTGGCGGCCGTGCATCGACAGCCACGGCAGACCGTAGAACAGCAGCTGGGTGAGCCAGACGCAGGCCCAGCGCAGCGAGGCGTAGCGGCCCTTGGTCTCGCGCGGGTGGATCTCCTCGCGCGCCGCATACATGCGGATCACGGCTTCCTGCGGCGTGTTCATTTTGCCGCCGCCGTCGTGATCGGCGGGTTCGACAGGCCCCATACATAAGCCGCCAGCACGTGCACTTTTTCTTCGCCGAGGAACTCGCCGAAGGCCGGCATGGTGTTGGTGCGGCCTTTGCGAATGGTCTCCATCACGGTTTCCTGGCTGCCGCCATAGAGCCAGATCTTGTCCGCCAGATTGGGCGCGCCCAGCAAAGGATTGCCCTTTCCTTCGGCGCCATGGCAGGCTACACAGGAGGCGAACTTCGGCTTGCCGAAGGCGACCTTGATCGGGTCGGCGGTGAGTCCGGACAGGTTGCGCACGTAGTGGGCCACGCTCTCGATGTCCTTGTCGGAGCCGAGCGCCGCGCCCATTGCCGGCATCATCCCGACGCGCCCCGCCATGATGGTCTGCTTGATGGTGGCGGGTTCGCCACCGTGCAGCCAGTCGCCGTCGGCCAGGTTCGGGAAGCCCTTGCTGCCGCGCGCGTCCGAGCCGTGGCACTGCGCGCAGTAGGTCAGGAACAGGCGCTCGCCGATGGCGTGGGCCTGCGGGTCATGTGCCACCGCTTTCAGGTCCTGGCCGGCGTACTTCGCGAACAGCGGGCCGTATTCCGCCTTGGCCTGTTTCAGTTCCGCCTTGTATTCGCCGGCCGAGTTCCAACCCAGTTTGCCGGTGTAGGCGCCCAGGCCGGGATACAGGAACAGGTAGCCGATGCCGAACACGATGGTGAGATAGAACAGCACGATCCACCAGCGCGGCATCGGCGTATTCAGCTCCGTCAGGTCTTCGTCCCAGACGTGGCCCGTGGTTTTTTCGGGCGTGCCGTCGGCACGCAACTTGACGCGGTGGGTCGACTGCGTCCACAGCAGGATGCCGCAGCCGAGGATGGACAGCACCGTGATGACGGCGATGTACCAGTGCCAGAAGCCGTTGAAGAAATCAGCCACGGTCGCTCTCCTCGTCGGCGAAGGGCAGCTGTGCGGCGCTGTCGAAATCGCTGCGTTTGCGCAGCAGGTAGGTCCAGGCCACGATGCCGACAAAGGTCACGAAGCTGACGACCGTCATCACGCTGCTGGCGCTATCGAAAATCTGTTGGAGTGCCATGTCAATTCCTTGTCTTGATCTGGGTGCCCAGGCCTTGCAGGTAGGCGATCAAAGCATCCTGCTCGGTCTTGCCCTCGAGTTCCGCCGGCCCGCCCTTGATCTCGTCTTCGCTGTACGGCACACCGAGCCGCCGCATCGCGCGCATCTTCGGCACGATGTCGGCACTCTTCAACTTCGCGCTCGCCAGCCATGGATAGCCGGGCATATTCGATTCCGGCACTACGTCGCGCGGGTTGTCCAGGTGGGTGCGGTGCCATTCGTCGCTATAGCGGCCGCCCACCCTCGCCAGGTCCGGGCCGGTGCGCTTCGAACCCCACTGGAACGGGTGGTCGTAGACGAATTCGCCCGCCACCGAGTAGTGGCCGTAGCGCTCGGTCTCGGCGCGGAAGGGCCGGATCATCTGCGAGTGGCAGTTGTAGCAGCCCTCGCGGATGTAGACGTCGCGGCCCGCCAGGCGCAGCGGCGAGTAGGGTTTCAGGCCGGCCACCGGCTCGGTGGTCGACTTCTGGAAGAACAGCGGCACGATCTCGACCAGGCCGCCGAAGGAAATCACCAGCAGCACCAGGCCGATCAGGAGCCAGGGATTCTTCTCGATCCATTCATGGGTAAATTTCATGTTCGTTTAGCTCCAGGGTTCAGGCGTGCGCCGCCTCGGGGTGGGCCGGGTGCGGCTTGAGGCTCGGAATCGGCGCGTCGACGTTCCGCGTGCCGCGCATCGTCAGCCAGGTGTTGTAGGCCATCAGGACCATGCCCGACAGGTAGAGGAAACCGCCGGTGAAGCGGATCACGTAATACGGATAGGTCGCCTTCACGCTCTCGGCGAAGGTGTAGGTCAGGGTGCCGTCCGGGTTCACGGCGCGCCACATCAGGCCCTGCATCACGCCGGCGATCCACATCGAGGCGATGTAGAGGACGATGCCGATGGTGGCCACCCAGAAGTGGGTTTCCACCAGCGCCACGCTGGCCATCTCCTTGCGGTTCGCCAGGCGCGGGATCAGGTAGTAGATCGAGCCCATGGTGATGAAGCCGACCCAGCCCAGGGCGCCGGCATGGACGTGGGCGACGGTCCAGTCGGTGTAGTGCGACAGCGCGTTGATGGTCTTAATCGACATCATCGGACCTTCGAAGGTCGCCATGCCGTAGAACGACAGCGAGACGATCATGAATTTCAAGATCGGGTCCGAGCGCAGCTTGTGCCAGGCGCCCGACAGGGTCATGATCCCATTGATCATGCCGCCCCAGCTGGGCGCCAGCAGAATCAGGGAAAACACCATGCCCAGCGACTGGGTCCAGTCGGGCAGCGCGGTGTAGTGCAGGTGATGCGGGCCGGCCCACATATAGGTGAAGATCAGGGCCCAGAAGTGGACGATCGACAGCCGGTACGAATACACCGGACGCTCGGCCTGTTTCGGGATGAAGTAGTAGACCATGCCGAGGTAGCCCGCGGTCAGGATGAAGCCCACGGCGTTATGGCCGTACCACCACTGGATCATCGCGTCCTGCACGCCCGCGTACACCGAGTACGACTTCATGGCCGACACCGGGATCACCGCGCCGTTCACGACGTGGAGGATGGCGACCGCCAGGATGTAGGCGCCGAAGAACCAGTTGGCGACGTAGATGTGCTTCACCTTGCGCTTGACGATGGTGCCGAAGAAGACCACCGCATACGCCACCCACACCACGGTAATCAGGAGCACGATCGGCCACTCCAGCTCGGCGTATTCCTTCCCGCGCGTGAAGCCCAGCGGCAGGGAAATCGCGGCCGACACCAGCACCGCCTGCCAGCCCCAGAAGGTGAATGCCGCCAGCCGGTCGGAGAACAGCCGCACCTGGCAGGTGCGCTGCACCACGTAGTAGGAGGTCGCGAACAGGCCGCAGATGCCGAAGGCGAAGATGACGGCGTTCGTGTGCAGCGGACGCAGGCGGCCGTAGCTGAGCCAGGGGGTGTCGAAGTTGAGTGCGGGCCAGGCGAGCTGGGCCGCGATGAAGACGCCGGCGGCCATGCCGATGACGCCCCACACGACTGTGGCGACGGCAAACTGGCGCACGATCTTGTAGTTATAGTTTAGACTGGTGTCCAAGATGCTCTCCTGAAAAGTCCTTGATGGATGACAATCAGGAGTGTCGTTTTTCGTACTGTAAAAATCCTTGATCTGAATCAAATTGTTCAGTATCAGATGAGTTAAGCAAACAGGAAAAACGCTATGCCGCCTTTATCGCAATCCGTATCGGAACAACTGAAGGCGAGCCTGCACCAGGCCAGGATAGACTTGCTCGAGACCGTGCGTGGCCGCATGGATTCGCTCGACGATGAAACGCCGAACATCGGCCCGCTGGCGCACCAGGGCCAGAGCGACGACGCGCCGCAATCGGAAATGCTCAGCCATAACGAACAGCACCTGGCCGACCACGAGACGGCCCTGCTGCACGAGATCGACGTCGCCATCGGCAAGCTCGAAGCCGGCGGCGCCGGCATCTGCGAATCCTGCGGACGCGACATCCCCGACGCACGCCTGCTGGCCACGCCCACGGTCCGCCTGTGCATCGCTTGCCAGGAACAGCTCGAGAAAGACCAGCACACGGGGCGCGGTCCCTCGATGTAATCAACGGGTCCCTGTGTCGACGGCCCTGTCATCATCGACCACGATCCGCATCCCCGGCCCGTCGAGATCCTCGAACTGCCCGCTCTCCGCCGCCCCGAAGAACACCCACAGCGCCAGCCCCACCAGCATCACGCTGAGCGGCACCAGCAAATACAGCGCTTCCATCTAGCCCCTCCTCAAGCGCAGCGCATTGAGCACCACGACCGCCGAACTGACCGCCATCCCGATCCCCGCCAGCCAGGGATTGAGCATCCCGCTGGCCGCTGCGGGAATCGCGGCCAGGTTGTACACCATGGCCCACACCAGGTTCTGGCGCACGATCGCCACCGTGCGGCGCGCCGTGTCGGCCGCATCGGCCAGCGGCGCCAAACCCTCGCCCAGCAGCACCCCGTCCGCATGCATCTGCGCCAGTTCCGCGCCGCGCCCCATCGCGAACGAGACGTCGGCGCCGCTCAAGACCGCCGCATCGTTGACGCCGTCGCCCACCATCGCCACCACCGCGCCGCGCCGCTGCAGTGCCCGTACGAAGGCCAGCTTCTCGGCCGGCAGCCGGCCGCCGTAGGCGTGCGAGATGCCGAGCTGGCTCGCCACCGCCTGCGCCACCGCCTGCTCATCGCCGCTGAGCAGCACCACGGTCTTGCCGCCGTCGCGGAAGCGCCGCACGACGTCCGCCGCTTCCTCGCGCAGGCTGTCGGACAGATCGAAGCGCGCCAGCCATTCGCCGCTCCGCGCCAGCCACACGGTGGTGGTGCCCGGCGGGGCCGCGGTGCGCGCCGCGCCGCCCGCCAGTTCGGCCACAAACGAGGCGCTTCCGAAGCGGTAAAGCACGCCGTCGATGCCGCCCTCGATGCCGCGCCCGATCTCGAAGCGCAGGCCGCGCGCCTGCAGACCCGGTTCCGGAGCCGCCGCGCGGATCGCGGCGCTGAGCGGATGCGAACTCTCGGCCTGCAGCGCGCCCGCGATGCGCAAGCAAGTCTCGCGATCGGGCTCGCCGACCGGCAGCACCCGGCGCAGCCGCGGGGCGCCGTGGGTCAGGGTCCCGGTCTTGTCGAACACGATGTGGGTGGCGCGCTCGAAAGTCTCCAGGGTATGCGGCGCCACCGCCAGCACGCCGCGCCGCAGCAGGCGGTCGGTGGCGGCGGCCAGCGCGGTCGGCGTCGCCACCGACAGCGCGCACGGGCAGCTCACCACCAGCACCGCGATCGCCGCGCCCCAGGCCCGGCCTGGATCCACTACCATCCATGCCGCATACACCGCGCCGGTGAGCAGCAGCAGCCCGACCACGAAGCAGGCCGCGACCCGGTCGGCCCACAGGGCGATGGCCGGCTTGCCGCGGCCGGCGCGCTCCACCAGCCGCACCAGCGTCGCCAGCGTGCTTTCCTGCGCGCTCGAGGTGACGCGCAGCACGATCGCCTGGCCGGCGTTCACCGCGCCGCCCGGCAGCGGATCGCCCACCGCCACCGCGCGCGGCCGGCTCTCGCCGCTGAGCAGGGAGAAATCGACCTCGGTTTCTCCTTCGACCACCACGCCGTCGGCCGCCACCGCCTGCCCCGGCTTGACCAGCACCAGGTCGCCGGGCGCCAGGCGTGCGGCCGACACCAGCTCGGTGTCGCGCAGCGCCGGGTCGCCGCGCAGGCGGTCGGCCGATGCCGGCGCGCCGCGCCGTAGCCGGTCGAGCGCCTCGTTGGCGCGCAGGCGCGCCTCCAGCTCCAGGTAGCGGCTGCCCAGCAGCAGGAAGATGAACATCGTGATCGAGTCGAACCAGAGCGCGCCCTCCCCCGAGACCAGCGCGGCGCAGCTGGCGGCGAAAGCGGCCGCGATGCCCAGCGCCACCGGTACGTCCATGCCCGGCATGCCGCGCCGCAGGTCGCGCAGCGCGCCGGCAAAGAACGGCAAGGCCGAGTACAGCAGCGCCGGTAGCGTCAAGACGAACGAGGCCCAGCCCATCAGGGCCGCCATGTCGGCATCCATCGTGCCCTCGTCGGCCAGGTACACCGGCACCGCATACATCATCACCTGCATCATCGACAGGCCGGCCACGAACAGCTGGCGGAACAGGGTGCGGCGCGCGCGCAGCAGGGCGTCGCTGTGGCGCCGCGCCTCGTACGGATAGGCCCTGTAGCCGACCGCGCGCAGGGCGCGCACGATGCTGCTCGGCCGGCACAGCGCCGCGTCCCAGCGCACGAACACGCGCCCCAGTGCGACGTTGAGCGAGACTTCGTTCACGCCGGGCAGCGCGCCAAGTCGGCGCTCGACCAGCCACACGCAAGCGCCGCAACGCACGCCTTCGATCGTGAAGCTGCCCTCGCCGTCCGGGCCGGCGTCGTCGTACAGCGCCAGCTCCGGCGCATCGGCATCCAGGCCGGCGCCGGAGCTGGCCGCGAATTCGCTGCGGGTCTCGTAGTAGTCGCCCAGGCCGCCGGCCACGATGGCGTCGGCGGCGGCGGCGCAGCCGGGGCAGCACATGCTGCGCGGGGCGCCGCCGATGTGGGCTTCCCAGCGGCTGCCGCTCGGCACCGGCAGGCCGCAGTGGTAGCAGTGGGCTGCTTGCGCGGATGCGCCCTGCGCACCCTTGCCGGATTCACGCGCGTGCGCCAGCACGGCGCTCACCGCGCGCCCCCGATACACAGCAGGTCGAACACGCCGGCCGGCAGGCCGCCCGCGGCGCGCCACAGGCCGAGCAGGCCGAAGCCCAGCACCAGCAAACCGCAGGCGGCGCGCACCCGGGTCATGCGCAGCACCGTGCGCAGGCGCACCCCTGCCATGCCGATCGCGGCCAGCATCGGCAAGGTGCCCACACCGAACGCCAGCATCACGGCGGCGCCGCCGACCGCCGAGCCGCTCAGCATCGCGGTCACCAGCACGCTGTAGACCATCCCGCAGGGCAGCCAGCCCCACAGGGCGCCGGCCGCGAACAGGCGGCCGGGCGAATCGAAGGGACCGATTTTGGCCAGCAATGGCGACACCCGGCGCCACAGCACCCGCCCGCCGCGCTCCAGCCAGGCCAGTCCGCGCCAGGCATCGAGCAGATAGAGGCCGAGCGCCAGCAGCATCAGGTTGGCGGCGTACACGGCGACGTTCTGCAGCAGCGGCAGACCGGAGATCCGCTGGAAGCCGCCCGCCAGCCCGCCGGCCAGCGCGCCGGCGGCGGCGTAGCTGGCCAGGCGTCCGGCGTTGTAGGCGGCGACGTGGATCGCGGCCGCCGGCCACTCCCAGCTGTAGGCATTCACCGTCCGCACCGGCACCGGGAAGGCGCGCGCCTGCAGCGGCACCGACAGCGCGGCGACGATGCCGCCGCACATGCCGGCGCAGTGCACGCTGCCGAGCAGCCCGACCAGGAAGACGGGCAGCAAGGCGATGCCGTGGAGGGTCAGGTTCATACGGTCTGCGAATGCCGCGGCGCGTCGGGTTGGATCGCGAGGTAGCGGTCGAACACCATGCAGATATTGCGGATCAGGAGCCGGCCCTTCATGCTCACCGTCAGCCACTCCTCGCCGATGGTGAGCAGGCCGTCGTCCTCCATCTGGCGCAGGCGCGCCACTTCTGGCGCGAAGTAATCGCGGAACATGATCGGGAAGGCTTGCTCGAGCGCCGGGATCGACACCTCGAACTGGCACATCAGCTTCTGGATCAGGCTACGCCTCAGCGCATCGTCCATGCCGAGCCGCCAGCCGCGCGCCACCGGCAATTCGTTCTGGTCGAGCAGGTCGTAGTATTCGTCGAGGGTCTTGACGTTCTGGCTGTAGGTCGCGCCCACCGCGCCGATCGCCGACACGCCGCAGGCCACCAGGTCGGTGTCGGCATGGGTCGAGTAGCCCTGGAAGTTGCGGTGCAGGCGGCCCTGGCGCTGCGCCACCGCGAGGTCGTCGTCCGGCTTGGCGAAATGGTCCATGCCGATGTAGACGTAGCCGGCCGCGCCCAGGCGCTCGATGCACAGCTGGAGCATGCGCAGCTTGGTGTCGCTGTCCGGCATCTCGGTTTCAATGATGCGGCGCTGCGGCTTGAACAGGCGCGGCATGTGGGCGTAGTGGTAGACCGCGATGCGGTCCGGGTTCGCGGCCACCACCTTGTCGAGGGTCTCGCGCATGGTGTCCAGGGTCTGCTTCGGCAGGCCGTAGATCAGGTCGATGCTGATCGAGCGGAAACCGGCGGCGCGCGCGGCGTCGATCACGGCGCGCGTTTCGCTTTCCGGCTGCACGCGGTTGACGGCGCGCTGGACGTCCGGGTCGAAATCCTGCACGCCCAGGCTGATGCGGTTGAAACCCTGGGCGCGCAGGGTGTGCACGCGCTCGGGGCTCACGGTGCGGGGATCCACCTCGATCGAATACTCGCCGGCGGCGTCTGGCGCGAAACGGAAGTTGCGGCGCAGGTGCGCCATCAATTCCTCCATCTGCGCGTCGCTGAGATAGGTCGGGGTTCCGCCGCCGAAGTGCAGCTGTTCGACCTCGCTGCTGTTCGACAGCAGCGCCGCCTGCATCGCGATCTCGCGCTTCAGGTAGGCCAGGTAGGTAGCGGCTTTCTCGCGGTTTTTGGTGACCACCTTGTTGCAGGCGCAGTAGTAGCAGACCGTGTCGCAGAACGGGATGTGCAGGTAGAGCGACAGCGGCCGCGCAGCGCCACGGGTACGCAGGCCGGCCACCGCATGCAGGTAGTCGCGGTAGCCGAAGCCCTCGTCGAAGCGGTCGGCGGTCGGATAGGAGGTGTAGCGCGGGCCCGATTTGCCGAGACGCTGGAGCAGGCCGGCGTCGAAATCGACGCCTTGCCAGGCGGCGGCAGGCTGGGCGGGAATGGGAAGCGCTGTTGGATGCATATCAATTGACTCCTGCTGTGCCGCTTGCGGAACTGCAAGACGGCTCGAATAACAGGGAGTTTATTGATGTGCGTTTGGGAAATCCTTGACTTGCATCAAATACGGCTCAGTATGCTTTCCGGCGTGTCGAACCGGTGCGCAACATGCAGTTTAGGAAGCTAAACAGTTCGCGGTTTGATTTGCATCAAAGGCCAATCGCAGTGGGTAAAGGTTTCGTAGGGTGGGCAGATTCTGCCCACGCGTTCAACTAAAAGGCGCGTCATCACAGTGCATCCGTGAGTCGAACGCGTGGGCGGAGGCCCGCGGGGCCGCCCAGGCCCACCCTACCTGATCAGCGCCCCTTGTCGAACTTGAACACCGACAGCGCCTGCACCAGCTGCCCGGCCTCGTCGGCCACGCTGCCCGAGGCAGTTGCCGATTCCTCCACCAGCGCCGCATTCTCGCGCGTGATCTCGTCGAGGGCCGCCATCGCGGCATTCACCTGGGCGATGTCGGCGCCCTGCTCGCGGCTGGCGCCGGTAATCCCGTGCATGATGGCGGCCGCTTCGCGCACCGACGCCACCACCTCGCGCATGGTCTGGCCGGCGTCGCCCACCAGCACGTTGCCTTCGCCGACCTGGCGCACCGAGGCTTCGATCAGCGCCTTGATTTCCTTTGCCGCGGCGGCAGAGCGCTGCGCCAGGTTGCGCACCTCGCCCGCGACCACCGCGAAGCCGCGGCCCTGCTCGCCGGCGCGCGCCGCTTCCACCGCCGCGTTCAGCGCCAGGATATTGGTCTGGAACGCGATGCCGTCGATCAGGCCGATGATGTCGACGATGCGGGTGGCCGAGGCGCTGATGCGTTCCATGGTGTCGCCGACCCGCGTGACGGCCAGGCCGCCGCTGCCCGCCACGTTCGACGCCGCCATCACCATGCCGTCGGCGCGCACCGCGCTCTCGAGGTTCTGGCCGGCGACCGCGGCGATCTGGGCCAGGCTGCTGGCGGTCTGCTCCAGGCTGGCCGCCTGCGATTCGGTGCGGCTGGCCAGGTCGCCGTTTCCGGCCGCGATCGCGCGCGTCGCGTGTTCGATCGAGGCCACGTTGCGGCGCACGTCGCCGACGATGGCGCGCAGGTTGACGTTCAGTTGGCGCAGCGCCAGCTGCAGGCGCCCGATTTCGTCGTCGCGCCCTGCCTCGACCGGGTGCGACAGGTCGCCGCCGGCCAGCGCATACACGGCGGCGGTGGCCTCGCGCAGGGGACGCGCGATGCTCCGATGCAGTTCGGCCCATGCCACCAGGGTGCCGGCCACGCCCAGCGCGGCCAGCACCTTGAACACGATGCCGTCGGCCGCCAGGCCCAGCGCCGCCATCAGGATCGACTGGCTGCCCAGCATGATGCCGAGACGGGTCGACAGCGGCAGGCGGCGCATGCCTGCAACGCGCGCGCGCCAGCCGCCGCGCACGGCCGCGCCGCGCAGGATGGTCCGCCCCTTCGCTTCGCCGGCCCGGAACTGGCGATACAGCTCGCTTGCCGCCTTGACCTGCTCGCGGCTCGGTGCGGTGCGTACCGACATGTAGCCGGTGACGCGGCCGCCTTCCTTGACCGGCACCACATTCGCGACCACCCAGTAGAAGTCGCCGTTCTTGCGGCGGTTCTTGACCAGGCCGGTCCAGGGTTCGCCCGCCTGCAGGGTCGCCCACAAATCGGCGAAGGCTTCCGGCGGCATGTCCGGATGGCGCACGAGGTTGTGGGCCTTGCCGAGCAGTTCGGCTTCGGTGAAGCCGCTGGCTTCGACGAAGCTCGGGTTCACATAGGTGATGCGGCCCTTGGTGTCGGTCTTCGAAACGATCGACTGGCCTTCCTTTAACACGTATTCGATGCCGGTCACCGGCAGATTGCTTCGCACACCACTCTCCTTGTTTCCCACGGGCAAATTTTCAGCGCCCGATTATAAGCTCAGGGTGCACTTAAATTTTTGATCCAGATCAAAATTCTCACGGCGTAGCGCTTGATTTACATCACTGTTGTTTCGTGTAATCTGTGCGCCATGGACAATTTGACACATTCCCTCGTCGGTCTCGCCCTGGGCGAACTGGTCGAGCGCGCCCTGCCGGAGGCCAGCGACCCGGCGCGCACGCAAACCCGCCGGCGCGCCCTGCTGGCGACCGGCCTGCTGGCCAGTAATTTCCCCGACCTCGACCTGGTGCTCACCCCGCTGCTGCCCGCACCGCTCGGCTACCTGATCCACCACCGCGGCCATACCCATACGCTGCTGTACGCCCTGCCCCAGGTGGCGCTGCTGCTTGGCCTGATGTGGCTGCTGTGGCCGAACGCACGGCGCCTTCTGGCTGAAGATGGCAGGGCGCGCCGCGCAGTGATCGCGACCGCCCTGCTCGGGATGGTGCTGCATTTCTCCTTTGACGCCCTGAACGTGTACGGCGTCCACCCCTTCGCCCCGTTCGATGCGCGCTGGCTGTACGGCGACCTGGTCTTCATCGTCGAGCCGGTGTTCTGGACCGCGCTTGGCGTCGCGCTGGCCCTGCTGCGCGGGCCGCGCCTGCGCTGGCTGCTGCTGGCCTGCTTTGCCGCGGCGCCGCTGCTGTTCACCTGGCTCGGCTTCCTGCAATGGGGTTCGCTCGCGCTCCTGGGGGCGATCGGCGTGGCGGTCGGCGCCGCGCACCTGCGCTGGCACGGCCGTGCGGGACTGGTGACCGCCTGCGCGCTGTGCGTGGCTTTCGTGGGGGTACAGGGCCTCGCCGGACAGCAGGCGCGGGCGCAGGTCCGTGCTGCGCTGGCCCAGGCTGCACCCGGCGCCCAGGTGCTGGACATTCCGCTGTCGTCGTTCCCCGCCAATCCACTGTGCTGGTCGTTCGCCACCGTCAGCGAGGATACGGGCGGCGCCAGCTACAGCGTACGGGTCGGCGTGCTCAGTCTCGCGCCCGGCATCGTGCCGGTAGCCAGCTGCCCGGCACGCTTCGGCGGCCAGCCCGGCAGCACGGAGCCCGCGCTGGCGTGGTCCTTCAGCCAGACCCGCAGCCTGGCCGAGTTCCGCGCACTGCAGCGCGACAACTGCCATTTCGATGTGTGGCTGCGCTTCGCGCGGGTGCCGGCGCTGGAACAGGGCGTGGCGACCGACGTCCGCTTCGGCGCACCAGGTGCGCCGAACTTCTCCACGCTTCCCTATGCCGAACGGCTGCACACGCCGTGCCCGGCGCCGGTGGCCCGCTGGGCTTACCCGCGTGCGGATCTACTGGGCTGGAAGTAAGAAGCTATACTGCGGCCATGGATCCCGACCAGCCCTTCCCCGCCACGCCCTGCTACTGCTCGTCGCTGCGCCAGGCCTCGCGCTACGTCACCTCGTTCTATGACCAGATGCTGTCCGGCGCCGGCCTGCGCGTGACCCAGTTCGCGATCCTGTCGCGCCTGCGCAGCCGTCCCGCCACCGTGAGCCGCCTGGCCCAGGGCATGGTGATGGACCGCACTACCCTGGCGCGTAACCTTCAGCCTCTGGTGCGCGCCGAACTGGTTACCATCAAGCCCAGCGAACAGGACCGGCGCGAACGCATCGTCGACCTCACGGCAGCGGGGCGCAACAAGGTCGAGGAAATCCTGCCGGCATGGCGCCGCGCCCAGGCGCGCTTCGACGAACAGTTCGGCGCCGCGCAGGGCGCGCAGCTGCTGGCCACCATGCGCGCCGTGGTCGACAGCGGCCTGCACGCACCGGGCGAGCTGCCGGCCAGCGCCGACTAGACAGCACCAATCACAGGCGCGCCAGCAAGGCGTCGATCTCGTCCAGCCCCGCCGGCTTGGTGAGGTGGGCGTCGAAGCCGGCGGCGTGCGCCTCCAGCCGATCGTGTTCGGCGCCCCAGCCGGTGTGGGCCGCCAGCAGCGCGCC
>Ga0265798_10005418_pt1 | contig 17172 bp, 12 predicted proteins | sample P3T30metagenome_FD_192430 | JGI IMG/M metagenome (GOLD analysis project Ga0265798, IMG submission 192430) | Plant litter microbial communities from East Loma Ridge, Irvine, California - P3 T30 | ecosystem: Environmental > Terrestrial > Plant litter > Unclassified | place: USA: California... | reverse complement strand
GAATTGCGGGAATGAAACCAGCTGAAAACTATGTCGTTCAGCGAGTGGCAGGGATAGCACTGTTGGAGCGCCGGGGTGGATGATCGGCGAGGCGTCAACGACAGCTTCGCTCCACCACGTGATGCGAAATCACGAATGAATCCCTCTTAGGATGCTGCTCTAACTATTGCAGGGTGTTTCTTATCATAGAGTCTCCTAAAATTTCCCTGATGCACTAAATTGCTGTTTCGATTAGTGCTGGAAATAGAATGGTTTTCGTTGGCGAAATGAAAGTCAGCAAAGAGACAAGATGTTGCGCTGTCTGTTTGCATCACAAAAAAGCTAAATACCTTTGATCTGCGTCATAAAAGCTTCTCCTGGTCCCGAACAATGAGCAGGTTGGAGGGTGATTCACTTCAATTAGTTCCGCAAATATTTTTCTTTATGAAAACTGAAAGATTGCAAGAATGCTGTTAGTAATTTCTTTCGGAAAATAAATAGAATTTAGTCACGGTAAAATAAGCAACTTATCCGCGACTGGAAAAGTACCAAGGAGAATGAGTGCAGGCCACGCCAAGCGCCGCGAATCAGCGTCGCGGCCCCTGGCGGAATGAGGATGAACAGGAATGGATGGACAGCGTGGAATGGCAAAGACTTTAATGCGACGAGATATCCCGGGATGTCAGCGCAGGCGGCTCGGGATCCAGAAATAATGCTTCCCACATGTGCGAGATTTTGCGCATCGAGAAGCGCGCTCTCGCGTCGATCGCGCGGCTGGCGAAATCGCTGCGCAATTGCGGGTCGCTCATCAACCGGTGCAGCGCCGCTTCCATTCCCTGCAGATCGCCGGGTGCGATCAGGAATCCATCGATCTCGTGCCGGATAATGTCGCGCGGCCCGGTGTCGCAATCGAAGCTCACCGCCGGTAATCCATACGCCATGGCTTCCACCAGCGTATTGGGAAACCCCTCGAAGTCGGAACTCATCGCATACAGCGACGCCTGCGCATACCAGTCCCCCACATTGCCTACGCTGCCGGGAAAGAAGACACGCCCCTCCAGGCCGGCAGCCGCTACCCGTGCCAATAGCGCCGCGCGCTGCGGACCTTCGCCGAGAATGACCAGGTCCCAATCCGGATGCGCGGGCGCCAGGCGCGCGAACATGCTGACCAGGGCCGCGAAGTTCTTCTCGCTGCTCAGGCGGCCGACGCCAAGCAGGATCTGCCGGCCGGGCGCGCACGCAGTCACTGGCGCGATGCGGGGCTCGTTGCGCGCCAGCGGCCAGGCGACCGGATTCGGGATCACGGGAACCGCGCGCGCATGCGAATGCTGCGCCAGCCAGCCGGCGCACTCGCGGGTCAGGGCCACTACCGCCGTCAAATGGCCATAGGCATGGCGTCGCAACGTTTCCCAGATGATGCCCATCGGCGACTTGGGCGGGAAATTGTGTTCGGAACCGATCGCGCGCAGGCCAGGCAGGCCACGCGCCGCCAGCGCCAGGATCACGTTACACGTGTGCATGGCAGACAGGGCGACGTCGGGCCGCCTGGCGCGCAGCACCCGCCGCAGCGCGCGCGCGCGCATGACGGTGCGCCAGAAGCCGGCCAGGACATTGCGGCTGCCACCTGCCAGGTTCAGGCAGATGCGCTGGACGGCCGGATCGAGCGCATAGAAATCGCGCGTGTCCGGGGCCACGGTCACCACCGTGACCTGCCAGCCGATCGCGGCCCAGTGGTTGGCCAGATTGGCGACGACGCGTTCGGCGCCGCCGTTTTCGAGGGAGTGGATGTAGATCAGTAATCGCATGAGAGAAGTGTCTGGTTGCTCGACAGCCGCGCTAGGCCCCGGTCCCGCGCACCTGCAAGCCGGGGACGGCATGGGTGGCGCCATGCCTGTGCGCCAGGTTGCAATCGAGGTAGATGGCGCCGGGTGCGCGGCTGCGCGACGGATTGGCGATGACGCGGCCGGCGAAACGCCCGGCGATGGCGCGGATCGGTAAAGCTGGCCCCGGCAATGGTGACGTTGCGAAAATTGAAGAAATAAAACAGCGTGGGCATGACATTGGCGGTCGTGGTCGCCTTGAACAGGGCGCCGTAGGCCGAGATGGCGATGTCGCGCAGATTGCGGCACAGGATGATCGTGGACGCTTGCGCATGGCAGCCGAAGCCGTACACGCCAACCGGGACCAAGAGCGTGCCGCCATTGGTCCTGGCCAGGGCGGCCAGGGCTTGCTTGAACGCTTTGACGATCCGCACGGCGCCGGCGCCCGGCGCGCCGCCGAAGTCGGCCAGGCTGACGGTGGTCGGCGGCACCCGGGCGCCGTCGATTCCGCCCGGCGCACCGCGCCAGGCCGTGCCGCTGGCCGAATCGTCCAGCGCCAGCGGCAGCAATCCCGCCAGGCCGAGGCTCGCGCCACGCCCCAGCAAGCGGCGCCGCCGTGCTGCACTCTCGGTTGCAGTCGCGGTCGTCATTCATTTCACCAGCTTGTTCCTGAAGAAGTAGAACGCGTTGAAGACGTAGCGGGCCCAGGCCGCCTTGCGGTTCCGGTGCAGCCGCCCCTTGCACCAGTCGATGGCCGCCGCTGCGGCAGTCATGAGCGCCACATCGGCGTTGACCACCATCGCCAGCGGCGAACGGTAGAGGCGCATCGCCTCCATGGCCAGGGGCACGCCGAGCATCCTCTGCTTGAACTCGAAGACCCCGCCACCAAGGTAGAATTTCTTTCCGCCCCTGGCGATACTTTCGCTGACCGTCAGATACATGCACAGCCTGCCCAGGCCATGCTTTTCGTAGCGCGGGTCGTGCGCGGTGACTTCGCCAAAATAACTGGCGCCGATCCGGTAATTCACCGAGCCCGCGCACAGGCGGCCATCGATCGTGAACACGCTGACGAAGCCACATTGGCGCGCCAGCCGGATGATTCGCTCCAGGTCGTGCGAGAAATGCGCATCCCTGGCGTTGATCCGGTTTTCGCTGAGCGTCAGGATGGCGCGCACATGCCGTTCATCGATCTCGTGGCCGACGAAGAACTGCGAGCGGAAGGTCGGAAAGTGCCGCGCGAGGCCATTGAGCCCTTGCCGGATACCGGCGCGGGTCGATTTTCCCAGGCTCTCGAGATAGGCTTTCGGCGTGGCCGGCAACGCGATCACATAGGTTTCCTTCGATGCGTAGCGCTGCACCGGCAAGGCGCACTGATCGTGCCCGGTCTTGACGGCCCGGAAGCCGATCACATCGACGCCTTTGAAATACCCGAAGATGTAATGGGCAAAGCGCAGGATCTCGGCCTGGTCGATCTCGAGCATGTCGTTGAGTACATCGACCTGACGGCCACGGCAGTGAAACAGCAGCACCGTGCGGGCATGGCCGGCGCGCTCGGCCACGTAGCAGTTGGCATGCTCGATCGACCTGCATATCTCGAAGAATGGCAGGGACGAATGCAGGGTTTCATAGGCGTCGGCCAGGGCCTCGCGGATGAAGGAGGGAATCTCGCCGATATAGCAGGAAATGGATTGGTCACGGTGCTGGCGTGGATCGTTCATGCGCATGCTCATGGTCGGTTGATCGACACGCCGGGCACGCTGCGGCTTGCCCGGCCCCCGGACGCCTCGACACCCGCGTCCACGAATCCGCAGCGTACGAGCGTCGCCTTCAGCTGCGTACTCACGGCGCCCCGGTACACTACCTCGCTTTTCTGCTGGTCGACGACCTCGTGCAGGATGGTCTCGATGAAACGCCCGACCAGCGCACTGCCTTCGCAGCGGCGATGCAGGTACAGGTCGGACAAGACCACGGTCCGGGCGGCCGGACTGCCTGCTTGCCGGTCGCCCGGCGCCTCCCCGCCATCGGCCTGCGTGCTGACCCAGCAAGCCATGGCCAGGACGCCATCCTGCATGAAGGTATACAGATGCTGGCAGCGCTCCATGCGTTTTTTGACAGTGCACATGAATGCGCTGTAGCTGGCGGCCGATCCTTCGGCATCGAAGCCGACGATATCGAGCAGGCGGTTCTTCGATACCGGTAGGCTGCCGGCGGCGGCTGGCGCGGCGCCGGCATACCGCAGCACGGGTGCAGGAGATGCCGGGCGCATTTTGTCCCACCACCTGGACGCGCTGGCGGGCCAGCGTCGTTCGCGCAGATGCATGAGCCAGGCCTTGACATCAAGCATGTCGATGCCGGCCTTGCGCAAGCGCTGTCTTGAAAAATCCACCAGGCTAGTGAGCAGCTGCGTCTGCCAGCGTCGTGCCGCATTGGCGTAGATGACCAGTTCCAGCACGCTATCGTGTTCGCTGGCGAAGTGTTCCTTGTAGCTGTCGCCGCCGGGCGTGAGGTCGAACAAGGGCAATTTCTCTTCGACCAGGTGAACCCCGAGCATGGCCAGCAGCAGGATGCCTGGCGAGTGGGCCGCCCAGGCCGGATCGTGGGTCATGATCCCCAGGTGCACGGCGCGGCCCGGGGTCATCAGCCCGAAGTGGGAAGCGGCGATATCCTTGCCCACTGTCAGGATTGCGGCATGCAGCAAGCCCCTGCGGTGCAGCTCGAGGTTGAACTGGCGTTTGGCCGCATCCTGCGCAAACACCCGCTCCCGGAACAGCGCTGCCTGCCTGAAATCGTATTGATGACAGAGTTCGCCGACGATATGCGCAAACTGTTCCGGCTCGGTCACGTGCTGGAACCGGACCTCGCCCAGCCGGCTCAGGCGATTGAAATTCTGCCGGTGGTTCTTCTTGCTGCGTTGCCGGTCCATGGCGCCGGGCTCGATCCGCATCAGCGGCCGGCGGTAGCGCCGCCATACGCAGTTACCGCCGAACTCGCAGCTCGCATCGATGCCGCCCAGCGAGATGTCGGCTGGCAGGTATTTCAGGCACAGGTCGGCGTGCGCGAACCGCTCCTGCAGGCAGCGCACGGCACGCAGGATGAACCTGCCATCGGTGTCCGGCGCCTGCAGCCAGCACTGGTATTCGGCCTGCAAGTCCCCTGCCCCGCTCAGGCCTCTGCCATTCGCATGCAAGGCCAGCGGCAGCAAGGCGGCGAGCGCGCCGTCGGCGGCATATTCCAGGACCAGCACCGGCACGAAGCGCGACCCGTACAGCGCGTACCAGGGCAGGACGAAATCTGGATGCTGGCACACAGTGGACCAGGCACAACGGTCATACAGCGCCTTCCACTGCGCCTGGAAGCGCTCCGCGCCGGCGTGCTCCAGCGCCGCGCGGCCTGTCAATAGAACCGGCTTATTCGTCATCGGGCTCAGACCTCCGCGGTCGTCTTCAGGCTCTGCACGGCGCGGCCCCGGCCTGCCGGTTCGAGTAACTGGATCGCGTTCAGGTATTTTCCGATGACGATGTTCTCGTCAAACCCGGAAATCACCTTGCGGCGCCCCTGCGCGCCCATCTCCAGGCGCTGTTCCTGCGGCAGGCGCATCATCCGCATCATCTGGTCGGCCAGGTCGGTGGCGCACCTGGGCTTGCACAGCAAGCCGTTGATCCGGTGGTCGACCACGTCCTTGCAGCCGGCCACATCGGTCGCAATGATCGGGCGCGCCATCGCCGCCGCCTCGAGCAGGGAATGCGGCACGCCCTCGCGGTACGACGGCAGCACGATGCAATCGGCGCTGGCCACATGGGGCCGCACATCGTCGGCTTCCTTCAGATACCGCACCAGGCCGCTTTCTTGCCAGAGCCGGAGCCGCTCCGGCGCGATCGCGTTGGGGTTCCGCGTGTCCAGCGGGCCCAGCAGCTGGAATTCAACTTCCGGCATGTGCTGGCGCACGATCCCCGCCGCCGCAGCAAATTCTTCGATCCCCTTATCCTTGAGCATGCGCGCGACCAGCAGGAAGCGAAAGCGCCGCCCTTCCAGCGGCGCCAGCGGCGCCGGACGGAAGTGCTGCAAGTCGATGCCGGAGCCTGGCAGCACATCGACCACGCCGGGCCGCGTCAGGCCGCCCTCGACGAACAGATTGCGGTCATCCGCGTTCTGGAAAAACACCCGGTGCGATTTACCCAGCGCCACGCGGTACAGGCGCTTGACCAGGCAGGTCAGGGGTGAATGATTGATGAAGGTCGCGCCAAGTCCGGCAATATTGTTGATGACCGGAATATCGAGCCCGTGCGCCGCGATCGACCCGTACACATTCGGCTTGATCGTGTAGCCGAGGTAGGCCAGCGGCCGCACCGATTGCAGCACCCGCCAGTACCTGACCAGCAGCGACAGGTCGCGGCTGGGACTGGTGCCGTTATTGTCCATCGACAGCAGCTTGAAACGGCAACCGAGGCTGGCCAGGCGCCGCGCATAGCCACCCTCGTCTTCGGGCGCCATGACCATCACGTCATAGCCCTGCCGAATCAACGCCTTGACCAGGCCGGCACGAAAGTTGTGGATATTCCATGCGCTATTCACTGAAATTACGATCTTTCTGTTCATTTCCTTGATCCTCATTTCAACATCGCCGCGTCCGCCGTCGCACCAGCCTCATGCCCGGCGTGCGACTGCTGCTCGAGCCACGACTGGAACACCAGCACATCCCATAAGTGGTACTGCCAGTTGCGCTGGCCGGAAAGATGCTCCTGCCATTTGCTTCTTAGTTGCAGGGGATCGAAATACCCCTCGCGGCGTATGCGCGGCTCGGCCAGCAAGTGCTCGGCCCAGTCGCGCAAGGGACCGCGCAGCCAGCTGCCGATCGGCACACCGAAGCCCATCTTGGGCCGCTCGATCAGCGCCTGCGGGACATGCCGGTACAGCACCTGCCGCAGCACCCACTTGCCTACGCCGTCGCGCAATTTCAGCGATTGCGGCAGGCTCCAGGCGAACTCGACGACACGGTGATCCAGGAAGGGCACGCGGGTTTCGAGCGAGACGCTCATCGCGGCGCGGTCGACCTTGGCCAGGATGTCGTCCGGCAGATAGGTGAGCAGATCGAGCGCCATCATGCGCTGGATGCCATCCAGCCCCGGCAGCGCCGGCGTCCTTCCCTGCAGCAAGGTCGGCGGCTCGCTGGCGCCGCGCACCAGCGAGGCCGGATCGTCCCAGTGCGACACCAGGCCCAGGTACAGGTCGTCGAGTGTCTTGCAGGCCATGACTTCTGCGCCCTTGTGCAGCTTGTCGCCCGGATTGGCGACCCGCAGCGCGCGCGGCAGCGCAGCGGGCAAGTACCGCCCGAGGCTGCGCGCCGCGCCATTCCAGGACTCGACCGGGACGGCGCGGATGCCGCGCGCGGCCAGGCGGCGCATGGATCGCGGCGCCATGTCGATGGTGTTCCAGAGCCGGTCCGCGAATCCATAGCGGGTATAGCCGCAGAACAGCTCATCGCCGGCATCCCCCGACAGCGAGACCGTCACGTGGCGGCGCGCCAGCTGGGACACCAGGAAGGTCGGCAATTGGGATGAATCAGAGAATGGCTCGTCGTACATCGCTGGCAGCGCGGGGATGACGGCCTGGACCTGCTCCGCATTCACGTACAGCTCGCTGTGATCGGTGCCCAGGTGGCGCGCGACTGCCTTGGCGTAGCGGGCTTCGTCGAAGCCTTCTTCATGAAAACCGATGGAAAAGGTTTTTACCGGACGCGCCGACTGGGCCTGCATCAGCGCCACCACGGTCGACGAATCGACGCCGCCGGACAGGAAGGCGCCGAGCGGCACGTCGGCGATCATCTGGGCGCCGATGGCATCCTTGAGCAAGGCTTCCAGGGCGTCCACCGCAGCGTTCGCGCTGCCGGCGAACGGCGTGGCGGCGCCCGCCACCATCTGCCGGGCTGCCGACCAGTAGCTCGACACCCTTGGCTCGGGCTGCCGCGCCGAGACGCTCGCCAGGCACCCCGGCGGCAGCTTGGCGATGCCCCGATAGATCGTGTGCGGCGCCGGTATATAGCTGTGGCGCAGTTGCAGGCACAGGGCATCGCGGTCGATCTCGTTCTCGAAGGCGGGATGGGTGCGCAGCGCCTTGAGTTCCGATCCGAACAGGAATGTCCGCCCGCCCCCCCTGCCCTGCCAGCCGTAGTACAAGGGCTTCTCGCCGATGCGGTCGCGGCCGAGCGTGAGCGTGGCAGTCTCGCGGTCCCAGACGGCGAAGGCGAACATGCCGATGGCGCGTTCGAGCGTGGCCTGGATGCCCCAGGCATCGAAGCCCGCGAGCAGGGTCTCGGTGTCGGAATGACCGCGCCAGGAACCATTCCAGCCAGCCGCCGCGAGCTGGTCGCGCAGCGCCAGGTGATTGTAGATCTCGCCATTGAAGGCGATCTGGTAGCGGCCGGCCGCCGAGCGCATCGGCTGGTGGCCGGCCGCGGACAGGTCGAGGATCGCCAGGCGCCGGTGGCCGAGCGCGATGCCGCGCGCGGCGTCGCACCAGTAGCCGGCCCCATCCGGTCCACGGTGGCGGATCGCGCCCGTCATGCGCGCGAGCAGCGCCTGGTGGCCCGCCTGCGCCGGGAACGGGGCCGCTCCCAGAAAACCGGTCAGTCCGCACATCAGAGTTCCCCTTTCGTGATGACGTGGTCATAAATCTGTTCGAAGCGTTCGCGCACGCAGTCCATGGTGAACAGGGCGCCGATACGCTCGCGCGCCTTCTGGCCCAGCAGCGCACGGTCTTCGGCGGCCAGCGCCATCAGCCCGGCCACGCCGCGCGCCAGCGCGTCCGGGTCGGCCTTTGGCACCAGCACGCCGGTATCGGCCATCAGCACCGCCACATCGCCGACATCGGTGGACACGCACGGCAAGCCCATCGCCATCGCCTCGCCCACCACATTCGGAAATGCCTCGGTGCGCGAGGACAGGCAAAAGATGTCCATGGCCGCCAGGCACACCGCGACATCGGTCCGTTCACCCAGCAGGACGAAGCGTCCGGCATGGCCGGTGGCCGCGATCCAGCGCATCAGCTCATCGTTCTCCCCATCGAGGTCATTGCCGACCATCAAAAAGCGCAGGCGCTCGTGCCGTTCGGCCAGCTGGCCGGCGGCCTTGACGAAGTTGGCATGGTCCTTGTCCAGGTTGAAACGGCCGAGGGTGCCGACCACGACGTCGTCCACCTTGAAGCCGCACTGCGCGCGCAGCATGGCGCGTGCGTCGTGGCGCGGCGTCAGTGCGTCCAGATCAAAACCATTGCCCACCACGACCATGCGGCTGGCGTCGTAGCCGAGCAGCGAATGGGAACGGCGCGCCGCTTCGGCCACGCACACGATGGTGTCGGGCACGCAGCGCGACAGCGACGCGCACAGCTGGCGGATGAAGGATGTGGTGCGCGCGCAGCCGCCATCAACATCAGTGGTGCGGATGCCCCAGATCACGTTGCGGTTGCCCGCAATGCGCGCCGCCAGCCCGCCGAGGAAATCGGCGTGATAGAGCCAGGTCTGCACGATGTCCGGCTGCAGGGTGCGGATCAGGCGATACAGCCGCAGCATGTCGGACAGTGGCGCGCGGCGCATGTCGAGCACAATCAGCTTGATGCCGGCGTCGACGAAACGGGCGTACATGCCGCCGCCAGGCGTGAGCACGATGACCGTATGGCGGTAGTCGCTGCCGCGGAATTCGAGGATCAGCCGGTACAGCGCCATCTCGGCGCCGCCCACGGCCAGGCCGGTAATCACGTGCAGGACGTGGCGGCTCATGGCAGGTCTCCTGCCGAAGGCTGATGGGTGGCGGCAACCCGGTTGGCAACCCGGCCGGCAGCCGGGCCGGGCAATGGAGTTGCGATAGCGGGCCGCGCTGCCGTATCTGGCGCGACGGCAAAATCTGCCATGCACTGGTTTTGCATGCCGTAGCGGTCGGCCAGCGTGCGGTAGTGCCGCAGCACATTGTCGAGTAAGGCAATATTCTCTTCGAGGTTCAGGCCGAAATTGTGGGGATGCCACCAGAGGTGGTAGATGCCGCCCGCGCGCGCGGCCGACGTCATGCCCTGCTTCAGGCGATGCAGGCGCAGCGGCAGCAGCGCCCGTTGCCGCACCGACCAGGGATACAAGAACAGGCTTCCCGGCACGTCCACCAGGCCGCCATGCGCGCGCGCGCGCACCGTGCGTTGGCCGCTCAGGGGCAGGCAGGCATCGGCGAAGCGGGCGATGCGCCCGGCAATGCCGCCAGCCACGGCATCGCCGTCCTGGTACAGCCAGTGGTCGGCATTGCCGCGGTAGACATGGATCCCCGCGCCCGGCAGGACGGCCAGGAAGCGTTCCACAACCTGGTTGCGCGGCAGGACCAGGCTGCGCAAACTGCTGCCCAGTTCGGCCGCCATCGTCTGGGCGCAGGCCAGGTCGGCCGCGAACTGGTCCGGCGTGGCCCCCGCCTCGTTGCAATAGAAATGGCCGTAGGTATGCGTGGCCAGCTCCTGTCCCGGCGCCGCCAGGATCTGTTCCACCAGCGACCGGGCAAAGAACAGCTCGGGATGCTTTTTGACCAGGCTGTCCATGGCATAGGGAGACACTGCCGCGCGGGTATAGCCGGGCAGCAGTGACGGGCGGGTGTCGCGCCAGTGTCCGTAGTTGCGGCACATGATCATCCCGACCGTGGCCCAGGTGACACGCAATCCATGGCGGCTGAACAGGGCAAGCAGGCGCGGCACCGCCTGCCACTCGCCGAGCACATTGCGGCCGTAGCCGCTGAGCGTCTGCGTATCGCACACGCCCCAGAACAGCTCGAAGTCGAGCGATATGACGAATTTGGCGGAAGTCATCATGGGTCACCGGGAAGAAGCCGGCCCGGGCGTGGCGACAGCGTGCGCTGCTTGCACGCCCAAGCGCCTGGACTGCCCCGCCGCGCTGGAAGGGTCGCGTCAGGCGGCACCTCCTGTGCGCGGCATGGCTGGACAGCGCAGCGCCGAAGCCGGTATCGGCAAGGCAGCGAGCCCGCCGGGAGCGAGCCGGGCCGCGCTACGGACGCGGGGCCCGCGACCTGGGTCGGGAGCGGACGATGGAGGCGGGATGCCGCAGCGGGTAGGCAGATTCATGTGAGCATTTCCTGTCGTGTGTAGCGGTAGATCGGCTTGGCATGGCGGCGGCCGCCGCTCGCGCCCTGCCTGCTCGAGACAATGGCGAAGCTGGCCAGCCAATAAGACGAGGAGTCGAACATCTGGTGGGTGAACAGCGACATGAAGGCGAATAGAAACGCCATCGCATACTGCAAGCCCTTATCTTCGAAAAACAATCCTTTCAACAGCATTTGCAGTAACCAGGCCCACAGGAAAATACCCAGCAAGCCATATTCAGTCGCAAGCAACAGCAATTGGTTATGCGTGCTGCCCCGGTGCGACCAGAAAAAGGTGGCGCCGGCGCCAGCGCCGAAAATCGGGTTCTGCAGAAATAATTCCCAGCCAGCCAAGATGACGCCCGCACGCTCTTCGGAGCTATCATCATCGAACGAGTAACTGGAAAAGAAGTTGAGTCGCGCCAGAATATTGCTCGACGCTCCGTCGAACTCCTGGCGCGAATGGAGATACGTTTCAAAGCTGCCGAGGTAGACCAGCACGATCGCGAGCGCCACGGCAGTGGCAATCATTGCCGACTTGGGCAGCGTCTTTTTGGACACCAGGATCAGCAGGACCAGCATCCAGGCCAGGATGGTCGCGCGCGAAAACGTGGCCAGGGCGCCGGCGCCGGCCAGCAGCAACAGCGGCACCCGCCAGGCCGCGCCAGTCACCGCGCAGGCAAGCAGGAACGACAGCAGGATGGCCTCGCCGGCCAGGTTGGGATTGATGAACATGGCGCCGGCGCGGCCGAACACCGCGCCGCTGGTCTCGAGTGGATACAGCAGCCCGGGACTGACGAAATCGAGCATAACCGCGCACGGCAGGAGGATCGCCACCGGGACCAGCGCCCACAGGTAGGACCGGCTGGTGCACGTATATGCCACGAAGCCCAGCAAGAGTGCGAATACGATGTACTGGGCGCGCGTGGAGATCATGGAACGCCTGGCCTCCCCCTGTGTGTCGATCAGCTGGACGCCTCCCAGTTCAAGCAGCCCGGAATGGCCTGCGAGGTGGATCAGGTTCAGCGCCAGCAGCAGGATGGCCCACAAGGCGAACGGCGACGCGAGGTAGTTCCCCAGATCCCGGTAGTGCACGAGCAGCAGCGGGAAGATCAGCAAGGCGATGCCGAAATACATGAACTTCGGCAGCAGGCTCGCGTCCAGGACGTACAGGTAGATGGGCAGGTTGGTAAACATGGCGGCCAGGACGGCGGCCATCAGCAGGACCTGATAGCGCCCCAGCGGGCCGCTTGCAGGAGGGGGTAGCGCCGCACCGCTTGCCGGCACGCGCCGGCCCGGCCGGATGGCGAGGCCGGCATTCATGAGCCCGCCCTTTCGGGTGGAGGGACGCCGCGCCGGCCCAGCGCCTGCGGAGCATCGACGGACAGCTCGGCGAACAGGGATTCCCACATGGCAGCTACTTTCTCGAGGCAGAAGCGCTCGGCGGCCTCGCCGGCCCTGAGCGCCAGCCGGCTTCGCAGCGCCGGGTCTCCCATGACGCCGGCCAGGGCTGCGACCAGCGCGCCAGGATCGTGGGGCGGGACCAGCAGGCCGTCGACATCGTGGCGGATGATGTCGCGCGGACCTGTGTCGCAGTCGACGCTGACCGCAGGCAGGCCGTGGGCCAGGGCTTCGGCCAGGGCGTTCGGGAATCCCTCGGACAGCGAGGTCATAGCGAACAGGCTGGCGCGCGCATACCAGTTCCCCACATTGCCGGCGATCCCGGGCAGGAACACACGCCTGTCCAGCCGCTTGCTGCGCACGATCGACTCCAGCAGCGGTCGCTGCGGCCCTTCACCCAGGATGACCAGGTCCCATTCCGGGTAGCGCTGCGCCACCTGCGCGAACGCGTGGAGCAGCGCGACGAAGTTCTTCACCGGATCCAGGCGGCCGACGGCGAGCAGGACCTTGCGCCCCTGCCCGCACAGGGTAGCGGGCAGGATACGCGGGATATTGTCGGGCAAGGGGAAGGCGATCGCATTCGGAATGACCGGCACGCGCCGCGCCAACGTATGGCTTTCAATCCATTGCGCGCATTCGGTGGTCAATGCGACGACGCTCGACAAGCGCCCGTACATGATCTTGCGCAGGGTATGCCAGGCTCGCCCGATCGGCGCATGGGGTGGATAACAACGCTCCGACCCGATCGATTGCAGGCCCGCGATCCCGCGGCTCGCCAGGGCCAGCAGGACATTTGGCGTGCTCATCATCGCAAGCGCAATAGCGGGACGGTGCTTTACCAGCAGGCGACGCAGCGCGGCGACCCGGCGGATATTCTGCAATACCGCTTTCAAGACATGTTCGCTATCGCCTGCAAGGGTGAGCGATATTCTTTTGATTCCGGGATTCAAGGGATAAAAATCATCTTCGATGGGAGCGAGCGTGACCAAAGTCACTTGCCATCCTTTCAGTGCCCAGAAATTCGCGAGCGTCGCAGCAGCTCTTTCCGCTCCGCCACCCGCCAGGCTATCCATGAACAAAAGGATTTTCAATTGACCCGCTCCATGAAAAACATCGCCGGGAAAGTCCAGTGTAAAAGTCCCTGGCTACTTGCGCCTTAGCGCCAGCCAAAAGAAGAGTGCATTCGCGCCGTAGACGAAAGTGGCTGCAAGCGCTATGCCATTAATGCCAAGAAATGGAACCAGGATAATGTTGCCGATAATCTTCCCGGCACAACCAATCACACCGGACCAGAAGATCAATCCATATTTCCCCTGGCTCAGTGCAAAACTGACCAGCACCATGGAGGAAAAATAAAATGGCAGCTGCGGCAGTCCATAGCGCAGCGCTTCGGCCACCACCTGCGTGTCGCCCGACGAAAACTCGCCGCGTTCGAACAGCAGCTTGATCGCCCATGGCGCCAGCAGATAGCTGACCAGCATCACGATGATCCCGGCGCCGAACATGAGACCGGCCCAGGAATTGGCGACGCGCTGCACATCGCCTGCACCACTGGTCGTCGCCTGAGAAAAGACGGGCAGCGTCGCGCGCGATACGGCGATGGCCGCCAGGCTCAGGATCAGCGACAGGACGCGGTTTGCGTAACCCAGCGTGGCGATCGCACCAGTGCCCAGGGCGACCGCATAAAACTGGTCTATGATCACGGTGAAGCTCAGCAATGCCTGGCCGCCGAGCATGATGCCGAAGCCTTTCCAGAACCATTGCCATTGGGGAGACACGCGGGTAAACGCGGGCGCCTCGAGTTCGCCGCGCTGCGCCATCGGCAGCAGCAGCGCCAGCAGGTGAACCATGGCGCCAACGACCGTGCCCCACACCAGCGGGCCGATATCCCCGCTGGGAAAGGCCAGGATGGCCATGGCGATGAGCAGGGGCGGCAGGCATTCGAACAGCGTGTTGACATGGCGGCCTGCGGACAGCATCCAGGCCGACTGGAGCGCGACCAGCAGGCCCAGGGGAAGCAGGAGGATCAGACCGGGGAGCGCAGCCTCGGCCAGCTGTAGCGAGCCCGAGGGCAAGCCACTCCAGCCCAGCGCCAGCATGGCATGGATGCCGATGCCGCCGCCGATGGCCAGGACGAAGCCGAGCAGCAGCGCGAACCCGAACAGCTCCGCGCGAAATTGCGGCGGCCCACCTTTGCTGTCTGCGCGCATCCGCGCCGCCAGCGGCACCAGCACCGCCGTCAGGACGGCGGTCCAGACACCCATGGGCCAGGCGACCAGGTTGTAGAGAAACTGGTAGGCGTCGACTTCGGCCGCCAGACCGTAACGGTAGGCCACCGCCATCTCTTTCGCGGCGCTCATGAGCTTGCCGAGCATGGTGAACAGCGCGACCGTCAGCATTCCCCGGAAAATGGCGACATGCTGTGGGTCGGCCATCCTGAACCGTGTTCCCAGCGTATTCAGGAAGTTCACGTGCTTCCCTCGCCTGACCTCATCGGCATGGTCGTTCTTCGCGGTGCGGGACTAGACCAGGTGCGGGCGCAGGGCATCGGCGATGCTGCCCACAGGACCCGGTGCGTCTGCGAGACTGCCTACCGAAGTCAGCGTCGATGCAACACTGCCCACGGAAATTGACGCATCCATGCTATCGCCCTCGGAGCCTGGTTTGTGCGGCGGGCGCGCCAACGCCTTCCGATACCCCGGTGCAGTGCCGGCTGCGCGCGCGAGATACCAGGGTATGGCAACCTCGAGCCCTTCGTAGAGACGATAGCCCGGAACATAGCCGAGCTCGCGCACCGCCTTGCTCACATCGGCCAGGGAATGGCGCACGTCGCCGTTGCGAGTAGCAGCGTAGGCCGGGTCGCCGACGGCGTCGACGCCATGCGCCGCGAGAATCGACTTGAGGCATGCATACAGCGCGTTGAGCGTAGTGGCGTCGTTGACGGCCACGTTGTAGATGGCGCCGGCATCCGGCGTCATGGCCGCCAGCAGGTTGGCCTGGACGGCATTATCGACATAGCAGAAATCGCGGCTCGTGCTACCGTCGCCATTGATGACGACCTGGTCGCCGGCAATCATCGAGGCAACCCATTTGGGGATCACCGCGGCGTAGGCGCCTTCGGGAGCCTGGCGCCGGCCGAACACATTGAAATAGCGCAGGCCGGTTGTCTTGAAGCCGTAGCAACGCGCGAACACCTCGGCATACAGTTCATTGACGTACTTGCTCACCGCGTAGGGAGACAGCGGCCTGCCGATGATGTGCTCGACCTTGGGCAGGCCGGGATGGTCGCCGTACGTCGAACTGGAGGCTGCGTACACGAACGACCTGACCCTGGCGTCCCTCGCGGCGACCAGCAGGTTCAGGAAGCCCCCGACATTCACATCGTTGGTGCCGGCGGGGTCGGCGATCGAGCGTGGCACCGAGCCCAGTGCGGCCTGGTGCAGAACATGGTCGACACCCTCGACTGCCTGGATGCAGGCATCGCGGTCGCGGATGTCGCCGCGCATGAAGCTGAAACGCCGCCACTGGGCCTCGCTCACCATGCTGCGCACCTCATCGAGGTTGTGCTGGTAGCCGGTCGACAGATTGTCCAGGCCAACGACAGCCTGGTCCAGCCGCAACAACGCCTCGAGCAGATTGGACCCGATGAAGCCGGCACAGCCTGTCACCAGCCATGTTCTCGGCTGCTCTCGCAAGACCGATTGAATCTCTTCAAAATTGCTCATGAAATCTGTCCCTGTCTCTGACTTTGAATGGAAATGCCCGCCAAGCGTCTTGACTGCCGTATTCGCCTGCGCTCAGATTGCCCTGTTCCGCGGCTGCGGCCGCAGGCCGAAGATCACCGCCGGGTTTCGACAGCGGCCCCAATGCCCGCGCACCAGCCGCATGTAGACGGCGATGTAGATCAGCATCTGGAGGCACACCAATGCGACGGCCGCGGGGACGGTGTCGCCGAACAGGATGGCGGTGACGGTGGCAGTAGCGAGCCAGGCAGTCACGAAACAGGCAACACCGGCATTGCGGCTCCAGGCGTACCTGGCGCTACTGAACCTGGTGCAGGCAATGCGGCGGTAGAACAGCGAATGGAGGTGCAAGCGATCGGGCGCCCCCACGTGGGCGCTACGCAGGATCTTGCGCCGGTACATGCTGAACAGGACTTCGATCACCGGGTAAGCGTAGATGGCGAGAATCTGCCAGGCGTTGATGGCGGGGTTGCGCACGATCGTCAGCACCGCGATTTCCGCCGCCCAGAAGCCGATGAAATAGGCGCCGCCGTCGCCCATGAACAGGCGCCCGGTCGGATAGTTCAGCAGCAGGAAACCGATCGTCGCGCCGATCCCGGCCAGGGCCAGCTGCGCCACCAGGATGTCGCCGACACGCCATGACAGGTAGCCCGCGCCTGCCAGCACGACGACCACCGTGCCCCCGGCCACGCCGTGGAAACCGTCGACGATATTGATCGAGTTCGTCACCCCAACCACAGCGAATACGGTAATGGCCAGCGAGACCGGCAGCCAGCCCAGCGCGCCGTCGAGCAACCAGGTATCCAGGCGCGGCAGATGGGCGCCCAGCAGCCAGGCCGCCAGTACAGCGCTGGCAAACACCGCACACAGGCGGGTGCGCACCGAGACCCGCTTGGTCAGGTCCTCGATGATCCCGGCCATGAATGCGGGCGCCGCAGCCAGCAGGAGCTTGAGCATGAGCACCTTGGTGTCGCTCGCGGGCGCGCGTGGGCCGAGCTCGAATGCCCCTAACACAGGTACTGCCAGCACGCCCATCAGCAGCGCGATCCCGCCCGTGCGCGATACCACATGCTTGTGGACTTTCTGGACGCCCTTGACGTCGGCATCGAA
>Ga0265798_10005417_pt1 | contig 17174 bp, 22 predicted proteins | sample P3T30metagenome_FD_192430 | JGI IMG/M metagenome (GOLD analysis project Ga0265798, IMG submission 192430) | Plant litter microbial communities from East Loma Ridge, Irvine, California - P3 T30 | ecosystem: Environmental > Terrestrial > Plant litter > Unclassified | place: USA: California... | reverse complement strand
TGGAAGGTGTTGATCAAGCGGTTGACTTCAGTAAGGCCCAGCTGCCTGACGTGATTGAACAACTAATTCACTGGAAGATGGCGGCGTACAGCCTGAGAATCTTTACCTGCGCAGTGATCGCGATTGACATGTGTTTCGCTTTCAAAAAAGCATATCAGTGGCATGAAGGATACGAAAAAGAAGCAGCTGGTTTTTTTGGCATGATGTTCTCTGCAATGATCTTTATGGCATCGTTTGTTGTCCTTTCTGGCAACATCGGAGACTTGATACAGCTATGGCTTGCCCCAAAGGTTTGGCTGATTGAGTATGCCGCACAGCTAATGATTAAGCAGTGACCATTACAAAGCTCATCCAGTGGTGAGCTTGATAATGATTACAAGCAGTACGGTTAGCCTCGCTGTGAAGCGTTGCGAAGCTTGTTGGTAGGTAAAGCGTCGTGATGGAATTATCCCCTGGTGTAATCAACTATTGAGATAAGACCATGAAGCCATAAGACACTACCACCTTCAACCTGCTGACTGAAGAAATCAGAAGCAAGAAAAGCACAGCTATTGAGGCTGCGAAAATCCTAATAAAAGGCTACAGGATTAAAGCAAAATGCTTAACTCCTGCTCAGTATCAAGAATTGCTGAAATTAGTATAAATAGAGCCGCCTCCGGGCGGTTTTTTATTGCCTGGAGAAACCATGCCTGACACCTACCACATCACAGTAACCACTAAGTCAGGTGAAACCCACGAAGGCCTGATGAACCGATCACAACCAGAAGTGGTTAACGGCTTCATCGGTGTCGCCAAAGAAGATGGCTCATGGGTTTACCTGGCGCCGGACGACGTGCTCAAGATGGAGTACGTGCCGGATAAGCCGGATTTAGTCGTCTCTTAGGACATCCCGTTCATTCCAGATTCTGATGGCTAAAAAGATAAGCCGAATCATCAAAGTAAAGAATTGATATTTCTTCATATACATCTCCACAATTAACCATTTGCGAAGGCAGAGAGTTCTGCGTTCATCTATTGGGCGGGTTAATGGTGGAGAGCATTAAAAGTCTATTATCGTAGACAAAGGAGTACACATGGCATCACCTGACTGGGAGGCTATCGAATCGGCTTACCGGGCTGGTTCGTTGTCAATACGCTCTATCGCAGATAAGCATGCGGTAACAGAAGGTGGCATACGCAAGCGAGCCAAGCAAAATGGCTGGCAGCGCAACCTCACAGAGAAAGTGAGAGAGGCCACCAAAACAAAACTGGTACGCAGTGAAGTACGCACAACCGGTACGCAGAAAGAAGTGCGTACTGATGAAGAGATTATCGAAGAGGCTGCTGATGAGGCGGCCTCAGTTGTTATGGCGCATCGTGAAGGCCTGGCTGCATGGCGCGGCATTACTAATAAGCTTCGCGACTTCCTCGAAGATGCCGACATCACCGAAGAAAATCACGCTTCAATGTCCCGTTCGATTACGGCAGGCGTGGATGCACAGATCAAAGTGATTAACGCAGAGCGCAAGGCGTACAACCTGGACAGTGAAGAAGGCAATAAGACCGTCGACAACCTGTCTGACCTGATGGATTCATTGTCTCAGGGGGCGTAATGAAACCTGAGCACCTAAAACTGCTGGCTGACAAAGACTGGCGATTGAATAATCTTTATTTTATTACCGATAAATCTGGCAAGCAGCAACGCTTCCGGATGACGCCTGAGCAGCGCGAATACTTCGAAGGTATCCACACCCGCAACATCATCCTTAAGGCTCGCCAGCTCGGATTCACGACTGAGGTTTGTATCATTCAGCTGGATGCGGCCCTTTTCGAGTCCGCCAAATGCGCCCTAATCGCCCACACACTGAATGACGCAAAGCGCCTGTTCCGTGAAAAAGTGAAGTACGCCTACGATCGGTTACCGGCAGAAATCAGAGCGGCCAACCCGGCCAGCAATGACTCTGCCGGGGAGTTGGTATTCAAGAAGGGCGGCTCTCTCTACGTCAGCACCTCATTTCGTGGCGGCACGCTGCGTTACTTGCACGTTTCCGAGTTCGGGAAGATATGTGCCAAGTATCCCGATAAAGCCCGTGAGATTGTCACTGGTGCGTTTGAGGCGGTATCAACCGGTTGCTTTGCCACCATCGAAAGCACAGCAGAGGGCCGGGCAGGTTACTTCTTCGATTACTGTCAGACCGCCGAAAAGGCACTGTTGCAGGGTAAGAAACTCTCACCCCTCGACTGGAAGTTCTTTTTCTTCTCCTGGTGGAAGAATCCTCAGTACGCAATTGACCCGGTAGAAGCTTTACCGCAGCGTCTGGTTGATTACTTCTCTGAGATGGAAGCCAAGCACGGCGTTATTCTCAACGAGCGCCAGAAAGCCTGGTACTTAGCCAAAGAGAAAACTCTAGGCGACGATATGAAGCGGGAATATCCAACGATCCCCGCTGAAGCATTCCAGCAGTCTGTTGAAGGTGCTTACTACGCCAAACAGTTCCGCTGGCTCTATACCAACAAACGTATTGGCACCTTGCCTGATAACTCACATCTGCCGGTTCACACGTTCTGGGATATTGGCGTGGGTGACTCAACGGCTATCTGGTTCGTGCGTGAGGTTGGCGAAGAGTTTCACGTCATCGACTACTACGAAAACAGCGGGGAAGGCCTCAGGCATTACATGAAGGTGCTGAAAGACCGTGGCTATGAATACGGTGAGCACTGGGGGCCGCACGACATCGAAAACCGCGAGTTCGGTTCTGATGCCAAGTCCCGTAAAGAGCTGGCGCGTGAAGGGTACGAAATCGACGGCCAGACCTACTCAATGACATTTAAAGTGGTGCCGAAAACGGGCGTTGATACCGGGATTGAGTCCGTGCGTGAAATCCTTCCTAAGTGCGTATTCGATGAAGAGAAGTGTGCTGAAGGCATCACCCATCTCGAAGGCTATCGCAAAGAGTGGGACGACAAGCGCGGCTGCTGGAAAGATAAGCCGCTTCACGATCACACATCACACGGCTCCGATGGGTTCCGTTACTTCGCTGTTGCGAAGAACAACCGTAAGCAGGTCGGCGCAATCTTCTTCTAAGGAGTTCATCAGTGAGTGAACAGAACAGCGAGGTTTCATTCCTCGTCAATGCCCTTACTGATGCTATAGGGCGCCAGCGCATGCTGTACGCAGGCATGAACGGCAATACCAAACGGACAAAGCTGTGGGATGAGTTTGGTTACCCAGACCAGCTGTCATTCGATAACTTCTACCGGCAGTATCGGCGTGGTTCGACCGGCTTCTCAGCTGTGCACAAACTTCTTGATTCCTGCTGGACTGATAACCCAACCATCATCGATGGCGACGAAGACCGAGAATCAACCAAGACAACGGACTGGGAAAAGTCAGTCACGAAGCTGATGAAAAAGCATTGGGCAAAGATTAAAGATGCCGATCGCCGCAATATGGTTGGCCGGTACTCAGCCTTACTGATTCAGGTCCGGGATAACCGGAACTGGAGTGAGCCAGTGGATATCGCAGCGGTTAAGCGTCTGGGCGTGAAAGCTCTGGTTAAGCTAATTCCGGCATGGGAGGCGCAGATTACGCCAGGCAACACTGACGTGGACACCTTCTCCGATACCTACGGCCAGCCGGTCAGCTATCACTTCAATGAGCAGCCTGTTGGTGATGATAAAACCACTGGCAGCCCACGCGCCGTTCATGTGCATCCCGATCGCATCATCCTGTTGTGTGAAGGTTCAGAGGACGAGAATATCCTCTCTGGCATCCCACTGCTTGAGGCCGGGTATAACGACCTGTTGGACATCGAGAAGACCAAGGGCGGAAGCGCTGAAGGTTTTCTGAAGAACGCCAGCCGCCAGTTGGGAATCAGCTTTGATGCCGCTACCGATATGACGGCGATTGCGAAGATGGCTAAAGAGGCTGGATACAAAGACCTCGGCGAAGCCATGAACGACAAGATGATGAAGTTGAATCGCGGTACTGATTCGGCACTGGTAACTCAGTCTGGCACCACGTCTGTGCTCTCTGTTGCAGCAGCTGACCCAACACCAAGTTGGGAAGTCTCCGCAAATTCCTTTTGTGCAACGATTCAATGCCCATTCAACATCCTGTTTGGCAAACAGACCGGGAACCTTGCCTCTGAAGAAGATAAGACGGCCTGGGCAACGCGCTGCAATGGCCGCCGGTGGGGCTTCATGAGTGACGTGGTGACACGAGTCATTGAGCGCTTCTGGACAATCGGCATCATCGACCCACCTTCAACAGGTGAAATCAGCCTGGCATGGTCTGACTTACTCGCACCGAGTGAGAAAGAGAAGATTGCTAACATGCAGGCTTTGTCTGACGTGGCCCAGAAGACCCAGCAGGCATTCGGCACATCTGCCGTTGAAGTAAATGAGATACGCGCAGCCGGTGAGCTGGAGCCAATGAAAGAACCGGCCACTCCAGACCCAAACAAAAAACTAACCGATAAGGACCCGCTGACAGATGACGATGACAGCGATAACCCGAATCGGGACACCGATAATACCGCGCAATAAAACTGACCCCACGCAATCATCCCGGCAGGTTGGCCAGATGTACCGTGACATTGAGCAGCGTTATCAGGACATCAAGCGTGCTCTAAAGGCGCTGTTCGATGAGCGGCTAACTGGCAGGGTGCGAGAATCCAACGCTGAGCAGACGTATATGGTCTGCAATAACGTGGATACGCCCGCCACGCTTTACCAGTGCAACGCTGGCACCTACATCTATGACATGCCAGCCATTCAGCTTGCTGATCTGTTGCAACGCGTACAGGTAATTCTGGACGATGCGTTGCTTGATGGTGGTAGCCAGAATTTGTGGGCGCTGGAGTATGTAGCAGCAGAGTACGAGCGCGGAACGCATCAGGCATTCACGAATCTCTCTGTGCAATCACCGGTCTACGCCCAGCAAACCACTCTGGTGCAGTTGCTCAGCTCTCCGGTTTATCAGAACCAGATAGCAGCGGCTTACGTTTCAACCTACAGCGACTGGGTAGGGATTAGCGATGCTGCGCGTGCTGATATGGCTAACGTGATATCCGATGCGATCGGCAGGGGAATTAACCCGCGAGAAACAGCCGGCATCATCAGTAAGCGTCTCGATGTGTCGATGGCTCAGGCCAAAAACATTGCACAGACCGAGCAGGTTGGTGCGCTGCGTAAAGCTCAGTGGCAGGAAACGGACTGGGCAAAAGAAAGACTGGGCCTCAACACCGCCATTCTCTGGCTGTCCGCCCTGAAGCCTACAACGAGAGCCTGGCATGCATCACGGCATGGACGCACCTACACCACTGAAGAGGTAGAGGCGTTCTACGCAGAGCGCGGAAATCGCTATCACTGCTACTGCGGGAACATTCCGGTAATTATGGATGATAACGGTAAGGTGGTGAATGAGGGATTAATTCAGCGCCTTGCATCAGAAAGAAAGAGCTGGAGCAGTTAGTTAGTTCATGAAAATATAGTTGCTCTAAATAAGGAGACTATATGGAAGACTTTTGGTTTTATTCTTGGGCTAGCTATGCTTCATCAGAGGCAGGCGGGCAAACAATTTTTAAGGCTGGCTCCGATGTTGTAAGTGTTGATGAGGGGATGCCTCCAACTGAGGTTTTTATGTCGATTATTAAACACATTATCCAAATCCATGGTTTATCCGATGTACACATCACAGCTTTGAATCGAGTCTAAAATTAAAAATTAATTAAAGGTCGCTCAGGTGGCCTTTTTTATTGCCTGAAATCCACCAAAGAGGACACAGCATGTCACGCATCTGCGTAAACGTGCTGTCGGTCATCAACTCCGCTTCAAACATCACCACTGAAACCATTAATGGCGCAGAGCACATCGTCGTGAAAAACGTCGTGCCTGTCCGTGACGGCATCGTGCTGAATGGCGGATTGTACCCGGCAGAAGAAAACACGAAGGGCTACAAGAGCCTTGAAGATAAACCCATGCCATATGGTCACCCCAAAGTCGATGGTCGCCACGTCAGCGCCAGCAACGTCAGGGCGGTGAATGAATACCACATTGGCGCATACACACGAAACGTCAGAAAAGAAAACGGTCAGGTTCTGACTGATGCAGTGATTAACCGCCGCTTCGCTGAAGGTTCTGAGAAGGGGCGGAAGGTTCTGCAACGCCTGGACGACATGGCAGCAGGTAAAAGCGTTGAGCCTATCGGCATCTCAACCGGCCTGCTGCTTAACAGAATTGAGGCAAAAGGCGAGTCGAACGGCAAGCGTTATACGTGGATTGCCACCAATCAGGTTTATGACCACGTTGCGATCCTTTTGGATGAGACGCCAGCTGGCACTCCAGAGGAGGGAATCGGCATGTTCGTTAATGCCGAAGGTGATGAAGTCCAGGTGGAAACCGTAAACCTAGCTGATTCAGATACGCCCGATCCGCAAGACCCCGCTTTTAAGCAGATGTTCAACAACTTCATGGCGTTTTTCAGCGCCAACAACAAGCCCGTCAAAGAGGAAGCAAACCCGATGAAAGAACTCATCACCAACGCGCTGAAAGCGAAAGGCAAAGAGGTCGAAGGTAAGACTGAGGCTGAGCTGATGAATGCGTACAACCAGATGGTCGCCGAAGATGCCAAAGCGAAAGCTGACGCTGATGAAAAGGCGAAGAAAGAAAAAGAAGATGCTGACGCTAAAGCGAAAGCTGAAAAAGAGAAAACTCCAGCAACCAACAACGAAGAAATGCCAGCCTGGGCGAAATTGCTGGCCGATCGCGTCGATACCGTAGTTAACAGCCTTGCCGCCAACTCTGACAAAGAGAAAGGCGAAAAGCGTGCTGCTGTGAAAACAAAGTTCGGTCTCGATGACATCGCAGTCAACGCGCTGGACGGTGCCGCTCTTGATGGCCTGTTCGCTCAGTGCCAGACCTCTACCGGCCTGAATGGTGCATTCCGCCAGGTCAACTCATCTCAATCAGTCAGCGAAATGCCGGAGTAAATAATGGCTAAAGATGGAAAGCATGTAATCCACGCGGGCGGTGTATTCCCCAATCCACTGCTTAACCGTGAAGGTGGCGCAGCCGCAGAAACTCAGGCGGGCACTGTTGGTGCATTCGTTGCCGGAAAATTCACAGCGTCCGCAGACGGCGCAGAAGCTGCAATTCTCTACGTTGCAAATATGGATTATCTCCGTTGCCTTGGTGTTGATGATCCTATTCCAGCTAATGAATTGGTTGTAGGCATCCAGCCATTGCCAGGCATGTTCCTGAATGTTCGCGCCGCAGCAGGCACCTACGTTAAAGGCCAGCCAGTTGCTGTGGCAGCAGGTCGAATCACTGCCGTGGTGGCTGACGCCGCTGTATTCGCTTATGTCGAAGAAGATAAAGCTGTCACTGCGGTGGCCGGCGATCTGATTCGTGTTGTGTTCAAGTAAGGAGCACCTGAATGTTTGTATTCTCTAAAAAGCTGGGCGAAACGTCCGGCAATCTGGAAGTTAACCAGTCTCAGTTCGCCGAGCTTCAGACTGCCCGTCAGGAAGGTGCTCAAGCCGCTGCTGACTTCATTGGTCGCGCTCGCGGCATTCGTGAAGATGGCGGCCGCCTCGATGCAGTGAATGCAGTCGACGATATCCGTCGCCTGTATCGTGCATTTGATACTACTGTGCTGGCTCAATTCGAACCAACCACGCAGTTCACCTTGCTGAATGACCTGATGCCTCTGTCTCGCTCAGTGCGCATTGAGCAGTCTCGTTACGATTATGCCCGTACCGGCGGTCGTGGCTGGGCGCACACCTCTATGTCGGGCCAGATTGGTGCGGCGCTGGACGCCAAGTCCTACACCTTCGATGGCACCATGGTTCCTATCCATGACAGCGGCTTCAAGTTCAACTGGCGTGACCCAATATTCAACAGCCCTTCTGCGCTTCAGTCCCAGGCTGATTCACAGCGTGGATCGGTAGAAGATGTTCAGCGTCAGTACGTTGACTACATGTTCAATGGCTTCCGTGACTCTCAAGGCAATTTCGTTCAGTTTGACGGGTTGACCTGGAAAGGCCTGAAAGCTGATGAGCGTGTTGCTCAGGTTGATCTGACCTTCAACTTTGCTACCAGCACCGATCCGGTTGCACTGCGCACTAACGCCATCGCTTTGCGTGACACCATGCGCATTTCCAACAACCAGTACGCACCGCAGACGTGGTATGTGTCGGCTGAAATCATGTCGAACTTTGAGCGTTACTTCGACGTGAACGCAACCCGCACAGTGCTGGAGGAGATCCTGAAGCTGTCCGGTATCGCCGCCATCAAAGAAGATGCGCAGTTGTCCGGTAATGAAATCCTGATCGTGCCACTGACTGCTGGCGTTATCGCGCCAATCGTTGGCCAGGCAATCGGCACCGTTGCTGATCCGCGTCCGTTCTACAACAGCGACTACATCTGGCGCACCTGGGGTGCAATGGGCCTGATGGTGAAGCAGGATATCAACAGTAAATTCTCCGTAATCCACGCCTCTTAAGGAGCAACCATGGCACTTGTAAAAATTCTGGCTAAGAACCTGTTTGCCGGTGCCAGCTTCCAGAAGTTGGATGCTGGTCAGGTTTATGAAGTTGATGATTCGATCGCTGAAAAGTGGATCGCTCAGGGCAAGGCTGAGAAAACCACTGAGAAGAAAGGCGAAAAGCTTACCTTCGAAGTGGCCACGCCCTCAGCGCCAGTATCTACCGATACCGCAGTCCTTCAGTCAAAGCTGGATGCAGCTAACGATCAGATTAAAACCCTGACTGACGCAGCAGAGGCGAAAGAAAAAGAGCATGCGGATGCACTGGCTGCTCAAACCAAGCGCGCTGACGATGCCGAAGCTGCACTGGCAGCGGCAACCAAAAAGGATAAGTAACCATGGCAGAGCAGATAACGGCAGCGCAGGTTAAACAGCAGTTATCTGCGCTGGGTTACTCCGTCCCGGACTTCATGATTGAGGCCTACCTTTGCAAGCTGGGCAGCATAAGCATGTGCCTGGAGGCGGCTGGCTACGATGAGTGCGATATGGTTCTGATTCAGGTCTACGCCGTGACGTTGATGGCAGTAACCGCATTCAGCCAGCGCATTAAGTCACAGTCAGCGCCTTCAGGGGCGTCGCGTTCATTCGATTACAACGGTGATGTAAAGACGATGCGGAACACGCTGGCGGCTCTCGATACGTCAGGGTGCACCGCTTTATTGCCGATCGACGTTGGCACGAGTGTTGGCTTCTTCGACGTTGTGGGTGGCTGCTAATGTGGATTCCAGCATCTCAACGCAAACCCAAAGCATTCAGCCGGGTGTGGGTGAAGACTGATAGCGGAAAGCAGACAACTGGTTACGTTACCGCGGCTGGCGAGTGGCGCATCAATTGCCCACGCATAGCTGCTGAGAAGCCTGCCGTGATCAGTTGGAGGGAATAGCCATGTCATCTCTTGCTTCGTGGTCTTACACAGCGCCATGCACTATCTGGAAGAATCTCGGAGTCAGTGATGCGGGTGATTCTCTGGGATTCGCTGCCCCGGTGATTATCATGGCCGACTATCAGGGGGGCCTCTCTGCGAAGATTGGCAATATCGGTACTGAAATCGTGGTGAAAAACACTTTTTGGAGTGAGTTTTCCGAAGCGAATAAGGGGGATTATCTGCTGATTGGAACATCAACTGAGGCCGATCCGCTGACAGCGGGTGCTGACGAGGTGATGCAGGTTATCCGTTATGCGGACACCTTCGAACGTTTGATGGATGACTTCGCAATTCTCACTGGAGTTTAGCGATGGGCGTGAAGGTTAAAGGCATCCGCCAGGCTCAGCAAAACCTCAATCGGCTTATCGGTGACATTCAGGGGAGAAAGGCGGTAAGGGCGTTGCAAAGCGCACTGATTATCGGCTCGTCTCAGGCAGCACTCTACACCCCGATCGACACATCAACTCTCATCAACAGCCAGTACCGCGAGCTTGAAGTAAGCGGCACCAGACTGACGGGGAGAGTGGGTTACTCGGCAAATTATGCTGTTTACGTTCACGACCCCAACGTTCCGCAAACCTTCCGCCGGGCTACTGCTCAGAAAGAGTTCCTGACGAAAGGCTTTGAGGATAAACGCGAGCTAATCGACAGGACGATCAAGAAGGAGATGTCAATTTGAATCCTCCAATGCACGACCGCCTCCGGGATTACTTCATCTCTGCTGGCCTGACTGACGGCTTCAAGGTTCAAAAGCTCATCTGGACCGACTCTGGAGCTAAAACTGACAAGTTCATGGTGTTCCGGCCAAACGGTGGCTCAAATCTCCGTAACGAGCTGGGCGGTGAGTATTACGTGATGGTCGATGTGATTGGCGCCATGAATGGCAATAAGGCAACTGATGACGCAGTACAGGCCATTATTCAGCGCGTTCAGGCTGACCCTTTACCCAGCAACTGTATTGGCTATATCGAAAACTTTGGCGGAGTTCCCGCGCCAGTCATGACAACAGAAGGAAGGTTAGTTTACAGGCTGCAATTTGCTATTAAATATGGTGAGTGAACTGTATAATTAACCAGTGGCTAGGCTGATCCCCGAAAGCCCGGTTTCGTCGCCGGGTTGCCACACCCACCAAACGACGAGCAACTTTGACGAGGTTGTAATGCATATTTCTAAAGGAAAAGAATTACCAATTGATTTCCTACATGAATGCTTTTCTTTCGATCCACTGCGCGGCGAATTAATTTGGAATGTTCGTCCAGAAGGACATTTCAAAACGCTGAAAGGTTGTCGAGTTTTCAACTCAAAGTGTTCAGGTAAGCCGGCTGGTTCAGCCCACAACAGGGGGTATCTGGCCGTTAACATTTATGAGGTTGCATACTTAATTCACCGAGTTTGCTGGGCTATGTATTATGGGCAATGGCCTGATAGCGACCTAGATCACATCAACGGCAATAAGTCTGACAATCGCATCGAAAATCTGAGGGCGGTCACCCGAGAAACAAACTCAAGAAACCAAAAGCTCAGAAGCAACAACTCCACTTCATGCATGGGCGTGACCAAGGATAGAGGTGCATTCCGAGTTAGAATTAATGTTGATGGCAAGAGAATAAGTGTTGGCTCATATCCTTCTCTTGAGGATGCAATCATTGCCAGGAAGGAAGCTGAACGTAAACACGAATACCACGAAAACCATGGCAGATAGCGATGGTTTAACTAACGAACCCGCCTAGTGCGGGTTTTTTATTGCCCAAAGAAAGAGGAATTACGTTTATGGCTATCTGCCAAACAGACAATTCAAAACTTTTTGGCCGCGCCATTGTGCTCGAAGTAGCCGATGGTTGTGCCGATGCTATCCCGCAGGAGTCAGAGTGGAAAGCGCTGGCCGCGGGTACAAGTAAGGGCTTCGACTTCTCGCCTAACAGCGTGACGTCGGATGCCGATGACACCAAAGGCTACGTTGAGAATATCGTCACCAACGCTGACTTCACTATCTCCTTTGAAGGTGAGGTTCGCCGCAATGACAAGCTCGACCAGTACGGTGTTGGGCGCCTGATTAAGTACTTCAACACTGAGATCCAGGCAACCCGCCAGCCGACCCTCTGGGTGCGTATGGAATTCGGCCCGGTAACCTTCATCGGTTACATGCTGATTAACGCCCTGAGTTCTGACGGTGGCACCAACGACATCATCACTTTCTCCACCGAGTTTAAGGTTGCGGACGCCGATACCATTCAGGTTATCGATACCGATGATGCTGTGGCAGTTACAGGCGTTACCGTGACTCCTGCAACAACATCACTGGCCGTTGGAGTAACCCGTCAGCTGACCGGCGCGGTTCTGCCTTCTGATGCCACTGATAAGGCTGGAACCTGGACCACATCTGATGCAACCAAAGCAACGGTTAATTCGAGCGGTCTGGTCACGGGCGTTGCAGCCGGTACAGCGACCATTACCTTCACCTCAAGTGACGGCGGATTTACTGGCTCAACAGCGGCAACCATCACCGCCTAATTGCCATTTCAGGGGCTTCCACCTGGTGGCCCCGAAAATGACAGTTACCGGATTATCCCATGACCCCACAGAAAGAAATTGGCGAGTGCCTTATCAGCCACGGCGACGATGATTATTTCTTCCGGCCTTCATTCGCAGCTATGTCGCGCATAGGCGAGCCACAGGAGATTGTGCAGGCTTTCTATGACCTGCATAACGATGAAGTAACTCCGTTGCTACAGCGGGCCGTTGATGCCTACGGTGCAATCCCTGCGTGGCTCATTGCACATGTGAGTAGAAAGCAGACCGCCAAGCCTGCCCTGATGGCGGCAATGTCAGTTCTGGCGGCATGCTGCCAGAGCGATGTGTCCCGGCTAATTGGCGAAATCGTGCCGGGCAAGTCGGGAAAGTGGGCATTTGTTTACCGACCTGGATTAATGAGCGCTGTTGAGATGGTGCTGATTGCCCAGTCGCTCATTACACACGGCATCATTGGCAAAGCTAAGGTACGCCAGCTCCAGAGGCATGAGTCAGGGCAGGCAACGACAGAGTTCCGGTCATTCGACTACATCAGCGCAGCCCGCAATCACTTCGGCATAAGCCGTGCAGAGGCGGAGCAGCTTAGCATGACGGAATTTCAGCTAATGCTGAACGCGAAGTATCCGGATCAGAAGGGCTTCACGCGCGATGAGTATGACGCTGTGGCGGATGACTACATGAAGAAAAAAGAGCGACGGCTGGCTTTATCGCGATAATTAAAGATTCATTCGAGCTTGTTTTATCGCTGATAAAATCCAATTGATCAAAAATGAGCAAGCAAGTAAACTGACGAGAACGTCAAGCATATTTTGGGAGGATTCATGACAACATTTAGCTTTGTAATGCCTAATCAGCGTCGCGTACGTGCTGAGATGGATGCATGGGCGGATGGTCATAAAACCCATGCAATTAAGCTTGTGAAACTATCTCCGGAAAAGTCTAAGCAGATTTCCCGGCGCATGGCTGAGTCCATGTCGAAACATAAAGATGGTAAATTCGAATTAGCTTAGACATTGACTAGTAATCTAAAAAAATTCAAAGGGGCAGTGTTTCTGTCCCCTGCCTTCAAAGCTGATATGGATAACGCTTCAGCAGATGGGGACACAACACTTTCCGATCTAAAAGATGCTTTTAAGAAATATTGGAGCTCCGGATTTCACCCATCTTTTGGTCAAGACGCACATTTTGCCAAACCCAAAGAAATCCTTTCTCTAAGTGTGCGCAAATCCCATGTGGACAATGGCGTATACCGTAATGATAAGGGATACACTTCTACTGAAGGTGCATGGGTTAAGTGGCGATCTGGTAAGGAGTATATAAAGCCTGCCAGTGATGCTTACCTCATATATGCCGTCACTGATCAGCGTAATGCCATGCTGAATGCGTTCCTCGATGAAGATGCGCATAACACAGTAGAAAACATGGCTTATATGGATGAAATAATTGAAGTTACCTATAAATTTTATCATCAAACCAATTCAAAGCCGATGCCAATTGACGAGCATGATGCCTTGTTTGATGATAAATGGCTAGAAGACTAAACCCGCCACCCGGCGGGTTTTTGCTTTCTGGCCCCGTAAAATTATTTTCATCTCCCAATAACGATTGTTATCCATTGGCGACGATTATCTCATTGATAATGCGGAAGTTATTCCTTTGATAGCTGATTATCAGTGTGCTTAACTACATTTCGAGGGCGGTGGATAAGGGAAGCAAGCCCACTCAGGTGGGCTTTTTCTTGAGGTTTTTTTCTTTCGGAACCACATCATATCTGTTAAGTAAAATGTGAAGAGCAGACTGAGCCGCTTCTTCCGCAGCATCATTAATTATCTGAGATAGATTTGCTTTAGGTATTGTTACCGTCTCCCTGTCATCTATAGGGGGTTCATTGATGGGGGATAGAAGAGAGGTTTCGCTTCGGTAGTTATAAACCTCATCTTTTCTGATCCATTCCTCAATGGCTTCAACCATTTCAGCATTACTTGACCGCTTATTTCTCTTGGCCATCAGGGCAATTTTCTCCTTCAATTCCTCTGGAAGCCGTAAGTTAACCTGTGGATGTCGATATCTACGCTCTGACATTGAAACTCCTTCGCCAGTTGATAGCGGGCGCTGCGCTTTTCATAAATAGTACGTGCGTACCTATTGACTAGCAATGCGTACCACAATACTATGTATGCATACCTAATACATATGGATAGAAAAATGAAAGTGAAAACGTTACGCATGCCTGAATGGCTTGAAAAGGCGATGGAGTCTCTTGCTTAGAAGTCAGACAGGTCATTTAGTAAGGAGGCGGTCAGGGCGATGAGGGAATACGCAGAGCGTCAGGGTATCAAGTGTCCAGAATGACAAAAGCCCAACGGTGGCTAGACCGTCAGGCTTTTAATTGTCAGTAACTATCGAGGAAACTAACAAAATGAGTATATCAGCACAGATCTCCACTATCAACGTACCGTTCCACGGTGACAACCTGTTTTTGGTAACTATTAACAATGAGCCATTTGTACCAATGCGCCCAGTAGTGGAGGGGATGGGGTTAGCGTGGGGAGCGCAATTTGTTAAGTTGAAACAAAGGTTTAATACCTCTGTTTCGGAAATCGAAACGCAGCTTCCTGGGGATAATCAGCGCCGAAAAGTTACTTGTCTTGCGCTACGTAAATTGGCCGGATGGCTTCACACCATAAATGTGGGCAAGGTCCGCCCGGAACTTCGTGAGAAGGTGGCTTGCTACCAAGAAGAATGCGACGACGTTCTCTATCAGTACTGGACGAAAGGCGAGGTTACCAACCCGCGCAAAAAAGATCATCAGTCATCAGCTACACAGCTTACCCCGTTGCGCCAAACAGCAGAACGCCTGATCACTACCGGCATGGGACGTATCTACCCTGACATCTGGAAGCTGGTACATAAGCAGTTCGAAGTGAAGCACATTCACCAGCTCACTCCGACGCAGGTTGGCGAAGCAGTTGAGTACCTGAATGCGCTTGAGGGTGAGTATCTTGGCAAAGCTAATAAGCAGCTTTCACTCCCGATCTCTTACCCAATGGACTACTTCAATCAGTACGGGCACATCAGAGATATGAATGAGCATACGCTCAGTGCACCCTGGAGATATCCTGCGGACATGCTGGTACCTAATGGAGACAATCCAAACCCATTAGGCCGAATGCTGGGAGAGCTGAAAAGCATGGGGTGCGAAGTGGATGCAGCATTATTCCAGTTGCTCTCTCTTCAACATCACCTGGAATCCTTGCGGCGTAAAATCACCACCATTCAAAGAGCTGTGATTTAACCAGCGGACTTTACCGCCAATCAGCTGTAATCCCAGCCGATCACCAAACCCGCACTCGCGGGTTTTCTTGCTTCCCATTGCATCAGATTACCTTTAGGATTTATCCCATCATTTACGTTTGGGGATAGGGATATGAAGAGGGTTTTATTAATTTTGTCGATTACATTTTTTTTACCACAAATAAGTGTGGCTGAAGAAAAATCAATGGACATGCTTAACCAGCTACACGAAGGGGTTTGCAAGGATCATCAAAAACCTGAACTATGCAAAAGGGTTGTTGGGATTTTGATGAAAGGTGTAAAGCAAAATGATGACATATACATTGAGTGCATGAAAAATAAGCCATCTAAACCTGAAGATGCGATGTCATGTCAGAGCGCAAAAGATGTCAGAGCAAAAATAGACTCATATAACTGAGTAATACAAATTATAAAACTCCTCGCTAATGCGGGTTTTTTTTATGCCCGGAGAATGGTGAATGGCAGGCGAACAGCAAGTTGGAAACATCGTTTATGAAGTAGAAATGAACGTCGCCAGACTCATCGAGGCGCAGCAAAAGGTAAATGACCGACTCGACTCAATGGAGGGTAAGTTCGAGAAAACTGGCAAGGCAGTTAGCGGTGCTGAGAAGTCATTTTCCTCGCTGACAAGGGTTGCCACTGCTCTTACAGCCGCGCTATCAATACAGCAAGTTGCACACTATGCCGACGCATGGACAACTTTAAACAACAAGCTGGCGAACTCCATCAGGACGGGTGAAAACCTCGCTCAGGTTACGCAGCGCGTGTTTGACATCACGCAGTCGACCCGTTCAAGTCTCGATGCCACAGCGTCGCTCTACGCTCGCCTGGAGCGCGCTACCCGCGACTACGGTACCAGCGCTGAAAACGTGGCGAAGCTCACCACGATCATAAATCAGGGATTCGTTGTGTCTGGCGCTACGGCGCAGGAAGCTGAGAACGCCATCATTCAGCTGTCGCAGGGTCTGGCATCCGGCGCGCTGCGCGGCGAAGAATTCAACTCTGTGAACGAGCAGGGTAACCGCCTGATCGTAGCTCTAGCTGATTCGATGGGCGTTTCTATTGGGCAAATGCGTGCTATGGCAGCTCAGGGCAAGCTAACCACTGATGTCGTGGTTAATGGCCTGCTGGGCCAAGGTGATGTTATCGGCAGAGAGTTTGCCAACACAACACAAACCATCGGGCAGGCATTCCAGACCGCCGGGAATAACATCACTCAGTTCATCGGCAACTCATCCACTGTTAAGGCTGGTGTGGCTATCTTCAATGATGCTGTAGTAACACTGAGCGAAAACCTTGATGTCGTTTCGACTGTTATCCTTGCCGTGACTGCTGTTATGGGTTCTCGATATGTTGCCGCGCTAGCCCTTGCCACGCAGAAGCAGTTAGCTTTAGCTGCCAGCGCATACAGTGCGGCGACAGCTCAGGGGGTATTATCGGCAGCATCAGCAGGTCTTAGAGGCGTCATGTCACTGGTGGGAGGCCCTGCGGGTGTGGCAACACTTGCAGCGGCGGCAATTTTCTACTTCTATCAGCGCGCCCAGCAAGCAAGGCAGGAAGCGAATGATCTAGCCGACAGCGTCAACGGCCTTGTTGCAAAATTCAAGCAAATGTCAGCTACCGAAGTCGGCGCGTCAATTGCTCGCATGCGCGAAAGCCTAGTCAGTCTCAGTGATAGCGTTGATGACGCACAGCAAACATACGATAAGGCTACTTACCGGGTAAGTGACCTGCGTAAGGAGATCGACAACTGGGGTAAGGGCACGACGCGCGGGCGCCAGGCTGCTGACGCATTGTCTTCAGCAATGGACGATCAGTACATTGCAGCTGACGCGCTGGAAAAGGCACAGAAGCGCCTGAGCCAGATGCAAAGCGCCA
>Ga0265798_10005416_pt1 | contig 17175 bp, 15 predicted proteins | sample P3T30metagenome_FD_192430 | JGI IMG/M metagenome (GOLD analysis project Ga0265798, IMG submission 192430) | Plant litter microbial communities from East Loma Ridge, Irvine, California - P3 T30 | ecosystem: Environmental > Terrestrial > Plant litter > Unclassified | place: USA: California... | reverse complement strand
TGCTGTCCGGCTCGCAGGTGGTGTAGGTACCGTCCTTGAGGCGGATGATCGCGTTCTCGGCGCGCTTGGCGTACAGCGCGTTGCCACGGATACGCGACTTGTGCAGCACGTACTCGGCGTTGTCGACCTGCGCTTCGCCGGTGTCGAGCTGGACCTGGGCGTGGTCGCCCACCACCAGTGCGCCGTTGTCGCGCAGCTTGACGTTGCCGTTGAGCTCGCCGCGGTTCTCGGCCTGATGCAGGCTGGCCTCGTCGGCCTCGATCTGCATGCTACCCTGGCGCATCACCACGTCACCGGCCAGCGAAGCGACTTGCTCCTCGGTCTGGTAGCGCGAAGCCTTGGCGCCGATGAAGGTCGGTGCCTCGCTCTTTGGCGTGTTGTCGTTCATGCCCGGGCGCACCGGCTCGATGTACGCACCGGAGCAGTACGGGCCGGTTTCGGCCAGCTGGGCGGCGGTCAGCTTGCTGCGCGGCACCCAGTCGAGATGGCTGTAGTCGGGGCTGCGCGAGCTCAGGCCGCGGCCCTTGCTCTGCGTGACCGCCACCGGCCCGACGGTTTTCTCTTCGCGCGAAGAGGCACCGCTGCCATCGCTGGCCACCGCGGCACCATCGTGCACGGGACGCGGCGGCAACTGCGCGGCGGGAGCCTTGGGGTTGCAGTCCCAGGCACCGGCAGCGGAGACTTGGCAGTCGAATTGCTCAGCAGCAAAGACGAACTGGGTGGCCATGGGTTGCATCACCAGCAAACCGCCAGTGACCAGCAACGGAAATTTTTTACGAAACGCGGGGGATTTCAATGCCATCTTATTAGTCCGGGCTTCCTGCGTGCCATCTTGCCCGCGGGGGGGCCGCACGCCTCTCGATGGTCTGAAAAAGATGCTGGATAATAAAGCATGACCCGCTTGACGGCTAGCGCCGTCGGAGACCCTTGCAATGCCTGATCAAGATGTACGCCTGCAACACCTCAAAACATGGCTCGACGAGCAGCTGGAGAAGCTCTTCCAGGCTCGCCAATGGGGCGCCGTACCCCCGGCCACGTTGACCGCGGCCAGTAGCGATGCAAGTTTTCGCCGATACTTTCGCTGGCAGGGCCAGGGTCGCAGTTTTATCGTCATGGATGCGCCGCCGCCCCAGGAAAACTGCGCGCCGTTCGTGAAAATCGACGAACTGCTGGCGAGCGCCGGCCTCAATGTGCCGCAGATTCATGCCCAGGACCTCGAGCGCGGCTTCCTGTTGTTGAGCGATCTGGGCCACCAGACCTACCTGGACGTGATCGATGCGGACAACGCCGACGCGCTGTTTGCCGATGCCATCGACGCGCTGCTGGCACTGCAGAAACTGCCGGCCAGCGGTGACCTGCCCAGCTACGACGTTGCGCTGTTGCAGCGTGAGCTCGAGCTGTTTCCGCAATGGTATGTCGGCAAGGCTTTGGGCAAGCAGCTCGACGCCGAGCAATCGGCCGCCTGGCAACGGGTGTGCACGCGGCTGATCGACAGCGCCCTGGCGCAGCCCAAGGTGCTGGTGCATCGCGACTACATGCCGCGCAACCTCATGCGCAGCGAGCCCAACCCGGGTGTGCTGGACTTTCAGGATGCGGTCTACGGCCCGGTCACCTACGACATCACCTGCCTGTTCAAGGACGCCTTCCTCAGCTGGCCCGAAGCGCGTGTGCAGACCTGGTTGCAGCGCTACTGGGAACAGGCGGGCGAGCAGGGCGTGCCGGTGCAGCTGGACTTCGCCGAGTTCTGCCGTGCCAGTGATCTGATGGGCGTGCAGCGTCATCTGAAAGTGATCGGCATTTTTGCCCGTATCTGCCATCGTGATGGCAAACCCCGTTATCTGGCCGACGCGCCGCGTTTCTTCTCTTATATAGAGACGGTGCTCGCGCGGCGCCCCGAGCTGGCTGAACTGGGTGAACTGTTCAAGAGCCTTGGAGTGTCCTCATGAAAGCCATGATCCTCGCGGCAGGCAAAGGCGAGCGCATGCGCCCGCTGACCCTGACCACGCCCAAGCCGTTGCTGGCCGCCGGCGGCAAGCGGTTGATCGAGTATCACCTGCTGGCCCTGGCCCAGGCCGGCTTTGCCGAGGTGGTGATCAATCACGCCTGGCTGGGCCAGCAGATCGAAGACTACCTGGGCGACGGTGCTCGCTACGGGGTGGCCATCGAGTATTCCCGCGAAACCGAGCCGCTGGAAACCGGAGGTGGCATTCGCAACGCGTTGCCATTGCTCGGCGATGCACCGTTCGTGGTGGTCAACGGCGACATCTGGACCGACTACGACTTCAGTCGGTTGCGCGGTCCGTTGGCGGGCCACGCGCATCTGGTGCTGGTCGACAACCCGGCTCATCACCCCGAAGGCGACTTCAGCCTGGTCGAAGGCCAGGTGCGCGACCAGCCTGGCCTGACCTACAGCGGTATTGCCGTGCTCCATCCCGATCTGTTCGACGGCCATGGCGAGCCAGCCTTCAAGCTCGCACCGCTGCTGCGCCGCGCAATGGACGTGGGGCAGGTCACCGGCGAACACTATCAGGGCCAGTGGATCGACGTCGGCACTGCGCAACGCCTGACCGAACTCGACCACCTGCTGGCCGAGCGAGGTTGATATGTTGTGGCCCGGAACGGTAGTCGGCGCGGCGGCAGGTTATGCCCTCGCCAGCATTCCAGGGGCGCTGCTGGGCATAGTGCTCGGCCAGGCGCTGGATCGACACCTCAGGTTGCAGACCTGGAGTGAATTGGTAGATAGGCTCAAGGGCAAATCGGTGCTGCGTGACGAGCAACTGCTGTTCGTCCTGCTGGGGCGAGTGGCCAAGGCCGAAGGCCAGGTGCTGGCGGTGCATATCCAGCAGGCGCGGCGGGAGATGCGCTCTTTGAACCTCAACGAGCAGGCGCGAAAACGGGCCATCGTTGCGTTCAATCGCGGCAAGACGGGAGGCGATCAGCTGCGCAGTCACCTGCTGCTTCTCAAGCACCAACCCAACTCCGCCGAAGGCATGCTGCGTGCCTGCTGGCGGATGGTCTGGGCCGATGGCCAGGCCGGTACCGCCGAGCGCGAACTGGTGGTCACCTGGGGCAAGTGGCTGGGCTGGTCCTCGGCACGGGTGCAGGGGCTGGGGCAGGATTACGAGCCGCGCCACAGGCCGGTGACCAAGCGAGGCGGGGCCTTCGAAGAAGCGCTGCGGCTGTTGGGGGTTTCCTCGACCACCGAGCCCGACCAGATCAAGCGTGCGTATCGGCGTCTGCTCAGCCGCCACCATCCCGACAAGCTGGTGGGTAGTGGTGCCACACCGGCGCAGATTCGCGAGGCCACCGACCGCACGCGCGAGCTGCACAACGCCTACAGCCTGATCCGCGAGCGCCTGGACCTGCGCTGATGCGCAGGCCCGGCATCAACCGCGCAGTGGCTTACTGCGCATTCAAGGCACCCTTGACCCTTCGGAACAGCTGCTCGGCCTGCGCGGCCTTGTCCGGCAGCGACTTGAGCGAAACCTGCGAGTACACCGCCCCTTTCTGCCGCTTGCTGGCCTGCAAACGCCGTTGCGCGGCGTCAGCCGCTGCTTGACGATCGCTGTAGAAGACATCCGTGGTGGGCACCTTGAGCAGCGCGGCCAGTTCGTCGATCTGCTGCGGCGCATTGTCCGGTGTGCGGGTATCCACCAACACCAGCTTCTGCACGTGCGCCGGCTGCCGTTCGGCCATGTAGCGGGTCGCCCAGTAAGCGCCGCTGCCATGCCCCAACAGCACGATCCTGCGTGAGTTGTGTTGCTGGGCGAAAGCGATGCCGGCTTCGATGCGGGCAAAGATCCGCTCGGCATCCACCTGCATCGGGTCTTGCAGCTGCACCTCGGTGCTGGCCGTATCGGCGTCCTGAGCCGTGGCTTTTTCCACCCCGGCGCCGGCGTCCGGTGGCGTCGCCTGGGTGTCGGTGGTCACCGGCAATGGCGGTTTCTCGTTTGGCCTGGCCGAAGGCATCTGGCTGACCAGGTCCGGCAGGCTCAGGCTCAGGGTGTTGAACGCCGCATCCGGCAACTTGCGCCGCAACGGCCCCACGCCCTGAGGCCAGTCCGCCGTTTCCCCGGCCCCTGGCACGATGATCACCGTACCCTGCGCATCGGCGGTATTGGCCGGACGCCACAACGACAGGAACTCGTCGCTGCCGGCCTGCAATTGTTGCTGCTCGCTGGCGGGCAACTGACGTTCCAGTGCTTGGGCATCCTCGACGCTGCGCTCCGCCAGAGGCTGGCGGACTTCGGCCGTCTCCTTGGCTGGCGCGGCCTCTTCGGCCGCTGCAACACCGTGCAGGGGCACCAGCAATGCCAGGCAAACGGCTCTCAACTGAACAACTTTCATCGGTACTTCCCGCCCAAATGAATGACTCGCTTGTTCGATACCGGGCCGAGTGCACGCTGCCATCGATGCAACCTGACAGGCGATCCTTTTCTCGCGGATAATCCCGACACCGGTCGATATTCAAAGCCTATAGCTTAGTGCCATCCACGCAAAGGTCGTTCATACCGATATGTACCCACTGCTGCGTCGCCTTTCACTGCTGGGCGGATTGTGCCTGCCGTTGCTCGTCCATGGCGCCGCCGCCGTGCCCGCCGTGAAGCTGCCGCTCGACGCTGCGCAGATCCAGTGGCTGGATGAGCATCGCACCTTGCGCGTCGGGCTGGTACTGCAGCAACCCTATGCGCAACTGGACCGTCGCCTGGGCCAGTTGTCCGGCGTCAACGTCGACCTGATGAACTGGCTGGCCAAGGCCATGCAGGTGGAGCTGATCTGGCGCAACTACGCCGACCAGCCGGCGCTGGAACAGGGTTTGCGCGCAGGCGAGGTGGACCTGGCGCCCGGTCTTGCGCAAACCCCTGCCGGATTGAAACTGTGGCAGTTTTCCGATCCCTACCTGCGCGTGCCGCAGTTGTTGGTAGGCGAGCGCAATGGCGAAGTCGCCATCGATCTCGAGACGCTTTCGGCCAATGACCGGGTCGCCGTGCGCATGCCAGGGGCGGTTGCCGACTATTTGCTCAACACCTACAGCCACCTCAATCTGCAAGGTGTGCCGCTGGAACGGCAGGCCCTGCAATTACTGCTTAGCCAGCAGGCACGTTATGCGGTGGTGGACGAGGCGCAGTTGGGCCGGCTGTCCCGCGAGGCCGAGTTCGACGAGCTGGTGGTGGTCGGCGACATAGGTTATCCACAGTTGCTGCGCGTGGCGACGCGGCGCGACTGGCCGCAGTTGGCGCATATCGTCACCGTGGCCTTGGAGTCCCTGCCCGCCAAGGACCTGGAGCGGCTGCACGAGCGGTGGTTGCAGCCACAGTACCCGCGCCTGAGCGAATCCCGAGGGTTCTGGCAGAACCTGTGCCTGCTGCTGGTGCTGATCGCCGTGGCCATCATCGCACTGCTGGTCTGGCAGCGCCGCCAGGTCCACGCGCTGGAACGGCAACTGCTGGCTGCTCGGGAAGACATTGCCCTGCGCGCGGCGAGCGAGGAAGCCCTGCGGGTCAACCAGTTCTCCATCGAACAGAGCACGGTCGGCATACTCTGGGTGAACTGGGACAGCCATGTGCGCTACGCCAACCGCGCTGCCGAGCGCATGCTCGGCTACGGCACCGGCGCGGTGGTGGACAAGCCCCTGGCCGACTTCGAACCGGGCCTGAGCATGGACCGCTGGCTGAACCTGTGGCGGCTGGCCAGGGCCAGCGAACACACTGCGCAAACCTTCGAAACCCACTGCGTACGCGCCGACGGCAGCGTCCTGCCCACCGATGTCTCGCTGAGCTTCCTGCGCTTTCGCGAAGCCGAGTACCTGGTGGTCTACCTCACCGATGTGACCGAGCGACGGCGGGCGCTGGCTGCCCTGCAACACAGCGAGGCGCAACTGCGCGAGCTGTCGGCGCACCTGGAAACCGTGCGCGAGGAAGAAAAAGCGCGCATTGCCCGAGAAGTGCACGACGAACTGGGGCAGATCCTCACGGTACTGAAACTGGAAACCTCGATGTGCGAACTGGCCTACGCCGACCTCGATAGCGGGCTGCAGGAACGCCTCAACAGCATGAAGCGCTTGATTGCCCAGCTGTTCCAGCAGGTGCGCGACGTGGCCACCGCCTTGCGCCCGCCGATACTGGATGCCGGTATTGCCTCGGCAATCGAGTGGCAGGCGCATCGCTTCGAGGAGCGCACGCAGATTCCCTGCCTGGTCAGCGTTCCGGAACAGTTGCCGCCCCTGGACGACGCCAAGGCCGTGGGCCTCTTTCGCCTTCTGCAAGAGGCGCTGACCAATGTCATTCGCCACGCCCAGGCGCATACTGTGCAAATCGAGCTCAGCCAGGAAGGCAATGACCTGCGTCTGTCGATCACCGACGATGGCTGCGGCTTCGAACCTGCCGAAGTGAGCTCGCTGTCGTTCGGCCTGGTAGGCATGCGCGAGCGCGTACTGATGCTCGGTGGCCGGCTCGAACTGAGCAGCCAGCTGGGGGAGGGCACTGCCCTGACCGTCACCGTGCCGTTGAACTGAGCGCACCGTTGAATTGATTGCTGGAGGGTGACCCGTTGATCCGAGTGCTGGTGGCCGAAGACCACACCATCGTGCGTGAAGGCATCAAGCAATTGATCGCCCTGGCCAAGGACCTGGTGGTGGCAGGGGAGGCCGGCAATGGCGAGCAGTTGCTCGAGATCTTGCGCGTCACCCCTTGCGACGTGGTCCTGCTGGACATCTCCATGCCGGGCGTCAATGGCCTGGAGGCCATTCCACGGATCCGCGCGCTGCCCCATCCGCCGGCCATTCTGGTGTTGTCCATGCACGACGAGGCGCAGATGGCCGCGCGTGCATTGAAAGTCGGCGCGGCCGGTTATGCCACCAAGGACAGCGACCCGGCGCTTCTGCTGACCGCTATCCGCCGAGTCGCCGCGGGCGGGCGCTACATCGACCCGGCCCTGGCCGACCGCATGGTCTTCGAGGTTGGGCTCACCGATGCCCGGCCGCGGCATGCCCTGCTGTCGGAGCGCGAGTTCTCGGTGTTCGAACGCCTGGCTCGCGGCGCCAACGTCAACGACATTGCCCAGCAGTTGGCCCTGAGCAGCAAAACCATCAGCACCCACAAGGCGCGCCTGATGCACAAGCTCAATGTGGCGTCGCTGGCCGACCTGGTGAAGTACGCGATGGAGCACAAGCTGGTCTGAAAACGACAGTGGCACCCGGGGTTCTGCCACGCAGCCGCTCTGGCACTTCTCGCCCATGCTCAGGGGCGACAGGCCTGTAGGGCAATCCCTACCCCGAATCTTCCAACTACCCCATGGCAATCTCTCCCAGCTCCCGATTTGCAAGGGTTGCGGCCTTCTCTAGGCTTGACCCCACGGCAGTCATTCAACAAAGGTGTGGGTATGAGCGAGGCAAGCGCAAGTACGGACGAGATACTGGTCAGCTTCCGTGGCGTGCAGAAAAGCTATGACGGTGAAAACCTCATCGTCAAGGACCTCAACCTGGACATCCGCAAGGGCGAGTTCCTTACGCTCCTCGGCCCCTCCGGCTCCGGCAAGACCACCAGCCTGATGATGCTGGCAGGCTTCGAAACCCCCACGGCGGGGGAAATCCAGCTGTCCGGACGCTCGATCAACCACGTGCCGCCGCACAAGCGTGACATCGGCATGGTGTTCCAGAACTACGCCCTGTTTCCGCACATGACCGTGGCGGAAAACCTGGCCTTCCCCCTGTCCGTGCGCGGCCTGAGCAAGACCGACATCAGCGAGCGGGTCAAGCGGGTGCTCGGCATGGTCCAGCTCGATGCCTTTGCCCACCGCTATCCGGCGCAGCTGTCCGGCGGGCAGCAACAGCGTGTGGCTCTGGCCCGCGCCTTGGTTTTCGAGCCGCAACTGGTGCTCATGGACGAACCGCTGGGTGCCCTGGACAAACAGCTGCGCGAGCACATGCAGATGGAGATCAAGCACCTGCACCAGCGCCTGGGCGTCACCGTGGTGTACGTGACCCACGATCAGGGCGAGGCGCTGACCATGTCCGACCGCGTGGCCGTGTTCCATCAGGGCGAGATCCAGCAGATCGCCCCACCCCGTGCCCTCTACGAGGAGCCAAAGAACACCTTCGTCGCCAACTTCATCGGCGAAAACAACCGCATCAACGGACGTCTGCTCAGCCGCGAGGGCGAGCGCTGCATCGTCGAACTGCCACGGGGTGAAAAAATCGAGGCGCTGGCGATCAATGTCGGCCAGATAGGCGCACCGGTGACCCTGTCGATTCGGCCCGAACGGGTTCGCCTGAACGGCCACAGCGGCGAGTGCATCAACCGCTTCTCGGGGCGAGTCGCCGAATTCATCTACCTGGGCGATCACGTACGGGTGCGCCTGGAGGTGTGCGGCAAGACCGATTTCTTCGTCAAGCAGCCCATCGCCCAGCTCGACCCCGCATTGGCCGTGGGCGACGTGGTGCCCTTGGGCTGGCCATTGGAACACGCCCGCGCGCTGGACCCGCTGTTGGATCAATGAGGGCTTCACCGCTGAAGTCGCTGCAACCGTACCAAAACGATCAGAGGCGAACCATCGCCCCGCGCTTGACCCACCTGCACTTGGAGAGACGATTAAATGCTCAAGCACTTGAAATTGACCGGGCTGACGCTCGGCCTGTTCTGGGCCGGCCAGGCGTTGGCCGCTACCGACCTGACCGTGGTGTCTTTCGGCGGGGCCAACAAGGCCGCGCAGGTCAAGGCGTTCTACGAACCGTGGGAAAAGGCCGGCTCCGGCAAGATCGTCGCCGGTGAGTACAACGGCGAGATGGCCAAGGTCAAGGCCATGGTCGATACCAAGAGCGTGTCCTGGGACCTGGTGGAGGTGGAATCGCCCGAGCTGTCCCGCGGCTGCGACGAGGGCATGTTCGAAGAGCTCGATCCGGCGCTGTTCGGCAAGCAGGAAGACTTCGTCAAGGGTGCCATCCAGCCCTGCGGTGTAGGTTTCTTCGTCTGGTCCACAGTGCTGGCCTACAACGCCGACAAACTCAAGACTGCGCCCACCGGTTGGACCGATTTCTGGAACACCAAGGAATTCCCGGGCAAGCGTGGCTTGCGCAAGGGTGCCAAGTACACCCTGGAATTCGCCCTGATGGCCGACGGCGTAGCGCCCAAGGACGTGTATTCGGTGCTCGCCACCAAGGCCGGCCAGGACCGCGCCTTCAAGAAACTCGATGAACTCAAGCCCAGCATCCAGTGGTGGGAGGCCGGTGCCCAGCCGCCGCAGTACCTGGCCTCCGGCGACGTGGTCATGAGCTCGGCCTACAACGGGCGCATCGCGGCCGTGCAGAAAGAGAGCAACCTGAAAGTGGTCTGGAACGGCGGCATCTACGACTTCGATGCCTGGGCCATTCCCAAGGGGGCGAAGAATGTCGAAGCCGCCAAGAAATTCATCGCCTGGTCGGTCGCGCCGCAGCAGCAGAAAACCTACTCGGAAAACATCGCCTACGGCCCGGCCAATACCCAGGCCGTGCCGCTGCTGAACAAGGACATTCTCAAGGACATGCCGACCACGCCGGAAAACATCGTCAATCAGGTGCAGATCGACGTGAGCTTCTGGGCCGACAACGGCGAGCAACTGGAACAGCGCTTCAATGCCTGGGCGGCCAAGTAACACGCGTCGCGGCAACGCTGTCATGGGCGCGCCTGCCGGGCGCGCCTTTTTAGACCTGAATGATTCGCGGAGTTGACCATGGCCGTCGCAGTGCCTCTCAAACAGGACGCCAGCCTCACCTTGAAACAGCGGCTGTCCCGGGCCGAACGGCGCAACCGCTGGAAAGCCCAGGCGTTGATTGCGCCGCTGGTGCTGTTCCTGCTGCTGGTGTTTCTGGTGCCCATCGCCGCGCTCCTGTACAAAAGCGTCGGCAACCCCGAAGTGGTCGAAGGCATGCCGCGCACCGTGGCGGCCGTGACCGCGTGGGACGGGAAGGGCCTGCCCGACGAACCGGTGTACCGGTCACTGGCCGAGGACCTCGCCGAGTCGCGCAAGAATCAAAGCCTGGGCGATCTGTCCAAGCGTCTGAACATGGAGCTGGCCGGCTACCGCAGCCTGCTGGCGAAAACCGCTCGTGCCCTGCCGTTCAAGACCGAACCGGCCTCCTACAAAGAGGCGCTGCAGGCACTCGACGAGCGCTGGGGTGACCCGGCCTACTGGCAGGCGATCCGCCGCAACACCAGTACCCTCACGCCGTTCTACCTACTGGCGGCGGTCGATCACCGCATCGACGACCTCGGCGAGGTGGCGCCCGCCACGCCGGACCAGGCCATCTACCTGGACATCTTCGCCCGCACGTTCTGGATGGGGCTGGTGATCACCGCCATCTGCCTGGCGCTGGCCTATCCCTTGGCCTATCTGCTGGCCAACCTGCCGACCCGGCAGAGCAATCTGCTGATGATCCTGGTGCTGCTGCCGTTCTGGACGTCCATCCTGGTGCGCGTCGCCGCCTGGATCGTGCTGCTGCAATCGGGCGGTCTGATCAACAGCGCACTGATGGCCATGGGCATCATCGATAAACCGCTGGAGCTGGTGTTCAACCGCGCCGGGGTCTACATCTCCATGGTGCACATCCTGCTGCCGTTCATGATCCTGCCCATCTACAGCGTGATGAAAGGCATCTCGCCCACTTACATGCGTGCGGCCATTTCCCTGGGTTGCCATCCGTTCGCCAGCTTCTGGCGGGTGTACTTCCCGCAGACCTACGCCGGGGTTGGCGCCGGCTGCCTGCTGGTGTTCATCCTGGCCATCGGCTATTACATCACTCCGGCGCTGCTGGGCAGCCCCAACGACCAGATGGTCAGCTATTTCGTGGCTTTCTACACCAACACCAGCATCAACTGGGGAATGGCGACCGCGCTGGGCGGCCTGCTGCTTCTGGCCACCGTGGTGTTGTACCTGATCTATAGCTGGCTGGTCGGCGCCAGCCGCCTGCGCCTGAGCTGAGGAACACTGACATGACGAGCCCTTACCTGTCGCCCATCGAACGCCTGTGGTTCTACACCCTGCGCATCCTGTGCGGTTTGATTCTGCTGTTCCTGATCCTGCCGGTACTGGTGATCATTCCGCTGTCGTTCAACTCCGGCAGCTTTCTGGTGTATCCCCTGCAGGGCTTTTCGCTGCACTGGTACCAGGATTTCTTCGGTTCGGCAGAGTGGATGCGCGCGCTGCGCAACAGCGTGATCATCGCCCCGGCCGCCACGGTCGTCGCGATGATCTTCGGTACCCTGGCAGCAATCGGTCTGACCCGCGGCGACTTCCCTGGCAAGTCACTGGTGATGGCCTTGGTCATTTCGCCGATGGTGGTACCGGTGGTGATCATCGGCGTGGCCAGTTATCTGTTCTTCGCGCCGCTGGGGATGGGCAACAGCTTTCTCTCGCTGATCGTGGTGCACGCGGTGCTGGGTGTACCGTTCGTGATCATCACGGTGTCGGCGACGTTGCAGGGTTTCAACCACAACCTGGTGCGGGCGGCGGCCAGCCTTGGCGCTTCGCCGCTGACCACGTTCCGTCGGGTGACCCTGCCGCTGATTGCACCGGGGGTGATTTCCGGCGCGCTGTTCGCCTTTGCCACCTCGTTCGATGAAGTGGTGGTGACCCTGTTCCTGGCCGGGCCGGAGCAGGCCACCTTGCCTCGGCAGATGTTCAGCGGCATCCGCGAGAACCTCAGCCCGACCATCGCCGCCGCCGCCACCCTGCTGATCGTCTTCTCGGTGTTGCTGCTGCTGGTACTGGAATGGCTGCGCGGCCGCGGCGAAAAGCTGCGCACCGCCGCCGTTTGACAGGGCTTGTTCGCCCGCTCATCCCAGCTGAGCTACAATGCGCGCCACCGTGATTCCAGCCTGAATAGGTGCGCCATGCAGCCCTTCGCAATTGCCCCGTCCATCCTCTCCGCGGACTTCGCCCGCCTGGGCGAGGAAGTCGATAACGTGCTCGCCGCGGGCGCCGATATCGTTCACTTCGATGTGATGGACAACCACTATGTCCCCAACCTAACCATCGGCCCGATAGTGTGTGCGGCGCTGCGCAAATACGGCGTCAGCGCGCCCATCGATGTGCACCTGATGGTCAGCCCGGTCGACCGCATCATCGGCGACTTCATCGAGGCAGGTGCCAGCTACATCACCTTCCACCCCGAGGCGACCCAGCACATCGACCGCTCGCTGCAATTGATCCGCGAGGGCGGCTGCAAGGCCGGTCTGGTATTCAACCCGGCCACACCGCTGAACCTGCTCGAATACGTCATGGACAAGGTCGACATGATCCTCCTGATGAGCGTCAACCCCGGCTTCGGCGGCCAGAAGTTCATTCCCGGCACGCTGAACAAGCTGCGCGAAGCCCGCGCCCTGATCGACGCCAGCGGCCGCGACATCCGCCTGGAGATCGACGGTGGCGTCAACGTCGCCAACATCCGCGAGATCGCCGCCGCCGGGGCCGACACTTTCGTTGCCGGCTCGGCCATCTTCAACGCGCCGGACTACCGCCATGTGATCGAGCAAATGCGCACGGAATTGACGCTGGCCCGTTCATGAGTGCCATGGAGCGGCTGTTTCCCGGCGGCCTGCCACGGCTGGTGATGTTCGACCTGGACGGCACGCTGGTGGACTCCGTACCCGATCTGGCCGCCGCCGTCGACACCATGCTGGCCCAGCTGGGGCGCGCGCCGGCGGGGCTCGAAGCTGTCCGCGAATGGGTTGGCAACGGTGCCCGCGTGCTGGTTCGCCGGGCGCTCGCGGGTGGCCTCGAGCACCAGCACGTGGGCGAGGCGGAAACCGCGCACGCCCTCGAGCTTTTTTCGGCGGCCTATGCGTCCAGCCATGCCTTGACCCAGGTCTACCCAGGCGTGCACGAAACACTGAAATGGCTGCACAAGAAACGCGTGAAGATGGCGCTGATCACCAACAAGCCGGAGCGCTTCGTCGCCCCCTTGCTGGACCAGATGGGCCTGGGCCGCTATTTCAAGTGGATCATTGGCGGCGACACGCTGCCCCAGCAGAAGCCCGATCCGGCTGCCCTGTTTTTCGTCATGAAAATGGCCAAGGTCAAGGCGCAGCATTCCTTGTTCGTCGGCGATTCACGCAGCGACGTGCAGGCGGCCAAGGCTGCCGGCGTGACCTGTATTGCGCTCAGCTACGGCTACAATCACGGGCGTCCGATCGCCGAGGAATCACCGGCGCTGGTGATCGACGATCTGCGCGCGCTGATGCCTGGTTGCTTCGATCCGGCCACTGGGATAACGTTGGCCAACGGCAAATCCCCCGCTCATAGAGATTCCATCGTGGTGGTCACTCGCAAACTCTGGATGAAAGTCATCAAGGCCCTGGCCCGCTGGCGTTGGCGCGCCTGACTTTTCCGTTCCAACGTTTGCCCACAGACCGTTCGACCCCTCCATCACGAGGCTGAATCATGACCCGCGAAGACTTCCTGCGCCTGGCTGCCGAAGGCTACAACCGCATTCCGATGGCCCACGAAACCCTGGCCGACTTCGACACCCCCCTGTCCATCTACCTGAAGCTGGCCGACCAGCCCAACTCCTATCTGCTGGAATCTGTGCAGGGCGGCGAGAAGTGGGGCCGTTACTCGATCATCGGCCTGCCGTGCCGCACCGTCCTGCGCGTCCATGGCTACCACGCCAGCGTGACCTGCGACGGCGTCGAAATCGAAGCATGCGAAGTCGAAGACCCGTTGGCCTTCGTCGAAGCTTTCAAGGCACGCTACAACGTGCCGAGCATTGCCGGTCTGCCACGCTTCAACGGTGGCCTGGTCGGTTACTTCGGCTACGACTGCGTGCGCTACGTTGAAAAACGCCTGGGCCCGTGCCCCAACCCCGATCCGCTGGGGGTTCCGGACATCCTGCTGATGGTGTCCGACGCGGTGGTGGTGTTCGACAACCTGGCGGGCAAGATGCACGCCATCGTCCTCGCCGATCCGGCCCAGGCCGACGCCTACGAACAGGCCCGCAGCCAGCTCGACACCTTGATGGAGCGACTGCGCCAGCCCATCGTTCCGCGCCGCGGTCTGGATTTCAACCGCCCGCAGGCCAGTGACCCGGTGTTTCGCTCAAGCTTTACCCAGTCCGACTACGAAGGCGCCGTCGACACCATCAAGGAGTACATCCTGGCGGGCGACGTCATGCAGGTGGTGCCGTCGCAGCGCATGTCCATCGACTTCAAGGCCGCGCCGATCGACCTGTACCGCGCACTGCGCTGCTTCAACCCGACGCCCTACATGTACTTCTTCAATTTCGGCGACTTCCATGTGGTCGGCAGCTCACCCGAAGTACTGGTGCGTGTCGAGGACGACCTGATCACCGTACGCCCGATTGCCGGAACGCGCCCACGTGGTGCTACCGAAGAAGCCGACCATGCGCTTGAAGTCGACCTGCTGTCCGACGACAAGGAGATCGCCGAGCACTTGATGTTGATCGACCTGGGCCGCAACGACGTGGGCCGGGTATCGGAAGTCGGCTCGGTGAAGCTGACCGAAAAGATGGTCATCGAGCGTTACTCCAACGTGATGCACATCGTGTCCAACGTGACCGGCCACCTCAAGCAGGGCCTGACCGCGATGGACGCCCTGCGCGCCATTCTGCCGGCAGGCACCTTGTCCGGCGCGCCGAAGATCCGCGCCATGGAAATCATCGACGAGCTGGAGCCGGTCAAGCGCGGTGTCTACGGCGGCGCGGTCGGCTACTTCGCCTGGAACGGCAACATGGACACCGCGATCGCCATTCGTACCGCGGTCATCAAGAACGGTGAGCTGCACGTGCAGGCCGGCGGCGGCATCGTCGCCGACTCGGTGCCTGCGCTGGAATGGGAAGAGACGCTGAACAAGCGTCGCGCCATGTTCAAGGCCGTGGCCCTGGCCGAGCAGTCGCCAGACTGATTCCGGACCCGGCAAGCCAGTGTCCACCGGTTCCAGCGAGCCGGTGGTCCGTCAGCAGATTCGAGAGGTTAAGCACCATGTTGCTCATGATCGACAATTACGACTCCTTTACCTACAACGTCGTGCAGTACCTGGGCGAACTGGGCGCCGACGTCAAAGTCATCCGCAACGATGAACTCAGCATCGCCCAGATCGAAGCCTTGGCACCTGAGCGCATCGTCGTGTCGCCCGGTCCCTGCACCCCCAACGAAGCCGGTGTTTCCCTCGACGTGATCCGGCATTTTGCCGGCAAGCTGCCGATCCTCGGCGTCTGCCTGGGCCACCAGTCCATCGGCCAGGCTTTCGGTGGCGACGTGGTCCGCGCCCGTCAGGTCATGCACGGCAAGACCAGCCCGATCACCCACACCGACCTGGGCGTGTTCGAAGGTCTCAACCATCCGCTGACGGTCACCCGCTACCACTCATTGGTGGTGAAGGCGCAGACCTTGCCCGAGTGCCTGGAGCTCACGGCCTGGACCACCCACGAAGACGGCACTGTGGACGAAATCATGGGCCTGCGGCACAAGACCCTGAATGTCGAAGGCGTGCAGTTCCACCCCGAATCGATCCTGACCGAGCAAGGCCACGAGCTGTTCGCCAACTTTCTCAAGCAGACCGGCGGCAGCCGCCAGGGCTAAGGAATACCCATGGATATCAAGAGCGCGCTGACCCGTATCGTCAGCCAGCTGGACCTCACCACCGAGGAAATGCGCGCGGTGATGCTCGACATCATGACCGGCCAGTGCAGCGAAGCGCAGATCGGCGCCTTCATGATGGGCATGCGCATGAAAAGCGAGACCATCGACGAGATCGTCGGCGCCGTGACTGCGATGCGCGAACTCGCCAGCAAGGTCGAACTGCGAACCCTGGACAAAGTGGTCGACATCGTCGGCACCGGTGGCGACGGCGCCAACATCTTCAACGTGTCCACCGCCTCGGCATTGGTCGTCGCAGCAGCCGGTTGCACGGTGGCCAAGCATGGCAACCGCGCGGTGTCCGGCAAGAGCGGCAGTGCCGACCTGCTCGAAGCCGCCGGCGTCTACCTCAACCTGGACGCACAGCAGGTTGCCCGCTGTATCGACAGCGTCGGCATCGGCTTCATGTTCGCCCAGGCCCATCACAGTGCCATGAAGCACGCGGCCATTCCGCGCCGCGACCTGGGCCTGCGAACCCTGTTCAACATGCTCGGCCCGCTGACCAACCCGGCAGGCGTCAAGCATCAGGTAGTGGGCGTGTTCACCCAGGCCCTGTGCCGACCGCTGGCCGAAGTGCTCGCGCGGCTGGGCAGCAAGCATGTACTGGTGGTGCATTCGCGCGATGGCCTGGACGAATTCAGCCTTGCCGCGCCGACCTTCGTTGCCGAGCTCAAGAATGGCGAGGTCAGCGAATACTGGGTCGAGCCCGAAGACCTCGGCATCAAGAGCCAGAGCTTGCATGGCCTGGTGGTCGACAGCCCGGCAGCCTCGCTCGAATTGATCCGCGACGCCTTGGGTCGGCGCAAGACCGAGCAGGGCGAGAAAGCGGCCGAAATGATCGTGCTCAACGCCGGCGCCGCGCTGTACGCTGCCGACGTGGCGAGCAGCCTGAAAGAGGGCGTGGCCATGGCTCACGATGCATTGCACACCGGGCTGGCCCGCGAAAAGCTCGAAGAACTGGGTGCCTTTACCGCGGTATTCAAGCAGGAGAACGAAGCATGAGCGTGCCCACCGTGCTGGAAAACATACTGGCGCGCAAGACGCAGGAAGTGGCCGAGCGGCGCGCGCGAGTCAGCCTCGCCGAGCTTGAGCGTCTTGCCACAGCAGCCGACGCACCGCGCGGGTTTGCCCAGGCCTTGATCACCCAGGCTGCTTCGAAGCGGCCAGCCGTGATCGCCGAGGTCAAGAAAGCTTCGCCAAGCAAGGGCGTCATCCGCGAACACTTCGTTCCGGCCGACATCGCCCGCAGCTACCAGAAGGGCGGGGCTACCTGCCTGTCGGTGCTGACCGACATCGACTTTTTCCAGGGCGCCGACCTGTACTTGCAACAGGCCCGCGGCGCCTGCCAGCTGCCGGTGATCCGCAAGGACTTCATGATCGACCCCTATCAGGTGATCGAGGCACGGGCACTGGGCGCCGACTGTATCCTGCTGATCGTCTCGGCACTGCAGGATGCGCAAATGGCTGAACTTGCCGCCGTGGCCAAAGGGCTCGGCCTCGACGTGCTGGTCGAAGTGCACGACGGCGATGAGCTGGTGCGCGCGCTGAT
>Ga0265798_10005415_pt1 | contig 17177 bp, 11 predicted proteins | sample P3T30metagenome_FD_192430 | JGI IMG/M metagenome (GOLD analysis project Ga0265798, IMG submission 192430) | Plant litter microbial communities from East Loma Ridge, Irvine, California - P3 T30 | ecosystem: Environmental > Terrestrial > Plant litter > Unclassified | place: USA: California... | reverse complement strand
CATGCCGATCACGCCGATCAGGAGCATGCCGACCACGATCTCGGGATAGTTCTGGATGGTGTACGAGGCCCAGGTGTAGTAACCGATGCCGTACTGGCCCGAGATCATCTCGGCCGTCACCAGGCAGAACCACGCGGTGCCCATGCCGATCGACAGGCCGGTGACGATATTCGGCGCGGCCGCCGGCAGGATCACCTCGGTGAAGATGGTCCAGCGGCCGGCCCCCAGGCTGCGCGACGACGCCACCAGGCGCGGGTCGACGCCTTCGACGCCGTGGATGGTGTTGAGCAGGATCGGGAACAGCGCGCCCACGAAGGTAATGTAGATCATCGACATCTCGGACGATGGGAACATCAGGATCGCCAGCGGAATCCAGGCCACCGCGGGAATCGGCCGCAGCACTTCCAGTGGCGGCAGCAGCACGTCTTCCAGTAATCGCGAGCGGCCGATCACCAGCCCCAGGGCGATCCCGGCCACCATCGCGCCAGCAAAACCGGCGAACACGCGGTAGACGCTGGCTTTCAGGTGCTGCTCCAGCTTGGGCGACTCGAACAGCGCGCCGGCCGCTTCCAGCACGTCGCGCGGCGACGGCACGTTCTGGAAGGTGACCAGCCCCAGGTTCAGGTGGCGGCTCGATGCCCATTGCCACGCCGCGACACAGGCGGCGACTGACAGCACGCGCAGCAGCAGGCGTCCGAGCTTGCGCACCAATGCAGGGTCCAGCCGGGCGGAGTGGATCGCTTCCATGGATGGCTCCTGGCGCTGCTCAAGCCGACTTGGCCGACTTCAGGGTGTCATAGTCCACCACCCTGGCCTTGTTCTGCCTGGCGTAGGCGTCGGCATCGGCCTTGAGCAGGAAGGCGCTGATCTCATTGCCGCTCACGACGAACCAGGCGTCGCCGGCGAGCAGCTTGAGCCCCGTGTTCTGGTCGTGCGCGTACACGGTGCGGACCTTCTTGCCCGCTTGTTCGAGCTTGCGCAGCTCGGCGAAGGCGGCGCCGGCGCTGGCGTAGTGGCGCACCAGCGGCTCGCCCTGGACCCAGATCTGGATCAGGCGGCTGAAGTCGCTGATCGGCTGGCCGCTGACGGCGTCCTTCGCCTTGAGCGGCAGCTTGGCGTAGTTCTTCAGCTGGCCGTCGTAGTCCAGGCCGGCCTGCCGGTAGGCGGCGCGGATATAGCTGTCGTTGATGAAGCTGGCGGCGTCGATGTCGCTGTCGGTGCGCTTGAGCAGGCGCAGCGTCTCGATCGAGGTCCGGACGGCCTGGCGGTATTCCGGCTTCCAGCTGAAGTCGCGCGTCTGCAGGCCGAGCGGGCCGTGGAACAGGTAGTTCACCTCGGCCTCGATGCCGGTCACCCTGGCGATCAGCTCGCTGTACTTCTCGGGTTCGGCCGCGATCAGGCGGTCGGCCTCGAGCGCCGCGCGCTGGTAGGCGACGACCACCTCGGGATATCTGGCAGCATAGGCCGCGTCGACCAGGCTGCCGTGCAGGGTAGGGGCCTTGGCCTGGGAGCCGTCGAAGATCTTGCGCGCGTAGCCGCGGTGCGGGAACAGCTCGGCGAACGGCACGAAGTCGGCGTGCGCCTCGATCTTGTTTCCCTGCAGGGCCGAACCGGCCACTTCGGGCGCCTGGGTCGTGATGGTCACGTCGCGCTCCGGGTCCCAGCCCTGGGCCTTCACGGCGCGCAGCAGCATGCCGTGGGCGGTGGAGGCGAAGGGCACCGAAATGGTCTTGCCCTTCAGTTCGGCCAGCGACTGCACGGTCGACGCCTTCGGCACCACGATGCCGTTGCCGGAGCCCGTGGTGCTGCCCGACAGGACGTTGATGAAGATGCTCTTCTTGCCGGCCTTGGCATGCGCGGCGCCGTTGAACGAGCCCGGGAAATCGGCCATTGCGCCGATGTCCAGCTTGCCGGCCACCATCTCGTTGGTGAGCGGCGCGCCGGAGGTGAAATTCTTCCACTGGATATCGTATTTCACGCCCTTGTACTTGCCATCCTTCGGCAGGTATTTTTCGAGCAGCCCGAGTTCGCGGATCAGGAGGCCGCCGGTGGCGCAGTTGATCGTCGTGTCCTGGGTGCCGATGGCGACCCGGATCGTTTCCGCCGCGTGGGCGCTGCCGAAGGCCAGCAGCAGCGCCACGGTGACCAGCTTGTGATGCAGTTTCATTGTTCTCTCCAGGTAGTGGACGACTTGATTGAAGCTGCATTCATCGCAGCAGGTAGGGAATGTCGACGTGCACGGCGCCGGTCGGGCAGTCCTTCTCGCACGGCATGCAGTACCAGCATTCGTCGAACTTCATGTAGGCCTTGCCTTTACTGAGGTCGATGGCCAGCACGTCGAGCGGGCAGACGTCGACGCACACGGTGCAGCCCTTGTGCGCGATGCATTTGTCCTCGTCCACGCGGACCGGGACGCTGGTGATGTTGATCGTGGTCGGCATGCTGCTCTCCTTCAGGCGGCGACGGGTTGCGGCCGCGCGGCGTCGGGCGCGCCCTGCTGCACGCGCAGGTGGCGGTAGGCGTCCTTCTCGCCGTCATCCAGCGGCACGATATAGGGATCGATCGGGCGCTTGAAGCAGGTCATGCGCCCGCCTTCCTGCTTCAGCTGCACGTGCACGAACCAGTCGGCGTCGTTGCGCTCCGGGTAGTCGACGCGGTTGTGGTACAGGCCCCAGCGGCTTTCGGTGCGGAACAAAGAGGCGCGCGCCGCCATCTCGGCGCAGTCGCGGATGGCGTGCACCTCCATGCAGCGCATCAGTTCATGCGGATCGCGCGCCTGCAGGCGATCGAGGTCGGCGCGGATGGCCTCGAAGCGCTGCAGGCCGATCTCCATCTTGCGCGTGACCTTGGGCGGCTGCAGGTAGTCGTTGACCATGCGCCGCAGCTTGTACTCCACCTGGTTCGGCGGCAGGCCGTCCTGGCGCGACAGCGGCGCCCATACACGCTCACGCTCGGCCTCGACCTGGGCCTCGACCAGCTCGGGCAGCGCGTGTCCGGCGCAGAAGGCGGCCGCGCTTTCGCCTGCCAGGCGGCCGTAGACGAAGGCGCCCAGCATGTAGTTATGCGGCACGCAGGCCAGGTCGCCGGCCGCGTGCAGGCCGGGCACGGTGGTGCGGGCCTGCTCGTCGACCCAGACTCCGGATGCCGAATGCCCGCTGCACAGGCCGATCTCGGAGATGTGCATCTCAACCATCTGCTCGCGGTAGTCGGTGCCGCGCCCGGCGTGGAAGCGCCCGCGGCTGGGCCGCTCGTTGGTGTGCAGGATGGTCTCGATGGTCTGGATGGTTTCCTCGGCCAGGTGGTTCATCTTGAGGAAGACCGGGCCGTTGCCGCCCTGGAGTTCGTTATAGAACTCCTGCATCATCTGGCCGCTCCAGTAATCGCACTCGATGAAGCGCTCGCCCTTGCCGTTGGTGGTATGGCCGCCGAACGGCCCGGTGACGTAGGCGCAGGCGGGGCCGTTGTAGTCCTTGATCAAGGGATTGATCTGGAAGCACTCGATGCCCGACAGCTCGGCCCCGGCGTGGTAGGCCATGCTGTAGCCGTCGCCGGCATTGGTCGGGTTCTCGTAGGTGCCGAACAGGTAGCCCGAGGCAGGCAGCCCGAGGCGGCCTGCGGCGCCGGTGGCCAGCACTACGCTTTTTGCGCGGATCACGTGGAAGTCGCCGCTGCGGCAATCGAACGCCATGGCGCCGGCGATCGCGCCGTCCGGCGCGGTCAGCAGGCGCGTGGCCACCAGGCGGTTGGTGATCTCGACCCGGGCGCGCTTGAGGCGCCGGTACAGCACCTTCTTGATGTCGTGCCCCTCGGGCATCGGCAGCACATAGGTGCCCATATGGTGCACCTTGCGCATCGCGTAGTCGCCAGTCTCGTCCTTTTCGAACTTGACGCCCCAGCTGTCGAGCTCCTCGATCATGGCATAGCTGTTCCTGGCATAGGCCATCACGGTCTTCTGGTTGACGATGCCGTCGTTGGCGACCGTGATCTCCTTGACGTACTGCTCGGGCGTGGCGAAGCCGGGAACGACGGCATTGTTCAGGCCATCCATGCCCATCGAGATGGCGCCGCTGCGCTTGACGTTGGCTTTTTCGAGGAGCAGCACGCGCAGGGCGGGATTGGCCTCCTTGGCCTTGGCGGCCGCCATCGGGCCGGCGGTGCCGCCGCCGATCACCAGCACGTCGACGGTATCCACATGGGTTTCCATATCAGCTTCCTTGAGAAGGGGAGGGGTGGCGCGGCAGGCGCAATCCGTACTGGAAGGCGTCGCCACGCACGTACAGGTATTCGAAATCGAGCGGCTTGCCGTCCAGCGTCCAGGTCAGCCGTTCGATGCGCAGCAGCGCGGCGCCCGGCGCGACGCCCAGCGCCGCCGCCATCGCCGGATCGGCGCCGAGGGCGCCGATCTGGATGTCGGCATGGCCGAGCGCGATGCCGCAGTCGACTTCGAGGATCAGGAAAATATCGCGCTCGGCCAGGTTCTCGTCGCGCAGGCGGCGCCCCACGGCGGGCGGCAGGTAGGTGACCTCGAACGACACCGCCTGCTGGTCCAGGTAGCGCACGCGGCGCACTTCGGTCACCGGAGCGCCCGGCGCCAGGCCCAGGCGCGCCGCCACCGCAGGGGAAGCGCCCGTCTCGAGATGGGACAGCACGCGGTTGACGATGCGGTGCCCCTGGCGCGACATCGCTTCGCCGAAGCCCTCGAGACGGCTCAGGTCCTGGCGCGGCTTGCGCCTGGCCACGAACGAGCCCTTGCCCGGGGCCTTGACGATGAGGCCTTCATTCTGCAGGTCGCCCAGGGCCTGGCGCACGGTGATGCGGCTGACGCCGAAGATCGCGCTGATCTCGCTCTCGGCCGGCAGGCGCGCGCCCTCCGGGTAGCTGCCGTCGGCGATGCGTTCGCGCAGGCGCTCGCGCAGCTGCGAATAAAGCGGAACGGCAGAGTGTTCAAGGGCCTGGAATGGGGTCATGTGCATCTCGCTGGTCCTGTCATGACAGGTGATGACGATGTAACGATGGTATCGAGGGGGCGGCGGTGCAGGAACGAATCTCTTCGCGCTTGATCATGCGGAAAACGCCTGAGTTGGCGGGCGCATATCGATATCAGGATTGACCAGGAAGGTGTCGCCGGGCGGTTTGCAGGGCACCACGACACGACGCAAAAATTGCCAAATAGGCATGTACATTTGTACGAATCTGCATTGCTGGGTTACAATATGTCTTTCTGCCGCCAGTCATGGCCAGGCATTCATCAATGCTTCCCCCCAAGTCGATGCCGCGCCGAGCGCGCGTGCAGGCCTGGGGCGCATCGAGCAGCGTTCGAGATCGCTGTCTTGTCCGGATCGATCCCATGCGCCAGGCAGGGCGCCCTGTGCGGCGTCGTCACCCCTGCGGTGACCCTGGTCCTGTATTCCCTCAACAACGTCATTGGCCTGGCCATGACCGTCATCAGGGGCAATCACGGGCCGCTTCGACCTCGGGAACTTCGATCGCGCGTCACATGTCGCTCGATATGTCGTGCTTTGCTGCGCCGTCAACACGCCGCAGGCCCCGGGATTCCTCATCGATTGCGCCGTGGCCCGCTCGACGCCGGCTGCGGCGCGCTGATCCGCACTGACCCGCAGTGATCATTTACTCAGGAAATCTACGTGACTTTGCACTACACCATTACCCCGCAAGACCTCCATTCGACAATCGGGGCGTCTGCCTCTCCCATGAACATGAAGGCCTGCCTGTGCGCCGCCCTGGCCGGCATCGCGCTCCTCGCATGGAGCCACGCTGGCGCCCAGGAAGTCGCGCAAGCGAACGAGACCGCCAAGTCGCCGCTGACGATCGGCGGCGCGATCCGCTTCAATTACGGCCACAAGAGCTGGGATGACGAGCGCCGCAGCGGTTTCGTCGGTCTCGACACGGCGCGCCTGGACGTCAACTACGACGACGGCCGCATGATCGGCTCGGCCCAGTACCGCTACAACAATTACCCCAAGGGCCAGGGCGACTACTGGCAGCACTTCCTGCGCCATGCCTGGGGCGGCGTGCGCTTCGACGACAAGAGCGAGCTGCACGTCGGCGTGGACAGCAATCCCTTCGGGCTGCTGCCGTTCGCCTCGAATAATTTTTACGAGTCGATCGCCTTTTATGCGGGCTTCGAAGACAAGTACGACCTGGGCGTGAAATACATCAGCCGCCCCGGCCCGGTCGAATGGCAGCTGGCCTTCTTCCCGCGCGACGGCGGCTCGTATGGGGGCGGGAGCAATACGGCCGGCGCGTCGAACCGGTATTCCTACAATATCGTCAAGGATGACGACGAGCAGGGCTACGGCACCGGCCAGACCGACAGCGAGCGCAACACGCTGGTTGGGCGGGTGGTGTGGAATCTGGGGCCGGAAGGCCGCCACCAGTTCGGCTTCTCGGGCCTGACCGGCGAGATCGACAATGGCCGCGGCACCGATACCCGGCGCCATGCCGGCGCGGTCCACTACCTCGGCAACTATGGCCGCGTCCACGTGATGCTGCAATCGATGCGCTATCGCTATCGCACCGCGCACGCCGCCGATCAGACCTATGGCGGACTGGACCCCAACAGCTTCGTGCTGGTGGGCGGCTTCGGCTATCCGTTCCCGGTGGCTTCCGCGGGCGACATCCATATCGCCAATATCAGCTACGACCTCCCCGGCAGGCTCGGCCCGTTCAGCGGGTTCAAGGTCTACAACGACTACAGCGTGCTGAAAAAGCGCAGCGGCGACTACCGGGATTCCGTGCAAAACGTGACCGGGATGAGTTTTGGGGCAGGGAAGTGGTCGTTCTATGCCGACCTGATGATCGGCAAGCACCATCCCTACCTGTCGCCGGATCTTGGCGGCCTGGCCTCGACCTCGGCCGCGCATCAGGGCTTCACGCGCCGGATCAACCTGCAGGCCGGCTACTACTTCTGACGCCGCCCGGCGCGGGGCGCCGCGAGAACTGGTAGCCCCTGGGGCGAAACCAGTCGTTGTGATTATGAATGCAAATGAATATAATTCTCATTTGCATTCATTACAATCATACTGATTGGACCTCTTCATGACCAAGCCCCGGCGCTCGCCTTCCCTGCGGACTACCCGCCAATCCACCCTGTCGCTGCTGGTCGGCCGAGCCTGGGGCACCGCGTTCGCCGCGGCCCCGATCGCCCTGCTGGCCGGCGCCGTGCACGCCCAGGACAGCCAGGCGCCGCAGATCGAGCAGGTGCTGGTGACCGGCGCCCGCACGACTGACGAAGCACCCTACATGGGCGGCGGCGTGGCGCGCCGCGGCGGTGTCGGCGTGCTGGGGGCGGCCGACATCATGGACACGCCGTTCAGCACCACCAACTACACTTCGCAGCTGCTGGAAGACCAGCAGGCGCGCACGCTGGCCGACGCGGTCGTCAATGAAGCCTCGGTGCGGGTGCAGACCTCGACCTCGGGCTTCAGCGACGACTTCCAGATCCGCGGGTTCAGCGTGGGCAGCGGCGACGTCGGCATCAACGGCCTGTACGGCCTCAGTTCGGGCAACCGCATGCCGGCGGCGCTGATGGAACGCGTCGAAGTGCTCAAAGGCCCGGGCACGCTGATGTACGGCATCAGCCCTGGCGGCAGTGTCGGCGGCAACATCAATATCGTCACCAAGCGCGCGGGCGACCAGCCGCTCACGCGCGTCACCGGCACCTTCGAGAGCAAGTCGATCTTCGGCGCGCACGTGGACGTCGGCCGCCGCTTCGGCGCCGCAGGCGAATGGGGCGTGCGCTTCAATGGCGTCTACCGCAAGGGCGACAACACGCTCGACGACAGCCAGGTGGAGTTCGGCCTGGCCGCGCTGGCGCTCGACTACCGTTCCTCGAAGCTGCGCTGGGTGGTCGACGCCTATGCCCAGCGCGAAGACACCGACGGCTTCCGCGGCCAGTCGGGCTTCCGTCCGAACGTCACGCGTATCCCGGATGCGCCGTCGGGCCGGCGCGCGATGTATCCGGGCGTCGAACTCACGATGCGCGACTCGACCATCTCGTCGCGGCTCGAATACGACATCGCCCCGAACGTGATGCTGTACGCGGCTGCCGGCTACCACTACGGCGCCAGCGAGCAGGACTTTCCTTCCGCGCGCGGCCAGGATGCGATCGACATGGCGGGCAACCTGCGCATCAGCAACGCCTGGTACGACGCCGCCAACCGCAACAAGACCGGCGAGGTCGGCGCCCGCGCCACCTTCGAAGCTCTGGGCGTGAAGCACCTGGTCAGCGTCTCGGCCTCGCGCCTGGAGCAGGAAAGCGGCAGCTTCTTCCTCGCCGCGCCGGCCGGCACGGCGGTGAGTTCGAACATCTATCATCCGGTGGCGCTGCGGGCCATGACGGGCGAACGCCTGTCGCCGACCAAGACCTCGGGCACCGAGCTGTCGAGCGTCGCGCTGACCGACACCCTGTCCTTCCTCGACAACCGCCTGCTCGTGACCGGCGGCGTGCGCAAGCAGAAGGTAGTCGCCAAGAACTTCACGCCGGCCGGCGTCGGCACCACCTCGTACGACGAGAGCGCGACCTCGCCGCTGGTGGGCGTCGTCGTCAAGCCGATGGCCAACGTCTCGGTGTACGGCAACTTCACCTCCGGGCTGACGCGCGGCCAGGCGGCGCCTGCGACGTCGGCGAACTTCGGCGAGGTGTTCGCCCCGTATAAATCGAAGCAGTACGAGGCCGGCGTGAAGGTCGAGCAGGGCAAACTGTTGACCGGCATCTCGGTGTTCCAGATCGACCGGCCGAACGCCGTCACCGATCCGATCACCACGATCTACAGCATGGACGGCAACCAGCGTAACCGCGGCCTGGAACTGTCGGTAATGGGCGAAGTCGTGCGCAACCTGCGCCTGATGGCCAGCGCCACCTTCTATGACGCCGAGCTGCAGCACACCGCCGGCGGGATCAATGAGGGCAACGACGCCAACGGCGTGCCAAAGCGCGCCCTCAGCGCGGGACTCGACTGGGATCTGGACGCGGTGCCGGGCCTGAGCTTCAACGCCCGCGCCATCCACACCTCGGACATCCCGTTCAACGCCGCCAACACGCTGTTCCTGCCGTCCTGGACCCGCTTCGACATCGGCGCCCGCTATCGCACCAGCATGATGGGCCGCCCCGTCATCCTGCGCGCCAGCGTCGAGAACGTCGCCGACAAGGCCTACTGGCTGGCCAGCGGCACCTTCGCCACCGCGGCCGCATCGCGCACCGCGCTGGTGTCGGCGCAGTTCGACTTCTAAGCCCGGACCGCCGGCGGATCGGGACGAAAGGCCCGTTCCGCTGGCGCGATGCAGCCCGCAGCCTTCAACCCAGCGTTTTCACCATCTCTTCCGCCAGCGGGCCGGCCGAGGCGTAGGCTGGCATGGCTTCTCCCCCGGCTCGGCGTACGCCGATGGGTTACCGGCGCCATGTCAGCTTAGTCGCCACCGCCCGGAGATCAAAGTTAAACACGGTAAATCCTGCGGGCGTGGATTGCGATCCATTTTCACCGCGAAGCATCGGCGCCTGGCGCGACGCCGATGATCCGGTCGCCCATGCGCCGTCCGGCGTCGAGCATCAGGCGGCCGGCGCGCAGTTGCAGGGTTTCCCATTCGCGCAGCCGGGCCTCGACCGGCAGCTCGGTGCGCTGCAGGGCCTGGGCCAGGAACAGCGCATTGGCCGCGGCCTTGGCGGCGCCGCCGGCCGTATGCGGACGCGGCACCGAGGCGGCGTCGCCCACCAGCACCACCCGACCCGACGCCATGCGCGGACTGTCCAGGTCGAGGATCGCCTGCACGAACGGTTCGGCGGTCAGCCCGACCAGGCGCGAGAATTGCGGCGCCAGGTTGCGTGCGGCGTCCTCGCGCAGTGCCGCTGCATGTTCAGGCCGCAGCGCGCCGGGCGGCAGCGAGAATGCATGCTGGCGGCCGTCGACGGCGGTCATCACGCCCGCCAGGCGCTCCTGCGCCAGCTTGCGGTGCCAGACCCAGTTCCAGCGCCGCGCGCCGGGCGCGAGCGAGCGGTCCTCGCCCGGCACCAAGTACTCAAGGAACATGTGGTCCGGCCCCTGCTGGAAGGCGAACAAGCCACCCAGCAGCGCGCGGTCGGCGGCGCCCAGCGCCGGCTCGGGCGCCAGGCCGCGCCAGGCGACATAGCCGGCGTAGTCGGGCGCTACTCCCGGCAGCAGTTGCTGGCGCACCGTCGAACGCGCGCCGTCGGCGCCCACCAGCAGGTCGCCGGTCTCGACCCGCCCGCCGGCGAAATAGGCGCGCACCTGGCCGCCCGCCTGCTCGAAGCGCAGCAGGGTTGCGCCGGCATGCACTTGCGTGTCAGGCAGCGCCTGGCGCATCAGTGAATGCAGCATATTCCACGAGGTCTGGGTCTGCGGCTGGTAGCCGCGCTGTACCACCTTGCCGTCGCGGTCGAGGAAGATGCGATCGCCCGAGGCCACGCCCAGCGCGCCGGGATGGCGCAGGCCGGCAAAGTGGAAGGCGTGCAGCACGTCGGGCTGCAGCACGATGCCGCCGCCGCGGCTGTCCAGGGCATGCGGCGAGCGCTCGAACACGTCCACCCGCCAGCCGATGGCGCGCAGGGTGAGCGCGGTGAACAGGCCGCCAAGGGAGCCGCCGATGATGATGGCGCGCGGTGCGGTGGCGTCGGTCATGGCGGCTCCGGAGGATTGGGTTAATGCATTATCCGGGCCGTGCATGCCCCCGCCTATCGTCGCATCGGATAGGGCGGGGCATACTTGGGTATGAGTCGGGGGCCTCAGCGCGGCTGGCGTGCGCCGCGGCCGGCGTCCCGTTTGCGCAGGGCGGTGACGAAGGCGTCGTTGATGGCGCCGATCGACGAGGGCTTGCGCACGAACTGCACCTTCAGGTCCTGCAGCCGTTCGGGCGAGACCATGTAGCCGCTGGTGAGCACCACTGGCAGCCCGGGGTGGCGCGCTGCCAGGCGGCGCGCGAGATCGACGCCGTCCATCTCGCCCGGCATCATAACGTCCGAGAACACCAGGTCGATGTCCGCCAGGTCGCAGGAGAGCGCCGCATCGGCGCTGGTGGCCTGGCGCACGTCGACGCCCAGCGACTGCAGCAGCGCGCCGGTTGCATCGGCCACGTCGGGGTCGTCCTCGACGTACAGCACGCGCAGGCCGCCCAGGCCATCGGCGCGCAGCGCGGACGGATCGATGCCGGCGGGCGCGGCCTGCTCATCGCTGCGCGGCAGCAGAATGCCGATCGTGGTGCCGGCCGGATTGCGCCGGATGAAGGCAAGGCCCTGGCTCTGGATGGCGAAGCCGTACACCTGCGACAGCCCGAGCCCGGTGCCCTTGCCCATCGGCTTGGTGGTGAAGAAGGGCTCGAAGGCCTGGCGCGCCGTCTCTTCGCTCATGCCCTGGCCGTCGTCGCTGACGAACAGGCCGACGAAGTCGCCGGCCAGGTGGCCGCCTTCCGGCAGCGCCGGGTCGGGCAGGGTCCAGTTGCGCGCCGCCAGCGTCAGCACGCCGCCGTCCGGCATCGCGTCGCGCGCATTGCCGGCGACGTTGAGCACCGCCGCGTCGAGCTGGGCCGGATCGACCACCACCCGCCACAGGCCGGGCGCGACCTCGCTGCGCAGCTCGATGCCGGGGGCCAGCGTGCGCAGGATCATGTCCGAGGTGGCGCGTAGTTGCACACGCAGGTCGACCGCGACGCTGGCCAGCGGCTGGCGGCGGGCATAGGCCAGCAGTTGCTGGGTCAGCGAGGAGCCGTGGCCGGAGGCGCGCCGGATGCCGTCCAGCGCGCGCGTCACGCGCGTATCGGGACTGTTAGCCAGCAGCATCCGCAGCAGGGTTTCGCTGCCGGCCACCACCTGCAGGATATTGTTGAAGTCATGCGCGATGCCGCCCGTGAGCTTGCCCAGCGACTCCAGCCGGCGCGCCTCGGCCAGCGCTTGCTCGACCCGGCGCCGCTCGAGCACCTCGCGTTCCAGCGAAGCGGTGCGCTGCGCCACGGTCGCCTCGAGTTCGCCGGCGTGGCCGGCCAGCTGCGCCAGCTGGTCGCGCACCGCGAACTGCAGGCGCCGCGTGCGCAATGCCGAACGCAGCGCCATCGACAGCGCCAGGCGCGCGGTCGGGCGGATCAGCAGGGTCACGTTGCCAAGTTCGCCCAGGCGCTGGAAGCGGCCATCGTCGACGTCGCGGCTGTCGGCGTCGGCCAGCACCAGGATCGGCAGGTCGGACCACGCCGGCTGGCGCCGCAGCCGGGCCGCCAGGTCTTGCAGCGCGCAGCGCGCCAGGCCTTCTTCGGTGATGACGATGGCGAGCGCGCCGTCGTCCAGCGCGGCGTAGAAGTCGCCCGCGTCGGCGCAGATCGTGGCCGCCACGCCCTCTTGTTCGACAAGCGCGCGCAGGGCGACGGCGTCGCCCTCCAGCGGGGCGAACACCACGACCGCCTGTTGTGCTTCAGGCGCCAAGGGCCGCCACTCCGATGTCGTCGTCCTGGCTGCTCACCCGGGCGCCGATGCGGATGCCGTCGTCGGTCAGCTCGAGCTCGCGGATCTCGTGCACGTGCGGTCCCTGGCGCTTCTTGAGCACGCACAGCGCCTTGCACACCACGTGGTCGCGCTCGTAGTAGCGCAGCGAGAAGATATTGTCGGTGATGATGCTGACCGCGTCCGGCTCCTTCGAGGTGTCCAGCGTCTGCGAATGGGCGCCGACGACGATCGAGGACACGCTCATATTGCTCAGGTAGGAGAACAGCTCGTTCATCTGCGGCAGCAGCGATTTCTCTTGCCGGATCACGTCGAGATAGGAATTGATACTGTCGATGATCACCAGCTTGACGTCGTGGTCTTCGACCATGCGCCGCACGTTCCAGATGAATTCACCGGGCGAGATGCGCGACGGATTGACGCGGCGCAGGAAGAAGCGGCGCCGCTCGTCCGGCTCCGCCGCGGCGCCGCTGTCCCCGGTATCGAGGTCGTTGACCGGCCCGTCGCCCATGTCCGCGACCAGGCGCGAACGCAGCGTCGATTCGGATTCGTCGAAATTGAAGTAGGCGACCTTCAGGCCCGATTTGACCGCCGACAGCGCATACTGGAGCGCCAGCGTGGTCTTGCCGACGCCGGACGGGCCCAGCACCATCGTCGAGCTGCCGGCGACCAGCGGGCCACCGGCCAATTCGTCGAGGGTCTCGATCCCGCTCACGATGTCGTGCCGTTGCGGCGGCCGCTGATGCTCCTGCGCGATCAGGCTGGGGAAGACCAGGATCTCGCCGGGAAGGATCTTGTAGTCGTGCCAGCCGCTCTGGAAGCTGCCGCCTCGCATCTTGACGACGTGCAGGCGGCGGCGCGCGGCGCCGAAGCTGCGCTCCAGGTATTCCAGCGAAATCACGCCGTGCACGGCGCTTTGCAGCTCGTATTCGCGGCCATCGGAGGTGATGTCGTCGAGCAGCAGCACGGTGGCGCCGATGCGGCTCAGGCGTTCGCGCAGGGCGATGATCTGGCGCCGGTAGTGGGCGCTGTCGCGCGCCAGCAGCCGGATCTCGACCATCGAATCGATCACCACGCGCGCCGCGCGCGCCTGCTCGACGCGGTCGGCGATGCGGTTGACCAGCTCCGCCAGCTCGCTGTCGGTCGGCAGCAGGATGCTCTGCGGCGCCGGCTGCGCGGGCAGCGGGATCATCTCGGCGATCTCGACTCCGTCCAGCGGCCAGTCGTGGTTGGCGGCGGTGGCGCGCAGCTCGTCCTCGGCTTCGGACAGGCTCAGGTACAGCCCGGCATCGCCGGCCTCGGCCCCCTTGACCAGGTAGCGCAGGCCGAGCGTGGTCTTGCCGGTGCCTGGGCGGCCTTCGACCAGGTGGATGCGGTCGCGCAGCAGGCCGCCGTGCAGCACTGCATCGAGTTCAGGGATTCCGGTGACAACACGGGGCGGGCTATGGGTCATGGCGGTTCTGTCGCTTGAAGGCCTGCCAGGTCGCGGGCAGGGCCAGGATTATGATGAAAATATGATAACAATTTTTGACCGGGGAGCGGCGCGAGATTGGAACTCCCGGGCATTTATTGGCGTGCGGCAATGTGCTACCGGGCGGCGGCGCTACCATGGAATGACGATCCCAGCGCTGCGCGTGGGACGCTTCGAGGAGGTGGCGTCGCCATGGCTCATGACACGAAATCCGTGAGGGAAAGCGCCGCCGAACTGCGGCAAGTGTGGCGTGAAGCGTCCGCGTTCTTGCTCAGCATCGAGCTGTGGCTGATGGTGCTGGTGGCCACCAGCATGGTTGGTGGATTCTGGCTCGCCTTCATGGGCGAACCGTGCTGCCTGCTGGCCTTCGGCTTCGCGCTCGGCTACCCGGCGCTGCGCGTCGTGCTGCACCTCAAGGGGCGTTTGGCCTGGCCCTTCTTCTGACGGGGCGCCCAAGGCTTGAACGCTTGAACAGGCGTCCGGCCGGCGTTTGGCGCGCCGGGCGGACACGCAGGATGCGGCCCGAGCCGGTCCAGGTGGACCGCGCCCGACCGCAGCGCTTCCACCACGACGCCGTACGACGGCGCCGCATACACTTCCACCGGGATGGGCTGACGCCAGGCGTGCCGGCAGAATTGACAGGTCTGCTATCCTGCCCGTTCGCCGCTCACGGAGGAACGCATCGATGACGTTAGACCCTTGCGCCAGGCCGCGCAATCCACGCAAGACCCGGTTCGCCACCGCCACCGCCATCGCGCTGGCCGCTGCGACGATCTGCGGCAGCGCCGCCCATGCCCACGAAGCCACCGGGGCGACCACGCCGCAATGGCGACAAGACGACGCCGCTTCCAAGCCCGCCGCACGCGACGCTGCCTACGACGCTTTCGCCCTGATCCCCGAGGCGCCGGGCTCGGGCTGGATCGATGCAACGTTGCCTAATGTGCCAGTGGCGCCGGGCCTGCATGCCACCGATTCCGTCTTCATCGACGTCGACCACAACGGCGACCTCGACGTCGTGATCTCGGTGGAGCACGGCGTCAACCGCCTGTACCGCAACGATGGCGGCGGCACGCTTACCTATGTCCCCGACGCCTTTGGCACCCGCATGCACGACAGCGAACACGTACGCGCGGCGGACTTCAATCGCGACGGCCACATGGACGTCGTGTTCGTGGCCGAGGCCGACGAAAATCACCAGCTTTATTTCGGCGACGGCAAGGGCGGCTTCATCGACGCCAGCGCGCGCCTGCCGGCCCACAGCCAGGGCAATGGGCTGGCGGTCGGCGACGTCAATGGCGACGGCCTGCCCGACATCTTCATCGGCAGCACCGGCGAGGCGGGCGGCGGCAAGGAAGTGCCGGCCAGGAACCTGCTGTTCCTGGGCGATGCCAAGCGGCCCGGCTACTTCATCGACGCCTCCGCCACCCACCTGCCGCAGGCGAACGACCAGACCGAGGGTGCGGTGCTGGCCGACATGGACGGCGACGGTCACCTCGACCTGGTGCTGGCCAGCCCCAGCCAGCCGAACCGGCTCCTGATCAACGACGGCAAGGGGCGTTTTCGCGACGAGTCGCACCGGCTCGAATTGACGGCGCCGATGGAGACCCGCGAAGTGCACGTGCTGGACGTGAACGGCGACGGCAGGCGCGATATCGTCTTCTTCAACATCACCAGCAATAACGCCGGCTGGGAGAAGGATCCGCAAACCCGGCTGCTGATCAACGATGGCAAGGGCCGTTACCGCGACGAGACCGCGGCGCGCCTGCCGCAGCACACCTTCTCGAGCTGGGCCGGGGCGGTAGTCGATTTCAACGGCGACGGCGCGCCCGACCTGCTGGTGGGCGCGATCCAGGTGCCCGGCTTCGTGCCGCTGCAGCCGCGCGCCTGGCAGAACGACGGCAAGGGCAATTTCAAGGACGTGACCCTGGCGATGCTGCCAGGCGTGACCGTGGGGCGCAGCTGGAGCATGGGTAAAGGCGACCTCGATGGCGACGGCAAGGACGACGTCTTCATCGGCGGCTGGGGCACCCAGGCGCGCCTGCTGCTCAGCGATATCAAGAAGCACCGGGCGTCGTTGCCGCCGGTGCCGAAGCTGGAGAAGCGTCCGCGTTAAAGCCGGTTGAACGCGTGGACGGGGAGACCCGTCCACCCCACGGTACGTAGGGTGGACGGCTACGCCGTCCACGCGTCCAATCATCGTGCAGGCTTGAAGATGAACTCCGTGATCTCCGCCGGCACCCCCAGCCGGATCGGAAACCCATTCCACAGCCCGGTGCCATTGCTGACGTACAGCGTCATCCCGCCAATGCGGTAACTGCCCGAGACATAACCGCCATTCGCGCGTTTGACGACTTGATCGAGGCCGCGGATCATGCCGCCATGGGTATGGCCCGAAAGCTGGACATCGATCCCCGCCTCGGCATTGGCGGCGACGCCGATTGGCTGGTGGCTGAGCAGGACCACGGGAACGCCGGCTGGCGAATCAAGCAGCGCCCGCTGCGTATCCGGCCCCTCCATGCCGAAGCGCGGCGCCACCCGGTCGGTGACGCCGGCGATCGTCAGGCGGCCGCCCTCGTGCTCGATCACGGCGTGACGGTTGACCAGCACGCGCATCCCGAGTCCTTCGAAGGTGCGCGCCCAGCGCTCGGCGCCAAAATAATATTCGTGGTTGCCGAGGCTGGCGATGACGCCCTGCCGGGCCGCCAGGTCGGCCAATGGCCGCACGTCGCCGGCGCGCGCCTGCGGCGAACCGTCGACCAGGTCGCCCGTGATGACGACCAGGTCGGGCCGCAGCGCATTGCTGCGCTCGACCACTTCGCGCACCCAGTCCTCGTGCATCAGGCGGCTGATGTGCAGGTCGGTCAGCTGCACCATGCGGAAGCCGTCCAGGCCTGCCGGCAGGCCGCGGATCGCCAGCTCGACCCGGCGCACCTCGGGCACCCCGATCGCCTGGCCCACGCCGACAGCCGACAGCAGCGTGGCGACGGCAACGACGGCGTAGCGCAGGCGCATCGTGATGCGCGCGTCGAGGGCGCGTCCGCGCCGCAGCGCCCAGGCGGCCAGCAAGCCCAGGTCGGCCAGCAGCTGCAGCAGGAACACCAGCAGGAAGCTGCAGTACAAGAAGCCCAGCAGGATGATGAAGACGCGCGGGATCTCGGGCGAGTACATGGTGCCGAACACCCAGCGCTGGACCATGTGGTGCTGGCAGACCAGCAGCAGGGCGAGCCCCAGGCCGACCCGGGTGAA
>Ga0265798_10005413_pt1 | contig 17178 bp, 18 predicted proteins | sample P3T30metagenome_FD_192430 | JGI IMG/M metagenome (GOLD analysis project Ga0265798, IMG submission 192430) | Plant litter microbial communities from East Loma Ridge, Irvine, California - P3 T30 | ecosystem: Environmental > Terrestrial > Plant litter > Unclassified | place: USA: California... | reverse complement strand
GAATATGGCTGAGGAGTAAGACCCGTGGTACCATAGGATGGTGGTACTGTGGTACTCCACAAGCTGGACGATATGAGTCTTGTTCGGAAGAAGCGCTTCAAGTACGTCAAGCTGTGCATCTTTGCTGTTTTCATATAGCATACTGGATGCAACCGCTTCATCCTCATCCCTGATACTCAGTCGCCGTGGCCCGCTGTTCTGCTCTGGTGATGTCCCATAGTCGATGTCTTTTTTACGGCCCCATGCTAGAAACTCCAACACGGTAGCTGCATCATCAGTGTCCGCAGGTTGTGACGCGTTATTGTTAAGAGGTGAAGTGGTCGCTGGATTATGAACTGGACTCGCTGGTGTATCAGAGATTTCCAGAGGCAAGGGTGCTTCGCTCGAGGCCATATCACATTGTTCCTGTAACTTGGCTTCAAGCTGACTTACGCGGTCGAGTAGAGCGCGCACTAGATCGTCCGGTGCTGTCGCTGCACCTTGAGCTTGGTAGACGGGTGGTGGTGGTACTGAGGATGTCACAGCCGCGTCTTCTCTCTTACAGAAGCTTGCATATCCCCTGCTTCATTTAGCATGAGATGGCTCGGGCAGCTTGCGCAGTACCAAGAAGCTCTGGGTTCCCAGCGAAAAGCAATACACAGTCGCGCAGGCTCGGTCTTTGTCGAAAACTCGCGGATACTAGACTGCCTTGGAAACGGAGGAGCTGACCTTCGAATACATGTGCTGCAAGGCACATTCTTATCACATTTGATCTTCCTTCTATAGCACTCTGTACATGTCAGACGGGGTCTCGGCCCTTTCGAGGTGCTGTTGTCGTCCATGGTAAGGTTGACCATGTCGGTCGTGAACTAGGTGTCACGATCGAGGACATCTCGATGCAATGAGAGCGTCTTTCCCAGCATCGCGTTCCCGGTGATTGGCAAGGCGCGTTGGCTATCAGTTGGCTATCGGCGTACATTGTGGTGGGGAAGGAAAATGAACAGGGTGCGGCCGACAACGCGGAACCTTCCACAATCTGGCCTCGGCCCCACTTCATCTCGACCGCGACTTCCGTCTCGCAGGCTGCGGGTGTCTATCTAAGCAGCACGACACACGTGTTGGTGATGACGGCCGATGTGAGCGGCCGCCCTGGCCGCGTCGGCTTTGGCACGCCTGAACGCATATTGCGACACCACATGCATAGAAGCAAAGATGACCGAACATAAGAATAGGTACAGTCTGCCCTCAAGACACTACGGTCACATATGAAACTCACCAACCTCACCCAGCTCGAATATCAACCCTCTCATCATGGCACCGACGAAGTATGTTGATCGCCCTGTGCCGACAATCTCCCTCCGCGACTTCGATGCGCGCATCGATGTGATTACACAGGAACTTGTCGATGCTGCAGAGAACCACGGCTTCTTCTGCATTGTGGACCACGGCATAACACGCGACGCTGTTGACGGCATATTCAATCAGTCAGCGCGTTTCTTCAACCAGCCCGATCCCGTGAAATCGCAAGTGCCATTTTCCCCTCAACACAACGCCGGATGGGAGAAGAATGCTCAAATACGGCCATCTACTGGTGCAGTCGACCGCAAAGAGTCTTATCAAATGCAATTTGGCGAAGGCATGAACGGTAAGCTGGTTTCATTCGTCTTATGTGTATGGCCGTGCTGATCGTTGGTTAGGTCGATGGCTGAGTGACCAGACCCTTCCGGGGTTCCGAGCAGAGGCTTTGGAGTTCATGCACAGAGTACAGACAGTTAGCGAGAGGCTCATGAGGTGCTTCGCGCGAGGGTTGAACTTCGAGGAAGATTACTTCGTCAAAGCTCACGATGTCAGCCGACCAGAGTCTCAGACTGTCTGCCGATTATTACATTACTTCGAGACTCCACAGGTGCCAAATCCAACAGGAGAGGTGCATCATCGAGCGGGCGCACACGCCGACTGGGACTTCTTGACTCTGCTGTTCCAGAAAGCAGGGCAGTCTGGTCTGGAGATCTGTCCGGGGCGGGAAGTATCAACATCATTCGGGTACGGGGATGCGTGGACCAAGGTTGAGCCGGACGCAGACAAGAACGCAATCGGTATGTTTATGTGCTATGTCGACCTGAAACATTTACTCATGCACCACAGTCTGCAATGTCGGTGACCTCCTTATGTCGTGGTCTGACGACCGCTTCAAGTCGACCTTTCATCGTGTCAAGGCTCCATGTGAGCCTGATGACTTCTACGGCGAGCGCTACAGTATCGCCTTCTTCAATCAGCCATGCAAAGACGCCAAGATCCAGGGTCCACTGAAGAAGTATCCAATGGTGACGGGTGAGGAGTTTACGAGGAATGCCATGAGCCGGAACTATCAGGCTATACAAGATAAACTAAAGAAGGAGAAGGAGCCGGCGGTAGCGGTTGTCGAAGTGAGCGCGACGGTAGCTGAGGTAAGTGCTACGTGAAGTTTGTCTCTGGAATAGTAATCGATTTCTTCAAGTATGCACTAAGATCTTTCATCAATCGGAAATAGCCCTGAAGTGCAGAATGATGCGATCTCGATTGTGACTTCAGGGTCTTCGCGTTCTTTCATTTCCGTGGTTTCTCACAGATCCTAGCGCGGATGCCTAGTCGACCCGCTTATTCCTCGCACCTGCCCCAACGTTTAGCCTTCTATTCTTGAAACCAAGTTCGACCGTCTAAACCCCACAAGCAACACGACAAGCACAATACCAATGGTTCCAGCGACTCTGCCCTTGGCAGATCCTTCGCCCATCGAGGAGCTGCCCACCGAGTTACTAGAGTGCATACTGCTGGAAGTTGCGAAGCATGTTGTACCGCCAGTTACCGAAGACAAAGACAGTGGATTTGTTGTCTATCGATACGCCCAGGAAGAGGAGCAAGCGTGTTCGCTCGCATTTCGCCTCACGAGCCGTCGCTTCCGCAACTGTTCATGGAAGGCTTTCGGTGCTTACCTGGGCGAAACAATATTCGATCTGAGATCGCGTCAAAGTATATCCAACCTTACCGCAGCGTCTACGTGCGAGCACCTGGCTCCTTGGGTTACAAAACTTATCATAGCCTGCGCTGAAGCGCCCCCGGGGTATCCATTCGATCAGAGGGCGTATACGATGCGGATGGAGCAGGCAGAGTGGGATCAACTACGCCAAGACTCATACTCAGATCTACATCAAATCAAGTTGGCTGAAGACTCTTGGTACCCCGGCATTTGGAAGAAGCAGAAGGGCTACGGATCTCCAATGACGGGTAGCGGCATTGCTATGAGTATCATCCAGGAGGCCGGGACGAGGGCCCTCCAAGATGTCTTAGCCCAGGCTTTGTTCTGTTTCAAGAACATGGATTATATTGGGTTCTACCATCAGCCTCGTACCCGACCGGGGCGATATCATAACCTATTCCAGAAGTTCCGAAATATCTCACCCTACCGCGAAGAAGAGGTTATGAGGAATGCTGGTGATGTGGCCCATCTTGGCCTTCGAATCCTCATTCATGCCATGGTAGCATCGAAAATCACAGTCCGCACGATGACTCTGGCCGTCGATCTCGATGAACATCACGCGTTCATCACCAACATCCCCTCTGCCATCTTCGCGAAAGCCAGTCAAAAGGTAGAAACACTTGTTCTGAGAGACATGTACTGCCCCTACTACGAATCACCATCATATGGAAAGAAGGGCAGATTGTCGATCACGAGAAGTCTCTTCCCTCGCCTTCGCTCGTTGGTGGTCGATCATAGCGAACATAGCGAATTCATCCATCCTCGGCCGACCATCCCGCTTCCTTCGCCTTCTGACACGCCTGCTCTCGACAAATTGACTGTGAGGAATACTAAGATGAATGCCGAGAATTTGCACTCATTTCTACAATGCTATGGGCAGCAGGCTCGGTGCATATCATTCGAGAGCCCGGCAAACCGTGAATACTGCTCCGCGTTGGAGTCCGTGCGCAATCTTCACGTCGAGACACTTGAGATTGAGCATCATTACGGGGGAGAGTGCTACTGGAAGTCGATCAACATCAAAGAAGCGGTTGACGAATCGGAAGATCCAGAGCTATTGTATCTTGAGGAGTTCCCGGAAAATCTTGCGAAAACAGTCAAATTGCACCCGCCTTCGTTCAAAGTTGCACTAGAGCGATACTGGCTCAAAAATCCTGAAGAACAGTCAGGTGGCGATGAGTGAACGGCAATAGAAGATCGAAGCTGCTGAGAACTTCGATCATGGCTCAGAGTAGCTCCATGAAAAGTGCGCGGATGGTGAGGTGGCTTGTATATCCTGGTACACATGCAGAGGTAGTCAATGAAAAGTATTAAGATCTTAACTCCATTTCACACAAAGTCCATACCGCTGAAAGATAGCATGGCTATAAGTGACATCTGGCACAGCACATGAGGAACTCAAGCCATATCCTGTCTTTCCACGACAATCACCTCTTCATCTGCGCTCTCATCCCCCCTCGCAACATGCTGCCTACCCAACATGTACGAATGCCTCCTTAGTCCTGAAACTTCCCTCTGCGAGTTCGTTACCCAGAAAATGCGTGCCATCACCCATAGAAAAGCGACCACCACCATCAACAGAATAACCATGACATTATCGGCTGCTTTGTTGCCCAAGAAGCCGTGGGAGGATACGCCGTAGCCGAATGTTATGTCGACGTAGATCGAAATGATGAGAGCAAGGCATACAAGAAGAGCTGCGTATGGAAGTCCGAATCGCCTTTGGAGTTTGAAGATTGGGGAGTGGCGAACAAGGTCGACTCCGTGGGTGTGTACGAGATGCTCGAGGCGGTCGGCGGGTCCGTGAGTCTCGTGTGCGCTGGTACTGTCTGAGTAAGGGCTGGCCATTGATTGATACATCTTGGTGTTGGTTGCGGTGGCAGGGGTTGTTCGGGTATGGTGGAAGCCAGTGGGGATTTTATATGTCGAGGTCGATAGTCCAGCCTTTTGTTTCACCCCATACCGCCGCGTTCACTAGCACGGAACGCGTCCCCCCTTGTTCTTTACTGATGCTAAGGGCTTTCCCGTCATCGGGCAGCATCTTCACTCTTTCGTTCTCATTTCGCATCTCAGACCACTGCATCTTCACAGCACCTCTCCCTTCGTGCACATGCCCAAAACAGTGCAATCTTGGTTTCACTCTCTTTACTGCATCACCTAGCACCTTGCATCCGCAGCTCTCTCCTTTCACACTGACATCGAGACCGTAGCCGAGTTCGTCAGTGAATGAAGGCGGTCCATGTGTCATCAAGATGTCGATGTCTTCGGGTATGTTGCTGAATCGATCTTCGTCTTTTCCGTATGCAAATGCATACCCGTTAAAATCTGGCGTATACGGACTCGCCCAGACACTGAAGCTTCTCCCATCCTTCAGCTTGAACTCATGTCTGCCCTCTTCCAGGTAGTATACACCCTCTTTCTCGTGCGACTTCATGAAACTGACACATTTCCTACTGTCCTCTATATCTTCTTCCTCTTCTCCATCTTCAGCGTTCGTGCGCACCCACTCTTCATCGAGATCGAGGTCATGGTTGCCGGCGATGACGAGTTTGAGCTCTGCGTCGATGGTCTGGATGTCTTGCATAGCCTTTTTGTATGCGGGAAGACCGCCGACTTGTGTGAGATCACCACAGTGGATGAGGATGTCGCATAGAGGTGCAGGGCAGTCTGGGGTGTAGGGCCAAGTGGAATGAGTATCGGAAATGACGAGGAGGCGGATGATTGACGACATGGCGGAAGCGAACTTGGGGATGTCGTAGATGGATGTGTTGAGTAGATGCTAGAGAACCAATATCAATATGTAGTGAGACTGAGTCATGTTGAAAGATTGTTGGCATTGGCGTGAAACCAAGGTTGGTAGAATCGCTACCAAATCATAGACTTGGGCCCACTATTGCAATGGGCATGCCAATCAAATCTCACTATGACCAACCCTCTCCGTCTTCACCCAGTTTAAACAGCCCATTCTTTTTCTTGTCCGCCGCCCATCTGTCGCACCAAGCCTTCATCTTCTCTCTGCTCTTTGCGCTGCCCACGTTGACTGTCGGAATGATCTTGTCGATGCGCAAAGCGCAGCAAAACATAGTCAGCTCTCTGAAGCTGCTATGCTCACTGTACGGCACACCGAAGCAGCTTGCCCGACTTCCACTCCCAGCTTGCGGCGTTAGTTCTTTCATAGAGAAGGTACTTCTCCAATTGTCGGAATGCAAGACGGTCTGTACTTGGGGTGACTCGGTAAAGCGACCCTTTGGTGGACGATAGTTCCAGCCCGAGGGTCTAAAGCCGACAACGCGCGTGAAGGTGTCGGCATAATCGTGCAGGTAGTCGTCCAATGTCTCCGCGCGGATCTCAAACAACGGCGTCATGTGTACTTGAGCTGCCCGAGGATCTGTCGTAAGTAGTGCATCCAGTTCAGGGTCCTCAAGTGCTTTGCAGATGCGCTGTTTGTTGGCAGGCGCGAAGATCTTGCTTCCCAGGGCCTTCGCAATTCCAGTGCAAATGCGCTCTTTCCCGATGCTGTATGTGCCTACCACAACTAGAAGTCGGCCTCGTTCAGAGCTTTTAGGCTCGCCAGTAGCATCAATATTAGAGTCTTTGCGAACGAACTTGACCATGCCTTGACCCGCGCGGTCTCGCTTCATTTGCTCCCATCCATCCGCATCGTCCGCACGGACTTTGCTAAGGCTTACGCACATGTCTGCGCAAGCTTGGATGACTTGCTTTTGAGGTGGAAAAGCGTATTTGGGATTTAGGTAGGTGGTGTCAAGATAGCAAGCGTCTAGCTTCTGCTGCCGGTTCTTTCCACTCACAGCATCGAGGACGTCCGGGCGTAATAGCGGGTGTTCGATGTGCGCTTGACACGCACGGAAGTCTCCGCAGTGTAGCACTCGTTGTAGCCTCGGGTTCTTGCCCTTGCTGAGTTCCTTTTCGAACAGGAACAGAGAGCTGCCAGGGCAATGATTCGCAGAGATCATGGTGACGTGGACGCCTTCCGTTCCTGGTACTTCTGTCTTTTTCTCAAAGTCCAGATCGACCACCCACTTGGGGTCCACACGAAGCTGTTGTCGTACCAAGTTGCCAGTGACTTTGCTACAGTATATCGGTCCATGCTTCCATGAGGAAGTAAGCCCGATGTAATGATCGCTATGGAAATGACTCAGGAAATAGGCATTCTGACCTTTGACGGCTCCATACCGAAACGCATCTACAGCAATGAACAACCCTGGCATAATTTTGTAGAATGGGCAGGTGCGTTGGTATGCAGGCTTGCCGCGAGACTTGTTGTTCTCGGCTGCAGCAGATGCCCACGCAGCATCCTCAGCATGGCCGGCCATAAGCTTTGAAAAGGCTGAACTTGGCTGAGCGCTGGGCTTCGCAAGCTGAAAGGGGTTGGCTTGGCCAGGTTTAGCTGGCCTGTCCGGCTTTTTGAAAACTTTCGCTTTACTCGTCATGGTCGGCTTGCTCTCCTCCTCAGACTTCACTACAGGTAAAGGGAGTGGATTGCCGTCTAGGCACGCATTGACGTGTACGGATACGTCTTGTTCTGACAGGCCTGGAAGATTGTTGCCGCATATCGGACAGGAAGGTATATCATTGGTACGTGGCTCTTCGTGTTTGAGTTCGGTATCATCGCCTTCAGGGAATAGAGGTGGCGCGTCGAAATCGTCCGGGTCGCCCTCAAAGCCTGCCTCTTCCATCTCGAGCTTCTGTTGTTCCTTCATCCATCGCCTTTCATCGTATTCTTCGCCTTCGAGCAAATCGTCGTCTTCCAGATCTTCGTATTCCTCCAGCTCTTCGCCCCCGTGTTGCGATGTCGATTCGGACTTTATGGGTGTCGTGTCGTGGTGTGTGGAGTGTTCGGCACTATCCGGGGGTAACAGGTCCTCCGTTGGTTTAGTCATTGGCGATTCCTCATCATGGCTTCGTATGGTCATACCTGGAGTTGTAGCAGGCATTTCCACTTCGTCGTCTTCGGAGTCTGAGTCGTCCACGAAGGGTCCAGACTTCTTCCGCATTTTGGGCGCTTGCTTAGAAACGTCGGTTGCCAATGCATCCAGAGCATTACTCTCAACATCAGCCGGCGGGGGTGGTGAACAGGCTGGTACGGGCGCTACCGCCTCCTCGCTGATTTTGCGCCTCTTGTTGCTCCCGCCATTCTCGTTATACCGCTCCTTGCTGTTGTCTGTAGTCATGACGCCATTGCTCTTCTCGTCACTCCAGCCCACATCATCCTCGTCGCCGTCGAGCACTATCGTTGGATTTGACCCTCGTTCTTGTAGGAATATACGGCTGTTGATCTCCTCGGCTTTCTTGAAGAATGCCATGATGTTGCCGTTCGGTGTGCCAGCCGGCTTTTGCTTCTTGCCATTGCCAGCGGGCGACTTCTTAGCAAAGTCGGCTGGCGTCAAAGTGGTCTGAACGCTGGTTTTCTTCGGTGGAGGCGCTTTCGTGCTCGGTTTGGGCGCAGCCTTCTTCGTTGCGGTTTTGGCAGCCATGTCTGCTACTCGAGACGATGAGCGGGGTGGCGATGGAGCCCGGCCGGTAGAGGGTGTTAATCGGGACGATTCGGGCAAAGAGCGGTTTTCTCGAGGATTTCTAAACATTGAAGAAGTAATTGCGCATGGCTGAGTAGGATTGTGGTGCTCGTGTGCTGTGCAATGTGCGAGTGAACCAGTGGCGACCGAACGGCTCAACGCGCGCCAAGACAAACGCGTCGACACGTGCGGAGACGCGATCTCAAAGTGCCAGCTGCTCAATCACGGCATCTTCTTGCGGTCACAAAGTTTCTCGTGTCTTTCACGAGCCATAACACTTATGATGCCCATCGTCATGCATCTGGCATACCCTCTAGTGTATGCGCCCTACAGCCTGTGAACCTGTTAAGGTTGCTGGCGAATTCGGAGAGCGATTACGTCAGCGAACGCGCTTGAGCCCGCCGCAATGTCTTCCAGCAAACCGGCATCCACGAGCAGTTGTCTGCGAGCAACTAAGCTTCTCGATTCTCATGCCGTAAGCATTGAAACCTCATCTCCGATTCGACTCGCACTGTTCAGCGCATTGTACCCTCACTGTCCATGGCCAGTCTGAAATCCTCAGGGGTCTTTTCATCATGTCTGTTCTTCCTGAACGGGCCCCTCGCCTGCATAGCCACTGCTATAAACAGATAGGTAGTAGGATGGCACGCTCATCCGGCCTAGTATTGGCATGAGGACACGCCCTCGTGGGCCAATTGTCGACAAGCTGACGCGGCCACTGCAAGCTGCTGAACGCCATATCACGTGGCTTTGACGCCCCCGCGATGACTGCGCTTCACCTCGTCATAGGCGTTATCAACGACTTGACCGTTGTGGTACGATGCTATTCCCTTCGTGTGCACAATCGCTCGGTTGGCGCGGAATCGCATCCCCACAATTCAATGGCCGTGCTGCCCAGCTAAGATCAGCATCAAACATCACCTCGTATCCCAAAACGGAAGCCCAGCCTCGAGACGATCAAAATAGCAGCACCTCAGAAGTATCATATCTTGAACGCCCTGAGGCATCGAAAGTCGTCTCACTCACACGCGATGAAGCGCAGACCCGACGGCCTCTTCTTACTTTTCTTTCGTGTCATGTACCTCACCATCTTCACAGGGTTCACGTGTTTTACCATTCTGGGCTTTGCGGCTATTGGAACTGGCATTGGCATTGCAGCAACAGTTGTAGTTGCTATTGGGTCTGAGGTTGCCTTTGTGCTGGCTAAGAAAGAGGAGGCAGAGAAGCGGAGACAGGAGCGATATCTGGTATGAAAAGAATGTACGGCATGACAATCTCAAAAGGCTCGGGAAAAGAAGAGGTTCAGGCAGAAGGCCACTCATGGAAGAAAGATTTTGCCGAAAGGGAGGATTCCACAACACATGTTCTCACAGCTTCCGCATCGACATCGCCGGCGCAACCCATCGTTTCCACCAGTTCCGGAGCAGCTCAGTTGCCTTGCCACACAGCAGGTCCAGGCGCAGTGTAGCTCGTAGCGATCGGATAGTACGACCACCTCAGGCCAGGATCATTTGCATTGTATGCTCCAGGGAACGCAACCAGAGGCCCAGGCTGTCCACTACCACCGCCGATAATCTCGACTTGCGCACAAGACAGATACATCTGCGCGCCACCGACTGACTGGGCTTGGTGGAGGGCGATGGATTCTACCCGAACAAGATACTTCCCACTCGGCACGTTCTTAGGGATCTGGAACTGTACTTGCGACTTTCCTGCCCTAGGGTTAGCAACTGAAGACGGAAGGAAGCCACAAGGAGGGGAGATGGGAACTTACCATACGCAGGCCAAGTGCTCTCCCCACTCGTCAACGGACTTCCCACTGCGCTTATACTCGCCGCCTTGAACCAAACGTTACCCGCCGGCTCCCACGTATTGACATTCGCACTGTCTGGTACTTTCGCCATATAGAACTGCACTGGTCCGAAGTGCGTGATCGATGTCTCGGCAACGAAGCCAAGGTTATCACCAGCAGCGACAACGGCAGTACCCGTCCCAGGACGGTTCTGGAAACAGCGCATGTCGGGACTAGTGACGGACGTAACACCCGAGTTGGTTTGGTAGTTCTTCGTTTGTCGGATCGAAGTCCATTCTGCCGATTCGGGCACGCCATTCAGGATGAGCTTGGAGAAGCGGTCTTTAAAGAGTCAGTTCAACTCTTCTAATTACACTGTAATGAACTTGCAATGAGCTTGTGCCGTTGCAGCGAGGGCGGAGAGGGCTAGTAGGAGATGCATTTTGGACTGTCCAGTCGAGAAGCTATTGTGAACACTCACCCAAAGCATCGTAGCAACCCGAATAATATATACAGCAAGTCACTCTGGTCACGCATGGTTTCTTAGATGTGCACTAAGATCTTTATAGTGTTCGGCAACTGAGGATGCACAGGCGGGATGCATATAGATTAATATCATGCACACTTATATTGGGCCAAACATGTAGATGAGGTGCGTACAATGAAAGTACGCGTGATCATATCACACTAGCTTAATCTACTTAACAAATTCTATCTGAAGCTCGTCTCGTCTGCTGAAAAGGGAACGGATCTTATCCGCGAAGCTGACCTTCCAAATGTTTCCACGATTTTGCGTAGACCACATATGTTCGACAGCTGCCACAGACACGTACACTTTCTTGACACCGTGGATCTTTCCAATATGAACAAGGGCGCCTAGGTATGCGCAGGGGAAGATTGCGTAACTGCGCTGCCATTCCTGGTCAAACCACACCGTATTGATAACTCGCTTTTGAGCAGCCGCTCTATTGCGGAACCAATCTTTCATCGTCATCTCGTCCTGGAAGGAGAATTCGTTCAACTCGTACGGAATGAACCGAGTCTCATGATAGATTTGTCGACAGACGGCTTGGAATAGCGCCATGCGATCGTTGGTCGCGGTGATCACTCGTTCGTGTTCACATCGCTGGTGCAGCGGCTGATTCCGCCCATCAAAAGGCACAAGATATGGACGAGATTTGTACGGCTGTGTGCGATAGTAGGCCTGCCAGTCAATTGGAAAGACGCAGTTGTGGAACTGCCGCGCTTGTATCTGGGATATCGCTTCGCTTCTATGAGGCGGACCCACACCAAAACGAGCTGGACCGGGAAGATCCACAGAGATGTTCGTGTCGTAGTCGTCAGTGAGGATGTGTACGTGTTGGTGACCAAGAGCATATTCGAAGATGACGCAACGGACTTCTGCTGGGAGAGATAGCAGAGGAGACTGCAAGCTATTACGTTCCACGCTGCAATATCATTAGCTAAGGAGGAGCTCTTCGTGAATTGGATACATACATCGCACTGCGTAGATCATCTTTCGAAAGTTGTGCGTTGAGCTGACTGCCCCGATAGAGGGCGGGTTTATGGCCGTCTCGAAGCTCATCTGACCCAGCCATAGCTTCCCTGATCATGGTATCCGCCGAAGAGGTGGACTCGCCATACTTCAGTCGCTGCCTCTTTCGCGCATGCGCGGCTTCTTCGAGTTTCTGGCTTTTGGCGCTGACCGCGGCGGTATCTAGATCATGGAAAACTTGGGCCTGGGGTCGGTCTTCGGGTTTCGCAAGGCGAATAGAGCGGCGAACCATGGTGATGTTGGGGATTTGTCTCGCTGACGTGTTGAGTGTGAGAAAGAGCGAGTAACAGCTTGAGCAGGCCTTCAGCTCAAGGCAGGTGCAGTGGACCAGTGTGGGTCACCTGCCCAGGTGGGCAACGGCTGACTTAACCCCTCGCACGTGCTTTAGGCTTCACTGATGCAGCAGTCATCGAGCACCTAGGGTGATGAGATCTAGCAGTAGGGAACCATTAGGTGGTGTAGTACGTACCTACGAGTCCGGCTACATCCGACTACGCCATTGGAACATCGGGCACATTAGTATATGGTATATGTCACCTGCACCCTACGCAATCGCTAATGACTGGAGGTGGAGGACCTTCTTAATACCAACAATTTGGCAACATCTTGTGCTGTTACGACTGTATTGGACAATGGCTTCACTGCAAATAGCTACCCAAATACGAGCGGAGAAAGTACGCCAGAGTGTAAAGGCCTAGCGTGTCGTTAGCGTGCCTTCCGAACACTCACATCTATGGGTCGCTGGCTTCCTACTCGCCTAACCCCGTAGCACTCTCAGCGTCCGACGTACCCTCCTTGCGGAGCTTCTACCTAAGAACACCGCTCTCCCCGTTTTCCGACACAACCACGCCCCTTATGAGTCCACTTCCGCCCGTTATGCGCCTCTGTAAAGAGGGAGACACAGTCGAGAGCCATGTACGGCTGGGTCTCACAGAACATGGTCTCCTCAACACAAGCAAATTGGCTGTCTGCCTTATGTGAGCTACGAACGATGCACCCACGGTGACACAAGCTAACTCACGGAAGTGCTGAGAGAAACAGGAGCGCGTCGCCACTTCTTCGTTTGCCGGCAGAACTGCGAAATGCGGTCTTCACCATGGCCCTGCAGAAGCCATGTCTGCAGATACGCGATTTTCTTGTTCACACCCTGACTGCGGATATCATCTTGAGAACAAAAATTTGCTACGGGGGACTGAACAAGGCGCTTGTAGAAGATAAAGAAGCGGAATCGTACCCGTTGCTATCGCTTGTCTGCAGATAGATGTACGACGAGACTTGTTTGTTACCATACGCCCTGAACTCCTTCGGCTTCACGTCAATGAACGCCCTGAGAATCTGGACATCAAGCCGCCTCCCCATACAGTCACGGCAAATCAAGGTGCTAAAGACTCCAATATTTTTTGAACGAGCATACTTCGAGCAGTCATCCTGCAGATTCACAGACCTATTCCCACACCTTGAAGTGCTTTACGTCGACCTATGGAACGCCCGGTTTTCTAGCGAAATGAATGGTTGGTCGGCCGACCAGATTGAGCAGGACATTCAGGAGAGGACTAAAGTACTGTTGCAAAGGGAGAGGAGTGGCCTGAAGATTATCGTTACTGAGTACACACATGTCGGTGTTGCTGGGACAAATATCCTCCAGGGGGTCTGAAAGAATTGGATACGGCGATGACTGCCGAAAGGGAGTTACAAATGAGATATGGTTACAGCATAACGTATTTGTCGTTACTGTATTTTATGGACATGGCCGGATTCTGCCCAGGTGCGGAGGTGAGAGAAAGTAAGTTCTCTGACGTCATCTTGATACAGAAATGGCTAGACTACATTTGAGGATGCCTCCACCGAAGTCTTTTCAACCGCTCAATTATGGTTCTCCAATCTCAAGCCTTGCATAACATCCCGTTTGGGTACCCCGGGGATTTATTGCAGAGAGTTCCACGGCACGATGGATGAACTGTCTCTCACTGACCTTAGCGCGAAGAGTCGTGGTGTCCATTACATTCATAGGTCGCAGATGAGAATGTCGACACTATACGTACGCAGCATGACTCGCATTATTCCCTGATGTAAAATTGGGTAGTTGTGTCACCGGCAATTACCGTGCCAGATACCTTCGAGATGCCGTGAGGTTCCTGGATAAGCGTTAGTTACCCGCGCCGGCAGCCCTTCGCTCCTCTCACCATCACTTTTCACATGGGTCAGCATACGGGCTTCACCCGTCTCAAAGCAGCTAACCCATCTCGATCAATCTTCGCACATATCTCATCTTTCATCGTTCATTTCATCGCCCATTATGCGGACGTCTCCGGTTTTGCAGTTATCGAGCTCTCTTGAATTTGTTCTCCTTCAACCACACACTCTCTTTACACCCGACAAGACCATAGAGCCTCAAGTATGGGCTCACCCGAACTGCCCGCTCGCTCTGCGGTGCCGAAAGATCACACGGTTTCCTCGAAACGTACAAAGGTCGTCAAGAAGAAAGCTCCCACCGTCCGCAAGCCCAAAGAACCTGGTCGCAGGTACATGAACGGGTTGATGAAAGCCGAGATTCCTGCTCGCTCAGAATTGATGAAGATGTAGATGCGACTCCACAATCTGCCTCCTATGAAAGCTGACGCACAATAGCGCCAAAGCCAACTCCATCCAGTCTCCGCTTCTCAGTCTTCCGGCAGAAATCCGCAACAAGATCTGGCAGTATGCTGTTGGCTACCATCAAGTCGACATCCATGATTACTCCTGCGTTCGAAGATGGGATATCAGGCTCACGCATGTTACGCGCCCTCTGACCAAAGGCCCGAATACTTCGTCCAGCTTTGTCCAACCCACTTTTGCAGTCCCCAAAGTATGTCGCCAAATGTACGTTGAGTCATCGGCAATGGTCTACAGCTTGAACAATTTCGGATTCGATAATCTGGACACATGTGACCGATGGATCTTGGGCCGCCCACTCGGCCAGCGACGTCTCATCGTCTCAGTGGACATGCCATTCGGTTACTACAGCCTTTACAAGGACGGTTTCCGCAAATTGCTCCGACAGACGTTCCCGGGTATTGCGAAAGTAAATCTGCACACCAAGATGGCGGAGCTGAGCCAACGTATTGTTGCAAGCACTTGGTTTCACACAGTACCTACCAAGGAGCCTCTCGAAGACGTCAAGCAGAGGTTCGTTGACCAAGTCAAGAAGAAGGAGGGTGATGGAATTGAGGTCGACTGGTACAGTGGGTCCGCCAACTCTTTGGTCTACCTCCACTATTGAGGACGTTCGGTTGTGGTGCCTTCGAATGCAACCAGCCGCCGTTCAAGAGTTTGTTGGGGATGTTGGGGAACGATGCCTTTGCTAAGACCCGCACAACACTTTGCGGTAAGTGTCCTTGTATAGACTGCCTACGAGATGTACACTGACTACGTAGACCTGCATTTAGTGCACACGACCTTTCACGACCAATGTCCGACAGAACTTGCGCATCGACCACACCTGTTTGGCATTCTGAGACGCATAATTCATCTGGCCATTGTGCGCTCAGGTTCCTGGAGCCAAACACCCATTCGGAAGATGACGATCATCGAGATACGACCAACTGGGTAAGTATCTTCTTCCATTTATCAGCATTTGTTGCAGCTTTTTCTTCAGCGTTTGTTCCAGCGTTTGTTTCATTTGGGCGTTCACCCAATCTAATACGATCCGATCTTGTGTTTTTCGTTGAGCGCGCAAATCTTCGCGCAGAGTAAGTCCCTGGCTATAGAATGGGAGAAAGGTTGTCGAGTGGCGAGAAAGAGGGTAGAACATGATGTCAGGGCTTTGAGGAGGGTAAAGTGGCTACAAGAAATCAGAATCTTCAACACGAAGGTGCCTGCGCTGTCGCACATGATTCACCAGACCTCGACCGGCAGTGAGATCTTAAGCTCCCGATGGCTACGAACGACATGCGCCTAACAGAATCCTGGACTTATCTCTCGTTGTGCCAAGGAATTTCATCAAAAGACATGTACGCGAACAACTTCTGCCATCATACATAAAAAATGTGCTCGAATTGGACCTGCCTCCACAAACCAGACAAGCCGTATATTGAATATGATAAGAAAGACCAGAAGTGGTCAGGTATACTCAAAAACAAAAGGAAAACGACAAGAGTTCATGCACATGCCATCACAACCCAACCGCATATTCCCCATGCGCACCTTCAACTCAATACCAGTGCCGACCAACACCCCGTCTGGCCCATCCAGCTACCCCCCATTATCCGTCTAACAGCACTCCGCCGCACACTCGCAGCAGTCAGCACAGCACTCGCAACCCTCTTCGCACACGAAACAACAGCACAGTGTCGCCAGACTAGTCTTCCGTTAGCCAAAGTTCAACCCTCGAGTATACCCTGCCCACTTACCAAGCCGCCAAGCATCCTCTGTCCTTCTTCTGCTTTGGTTGTGGTGGTGCCTGTTGGTATTGTCCTTGCGGAGGGCCGTAGTACATTTGCTGTTGTGGTGGTGGAGCGCCGTACTGTTGGGGTTGGCCGTAGCCGCCGCCTGGGGGACCGTAGCTGTGGTGGAGTTAGCAATTGTTCACTCTTTGACTACGTAGATGTCTTTTGCGATCGCAGGAGATGTTGGGTGTGCGCGCGGCTTTGCGCGATATCGCCTGTGCTTGTAGACGGTCGTGAGAAGCGTACCTTTGTTGTGGGTACTGAGGCTGAGGCCCGCCTTGGTAGTAGCCTTGGTTCGACATGTTGATTTAAAACGGCCTTTGAGATGTTCGTAAGAATGGGAAGTGCGGATCAGAAGTCGCGCTCGTGATTAATTCGATATGCGCACGATAATCGCTCGTTCGTTGGTCGATGATGGAGGTAAGACAAAGGCAGCTGGTAATGGTGAATCAGGCAAGCAGCAGTCGCGCAACCGAGTCTCGTATCCCCAAACCAAGCTTTCGCCGAGGAGCCGTCCGAATCTTAATTTCTCGCTTGCGAAAAACCCGCGTCACCGTTCAAAGTCGTTGCGCAAGGGTCAAGGTGAAGTCAGAAGTAAAGTGAGTATACGGCTGGAGGAAATACAGTGGACCCTTCTTACAGTCTGGGGAGGGGATGCGCCGCCTTTAATCTGCAGCGCGCTCGTTCGCGCCCTCTTTCTCACGCGGACAGGGCAACGCATCACTCGGCCGGTCTATTGGGCTAGTTAGCCTGAGCCACATTCGCTGCCCGGCTGTGCGCCGGGCTATTGGCGCAAATAAGCCGGGGGCGCGAGACATGCTGTGGGCTTTCGTCATCGCCACAGATGCTTGTCATGCTTTTTGACAGTGCCAACGCGA
>Ga0265798_10005412_pt1 | contig 17181 bp, 23 predicted proteins | sample P3T30metagenome_FD_192430 | JGI IMG/M metagenome (GOLD analysis project Ga0265798, IMG submission 192430) | Plant litter microbial communities from East Loma Ridge, Irvine, California - P3 T30 | ecosystem: Environmental > Terrestrial > Plant litter > Unclassified | place: USA: California... | reverse complement strand
GATGGCTACCGAACTCGACGCCGCCTATATTGCTCGTCTTTCCTTACACGATCCTCATAACTTCAGCATTCAGCACGCCCAAACCCTCCATCGTATAAGGCTCCTACAGCAATGGAACATCCTTACTAGCACAAAGGTGCTGGAATTAGGGTGCGGGCAGGGAGACTGTACGACTGTCCTTGCTTGTGCTGTTGGTGAGCAAGGGAGCGTAGTTGCCGTCGATCCAGCAGACTTGGGTTATGGTAGGTCCTTCCGAACTGTTTTTGTTTCTTGCTTTCCTGGCAGGCGTATAGAAGCAGTGAGTTTATGACCCCTCAGGTTCTCCGTATACTCTCGGCCAAGCACAAGATCACATCTCACAAGGACCGCTCGGGAAGCAAATTACGTGGATTCAACAATCCCCTCTGGAATACCTCTCTTCCCTCCCCATACCGTCTTCTATCTCTTCGGCACCCACCAGCAGCGAGAAGGCTTTCGACGCGACAGTGCTCGCCCACTGTCTATGGTACTTCCCGACTCCCTCGCTTGTCCTCTCCACTTTCCGTGCCATCAGACAGCACAGCAAGCGTCTTCTTCTTGCTGAGTGGTCGCTGGTAGCGATACATCCCTCTGCCCAGCCTCATGTACTAGCAGCGCTTACGCAGGCAGCGTTGGAGTGCCGTAAATCCAAGAGCATCTCGAATGTTCGTACCATCTTGGGCCCAAAACGACTCATCGAGCTGGCTTTAGCTGCCGGGTGGCAGCTGGAGAACGAGACCCGCGTGCAGAATGAAGAGGGACTGATGGACGGACAATGGGAAGTTTCTGCTTGTCTCTCCCCTTCTTTTGAGAGAGAAGTAAAGGAGAATGTGAGGGACGAGAGGGAGCGGGGAGTAATTCTTGCATTGCGAGATGCATGTGAGGCAAGCCTAGAAGGAATCCAGGGGGGTAGAAAGGGAGTCAGGGCGATGGACGTCTGGGTTGCTAGCTTTGTCTGATCTAGCGGACTGAGCACATGGTCGAAAGCAAGCCATACCCCATTACCAGTTGCCGTCTAATCTATATGATATTCCCCGTGATACATGTACCTTCAGGCACAAGGTCTAAATTAGAGAATATGTTGAAGGCAGGTAAAGCTAGTGACGACAGACAGATAGAGTCAAAATTTGTAACTGCTGCCAGGACGTACCTATAAGTTACACGCTTGTTCTAGCAGACTCACCGGCCTTGCGAGAATCTCGCATGACAAAATCGAGGTTCTTTCGCTTGATTCGCAGTGTCTGGGATGAAGTATGAGCATGTCAGAATCCCTCGGTGTTGAGACAGCCCTGGAGCGGCTTCCTGCTGCATTCCGGCTAGTCCCGAAGGAGGCTTATAGCGCCTACGTCATCACGAATTGGAGACACCGACGCGACTCCACTAAATCCTCATGCGACCAGCCTCGAGCAGGATTCTTGTGAGCCCGCACCGACAATGCGCCGTTGCATCCATGGATGCTCTGACCTTGTCCATCCGCGCGCAAAGGGCTGGCCTAACCACTGCGCATCGCAACACGCCGTCGAAAACGTCCCAACCATCATCGGACGCTACCTAGGTACCAACGCGGAACCGGGATAGCTACGCTTGCCTATAGTGGACCTACTGTAGCCATCGCGTGAGCGCGCCTGCCTTTGCGACAACGACTCTGGACCCCGACATGGCGCAACAATTCCTTGCTGACCGCAATGGCTGGCTGTCGTTCCGGAGCAGCACGCCCGTACTGTACATCACAGCCGAAGACGCCGAGTTCGACATCGAGACTATGAAGGCATGGCGCGACGAGGGCTTCATCGTCGAATACATCCCCATGGGCAAAGGTGGCAAGCAATACGTGCAGACGCTTCACAAGCTGGGGGACAAGATGGGCATTGGGGAACGCTACGCAATCGTGGGTATACATCCCTTTCACACTCGGGCGCATGTCACGAGTATACGTACTCTGCGCCAGCACCCTCCGCATCATGTACTAACCATGCCTCTGTAGCCTTCGGTGACGCTGCAGCCGTATGTCTAGACGTCTACTCAGAACCCAAGACTGCCACCTCGAAACTCTGCTCCCTCATCGCCTACTACCCGTCCTCCATTCCCGATACGCGCCACCGCTTCACGTCGTCCTTTCGCGTGCTCGTGCATCTAGCCGAGGGAACATCCGGAAACGACATCACCGTTGGCGTGACGCGTCGCCCCGAAGTTCTTGGCATACAGGGCAAGCGACGAACGGTGCAGAAGCGCGTCACGCACGGCATTGGCGCGGGAGGTTTACAGGACAAGATACTGTATCCGTGCTTCACATACGAGGGCGTTGATGCAGGCTTTGCAGAGCACGATCTAGATGAATACGACGCCGTGGCCGACGCTATCGCATGGAGCAGGAGTCTGAGCACTGTTCGGAAGGGCTTCAGCGCCGAGGTGGATCTGGAGCGGGTATGGGAGGAAAACGAAGAGCGTATGCATGGCGACCTACCGCATCTATCGCAAAAGCTAACACTCAACAGAAAAATATCGCGGAAAGTCGCTCGATAAGATTCTCGAAACCTACACCAAAACCCCGACACCGTACATAAACTTTACTCCGACCATGACCGGTGCAAGCGGACATCCAGACCTTAAGCGCTTCTATCGCGACTACTTTCTCAAGACAGCTCCACCATCAATGCACATGCGGCTCATCTCGCGCACAATAGGCGTCGACCGAATAGTAGACGAACTTTACATCCAGTTCAAACATACCTGCCAGATGCCCTGGATCCTTCCCGGTGTTGAACCAACGAACCAGAAGGTAGAGATAGTCGTCGTGAGCATCGTGGGATTCAGAGCTGGAAAGATATGGTGCGAGAGATTTTACTGGGACCAGGCTTCTGTGCTCTTCCAGGTCGGCCTCCTGGATCCTGAGGAGGTGCCCAAGGAGTTCAAGAAGAAAGATGATGATGAAGATGGTGGACTCGAGATGCTGCCAGTTAGTGGAAGTGAGGCAGCGAGGAAGGTTATGGATGTGGAGAGTGAGGAGTTTAATGACATGATTGATGACTGGTAACAGCAACGGACATCGCGGTGTAGTGTTGGTAATTCAATGTTGGCCGTTCTGGCTTGACCAATTCTACTTCATCTCTGTATAATAAACAGCACGATCAAGAATGGCTCTCCATGAACCCCCTCCGTCAACCTTGTCTTCATTGTAAGGCTACAGACAACGAAACGAGCAGCCGCTATATGCCCTTCTGCACGCTTTAAGGATCCTAAATAGTCGCATCATCCGATATGGCTTCAGTCTTCCTTGTACTTTTCAGCCCTGACTACCCGTTAGCACTCAGCGCTTCACACGATCAAGCTCATCTCACCTGCCATAAGATGGCCCTAGTAGAACTCATACACAGAATCATACAAGCCATTAAGTCCTGCGTTTCTAAACCGCTGAGGGGTATAGACATTCGATGGTGGCTCGCGGGTCCCATGTACACCGTCACGTATCGAGTATGTAGGCCGGGATGCCATGTCAAAGTCGTCGTCGTACGCCTCATACGAGCCATCTTGCTCGTCGTATGTACGCTGGAGGAGTTGTGCATACTCTCGATCCTGATCTTCTTGGCGTCTTCGATGGACACGAGAAGGTGTTGCTCGGTCTAGTAGTGCTTGCCAATGGCTACGGGATGAATGGCGGTCTCGTGCGTTCGTAAGCCGTTGCACATCAGTACGGCCGATTGGTTCACGGGTAGCCTGGTGAGTGTCGCCTCTATCGCTTCTCGTTCGACGTGCTGCATCGACTATCCTACGGGTATCCTGAGCCTGTGGATGAAGTTCTGGGTTTCGCTGCAGGCGCTTTCGAGGACGATTATTAGCAGACCGGTCATCTGCACCATTCCGTCGAAGTAGACCTAGCTTGACCCCAGCCTGTCCGGGTAGTCGCAGTAGAGAGGCTACAAGACGTTCCGATCGAGACACTAGCCACCTCATACGCTGATTTACTAGCACATCCCAATCGGATTGACGGGCTATAACGCGCATAACGTCTGTGGATACTTGGACTGGTCGCTGCTGGGGTTCTTGGACCGATCGCTGCTGGGGTTCCTGGCTCCATCGAACCATGCTGTCTTCTCGAATGAAGTCTGTGGGTACTTGGACCAGTCCTTGCTCGGGTTCCTGACTCCATCGAACCATGTTGTCTTCTTGAAGGAAGTCTGTCGGTACTTGGACCGGCCGCTGCTGGGGTTCTTGGCTCCATCGAACCATATTGTCCTCTCGAATGAAGTCTGCCAGTACCTCCATTGGTAGCTGTGGAATCTCTTGGCTTGTTGGAACTACAGGATCTTCTCGTACAATGCCTGTAGGTACTTCAATTGGTGGAGGTTGAACCTCTTCGCTTGCTGGGACAACAGTCTCTTCTCCATGTAGAGGCGCGCGGCAATTAGGACACAAACCATTGCCACTTTCGATCCAACGTCTTACGCAGTTTTCGCCGAAGATGTGACGGCATTCGAAAATTATAGGACGGTGATTGGCGTCGTATCCTTCCATGCATATGGCACATTCGAGAGACTCGAGGGAAGAGAGAAAGGCCTGTGCATCTGTTGGTTGCGTCATGGTGTTGGTTGAGATCACACGCAAGAGCAATGAGTGCACCCAATTGTGGAAGCGAAAGAAATGCTTGGAGGCTCGACTCTAAGTACAGCTGAGTAGCTGGGAGCTGCAGTCTCCCTCGTGCACGACCTCTTTGGCGTGGGCTTTCACTCAGCCCTGAATCACATCATAAAGCCAAACTATGTTCACTGGGACTGGCGCAAGCAGTACAACCCTTGAAGCAGTCACGATATATTCAAAGATGAGATGAATGTTGACAAATAGGTCTTTTCGAAGATCGCGAAAGGCAAGCAGAGTGATCTCTTTGTATACATTTGTGCTGAAAGAAAACTAAGAAACAGCATATCGTGAGGCGTGATGGTGATTTAAGGAATGCATCCTAGGCTATCTGGCTCGTAGTATCAGGGAGAGCTCGTGCAGCGTTATAATGAAATGACCTAAGAGACCGTAGTAACTCACCGTAGCATCGTATACGAAAGTGAAACTGACGATTGAAGAGCCCCTGATTTCCGGGCCTTACGGAGCCCCACAAACATATCGAGACTTCAACCCTGTGATCTCACATCTGCTTCGGGGCTCGGTGGCGATACGGTAGGCGAGCTAGCGTGTTCCGGTATATCGCTGCGCTCGGTCTCCATCGCCACTGGCAGCTGAACTCTCGACCCTCCTAGTTCTGTATCGTAGAAATAGGACGCCCGATTCATCGAGTTACGAGATAGGCGATTGCTTGCACGCGCCCTCCCCATAGCGATATTTCTAATAGCACCGCCAGTCGCTGCCGAGTCTATCGATAGTCGAACCTCCGCCCTGTTCCGAGCATACTGCTGCCATTCGTGCACAATACTGTGCATCGAAAGAGGGCGCGAAGACTCAGATCCGCGGCGATCTCGATGTAAGGTATCGATCAGCAATTGGTGTGTGGTAGGAGCCATACTGATTCGTTCAACAACGGTTTCGGCGTCTGATAAATTCGCTTCGCTCATGCTCAGTGGACGATTATGGAAAGTCTGCGTACTTCCCCGAAAGACGTCCCAGTAGTCGTGAGTGCCAAAGGTGTTTCCAACGAAAGCCAAGGCAGAATGACGTCTGGTAAGTGGACGATGAGACAACAGCGAATCTTCCGAAAGGTTTGCCTGCGTTCCACTATTGATCATGACTGGGTCATTGATCGGAACAGTGGACACGGCATACTGTGTTCTGAAGTCTGTTAGTTGCCTGCGGCCCCATTCCCAACGCTCTTGTGGAGATAAAGCATGGAACGCCTGAAGGTCGAGATCTTGGAGCGAAACCAGCGCATTCGTGGCGGCAGCTGATCGGTCGCGGACATTAGGAAACTCCTGAGTTGATCCGCCTTGGAGGTCGACGTGAGTCTCTGTAGACTCAGCCAGGGATTCCGAGTTTTCCACGATGGGCGCTATACCAGCCGGTAAAGATCCCCCGATTTTGCGATGGCGATCTTGGTCGGAGCTACTCTCAGGGAACCTCGTAACTGGGGGAATGGGCTTTGATTTGCGTAGTCGTGCTGTAAGCCTCATACTGAGGCGAGAGAAGGCCTGCCGACCTTTGGACCAAGCGTTTTGGCGGAATGTCGCATGCCTCTGGCCACCCGAGCGGATATGGCTGAGACCTGAAGCTTGTTCCCCATTACTGGATTCAACCGACACTGGCCCTGGGTGACTGCCGATGGATGCTGGGTGTTGCTGGGTGTCTCTCTGAGCGGTTGACCGTACAGATGTCTCCCGGGATGGACCGGCCGGTGTGCTTTCCGGTATGACGGTAAGAGTGGGAGATAGTGTGGCGATAGGAGTGGCAGACTGTATAGCCCGAACCAGAGTTTTGCGGAAATCAGCCTCAGCTGCAAGCGTCTCCGGCTCTAGACTCTTTGTAGAGAGAAGAGACAGGCGCGTGCCATTGAGTTTTCCGAAGGCCAACCACAATTTCTGGCATTTGTGGCAATACACATCACCGAATTCAGTAGAGTCGCCCGAAACCTGAACATGCACTTGTACAGATCTGTGGTGATGATGGCAGGTCGAACAGTTTCCACTGAGGTTCAGTGCCCAACGGCCTTCGGATAATCGAGGGACACTTTCGACGGAGGAAATCGTGTCGTGCCTGGTAAGCTCGACGACGGGTGCGGTTCCAGTAGTAAGCTCATCATTGGTGAACGATCCGTCTGTAACAATGTGGGCCCGAGAATCCATCTTTGGAAGAAATGTCCGGGTCGTTGCCAGGGCTAAGCGATGAACCGGCTTCCACGACTGTGTTGCCCAGAACAGTTCTTCGCCTGATGCATAGGATGATCCGGTCAGACAAATGCAGTGACCGAATTGAGTAGAGTCAGTATAGTGTAAGAGTATATCCGTGGCTCAAGGTCGAATCAGTCTAGGGTAGGCTGTATGGATAAGTTGGATGAGGCTGTGAAGTGCTGTCTTTACACATACACACGGGTGTAGCGGAGCTTTTAACAGCCAGGCATACATGTGGTTGCAAGGCAGCTACAGCCACAGATACTGTGTGCCTACTTCCAGGCACCATACATCCTGGCAAATGACTTGACGATGTGGGAAAAGTGTTGAGGTCGAACGGTGGCGCAGCACGCTTAGAGATGCTTCGCCTCATAACGAACCTATGGAGGTCGACAGAGTTGGGGCGGGAACTGCAAACTGTGACGTAGGAAACGTGTGAAATTCACCGAGAGAATACGGTGAGGCAGTCCCCATGATAGACAAAGAGCTTGCTAAAAGTGCTTTCAGAGGTCGTCCTGGATAAAATAAGCATCGAGACGATACCGAACGCGATCTCTGGTACACGCGAAGTACGACACGAAGACGTACTACGCGGAGGACTGGATGCGATTGAACGTGCTAGCATTGAATAACAGGCAGTACTCGTGATCGAGACATAGCTATCGTCCGTTCACTGTTATGTCATGTCGTTGCTTTTTCCTGTTGTTCCGTAAGCAAGCCCAAATGCGTGCGAAAGAGACGTGTGCATTGCCAGGCAGCGCGTCGCCTGCTCGCGCACACAGCCCCAAACTGTCCGCACTGGGACTGCATGGGTGACGACGGGAGAACTATGGAGGCAGGAGCGGTGAAGGAAGACGTCACACGCGAGTGCATTGACCGATAGTTTGCGAGATGAATTGTATCGTGCGCGAGCGATGGACGGCACGCAAACCACACAAATTACAAGAGCACCGCTCATGCGAGGACGGGACTGAGTCGGTGTGAGCAGGTCGTCGTCTACTCTGCAGCCTCAAGCCCCATGGAATCCAGACGCGCATGAACTCCAACAGCAAAATAGAATCCCAGAATGTCTCCCTCTGCTCACAATACGTAGCAAGTTGGCGCTTCACTCTTCCCACATGGGGTAGGCAGAGGAGCGGAGTGGTTTTGCCAGCGGAGACCAGAAGCGGTTAGGACGCCTGCACGTGCCATTTCCCTTGGCAAGCCAACACTCGCAAGCGAGAACGATCGAAATTCCTCCCACTGTAAGAGCATCGACAACACCACATCGACGACGTACGACAAGCCGCCATCATGTGTGAGTATACCCGGAATCTGTCGACTCACATCAGTTGTTGCGACCCTGGCTTTCATTGCGCCGAGTGTGCCTCACCCAGCGCGTGGAGTGGGGTCGCAATAATTAATGTTCAGACACTTGTAATAGAGACATGCTGACAACTTTACAGCGCTCGTCTCCGGAGAGAAGTCTAAGTACGTTCAGACAAGAGTCTGCGATTCCCCGTTCAGCCCTCCGCTTCCTTCGCATCGAAACGCCTAGTCCCATAGAGACACACGACCTCGCATCCGCCTTCCAGTTCGACAGCACTCAGAAGCCAATGAAAGGGAACAGAGTAGACGATCGTACGCATCAAGCGTTGCAGAAAGATGAAGGAAACTATCCGTGCAAGGGGATGCTTTGTTGTGCTGTTCGGACTGGAGTGGCCAATTGCGATGGCTGATGGTTTTCGGATTGCGGAGGTCTTGCATAGAGGCAGCGCACAAACGGAGGCATATTCGCACCACAAGAGCATTGCTGACTTTACCAGCTTCCAATACATCATCCGTTTGTTGAACACGAACGTCGATGGCAAGCAGAAGGTCATGTACGCCTTGACCAAGATCACGGGTGTCGGTCGCCGATACTCCAACTTGGTCTGCAAGAAGGCCGATGTCGATCTGTCCAAGCGCGCTGGTGACCTCACCTCCGAAGAGCTTGAGCGTATCGTTACCATCATCCAGAACCCTCTCCAGTGTACGCCACGACCATCTCTCCAACAGGGATAATGACGCTGACACCCTGCAGACAAGATCCCCGCCTGGTTCCTCAACAGGCAGCGCGATATCGTCGATGGCAAGAACAGCCAGGTCCTCGCCAACGGTGTCGCCTCCAAGCTCCGTGACGATCTCGAGCGCTTGAAGAAGATCCGCGCTCACCGTGGTCTCCGTCACTACTGGGGCCTCCGTGTCCGTGGTCAGCACTCAAAGACCACCGGTCGTCGCGGCCGAACCGTCGGTGTCTCCAAGAAGAAGGGTTAAAGGTTTTCGCATGCGCTGGGCAGCTGGGGCTGGAACATGCCTTTACGAAATGGGTGGTGCACTTACGGTGTTTATCAAACGGCTTTCATTGGCTTTCACACTTACACTTCATGCGGCAATGCACGATATGAGGTGAGGTGATGCGGCACGGTTAGGGTTGGCCGAATACAGCCTGTACCAAAATCACACATTCAAATTTCGACTTGTTCCATCATGATGCGTATTCGCTTTCGACAGTCCAGGGTTCCGCATCAGTCATGTGAGGGAGCTTATTGTGTGGCGCCTAGAATAGGCTAGTGATTGGCGATGAGGACTAACATCGCTTTGCGCCCACACTCCGCTCACGAGGCACCACGTCACACAACGACCACGCTTCGGCGCACTAGAGTGTTCTGAGTGCTGGTTCTTGTACTGAGTGGACATTGTCATCGGCACGATCCGCTAACGGCGTCTAGGCTGGTCACACCTGCTTTCCTAAGGGCACATTGGACAAACCCACGAATCATAATCCCCATCGAAGCTGCGGCACCTGGCGAATCTTGGGTGCAAGACAGGCCTTCCTATCCTCCATACTCTCCCAATCAATTATCCCAGTCCGAAGCGACCTATTCTACTCGATTTATCAAGCGCCAAGTGTGGAGTGCGTTGTGTCCCACACATGCTGCAACATTTCAACCTCGCGATCGTCGGCATCTGCAGTGCCAGTGCGTCCTGCTCAATGGTACGCCTTCCCCGCTATTTACGCCTCTCTCACAGGACGTGACTCGGAAGGCCCGTAAAGTCTTCCCTACGGCGCCGAAGTCGTGGCATGGTTGCATATTTCACCTGCAGGGCCAGTGAAAGGGCCGCATGGCTGAGGTGAGTACTGTGGATATAACCCTTCCTGAAAGCGCGGTCTTTCGCTAGGCCGTCGGAAGGGCTCTTCTTTGCGTTTCCTCTTTTCGTATTGAGTTTCTTGTCCGGTCGCAGTCAGCGCTCGATTATGACGACACTCATCCGGACTCCTTCGCCCAAGTTGCGCATACGATCGTTGTCCTTCGACTCGCCCTCTTCGCGTATCAGTGACACGCCCCTTGACGATGGGCCTCTGTCAAAATCAACGGGCTCGCTCATTACACTCTCAAGCTACGATGCCATCAAAGCCGCCGCACAGGAAGCGTTACGCTCCGTCAGAATGCTACTACCCCTGAACACCAAAATGAGCGATGATTCAATGTTCTCCGACGCATCCAGCCCCGCCTCCTCAGCAGCAAGTTCTCCCAGCTCGGCTGGAGGCGGTATAGAACTGTCCACCCCACCACTGTCCTCGTCCCGTCGTCAACGCCCACGTCCTCACCCTCTACAATTTGCACAACAGACGAGCCATGAGAATGCAGTCGTCCCGGGACCAACCTCACCGTTTCTCTACCAAGATACAAGTTATGCAATGTACTCGCCGTGGCTGGTTCGTGTAGTACTAGACATGCACGACGTCAGAGGACTGGACTGGATGGCGATTGCGGATCCAATTGAGCGGGTATGGGGCGTACAGACTAGTAGCGCTGATGTGCTCGGGATCTTGAGTGACAATGGGCGTGTGCTCAATCGGCGGTGGTGGGATTAAGCAAGCGACTGAAAACGTTGCTGCAGGGATGAAGACACGCACTGAGCGAACGCGACGTTATTTGAGATCATGGGGATTGTGTGGTGGGGATGCGAGCGCTTTCATTAACTCTCCGTCTTTCCTTTCGCTATTTCCTACTTGTTGGGTACCGGCGCTCCGTTCTTGACGCATGTTTCAGGCACGGCATTTGCATGGTAACGATTACGACTTACGACTCTTACTCACGAACGCGATGCGAAAACGGGTGCGTCGTTCAGATGATAACGAGGAAGCACGAAGCACAACTTAACGATGACATATTTACGAACTTACGATTAGCATACATGGAATGTAAAACTACAATCATGAAGTGAAAATCTTTCGCATGTTCGCAGTTAGTTCTTCTTGATGCTACGAAAGGTGCTAAAACTAAGTCCTACCAAGCGTCTGGTCGCTATACTGCACAGATGTGTAATTGCCATGTTCAGGTTCATGAGGCCCGGTACCCGGGCTTGACTGCCCCACGCAAATTTGCATGCGGGAGGATGCAAGATCATGCAGCTCTCGAACAGCTGTCCCGCAACGAGTGGCTCAGCGAAGATACATCGGGACCGTTGCAGATAGCAGTTTGAAGAGGGGAAGTTTGGGAAGACATGACGACACAGCGAATGAGAAGCGAAGTCGTGGTGCGTCTTGTGAGGCTTACGATTTGCATGGAATAGGTACAGGGATAACAGTCGTATGCATTGGAAAGCACAAGCCGCTACCCATGAACTTGCTGTACTACATATCATAGTGCAGTGCCTACGGCGAGATCTATGATGATTTGCATTCGTCTCTGACTCTGACGCTCCGGCGGATGGAAGCGTATAGCGCATTTCCTCTGGTGGTGTAGCCCGAAGCGGCATTTCGTGGACTTGGAAAGACGTGCAGTCGGACTGCAGTCGCCCTGTTCCTTGCAGTCCATAGAACAGAGTGCTTACCCCTCGCGGGTGTATGGAAGCGCCTTTTGCACAGGCGTTCCTGTCCTTATACAACAGCACGTGAGGACGAGCATGCTGCGCGACGCGTGCTGGCAAGACGTGTCACCACTCAGTCGTCGGCACCAACAGCCATCTCGAGAACCTCGACATTGCCCCTTCCTTTTGTTTGGCCCTCAATCAACTCGTTCAAACCCTTGAAGGCTCCAGGCTCAACGAGACCCACTGCCTCCCACTCGGCGCCTATTGTGTCTTGACTCTCGATCTTCTCCATGAAGGCCAATATCGCATCCTTAACAGTACCGGTAGTTCCCTTCTCTTCAGTGCCCGCTGGCGCCTTGGGCGCAGTCTTTATGGATTGCTTGAGGACGGACGTCGGACAGGTGATGCGCAGTTTCATCTGCATGCGGGCGACAGGTATCGGCTGGTGGGCGATGAGGGCCTTCATGGCGAATAGCGCCTGCGACTTGGCTGACTTGTTCGTAACGATGCCGGTCCACTTGGGCAGTTCCTTCGCTTTGGCTTTGTCCTCACCATCTTCCTTGCTCTCGCCCTTGTCTCCCTGTTGCGTCGCCGCTGCCGAGCTCAGTTGATCCAGCGCCTTCTCGATCATGCCTGTGGTGTAGACGCGCTTCGTCTTGGGGTCCACGAGTTTTCCCGCCACGATATCGATGACTTCATTCTTGGTTCTCTCCAACTCGGCGTTGCGCTCCTTCTCGCCTACTTGTAGCTCGCCGTGGTCTAATATGTCGGTGATGATGTCTTCGAGCGACTTCTTGGGGAAGGCCTTTTCGAGATCGGCTTTGGGCGCGACTTGGCCTTTGGATACGTTGAGGAAGACGTTCTCGATCTGCAGGACGTTGGAGATGTCCTTCTCGATCTTGTTGCGCCATTCGAGGACCTTGTTCTTGTAGCATGCGATTTCGAAGCGCTTCTTGCCTGTGCGCCGTTAGTGTACAGAGGCATAGACATGGGCGGGGGCTGCGCACCCTTCTTCATGCGCACCAGCGAGACGTTGGTGAGTCTGATCTGGTTTGACGGCTGGAACACTCCGACAGGCATTTTAGCGGATTATGGGGGTCGATATGGGTATAGTGTTGACTGAAGTGCAGGTGTTTGGCGCAAGTTGCAAAAGTTGCATTCCATTTTGGTGGGGTCTGCCGCCGATGACATGCGCAGGTTCACTCACTACGATCCCACGCGCGCTAAACCCAATACAGACCACATGCATGCAGGTCCGGCTCTAGCTTCCCGGTCCGCAGAGAGAGCTCGGCAGCAGCATCTCGCCACGGCTTCCATCTCAAGGTGCCTGGAATGAGGCGACTGGCGTAATGATGTCTATGATCCAAGTCCTCGGCCGTCTGGTGTCCTGCCACAGGCGCCGATCAACGCTATCGTGAAACGCTAAGCCGGGCATGTGATGCTGGCCCCGGAGAGCTTGGACTCCAGCCACGCTGATAAGCTGTCGGGATGCGTCATGCTCCGTTGCCTGGACAAGCCGCGCCTCCTCCACACGAGCTATCCATAGCTCGACTTAACTCCACCCATCCCATCTCTCTTCCATCCATCCTTCCTCCCCCATCACTCATCGCCTGCTTCTTCATTAAAACGTAGAGGCACCCTTCTTATCTACTTCATTTACCGCTAGAGCTCCGGAAGCTCAGCACCGCCATCATGAAGGTCGCTGCCTCGGCGCTCCTCGTGGGAGCTGCTTCGGCCGCTGTTGGAGCCCAGCAGCAACAGGTCCTGAAGTTCCCCGACTCGTTCAGCGAGCTCAAGGAGTCCTCATGGACCAAGCCTCTCCAGAACCTCGAGGAGAGCCTCAAGTCGCTCACCGGCGAGGCTCGCGCCGTCTGGGACGAGGTCGCCATGATGTTCCCCGAGAGCTTTGAGAAGGCCGCCTTCTTCTCCGAGCCCAAGCCGCACACGCGCAAGGCCGACAGCGAGTGGGACCACATCGTCAAGGGCGCCGACATCCAGAGCGTCTGGGTCGAGAACGAGAACGGCGAGAAGGAGCGCGAGATCGACGGCAAGCTCGAGCAGTACAGCTTGAGGGCCAAGAAGGTCGACCCCAGCGTCCTCGGCGTCGACAAGGTCAAGCAGTACTCTGGTTACCTTGATGACGACGAGGAGGACAAGCACCTCTTCTACTGTGAGTACCTGCATGACCACCACAAACACACCTGTGTCTAACGTATCCCAGGGTTCTTCGAGTCGCGCAACGACCCCAAGAACGACCCCGTAGTGCTCTGGCTCAATGGCGGACCTGGCTGCTCCTCGCTGACTGGTCTGTTCATGGAGCTCGGCCCTGCTTCCATCACCAAGGACCAGAAGGTCAAGCACAACCCCTACTCGTGGAACGCCAACGCCTCTGTCATCTTCCTCGACCAGCCCGTCAACGTCGGATACTCATACTCGAGCGGCTCGGTTAGCAACACCGTCGCTGCTGGCAAGGACATCTACGCCCTGCTCACCCTCTTCTTCAAGCAGTTCCCTGAGTACTCTCACCAGAGCTTCCACATCTCCGGAGAGTCGTATGCCGGCCACTACATCCCCGTCTTCGCCTCCGAGATCCTGTCCCACAAGAACCGCAACATCAACCTCCAGTCCGTCCTCATCGGTAACGGTCTGACCGATGGCCTTACTCAGTACGAGTACTACCGCCCCATGGCCTGCGGTGAGGGTGGCTGGCCCGCTGTCCTTGATGAGTCTCAGTGCCAGTCCATGGACAACGCCTACCCCCGTTGCGCCAGCCTCATTGAGAACTGCTACAACTCCGAGTCCGTCTGGTCCTGCGTGCCTGCCTCGATCTACTGTAACAACGCTATGATCGGTCCTTACCAACGCACCGGTCAGAACGTCTACGATGTCCGCAAGCCTTGCGGCAGCAACTCTCTCTGCTACGACGAGCTTGACTGGATACAGGGCTACCTCAACAAGAAGGAGGTCATGAAGGCCGTCGGCGCTGAGGTCTCCAACTACGAGTCTTGCAACTTCGACATCAACCGCAACTTCCTCCTCCAGGGTGACTGGATGAAGCCCTTCCACCGCGTCGTTCCCGGCATCCTCGAGAAGATTCCCGTCCTCATCTACGCTGGTGACGCCGACTACATCTGCAACTGGCTAGGTAACAAGGCTTGGACTGAGGCGCTTGAGTGGCCCGGTGCCAAGGGCTTCAAGAAGGCCGAGATGGAGGACTTCAAGATCGACGGCGACGGCAAGACTGTTGGCCAGGTCAAGTCCAGTGGCAACTTCACCTTCATGAAGCTCCACGCTGGTGGCCACATGGTTCCTTACGACCAGCCTGAGGCGTCGCTTGAGATGCTCAACAGGTGGTTGTCTGGTGACTTCTGGGAGTCGTAGATACTTTCCATGTAGATTAGCTTGGTCGAGATTGTCATGTAGGAAACCGATTCGCAATGATTGGAAGGATTCCCGTTCGTTGCTTGTATCATACGGGCTTTATTTGCTTCGTGTTATCAGGAACCAATACAAATAAATGATCACATCCAACTATCATCCGCCATGCTCATTTCATCAGTGTCTGTTTTATATAAATTCAACATTTTCACTTGCCCATTGCCGCTACCCACGATTATATTCAACTTCATCAACTGTGGCTTTTCAATATTGCAAATGATAGCAGCACTGGTGGCATGTTTAGTGGTGAAAGTAGAAAAGATATTGGTACGCGATGAAATTTTCGGTTCACTTATTCCGCTCTGACGTAATTCCCAGGTACCCTTCACATGCGTCCTTATCGATGTCATGTCCAAACCTTTCACTTGGTAAGGGCATCCGAGAATCGCCATTACCAAGGCACTCATCACTCACCTTCTCCACGCTTCGAGCAGTCGTAGTTGTCTACGTCCAATTAATACTTCACTCTTCCCCCAATGCCCATAAAAATATACTTCCTTAGTACCATAGCACTCACCTGAATACTTCAACCTACAAGGATTCTTCTCAACTCACATTTGCCACCAACCTTACTACCGAAAGACTGAATTTTCAAAGCCTACCACCAACATGACATCAAAACGCAAAGCCACCGACTCGCAGAATGACGGTCTTGCCTCGACACCAAAGCGTCCGAGAGTAGCAGCGACAAAGGAGCCGCGAAGACAACCTCCCAACGTCGCCGGTAATGGGGATGCTAAAACCACGAGTGCTCCTTCTCTCCTACAAACACGGCCCTGGCTCACGCGTGCTCAACCGATATCCGAACAAGATCTCTTTATCCTGCACTGTCGCGACAATCTGGTTCCCGGCGCGACTGGGCCAAAAGACTGGCATGTCCTGGCCGAAGAGTTTAACGCACGATTCGACCACGAGTTGAAGAAGCCACTGGCCTATAACACGTTGAGTAAGCGATGCGGAGCCGCGAGGAAGTTGTTTTTGAAGAACAACCCGGAATATGTCGGGGTGTGCGTTTACCCAGTTCCTCTAGTAGAAACTGGGGCAGAGGAAAAATCCCAGGGCTCAGACACGGTCAACTCTGAAGGAGATGACGATGAGAGTGATACAGAGGAGGAGGATGCGCATGCCATGCCAAGCGGCGAGACCGCGGAACCGCAAGGAGAATCTGCCACTCAACATCTGGAAACCCACGTCGCGACACTACCAGCTCACAAGCTCCCGACGCCTGTATCATCCAGCCCGCCGACCCGTCGTGAACATTCCTCTACTTCCAAAATTACCACTCTCCCGCCAGGTTTCTTCAACCCCTCTACCGTGGAAGAAAATTACATCCTGCCTAATACCCGCGCGAAATTCCACCTCCAGCAGCGCACAGACGAAAGAGTCACATTTCGCTTCTCCGACCCAGACGAAGGGAGCCCAGCAACTGAGGATGCACAATACGTCGATGCAAACACTCTGATTTCCATTTCTCCGTTCTACGCTCGAACAGCAGCAGGAGATCCCAGAAATACCGTCATCACCGTACCAGATTACATCACTATACGAACAGTGAATATCTTCATCCAGCTCATCTCGCCGGAACGCGCAAATGAGCTGCCCACACACTACCTCTGGCCAGCGAAGAAACCTGTTCCAGGCGTGTACGATCGCTATGGGGCGATACTTGTGGAGAAGATCATCTGGAGTATAGACGCCCTTCTTGATCTTCTGCTCTTCGCGCAGTGGATGGAAGTGTACTGGGTTGTCGATATGTTGGTTGATCGACTGCACTTCCTATTTGCTGAAGAAGCTAGATATGAAGACATCTTTGCAGACATGGGTAAGCCTGTCGATGGTTACGTCAATATTGGTGGTCGGCAGGTGTTCGTTGGAAGTAAACTGCCACCCGTGGACAACACGCTGGCTCGCGTGACAGCCAAGGACTTCGAGAGGGACTTCATGGTACTGTTAGCCGAGATGTCAGCAAGTACGCCAGTATGGAGATTTCTCGCAGACTTGCTCTACTCGTTAGGCGAGGAGGTAAAAAAGGCTGAATGGTTTCCGGCCTTGTCAAAAGACG
>Ga0265798_10005411_pt1 | contig 17182 bp, 13 predicted proteins | sample P3T30metagenome_FD_192430 | JGI IMG/M metagenome (GOLD analysis project Ga0265798, IMG submission 192430) | Plant litter microbial communities from East Loma Ridge, Irvine, California - P3 T30 | ecosystem: Environmental > Terrestrial > Plant litter > Unclassified | place: USA: California... | reverse complement strand
TCGTGTTCCTGACGGGTTGGTACTTCCTGCGTGGCAGCCTGCCCGAACTCGATGGCAAGCGTACCGTGACCGGCCTGCATGGCGGCGTGACCGTCACGCGTGACGATGCGGGCGTGCCGTCCATCGCGGGCGAGGACCGCGAGGACGTGGCCTATGCGACGGGCTTCGTGCACGCCCAGGACCGTTTCTTCCAGATGGATCTGCTGCGGCGCACCGCCGCCGGCGAACTGGCGGAGCTGTTCGGCGCCAAGGCGCTGCCGCTGGACCGCAGCCACCGGCTGCACCGCTTCCGCGCCCGCGCCGCGGCGGCGTGGCTGACGTTGCCGGCGGCGGAGCGCCAGCTGCTGGAACGGTATACGGCCGGCGTCAACGACGGCCTGGCCGCGCTGGGCACGCGGCCCTTCGAATATGGCCTGCTGCGCATGCAGCCGCGCGCCTGGTCGACGCACGACACGCTGCTGGCGATCTTCGCGATGTACCTGGACCTGCAGGGGAATGCGACGGCACGCGAGGTCTCGCGCGGCTGGCTGCGCGAGCATGCGGACGCGCAGCAGCTGGCGTTCCTGCTGCCGACCGCGACGCGCTGGGATGCGCCGCTGGACGCCGCCGATATCGCTCTGCCGGCCGTGCCGGTGCCGGAGCGGGCGCCGTCGTGGTGGGGCCAGCCGGGCCGGCGCGACGCCGCGCTGCTGGCCGCGGACGATTTCGTGTCGTCCATTGGCAGCAACAACTGGGCGGTCGCCGGCAGCCGCAGCAAGGGCGGCGGCGCCATCGTCTCGGACGACATGCACCTGGGGATCCGGCTGCCGAACACGTGGTACCGCGCGCTGCTGCAGGTCCCGGACGGCAACGGCAGCACGCGGCGCCTCGTCGGCGTCACGTTGCCCGGCGCGCCATTCATCATCGTCGGCAGCAATGGCCACGTCGCCTGGGCCTTCACCAACAGCTATGGCGACTACCAGGACCTCGTGGCGGCCGGTCTCGATGCCGCCCGTCCCGGCCAGGTGCGCCTGAACGGCAAATGGGAAACCGTCACCGAACACGCCGAGACGATCCTCGTCAAGGATGCGCCGGCCGAAACGCTGAAGGTGCGCGACACGTCGCTGGGTCCCCTGATGCAGGCGGACGGGCGCACCTACGCCGTGCACTGGATCGCCCACGAGACGGCGCTGGTCAACGTCAACCTGCGCAAGCTGGAAGGCGTGGACACGGTCGACGAGGCGCTGGCGGTCGCCAGCACGGCCGGCATCCCGGCGCAGAATTTCGTGGCGGGCGATGCCGCGGGCAATATCGGCTGGACGATCGCCGGCCCGCTGCCGCGCCGTGCCGCCGGCGGGCCGGATGCGACGTTCCCGCTGCCCGAGGGCGTGGCGGGCTGGCAGGGCTGGCTTGCATCGGGCGAGTATCCGCGCGTCGTCAATCCGGCCGGCGGCCAGCTGGCCACCGCCAACAGCCGGCAACTCGCCGGCCCCGCGGCGGTGCTGATCGGCGACGGCGGCTTCGACCTGGGTGCGCGCACGCGCCAGGCCCGCGATGCGCTGGCGGCGCTGGGGCCGCGCACCGACGAACGGGGCGTGTACAGCGTGACGCTGGACGACCGCGCGCTGTTCATGGCCGGCTGGCGCGACCGGGCGCTGGGGCTGCTGGACGGCGCCGCGCTGGCCGATCCGCAGCAAGGCGCGGCCCGCAAGGAAGCGGCCCGGCTGCTGCGCGACGGCTGGACGGGCCGGGCCAGCACCGACTCGGCCGGCTACCGCATTGCGCGCGGGTTCATGTGGTCGCTGTACGAGATCCTGTATGGCGGCGCCAACGCGCAGTTGCAGGGCCTGGCGCCCGGTGCCGGTGCCGCGGCGGCGGAACGGCGCTGGCCGGAAGTGGTGGCGCGCCTGCTGGACGAGCAACCGGCGGGCTGGCTGCCGCGCCAGTATCCCAGCTGGCGCGCGCTGCAACTGGCGGCGCTGGACCGCACGGTTGCCGACCTGACGGAGGATGGCGCCGCGCTGCGCGACGCCACCTGGGGCAAGCGCAACGTCGCGACGATCGCCCATCCGATCGCGCAGGCCGTGCCGGCGCTGCAGCGCTGGCTGACAGCGCCGGCGGACGCGCTGCCGGGCGATACGCACATGCCGCGCGTGGCGGGACGCACCTACGGCCAGTCGGAACGGTTCACGGTCTCGCCCGGCAAGGAAGAGCAGGGCATCTTCAATATGCCGGGCGGCCAGAGCGGCCATCCGCTGTCGCCGTACTTCCTGGCCGGCCATGCCGACTGGGTGAACGGCACGCCGACACCGCTGCTGCCCGGGCCCGCGCGCCACACGCTAGCGTTCCGGCCGTGATGCCTGCGCGGTTTGGGTGCATAATGGCACGGCCAAGTTGTAACATGGGAGAGCAGGCATGATTAACGATTTCGCCACCGCGGCCCAGGCCACGATGTCCTATCTGCGGCACCGGCTGGGCTTCAGGCTCTGGATGGTGACGCGTACCGAAGGGGACGACTGGATCGTCCTGTTCGCCGACGATGCCGGTTACGGCATCAAGGCGGGTCAGGCGTTCCGCTGGACCGACACGATCTGCGCCCGCATGGTACTCGGGCACGGCCCCAATATCGCGCCGTCGACCGCCGACGTGGCCGCGTATGCCGAGGCGCCGCTGGCGCGCCAGCTGGACGTCAAGGCCTATGTGGGCGTGCCGCTGCGGCGCACCGATGGCTCGCTGTTCGGCACCCTGGTGGGCCTCGACCCGGAACCCCGTCCCCGTGAAATCCGCGAAGAGCTCGATACGGTCACGCTGGTGGCGGACCTGCTGGGCGCCGTGCTGAATGCGGAACTGGATGAGGGCGACGCGGTGCGGCAGGCCGAGCGGACGGGCGCGGACGCGACCCGCGACGGCCTGACGGGCCTGTACAACCGGCGCGGCTGGGAACTGCTGCTGCAGCGCGAGGAAGAGCGCTGCAGCCGTTACGGCCATTCGGCCTGCGTCGTCTCGATCGACCTGGACGACCTGCAGTTCATCAACGACGCCCAGGGTGTCGCTTCCGGCGACGCACTGCTGATGCGCACTGCCCGGGCCCTCGACCAGGTCACGCGCGGGTCCGACGTGGTGGCGCGTCTGGGCGACGACGAATTCGCGATGCTGATGGTGGAATGCGACTATTTCGACGCGCAGGCCATGCTGCTGCGGGTGCAGGAAGCGCTGGCTTCCGCCGACGTGCGCGCGTCGCTGGGCATGGCCATGCGCAAGGCGGGCTTCGACCTGGAAGAAGCGTTCGCGATGGCCGATGCGGAGATGTACCGGGCCAAGCGCACGCGCAAGGTGCTGAACTGACGGGCACTGCTTTTTGACCGCACGCCGTCAGCGGTCTGTTCGTGCCGCCGACGTGGGATATTGCACGTCGGGGACAGGCACCAAAAATCGGTGCCAGTCCCCGGTACGCCACGGCCGCTGGGGACTGGCACCTCTCGGGCCAAAGGGCCCGTGAGGTGCCTGTCCCCGACGTAAAGATCTCCGAAGTCATCCGAAAGTCGACTGGCTCCGCATGCGCGGAACCTGCCCGGAGAGGCCCGTGTCCGCGCCAGCGCCGGCAATGCCGAACAGGGGCCGCAGCAGCGCGACCCGCCGCACCGCCTCGTAAATCCCGAAACTGAACACGCACGTCAGCACGACCAGCACGGCGCCTTCCGTGCCGGGCGCCAGATGTACGGGTTTGAGCAGCGTCGCCATGCCGACGATCAGCGTCTGGTGCACGATATACACGGGGAAGACGGCCGCCGTCAGGTAGCGGCGCGCGGTGCCGTCCGCGTGCAGGTGGCGTCGCGCGAAACCGCACAGGGCCACGATGGCGCACCACTGGAACGGGCTGCGCACGCACGCGGCCAGCAGCGGAAAGCCGGACCAGGCGTAGGCCGCTTCCGGCAGTGTGTGCAGGCAGACGAGCAGCGCCCAGCCGGCCAGCGCGATCGCCAGCGCGACGAAGCGCAGCCGCTCCAGTTCGCGCCAGAAGCGCTCCTGCCGCGCCAGCAGTACGCCCGCCAGGAACAGCGGCAGGTAGACGCTGTGCAGGTACCAGTCGTCCACCAGGCCGTGCGTCTCCTCGAACCAGGGCTTGACGACGACGCGCCCCACGGCCAGCACCGCCACCGGCAGCAGCAGTGCGCGCCAGCCCGTCAGCAGGCGCCCCAGCCGGTCGCCCGCGCGGGCCATGCGCGCCGCGCCGGCCACGCGCACGATGAGCCACAGCACCAGGGTGTACGTCCACAGGTAGGCCACGAACCACAGGTGGTTCCAGGTGGGCAGGTCAAGGCAGTCGGTGCCGCGGCAGAAGCCGTGGTAGGCCGTCAGGTACAGGCGCATGAAGTCCGCGTAGCTGCCGGTATAGCCCAGCTTCTCGATCACTTCGCAAAACGGCTGTGGCGGCACGATCACCAGCATGCCGAACAGGAGGGGCGGCAGCAGGCGCCGGCTGCGTTCGCGCAGGAAGCGGCCGGGCGCTTTCGTCAGCAGGAAGCCCGACGCCACGCCGCCGATCAGGAACAGCAGCGACATGCGCCACGGCGACAGCAGCAGCATCAGCGGCTCGATGGCGGGGCCCGCATGGGGGCTCTTGACGTGCCAGTCCCAGGACACGTAATACATGCCCGTGTGGTACAGGATCAGCAGGAAAAAGGCAATGATGCGCAGCCAGTCGAGGAAGTACAGGCGGCTGCCCTGCGGGTCGGTCGTCATGGTCGGCTCCGGGCCGGTGGAAACGGCCAGTGTGGACGCCGCGTGGCGCCGGGGCGAGGAGAATGGGGCGAGCGGGGGACCGGCGGGGCCGGCCGGCGTTCAGGCGCGTGCCCGCACTTGTGTTGCGGGCACCACCGCGCCGCGCACGCAGTCGCGCCCGGCGTCCCTGGCTGCGTACAGCTGCGCATCCGCGACCGCCAGCAGGTCGGTCGTGCTGCCCTGCGCATGCGGTCCCGCGATGGCCGTGGCGCCGAAGCTGGCGCTGACGGGGATACACTGGCCGTCCGCCAGGATGGTACCCGTGGCCGCCGCGGCCGCGCGGATCCGTTCGGCCAGCCGCATGGCGCCGTCCAGTTCCGTCTCCGGCAGGACCAGCAGGAACTCCCCGCCGCCGTAGCGGATCACGCTGTCGATGGCGTCGCGCGTCAGCGCCTGCAGCAGCGTGGCGAAATCGCGCAGGACCTGGTCGCCGGCGGCGTCGCCCCACGTGTCGTTGATGCGCTTGAAGTGGTCGATGTCGCACAGGACCACCGCCAGCGGCGTGCCATAGCGCCTGGCGCGGACGATCTCCGCGTCCAGCGCGCCTTTCTGCAGGATGCGGCGGTTCAGGCATCCCGTCAGCGGGTCCCGGTCGGCCAGCTGCTGCAGCGCCAGCGCCGAGGCGAACGCTTCACGCTGCGCCACGTGATAGCGCCGCGCGCCCGTATAGCCCAGCGCGTTGGCCAGCAACATCAGCAGCGCCATGGCGACCAGGTCGTCCGTGCGCAATGTCTGCTGGGCCAGCACCATCAGCGTGAAGGCGGCGCTGGCGGCCAGTGCGATCAGCGTCGCGTAGACCAGCCGGTTCGGGATATTCACGTAAATGGCCATCACCATCAGGCCCAGCGACAGTGCGTTCCACGCGGTGGCCTCCGGCTGGTACCAGCACAGCACCATGAACACGGCCATGCCGACCAGCTCCACGGTGCAGGCCACGGCGACAGCCATGGTCACGGAGGCGTCGTCGCGCCGCAGCAGGATGCAGCCCGCCACGCCCAGCAACGCCACCAGCACCCGCGCCGACAACAGCAGGAACGCGGTCGTGGTGGTGCCCAGCGTGGTCAGGTCGGTGGCGGCAAAAGCCAGGTAGAACGCGGCGCAGAACAGCAGGCTGATATTGAGCTGGCGGATGCGCGCGGGCAGGTGGCGCCGGTTGTAGCGGCTTTCGATGGCGGCGTCGGCAAACTCGGCGCGCGCGTTGTCGATGACTGGGACGGGGGTATTCAAGGCGGACTTTCAGGAACACGCGATCACGGGACGCCGCGGGGCGTCGCTACGGCATAGCTTGCCATGATAACACATTTGTTACATATCGTTACGTTCGCTTGTCACGATTGCATCACGAGTGCATCACGATCGGCGTCATTCGCGCACCTTGCCGCGCAGCGCCTTCACGGCACCGCTGCGTGCCTTGCCGTCCAGCCGGCGCCGCTGCGACGCGCGGGTGGGGCGCGTGGGCCGGCGCACCGGCGGCACGTCCGCCGCCTCGTCGACCAATGCCTGCAGGCGGCGCAGGGCATCCTCCTTGTTCTGCTCCAGGCTGCGCGATGCCTGCGCCTTCAGCACGACCACGCCGCTGTTGGTGATGCGGCTGTCGCGCATGGCCAGCAGGCGCTCCTTGACGGCCGGCGGCAACGACGACGCGGCGATGTCGAAGCGCGCGTGGACGGCGCAGGAAACCTTGTTGACGTTCTGGCCGCCCGGGCCCTGGGCGCGGATGGCGGTGAACTCCACTTCGGCGGGATTGATGGCTGGCGTCATGGTCGATGGGTTGGTGGCTGCGCCGCGATTCTACTCCGGCGCTTGCAGTGCGGCCATCAGTGCGGCCATCAGCGCGGCGCGGTACTGCCGGCTCAGCGGCGCCCGGGCGCCGCCTTGCAGCAGCACTTCGCCATCGCCCTTGTCGTTGACGATCACGCGTTCGACGCAGGCCAGCCGCACTGCCGCGCAGCGGTGGCAGCGCTGGAAACCGGGGCCCAGTGCGGCCAGCAGCGCGGACAACGTCTGCCGCAGCAGCGGCACGCCGGCGGCCGTGTGCAGCTCGACGTAGTTGTCGGCCGTGCCCAGCCACAGGATGTCGGTGACGCGCACGACCCGCGTCACGCCCCGTTCCGTGACCAGCAGCTGGCGCAGCGGCTGGCCCGTGGCTGCCTGGCCGCGCGCACCTTTCAGGCGATCGCGCACCCGTGCCAGCGTGCGCGCCAGCCGTTCGGCGTCGCAGGGCTTGAGCAGGTAGTCGATGGCGTTGGCGTCGAACGCCCGCACGGCATAGGCGTCGTACGCGGTGACGAACACGATCAGCGGTGCCGGCGCGGGCAACGAGGCCGCCACTTCCAGGCCGGTGACCTCCGGCATGTCGATATCCAGGAACAGCACGTCGGGGCGAAACGCCGTGACGGCGTCCAGCGCCTCGAAGCCGTCGCGCGCCTCGGCCAGCGCGCTGACGTCCGGTTCGGCCGTCAGCAGGCGGCGCAGCCTGTCGCGCGCGGGGCGCTCGTCGTCGACGATCAGGATGCGCATGGCAGCACGATCGTTGCGCGTACGCCGGCGGGTTCCAGCTGCGCCAGCGTCAGCGATGCGGCCGGGCCGTGCAGGGCGGCCAGCCGTTCGCGCAGGTTGCGCAGCGCAGTGCCGGTGCCGCCGGCCGCGCCGGCCGGGTCGATGCGGCCGGCGTCGTCGGTGACGGCCAGCATGACGCGGTCGCCATCGCGCCGGACCGAGAGCGCGATGCGCACGCTGCCGCGCCGGCGTTCGACGGTGTGGCGGAACACGTTTTCCAGCAGCGGCTGCAGGCACATGACGGGTACCATGCAGGCGCCCGGCGCCGCATCGACGTCCCACGCCAGCGTGACGCGGTCGGCGTGACGTGCCGCCATGACCGCGGCATAGGCGCGCAGCAGGCGCAGTTCGTCGGCGAGCGGCACCTGCTGGCGCGTGCCAGCGTCGAGGGCGGCGCGCAGAACGTCGGCCAGCCGCACGAGAAGCGCGTCGGCCTTGTCGACGTCTTCGTGCATCAGCGCGGAGATCGTATTCAGGGCGTTGAACAGGAAGTGCGGCTGCATCTGCTGCGTCAGCTGGCGCAGGTGGGCGTCGCGCAGCAGCCCGGCCGTGCGCTCGGCGCGCAGCCGCTCCGCCAGCATGGCCTGCCAGGACAGCAGGCCGAAGGTCACCAGCACGAACAGCGAGAAGAACACGGTGATGCGCACGTTCTCGTAGAAGAAGGTTTCGGCCCAGCCCTCGTGCCGGTAAACCTGTCCGGCCAGCGCATACACGCCGTGGCGGATGCCGAAGGCCAGCGGGACGAACGTGACCCAGAAGATGAACAGCCAGGGCAGCTGCGCGAGGAACCAGCGTCGCGGCGTGGCAACCAGGGCATCGTGGCGGCGCGTGGCGCGGCGCTGCGCCAGCAGCAGCAGCGCCGCCACCAACAGCGACGAGCCTTCCCACAATATCGGCCGCCACACCTGCGTGCCGCCGTCGCGCCGGTAGTCCTGCACCGCCGCCACCGTCATGAGCACCCAGAACAGCAGCCAGGCCAGGGCCACGAGCTGGCGCAGGCGACGCTGCATGGCGGGGCTCACGGCGGCATCGGTCATGGCAGCCCTACAATTTGTGGCGAGCTTCCACGAGGTCGATCTCGCGTACCAGCTTGCGCGACGTCTCGTCGGAAATGTGTTCCTGGCGCGCCAGGTGGAAGATGGTGCGGCGCTCGGCCTGCATGGCGGCCATGCGCAGCACGCGTTCCGCCTGGTCCAGCTTGCGGTACCGTTCCGCCTCTTCGCCGTCCGTCACGCCTGTCGTGTCGAGGCGATGCTGGTACAGCGCGATGACGCGGCCGGCCGCTTCCGGATACATGTCGCACGTATCGTCCTTGTGCATCAGCTCCACCTGCGCCCGTTCGACCGCGGCGATCGCCGCGCTGGCGGCTTCGCGCCGGGCCAGGTCTTCCTCCTGCTGCTCCGCCGGTTCGGCCGGCAGCTGCAGTCCCGCCAGCAGCCGGGGCAGGCCGACACTCGCCGCGATCAGCGAAATCAGGATGACGGTGCTGGCCAGGAAGATCGTCAGGTCGCGGGCGGGGAAGGGCGCACCGTCGGGCAGCGTCAGCGGCAGCGTCATGACGCCGGCCAGCGTGATCGCGCCGCGCACGCCCGCCAGCGACATCGCCAGCAGCACCCGCATCGGCGGCTTCGTCACCGCTTCGCCACGCAGCGTCTTGCGGTACAGCGTGATGCGCAGCGCCGTCCAGACCCAGACGAAGCGCAACGCCAGCAGGCCGAAGGAAATCGCAAAGGCGTACAGCACCAGCCACCAGGCGTTGACGTGGCCGCTCTGGCTGAGCGAGACGCGGGCGCCTTCCATGATGTCGGGCAGCTGTTCGCCCAGCAGCACGAACATGACGCCGTTCAGCGCAAACTGCACGGTGTCCCAGACGGCGGAACGCTGGATGCGCGTGTTGGCCATGACCTGGCCGGACAGCTCGACGTAACTCATCGTGATGCCGGCCGCCACGGCGGCCAGGATGCCGGAAGCGTGCAGGTGCTCGGCGGCCAGGTAGGCGCCGAACGGCATCAGCATGTTGACGAGGATGGGCGAACCGGCGGGCTCGCCGAAATGGCGGAACAGCCAGCGCTGGGCCCAGGTGATGCCGAGGGTCGTCAGCACGCCGGCGCCGATGCCGCCGGCCACGAGCCAGACGAACGTCAGCGATGCGCTGGTCAGCGAGAACGCGCCGGTCAGCGCGGCCGCGACGGCAAAGCGGAAGCACACCAGGCCACTGGCGTCGTTCAGCAGCGATTCGCCTTCCAGGATGTGCATCAGCCGCTTCGGGATCGGCGCACGCGAGGCGATCGACGACACGGCCACGGGGTCGGTGGGCGAGACGATGGCGGCCAGCGCGAAGGCGACCGGCAGCGGCATCGCGGGAATCAGCCAGTGGATCAGGAAGCCGGCGCCGACGACGGTAAAGATGACGAGGCCCAGCGCCAGTTCGAGGATGACGGCCTTGTCGCGAAACAGGCCGTTCTTCGGAATGCGCCAGCCGTCGAGGAACAGCAGCGGCGGCAGGAACAGCAGGAAAAACAGCGCGGGGTCCATCTGTACGCCGTGACCGGTGAAGCCGGCGATGATGGCGCCGAGGCCGATCTGCACGAGGGGCAGCGGCGCCGACAGCGGCAGCACGCGCACCAGGTAGGCGCTGGCCACGACGGCCAGCAGCATTGCCAGTACAATTTCAATCGAATCCATTCCCGCCTTGTTCCTTTTATCATGACAGCGGGTTAATTATATGGGACATGCGGAAAGGCCATCGCCGCGCCGGGTCGCGGCCGCATGCCGGAATACCGCACGATCCGTGAATCGCTTACCAATGACGCCATCCATCCTGTTCTACGAAACCGACAAGGCCTACGGCTGCTTCTCCAATTTCTCGCGTCACGCCGTCGCGATCGATGGCACGACATGGCCCACCACCGAACATTTCTTCCAGGCGGCCAAGTTCACCGATCCGGCGGACATCGCCGCGGTGCACGCGGCGCGCACGCCTTTCCTTGCGGCGCAGATGGGGCGCGAGCGGCACCGCTCTTTCCGCAGTGATTGGGAAGCGCTGCGCGACGGCGTGATGCTGCAGGCGTTGCGCGCCAAGTTCACCCAGCACCCGGCGTTGCGGGAAATCCTGCTGTCCACTCACGGTGCGACGCTGGTCGAGCATACGGCCAATGACCGCTACTGGGCCGACGGCGGCGACGGCAGCGGCAGGAACATGCTGGGCAAACTGCTGGAGCGGGTCAGGGAAGAACTGCTGGCGGAAGAGGGCGGCGCCGCACCGTGCTGGCGCGTGCCGCCGTGGATCGCGCACCCGGAGATCGAACCGTCGGCCATGCATTGGCGCATGGGCGGCGGCGAGGAACTGCTGACGCAGGCCGGTCGCTTCCGCGATGCGCTGCCGCCGGCGGCGCGGGCGGAATACGATCGCTGTTTCCCCGTCCCCGCCAATTGGGCGCGCAGCTGGTGATCAGGCGATGACGTTGCCGCCGTGCCGGCGGCGCCGCACCAGCATCATGCCCAGCAGGCCCGCGCCGAAGATGGAGAGCGATGCCGGCTCGGGCACCTCTTCCTGCTGCAGCGCGGTCACCAGCGTGTTGTGCAGGATGGTGACCTGGTAGTTGCGGCCGGCCAGCAGCTGCGGCGTCATGCGCGCAAAGTGGAATGCGCTGCCGCCGGCGTTGTAGTCGGACATGCCGGGCAGGCCGTGGGTGCGGCTGACGCTTGCCCTGCCGTTGATTTCCGGCGGTGCGAAATTAAACACCGATACGCCGGTCGTCAGGTCGACGATATTAATGCTCCACGAGATGCGCGCCGCGGCGCTGGTGACGGGATGGGAGCCCGGCGTGATGTACGCCATCGAATACGGCGTGGCGTCGAAGGAGACCGTCATCGTGTCGCTGCCGCCCAGGGTGAACGCCATCGTGTTGGAACTGCCCACGGACGAATTGCCGGTGGCGTACTGGTTGTTGTGCATGGTGACCACGTCGGCGCGCGTCTGCGAGTGCGAGCCGGCCGCGGCACCGTTGATCGAAATGCCGGAGCCGGTGAAACTCTGGTCGGCGAAACCGAAGCTGCCCTGCGAGGCGAACAGGCTGCCGTTCATGGCGAAGTTGTTCTCCGTCGTCATGCTGCCGCACGCGCCGACGCACTGGTGCGCCACGTCCGGCCGGATGCCGGAACCCGATGCGTTGACGAACACGGAGTTGAGCGAAGCGGTGGCATGGGCGTCGTTGACGTTCACCATCCGGGTAAAGTCGGTGTTGCGATAGACGGCGCCGTTCGAATGCAGCAGCCGGAAGTTGTTGATGTCCAGGATCGCCGAGGCGAACGTATTGGCCGATGCGCTGCCGATGCCGGCCAGGCCCAGCGTGCCGGCGACGATGATGTGCTTGAGCGTTTTCATGTGCTGCCTCTTCAGGAAGGTTGGCGCGCGTTGCCGGGCGGCGCGGCGTATTCCAGTTGAGCAGGTTGCATGCCAGCGGATAGTTCCAATAGGAATCAACGACTTGCGCGAGCAACACGCGGCGTGAGTCGGCAAGTGGAAAGGAATTCGACGGGGCAACAGATGTGGAGTTGCAGGAAAATGCCTGGGCGCTCTGGCATTTCCGAAATGATTCTGTCATAATCATGCCTCTTCTGCGGGAGTAGCTCAGTTGGTAGAGCGCAACCTTGCCAAGGTTGAGGTCGAGAGTTCGAGACTCTTCTCCCGCTCCAGAATTCAAAAAGACGCCTGCGGGCGTCTTTTTTCATTGGTCTTTTCCTTTTGCTATCGGTGTTGTTTTCCGCCACTATCGGCCCTTGCCATTAAGTTCAGGAACGCGGCTTCCCCGAAAAATCTCGCCTATACTTGCCCCCATGTTCCGCACGACGCGGAAGAATCGCATCAATCCCGGGGATAGCAATGAAAAGCGTACAGCAGGAAATCGACGAACGTACCAATCTGACCAACTCGAACAAGTTCGAACTGCTGCTGTTCCGCCTCGGCGCGGACGCCAACGGCGAGCATTCCGAGCTGTACGGCATCAATGTCTTCAAGATCCGCGAAATCGTCGCCATGCCCCCCGTCACGGCCGTGGCCGGCTCGCAGCCGAACATGCTGGGCGTCGTCAACCTGCGCGGCCAGATCATTCCCGTCATGGACCTGCCGGCCATCGTCGGCGTCACGCCGAAAACGGGCCTGAACATCATGCTGGTGACGGAATTCGCCCGCACCACGCAGGCGTTTGCAGTGGAATCGGTGGAAGAGATCGTGCGCCTGGACTGGAGCCAGGTGCTGACCGCCGAAGGCAGCAACTCGACCGGCATGGTCACGTCGATCGCCCGTCTGGACGGCGACACGAACGGTACGCGCCTGGCGCAGGTGCTGGACGTGGAAACGATCCTGCGCCGCATGGTGCCGAACGAGGGCAAGGATGTCGATCCGGAATCGATCGGTCCGAAGCTGGCGCTCAAGCAGGGCAGCGTCATCCTGGCCGCCGACGATTCCGTCGTTGCGCGCAACCTGATCGAGCAGGGCCTGCAGGCAATGCACGCGCCGTTCGTCATGACGAAGTCCGGCAAGGAAGCCTGGGACAAGCTGAACGCCATTGCCGAAGGTTGCAAGGCCGAAGGCATCGCCATCGAGGACCGCGTGGCGCTGGTGCTGACCGACCTGGAAATGCCGGAGATGGACGGCTTCACGCTGACCCGCAAGATCAAGCAGGATCCGCGTTTCTCGAAGATCCCCGTCGTCATTCACTCTTCGCTGTCGGGCAAGACCAATGAGGACCACGTCAAGGGTGTCGGCGCCGATGCGTATGTCGCCAAGTTCGTGGCCGAAGACCTGGCCGAGACGATCCGCCGCGTGCTGCTGAAATAAGATTCGGCGGTTCCGTGAAAAGGCGGCCACCCGACGGGTGGCCGCCTTTTTTTATGTCCCTTTTTTGTTATGATGTTTTTTTCCATAACGACCAGGGAGTCAAGATCATGGCTGCAAAAACCATTCTGTTCCTGACGGGCGACTTCGCCGAGGACTACGAAACGATGGTGCCGTTCCAGGCACTGCAGGCGGTGGGCCACACGGTGCATGCGGTCTGCCCCGGCAAGGCTGCCGGCGACAAGATCAAGACGGCCATCCACGATTTCGAGGGCGATCAGACGTACACGGAAAAGCCGGGCCACCTGTTCACGCTGAACGCGGCTTTTGAGGACGTCGACGTGGGCCAATACGACGCGCTGATGATCGCCGGCGGCCGCGCGCCGGAATACCTGCGCCTGAATCCCCGCGTGATCGCGATCGTGCGCGAGTTCAAGGAGGCCGGCAAGCCGATTGCCGCCGTGTGCCACGGTGCGCAGATCCTCGCGGCGGCGGACGTCATCCGCGGCCGCAACATCTCCTGCTATCCGGCGTGCTCGCCGGAAGTGAAGCTGGCGGGGGCCGACTTTGCCGATATCGCCGTCGATGCCGCCGTCACGGACGGGCAGTTCGTCACGGCGCCGGCGTGGCCTGCGCATCCGCAGTGGATCGCGCAGTTCCTGCGGTTGCTGGGCACTGAGATTACGCTGTAAAAGTCGGGGACAGGCACCACAGGACGGTGCCAGTCCCCCGGCACCTCTCAGGCCCTCAGCTGCTGCGCATGCCAGCGCACGTGGTCCGCAACGAACGTGGCGATGAAGTAGTAGCCGTGGTCATAGCCTTCGTGCCGGCGCAGCGTCAGTGGCTGCGCCGCCTGCGCGCACGCCTCTTCGAAAGCTTCCGGATACAGCTGCTCGGCCAGGAACTTGTCGGCCAGGCCCTGGTCCACCAGGATCCCGCCGGGGAAGGGCGTGCGGCTCTTCGCCATCAGCGCGCTGGCGTCGTGCTCGGCCCACGCTGACTCGTCGCTGCCCAGGTAACCAGTAAACGCCTTCTTGCCCCACGGGCAGCGCATCGGCGCGGCGATCGGTGCGAACGCGGAGACGGTGCGGAACAGGTCCGGCCGGCGCAGCGCCAGGGTCAGCGCGCCGTGGCCGCCCATCGAGTGGCCGAAGATGCCGATGCGGTTGCCGTCCACGGGCGACTGGTCCAGCACCAGCGCGCGCAGCTCGTGCAGGTAACTCTCCATGCGGTAGTGCTTCGCCCACGGTTCCTGCGTGGCGTCCAGGTAGAAACCGGCGCCGACGCCAAAGTCCCAGGACTCGGCCTCGCCCGGCACGTTGGCGCCGCGCGGGCTCGTGTCGGGCGCGATCAGGATGACGCCTTCTTCCGCAGCCACGCGCTGGGCGCCGGCCTTGGTCATGAACGTCTCTTCCGTGCAGGTCAGCCCCGCTAGATAGAACAGGGCAGGGAGGCGCTGGCCATCCGCGTGCGGCGGAATGAACACGGAAAAGCGCATCGGCAGGCCGATGGCGCTTGACTCGTGGCGGAAGAAGCGCTGCACGCCGCCGAAGCAGGCGTGTTCGCTGAGCAGTTCCAGCATGATGGTCCTTTCGATAACGGGGCTGCGCCATTGTACTCGCGCGGCGCAAACCGGTGCCAGGCTCCAGTTTTTCCAAACCGCTGCCAGGCTCCGCTTTTTCGGGTGAATCCGGGATCATTCCTGGAATGCCGAAAACCGGTGCCTGTCACCGGTTTTTTTAGCGGCGTTCGTGCGACGCCATTTCGTTTCTTGCTATAAAGTTACCGCAAGTCGTTATGGCTGAGTTTTCATAGGGCGGATGGCGAATGTTACAATTGCCCTGATCTTGCATTTGCGCAAATGTATCCGCATGCCGATCCTGCCCGGCGCAAACTCAACAATAGGAGGAGTCCCTAATGCCAGATTTCCTGGTTATGTCGGCCGAATTGGCGTGGCCGCTCGCTGTACTGCTGGCCTGGCTGGCCGGCGAATTCATTCACCGCTGGACCAAACTGCCCCGCATCAGCGTCTACGGCGCCGTCGGTTTCCTGTGTGCCCAGGCGTTTCCCGACCTGTTTGCCACCGAAGGGTCCAGTCCCGTCACGCTGCTGGCCAATGTCGCCTTCGGCCTGATCCTGTTCGAGCTTGGTTACCGCATCAACCTGCACTGGCTGCGCATCAACCCGTGGGTGACCGTCAGCGCGCTGGTCGAGACGTTCGCCACGTTCGGCGTCGTCTACCTGATTGCCCACCTGTGGGGCCTGCCGTCGATGACGTCGCTGCTGCTGGCATCGCTGGCAATGTCCACGTCGCCGGCCGGCGTGCTGCGCGTCATCAACGAGTCGCGCAGCTCCGGGCAGGTGACGGAGCGCGTGCAGCATCTGGTGGCGATCAACTGCGTGCTGGCCGTCCTCGTGTTCAAGGTCATTGTCGGCTTCTGGGTATTCCAGACGTCGGGCAGCCTGACGCAGGCGATCTCGCACAGCCTGATCGAGCTGGTCGCCTCGGCGCTGCTGGGCGCCATCTTCGGCATGATCGTGCCGGCCGTGCTGCGCCATCTCGGCACGCTGGCGCGCGACGGCACCGTGGCGTTCGCGCTTGTCGTCATCATCCTTGTCGCCATCACCCATGCGGCCGACCTGTCGCCCGTGCTGGCCACGCTGGCATTCGGGCTGACGGCGCGCCACCGCCGCGTGGCGTTTACGCGCACGGTACGCAACTTCGGCGCCATCGGCGAACTGATGACGGTGCTGCTGTTCGTGTTTGCCGTCTCGACCCTCAGCTGGAACAACGTGCTGTTCGGTGGCGGCCTGGCGCTGGTGCTGCTGCTGGCGCGCTTCGTCGTCAAGACGGCCAGCGTCGCCGCGTTTGCCCACGTGGGCGGCATCCCGTGGCGCAAGGGCATCCTGACGGGCATCGCGCTGTCGCCGATGTCCGTGTTCGTCGTGCTGCTGCTGGAGCAGACCAAGAACGCCGGCATCGTGCTTGTCGACGAACTGGCGGCGGTGGCCGCGATGACGCTGTTCATGGAAGTGATCGGCCCGATCTTCACCCAGCGCGCCCTCATCATGGCGCGCGAAACGGCACAGGAGTAAGCCATGCCATTAGAAACCTTCAACGGCGGAACGCCCCTGACGATGGGCGTCGAACTGGAACTGCAGCTGGTCAGCTTTTCCGACTACGACCTCACCGCCTCCAGCCCCGACCTGCTGCATCTGCTGGCCCGCAAGCCGTTCCCCGGCAACGTGACGCCGGAGATCACGGAGTCGATGATCGAGATTAACAGCGACGTGCACACGAAGCACAGCGAGCTGCTGGCGCAGCTGCACGAGGTGCGCGACACGCTCGTCACGGCGGGCGAACAGCTCAATATCGGCATCGCCGGCGGCGGCACGCACCCGTTCCAGAAATGGGTCGACCGCCGCATCTTCGAGAAGCCCCGCTTCAAGCAGGTCTCGCAGCTGTACGGCTACCTGGCCAAGCAGTTCACGGTGTTCGGCCAGCACGTGCACATCGGCTGCGCCAATGGCGACGACGCGCTGTTCCTGCTGCATTCGCTGTCGCGCTATCTGCCGCACTTCATCGCGCTGTCGGCATCGTCGCCGTTCGTGCAGGGCGGCGACACGCTGTTCAACTCCGCGCGGCTGAACTCCGTGTTTGCCTTCCCCATGAGCGGGCGGGCGCCGTTCCTGCTGTCGTGGGACGAATTCGAGCACAGTTATTTCTCGAAGATGGAGCACACGGGCGTCATCAAGAGCATGAAGGACTTCTACTGGGACATCCGGCCGAAGCCCGAATACGGCACCATCGAGCTGCGCGTGTGCGACACGCCGCTGACGGTGGAGCGCGCCGCCGCGCTGGCGTGCTACCTGCAGGCGCTGTGCGCGTATCTGCTGGAGCGCAAGGAGGAGCCGCCGGCGGAGGACGACTACCTGGTCTACAACTACAACCGCTTCCAGGCCTGCCGCTTCGGTCTCGACGGCACCGTGGTGCATCCGAAAACGTACGAGAGCCTGTCGCTG
>Ga0265798_10005410_pt1 | contig 17183 bp, 13 predicted proteins | sample P3T30metagenome_FD_192430 | JGI IMG/M metagenome (GOLD analysis project Ga0265798, IMG submission 192430) | Plant litter microbial communities from East Loma Ridge, Irvine, California - P3 T30 | ecosystem: Environmental > Terrestrial > Plant litter > Unclassified | place: USA: California... | reverse complement strand
TTCCACCACCGCTCTTTCCCGCAGTAGTAGACGCCTGACACTTCTTCCTCGCCGGGCGCTGCTACATTCCCGCCCCACGACAACCACTACTTACCCCGCCATACAAACAACGACTCCCTTTGTCACCACTGCGCGACGAGCACCGCGACCTTCACAACACACCTCACACACTTCCAGAAGACACTGCTCGCATAGAAGAAACATGTGCAGGCATTTCGGAGCAGAAGAGCAGGGATCGACCACCATTGCTGGAGGGCGTGAAGTGCTACCGACCAATGTCAAGCCGATTCACTATGACTTGACTCTGGAGCCGAACTTCGAGGACTTCACCTACGAGGGCAAGGTTACCATTGAGTATGGCATGTCGCTCTCACACTCATTTTCAAATGCTAACACTGCTCAGTCTAGATGTCAACGAAGACAGCACCTCGATATCCCTCAACACGATCGACCTCAAGATCCACTCCACCACAGTCTCCACGGGCGACCAGCTCATTTCCGACTCACCCAAACTCTCCCACGATGAAGATACACAGACAACAAAGGTCAGCTTTGACCAGACTCTGTCCAAGGGCAGCAACGCGAAGCTCACCATGACCTTCTCTGGCATATTGAACGACAACATGGCGGGTTTCTACCGGTCCTCGTTCAAGGCAGAGGATGGGTCAACAACATACATGGCTACGACGCAGATGGAGCCTACCGATGCACGGCGCGCATTCCCTTGCTTCGACGAGCCTGCGCTCAAGGCAAAGTTCACCGTCACGCTCATCGCAGACGACAAGATGACGTGCTTGAGCAACATGGATGTAGCCTCTAAGAAGAGTGTGGACTCCAAGGTGACTGGCGGAAAGCGCCAGGCCGTCACATTCAACCCAACACCGCTCATGTCGACGTATCTTCTTGCCTTCATCATTGGAGAGCTCAACTACATTGAGACCAACAGCTTTCGCGTACCTGTCAGGGTATACGCACCCAAGGACAGGGATGTCGAGCACGGCCGATTCTCCCTCGAGCTTGCTGCGAAGACACTAGCATTCTACGAGAAGACATTTGACAGCGACTTCCCGCTGCCGAAGATGGACATGATTGCCATTCCTGACTTTAGCGCTGGTGCCATGGAAAACTGGGGTCTCATCACATACCGGGTGGTAGACATTCTCATCGATGAGAAGGTCAGCGGCGCGGCTATGAAGGAGCGGGTAGCCGAGACTGTGCAACACGAGCTTGCACATCAGTGGTTCGGCAATCTGGTAACCATGGACTTCTGGGATGGACTGTGGCTAAACGAGGGATTTGCGACATGGATGTCATGGTACTCGTGTAACATCTTCTACCCAGACTGGAAGGTCTGGGAGGGCTACGTTACTGACAACCTTGCCTCCGCCCTGTCTCTCGACTCCCTGCGCAGCAGCCATCCAATTGAGGTACCCGTCAAGCGCGCAGACGAGGTCAACCAGATCTTCGATGCCATCTCGTACTCCAAGGGCTCTAGTATCATTCGCATGATCTCCAAGTACATCGGCGAGGAGACGTTCATGGAGGGAATCCGTCGGTACCTCAAGAAGCATGCTTATGGCAACACCGAGACCGGTGACCTGTGGGCAGCTCTGAGCGACGCGAGCGGCAAGGATGTTGGCAAAGTCATGGACATTTGGACCAAGAAGGTCGGCTACCCAGTCGTTACCGTCACCGAAGGCACGGACTCCATCCACCTCAAGCAGAATCGTTTCCTTCGCACTGCCGACGTCAAGCCCGAGGAGGACCAGACGCTGTACCCCGTGTTCCTTGGCCTGCGCACCAAGGAGGGAGTCAATGAGGATCTGACGCTCTTCGATCGCGAAGCAGACTTTAAGTTGAAGGATCTCGACTTCTTCAAACTCAACGCCGACCACTCTGGACTCTACCGGACTTCGTACTCACCCGAGCGGCTGCGAAAGCTTGGTGTCTCCGCCAAAGAGGGTCTGCTGACCGTCGAAGACAGGGCTGGTATGATCGCCGACGCTGGATCACTCGCTGCTTCAGGCTATCAGAAGTCTTCTGGCATTCTCTCCCTCCTCGACAGCTTCAAGAGCGAGCCCGACTTTGTGGTGTGGCAAGAGATCACGGGTCGCATCGGCTCCCTGCGCGGCGCATGGCTGTTCGAAGACCAGGCTACGCGTGACGCTCTGAAGAAATTTCAGCTGGACCTTGTTCAGGACAAGTCGCACCAGCTGGGATGGACATTCAGCGAGAACGACGGCCACATTGAGCAGCAGTTCAAGAGCCTGATGTTCGGTGCTGCCGGTATCTCTGGTGACGAGCAGATCATCAGGGCATCTTTCGACATGTTTGAGAAGTTCAAGGCAGGCGACCGATCAGCCATCCACCCCAACATCCGCGGAAGCGTCTACGCCATCGTCCTGGCCAACGGCGGCACGGAAGAGGTGAGTCCATTCAGGACCCATTGTTGACACTGCAACTGACACACTCCAGTATGACGCCGTCGTGAACGAATTTCTCAACGCCAAAACCGCTGACGAGCGCAACTCCGCCCTCCGCTCCCTCGGCCGCGCAAAGTCCCCCGAGCTCATCCAGCGCACCCTCGATTTCGCCTTCAGCAAGGACGTCAAGGGTCAGGACATCTACTTACCCATTCAGGGTCTGCGGGGCCATCAAGACGGGTGTTACGCACTGTGGAACTGGGTCAAGGACAACTGGACGGAGCTCGAGAAGAGGCTGCCGCCTAGCTTGAGCATGCTGAGCAATGTCGTGGCTATTGGCACGTCGAGCTTTACGCACAAGGAGCATATCAAGGACATTGAGGCGTTCTTCAAGGACAAGAGCACGAAGGGCTTTGATATGAGTCTGAGTCAGAGCATTGATTCGATTAGTGCAAAGTCGGCGTGGTTGGAGAGGGATGGGGAGGATGTCACGGGGTGGTTGAAGGAGCACAAGTATCTGTCGTAGGTACCTCGTGTGGTAGGTTGTAGACAGGGAGGGAGGATGACGGTCGAAGCAGAGAGCTGTGACAATTTCCACAGAACATGTAAAACAGATATTAGAAGAGTGAAGGACATGCACAACGCAACCTGGGTACTTTTGCACAAATCTGTACGTGACTCGTCGATCCCCAGCAATATAGTATGAACCGATTCTGAGCCAAGCTGATTGTGTTGTCTGGGATTACAATTCAAGATTGAAGAGTATGAAGTGCATAATCAATTACAATTGATGGGTGAGAGGCATGTGCACGTGAGAGCGCGATGGATGAAGCGAACTTCAACTTTGCGGATCGACAGCCTTGACATCAGCAACACCACAACTTCGCGCCACCACGACCCCTCGCAAACATGGCTTCCAATGGATCCGAGTCGCCTAGCACGGCAAAACGCTCTCGTGCGGAAATGGAGGCAGACGATGGCCTGGCCCTTGCGCCGGCGCAAATTAACGATGGTGTGCACCAGCTGCAAGCGACGACCAACACGCGCAGCATTACTAACACCACGCTGCAGATGATACCTCCTCTGACGATGACGACTTCGGCCCCGCGCTCCCCTCCTCCGCGCCGAAAAAGAAGAAGCGAAAGCTGCCGTACGAGAAGCTCTACGTAGCCGCGCTCCCAGCATCACAACGCTACTCCAAGTCGCTCATGCACCGCGAGCAGCTCTGCTTCACGACCCTAACACCCTACACCGACTTCCTAATCACGAGCTCGATAGACGGCGTGGTCAAGTTCTGGAAAAAAGACTTTGGCGGCATCGAATTCGTGAAGGAGTTCAGGGCACATACGGCGGAGATACGGTCTGTCAGCGTGAGCGCGGATGGGCGCAGCTTTGCGACTGCGGGCGCGGACAATACGGTCAAGATATTCGATGTGGTTACGTTTGATTTGCTGGCTATGCTGAGCTTGGAGTATGGCCCCAAGGCGGTGTGCTGGGTTCATGGGAGGGGCGCGAGTTTTCCGCAGCTTGCGGTTAGTAGTGAGGATGATGGCTGGATACGTGTCTACGATGGGCGAGGCGAGAATTTGGAGCCTCTACATACCCTCAAGACGATTCACCGCTCGCCTGTCAGTCTAATGGCCTACAACAACGCCTTTGACTGTGTCGTTAGCGCTGACACGAGTGGTATGATCGAGTACTGGCGGCCCAGCGGCACTTTTGAAAAGCCGCCAAACGTTTGGCCCCTCAAGTCTTCCACCTCGCTCTTCGACTTCAAAAAGTCAAAATCTGTGCCCTCGTCTCTCACTCTCTCGCCATCCGGAAAGCACTTCGCAACCTACTCATTCCCGGACCGCAAAGTTCGCGTGTTCGATTTCTCCACGGGCAAGCTGTATCGCACGTATGACGAGTCCATCGACACCATCACAAGCATGCAGCAAGCCGGCACTGCAGTACAACACCTCGAAGACATGGAATTCGGGCGGCGCATCGGCATCGAGCGCGATCTCGACACACCCTCTATCCGAGCGCGGCTAAACGTAATCTTCGACGAGACAAGTAATTTCATTCTCTACGGCAGCATGTACGGCGTCAAAGTAATCAACACCCTCACCAACAAACTCGTCAAACTCTACGCCCAAGAAGAATCTCTCCGGCCCCTCTGGCTCAGCCTATACCAAGGGCAGCCCGAAAAAAAAGGCGTCGTAACCGTCGAAATGGCCGCGTCCGAAAACCCCCTCTTACAAGAAGCCGAAGCGCGCGACGCAATGCTCGTATCCACGGGCGCAAACAAAGTCCGCTTCTACATGTTCACCAACGACGCCTCTCCTTCGAAATCGTCTCGCGACGTGCACAACGAGAAGCCACGAAACGCGCATGCAAGACAGCAGGAAAGCGCCGCGGCAGCAACGGGCTCCACAGCAACACTGCACACCACCTACGGCGACATTACTATCCGCCTCTTTCCCACCAGCGCGCCTAAAGCCGTGGAGAACTTCGTCACGCATGCGCGGAGTGGATATTACAACGATGTTATTTTCCACCGTGTGATTCGCAAGTTTATGATTCAGACAGGAGATCCGCTGGGCGATGGCACTGGGGGTGAAAGTATCTGGGGTAAAAACTTCGCTGACGAATTTGATGCGAGTTTACGACATGATAAGCCGTATTGTGTGAGCATGGCGAATGCGGGGCCGGGAACGAATGCGAGTCAGTTTTTTGTGACGACCGAGAAAGCTGTAAGTACCCATCACATATTTCCCATTCATTGCCCTGCTGTTTGTTGGTTTGGTTTGATTTCAGTTCCGCTCACGTACTAACGTGGTGATGATTTAGCCGTGGCTCGATGACAAGCATACTATTTTTGGGCGCGCGGTTGGGGGCATGGATGTTGTGCATAAGATTGAGAATGCGAAGGTTTATAAGGAGAGGCCTGAGGAGGATATTAAGATTATTAATATTTCGGTTTCATAAGTGAGGGAGGAGGGATGGTGAAGGGTGAAGTGAGATGGGAGTTGGGGTCAAATCAGCAGAGCAGAAGCACGATCGACTTGGTAGCGGAAGTGCGGTACAAATCAAAGGTATCGCTGGGGCTCGGATGGTCTAAGTAAGCATGAGACTCATAAATCGTTCAATTCCCACTACCCAACATACTACCACTAAGAATAGGAGGCGACGATAACTTTGAACCAGCCCCACAACATCCGCACAAATCCAATCCATCAAACCCCACCACAACCCCCTCACGTCCGCCGAAACTCAGGCAGCGCAGTAATACTCCTTAAACTCATAACCGACTGCCGCCACGGACGCAGTGCGCGCGCAGGTTCCTGCGGGGGTCCAGATACCTCTTTTTCCCCGACATGGTACAGTGGATGCCTGACAGGCACATACGACTCGGACCACGCACTCGCGTTGGTGGCGAGATGATTTGTCGTATTGCGCGTGGACGCGTAATTGGTGGAGCTCGGGGAATTAGAATTAGCGTGGCGGCGCCAGAAGCGGATGAAGATGCTTTCGGCTCTCATTTCGTCGTGGACGGGCGCGGAGTCAAGGTGTTCAGCCGCCATGTCGCTGTTCCCGGATTCTTTGCTGTACTCCACGAAATCGGGTTCCTCGCTGCCGCGACTGTCCTTCAACACCTCGCTGATATTAATCCAAGATCTCGGCTTCTTGCGCTCGGGCGGCGACACGGGCGACGGCGGTGTATGTTTCCTCGCGCTGTTACGCGACAAGCGCAGCGACATCCACTTCTTTACGCGCGCGGGGACAAGGCGCACGATGAGGAGGCGTATAGATGGCAACGAGACACACACGAAGCTAGCAGCGAGCTCCAACTCCGTCCAAATCGTAACCGGCACATAATCCCACGTCGGATCCAGCGTCACGCGACTAAAATGCATCAACGTCCGCAGCCGAATCAGCGTAGCAATACACCCAAACGTGCCAACACTAAACATGAACCCCACAGCCACTTTCTTCCATCTCCGCATCGTCAGGCCCCTAATAAAAACGAGCGGCAACACGAGTAAAATGAAGTCCTGTGCGATGGCGGACCCGGAGATGGCGAAAGACGTGGCTTGGTAGTCGAGGCATTTCCCGCCGGGTATGTCTCTGTTCCAGAAGAATTCGAAGGGGCGGCAGGAGAGTATACTGACGAGGAAGACGATTATGCTGTTGATTGCGATGTACGGGATTATGATGTATGCTGTTATGCGGAAGGAGCGGCTGCGGAAGATTTCGAGGTAGAAGAGGACGATTGAGATTTTGATCATACCGAGGGTCAAAACGTACGTGGCGCCCGCGGTGAAAACTGCCCCGTCATCATTAGCACCGTGTCAGTGTGAAGCAAGAGAACCCAACGAGAACTGGCGTCTGGGGGGATTTCATGGTGTAATTGACTCGACTTACATGTCCTCATTACGAACTTCAAATTCCTGTCTTCCAACCCATACGCATGCTCCCCAAACCCGCGCGCCGTACCAGCAAGTACACTCCCCATCGGAATCGCAGTAATAAGCACACTCGCGACCACAAACGCATCGTCCCAGCCCAGTCGCTTAGCCGCTATCTTACCCGCCAGTCGTAGCGCAACGCTCACAAACGCCACGGCGTATATAATACTCGTAGCCAAGAACATTTGCGTGCGGCGCGACTCGCGCGGCAGGTTGCACACGGAGGCTTGCACGCGGGATGTATGTAGGCTGTCGAGCATGGTGCAGTTGGCGAGCATGCAGGATCCGAGGGATTGGGCGAGGGGGGCGTTGGTGCAGATACATGTTGTGTTGTCGAGGGTGCAGGGGCTTGTGGGGAGGACTTGGAGGGTGCATTGTATCTTGGGGGAGTTAGTGGTGGCTAGGTGGTGGTTTGGGAATGGTTGTGGTACGTACGGCGCAGGCTGGGGCGTCGGCGAAGGTTAGAGGGGTAGCGGTCGCTGTGAGGAGGAGGAGGGATGTGGTGATGAAAGTGCGGATGTACATGTTTGCTCAGATCAGAATCGAGATCGCCTCATACAATGGAAAAAAGTCGTGAAGCGAGTCCGACACTGAAGGAAATCGATAGAGAGAACAAATTCATGGTGTTTGCGCGGGCTTGATATCGCTGCTGGATATGTTCGTTCAGAAACTCAATCCTATAGTCTCATGCATTGCTCTGCAGTTCCCGCGAACCTTGACGCGATAATCAATGTTAGGTTGATCACTGTAGCTTAGACTCAATCGCATAGTCTCATGCGTTCGTCGATGTGCAGATGCAAATTCTACGAACCTTAACGCGCTGAGCAGTGCACTTTAGACTGCAATCCAGAATCGGCACGCCGATCGATGTTTGTTCCTCGGTATTTAACTTATCGTAGATGCAAATGCATGTTCCATCAACGAACCTTGATGCGATGATCGATGTCGAGACTTAAATCAACGAAATGCACTCTTGCGACCGGTGTAAGTCTGTTGATAGACGTAGCCAATCACGCAGGGTCAGATTGTACTATGTTTCACGTCCATCTGCTAAGTTAGCTCTTGGCCAAAGTTTAAACATGTCGTCGGCATACCTACCACAACAGAGCCGCATTTATCTAGCTGCGGGGTAAGATCGTAGTTCATTTCCTAGTGTACGGTAGCTGCCGCTTCGTCTCACGACCAGAAGACGTTTGAAATCGTTGACCAAAAGCTTATGTTAGTCACGAACTGTACTTCGCTGATCAATGACTCCTTCTCGAACCGCGAACACTACACTCTTGTGTATTGACTACTGGTTCCTAAGCGAAGGAGTGTATCTATATCTTTGCCGTTTTCAAGAGCAATTTCCCTACGCTGGAGAAGCTAAGAATGTAGGCAACTTTGTACAATGACCTCCATTGCCTTTGCCTGTATCCGCGACTTCTAGAATATAAAACTAAGCATCACGGAAGTTTCCCTAGCCTATACTTAGATCGATTGCGCCTTCATACCTTTCCACGCACGCGTGAATTCCAACGCTAGAAACCCCACCATACAATTCTTTCCTTTTATCTCCGTTGAATCTCAAATCCAACATGAAAAAGAAGCGTCAAAAAATCTGCCGCACCAGCCAAACTCCGCCCCTACGAACCATCCCCGTACTACGTTCAAATTTCAAACACAATAGCCTTTCACCTACCTTCTAGGTGTCGAAATCTTTCGTCTCAGAATAGAAGTAGACTTTGACAAGGACTTACTCACAGTGCCTAGTTGGGTCAGCTAGGCAAGCCCATCACATACACGATGATATCTACCCTACCCTACCTACATACCCGCAAGCATGACAGCTCTCTTATTCCCTCCCCAAAGACGATACCACAAACCGGAGACTCAGAAACAAACAAACAAAATATATAACCACATATATCACAACGTAGTACTAAGTATCGAATTCGCAATCTAGCCACCAAACTCATGTAGGATAAAAGTCGCTAGAAACCCCAGCCTACCCGATGACTTAAAAACTATACGCGCCCGATTGGTATCATATGCAAATGCCGTTGCCATGCCGTAACTCAAAACCCAAACCCCAAAAACACCCATCCCTCCCAAATCCAATCCGAAAAAAAGCGCCATCCATATGCAAATTCCAACACTCTCCAGCTCCTTCTTCCACCCCAACCTACCACCTACTAAGCAGGCGCACTCCCACCCCCTCTCTTGCCCACACTCGCCTGCCTCCCCTTCTCCAATTTCTTCCTCAACGTCCGATGTCGGACTTTCATTTCGCCCAGAACTAACTTCACATTAGCCACATCCTCACCAATAATTACGTCCTTCAACTCACTCTTCTCAATGCTCTTACGATCTGCCTCCTCAACCCCATCCGCCTCCTCGCCCTCATCCTCCTCCACCTCCAGAATAGCTTCTAGCATCGCAATCGCCGTGCTGTAATTGATATCGCAGCCCGGCAGGTTCTGGCCCGTGAGTTCGTCGATGGCGGCGGAGCGACTCATTTCCAGGGCGCGCTCGTACATGAGTTTCTCGGCGGTGACGCCGGTGGTGAGCAGGATGTTCTCTGTTGAGCCGACGGTGGTAGCTGAGGCGGCGGACTGATTGGAGGGGTGCGAAGGGTGGTCGGCTGGAAGGTTCATCTGTGCGGTCTTGAGCTTGCGTGCGATGATCTCGGTTTTGGTGCAGCATTCGTTGAAGCGGTCGCGGAGCCAGGAGACTACGCGGTTGAGGCGGTCTGTGATGATGACGGCGCGTGAGTCGTTGGCGCCGCCGTGCTTCTTCCAGTACGTGCCGGCCGTGTCCATGGCTTTGTTGAGCAGGGCGAGGGTCTTGACGTACAAGACGAGAGCCTCCTCGGCGATGATGATGACGGTGTCGTTGGTGAGGTAGTCGTCTTCGTCGTCGGAGAGGGTCTCGGCGCTGGGCTTCCGGGCGACGCCGGCGGGGGTGGTACTGAGGCCTTCTTCGGACGGAGCGACGGGGACAAGCTGCTTGTACTTTACCTCAGCGAAGCCATAGACGACGTAGCTTAGCTGGGCAAGCTCTTCGATCTTCTTGATGGTAGTGGTGACTTCGTCTTTGGGGGCGGAGGGGGCAGTGTCGCCAACAAGGAGCAGGCTCGACTGAGCGGTGGGATAAGTTGGGAAAGCGGCATAGTGCGGGGGAGATACGCCTTTCATGACTGGAGGAGAGAGTCCGAGACCGCGAATGTTGACCATGTTCATTGCCTTTGTTAGTGCTGAGGTTGCGCTTTCGAAGCTGGGACGATACTGTCGTCGGCGCTCGTATGAACCAATACGTTGGTGTGTAATTGAAGGCTTGTGCTGGATCTGGATCGCTTTTGAAGGCACCGTAGCTCCAGTGGTAGAAGTTGGTGTTCCTTGGGTGGTTGCGCGACGCCTCATAGACTCGCGGGCACTTCCATTTCCACGGTCACGTTGCGTTTGCGGGCTAGCAGCACCAATCTCGTCTGCCAAGGCATCGATTTCCACCCTCCGCTTCTCCACAAACACAAATCCATCGTCCAAAGCAGCATCTTGCGCAGCTCGCTCGGCTGCCTCCCTCATTACACCAGATTCTGTCCGCTGCGGCATCCGCTCACGTTCAATTTGATCTTTCAGGTTCGACGGCCTTGGTGCTTGATTGTCCCGCGAATACTTGCGTCTATGGCCGATCGTGGTGAGATTGTCTGGCATCGGGCGGCCCGGCGCAGTGGCAGCATTGGTGAGTACCGGTCGTCGCTGATCACGCGAAGACACATACTCCTCAATTGGCTCAATGACTGCGTTGCTACCTCGACGAATCGATGATGGACGTGGAGAAGTGCCCGCAACAGCTCCACTGGACGGGCGAGACGCAGACACAGGTCTTGACGGCGGCGTGTTTCCAAACCCAGCCCGATCTTTCGGTGATTGCGAATATGGGCTCTCAGAAGCACGTCGCTCCATGTCCACGGACCTTTTCTGAACTCGCTTGGGCTGCTCGGCAGGTGGCTCTGGTTCAGACGCCTGTAAAGCCTGCGGCAAATCCTCGTCCACCATGTCAGGGATCTCGTCGCGGATCACTGGGTCTGCGAAGAAGCTCTCGTACGACATGCGCTCGGTGGGCTTCCGCTTCAATAGTGCACGGATAAGAGTTTTCATGGCCCTACTAGAAACGAGACCTTCCGGAAACCTAATCTGGTCCTTGCGCTCTTCAATCTTCCTCAGCAATTCTACGTGGTTGTTGGCCCTGAAAGGTGGCCGAGCCGACATCATCTCGAACAGCACAGTGCCAACGGACCACAGATCGGCCTTTGCGTCATACTTCTCGTACCGCAGAATCTCAGGCGCCATGTACAAGGGAGAGCCACACAGCGTTTCAGCCAGAGAGGTAGTGGGCAGGATTCTGGCGAAGCCGAAATCGGCAATCTTCAGCATCGGCAACGACTCGATCCCGGTGGCCGGCAGCAGCGAGCTTGCATCGGCGGCCAAGGGCATGCGTTCGAGCGTGCCACTCTGGGAGTAGTACATGGACGACGGATTCAGCAGCAGGTTCTGGGGCTTCAGGTCACGGTGGATGTAGTTCTTGGAGCGCAGGAACTCGAGGGCACTAGCCATCTGCTTGGCGAAGTGGCGCACGATGACCTCGTTGAGGCCGCCGACGGGCGGGTTCGGGTACTTTTCGATCATGCGCTGGGTCTGCGGGTGGTTGACGAGGTCGGCGCGCTTCTTGATGAAGGCCGAGAGGTCGCCAAGCTCGCAGAACTCCATGATGATGTGCATGCGGGCCGTCGTCTCGTGGCAGTCGATGAGGGACACAATGTGCGGGTGGTGCAGGCTGCGCAGGATGGAGATTTCCGAGACGAGGTTGTCCTTGAGCTTCTTGTTCAGCTTGCCCATGTTGACGCTCTTGATGGCCACCGACTGCCGCTTCTCAATGTGCATGCCGCGGTACACCTCTGCGAAGCTGCCCTTGCCAATGTGCTCCAGCCGCTTGAACCGCCCGATTGTCTGCTCGGTCGCCGCGGAGGAGGACGGCGAGGCCCCGGAGCGGTGGGGGGCATACGGGTTCGATGGTGTGGCCATGATGGCGGCGCTGGCCGACCAGCCTGGTGTTGAGTCCTCGCTCGGTGTACGCCTGGTCTTCAGCTACCAGCACAGGTGCGGATACAGGGTCGCCGTGAGGGTGCTGCACATGGGCTGGCCGCGATGTGCGAGGAGGAGGTTCTAGGCGGGCGTGGGTATGCTCGAGGTATGGGGGAGGACGCGGTTGCTAGGCTGCGGCGATGACGACGGCGTGAAAACGGTCGATCTTGGGTGTTGTCGAGGGTGAGGGCGCAACAGGAAGGCAAGACGTCACGACGGCTGGGGCCTGTTCGACGTGGTGATGGTGGTTACTGGGGTACTACGGCTATGGATGCGGAACGAATGCAGGGAAGCGGGCACTTGACGCCGCGGAATGGCGTGTGCAGGGCGTATCGAGAGGGCAGCAGTCAAAGGGAAAAGGAAACAGAAGAATGTCACTATTCGGAAGCAAGAGACGCACAGGAAGAAGAGAAGAGAAGACGAAGCTCAGGCTCAGGACGCAGTCGAGTTGAGGCGTGTGCTGGAGTCATGCGAATCATGGTCGTCGCCTAATCCGTCTCTAGCGCGCCTTCCTTATCCTTATCAACCAACCCTCACCACATCCTCGACGCGCCTGAAGCCTAGCACGAACAAGTCTAACCAGATGTACTTCGCATGCGTGTATTCAGCGAGACTCACACCAGCTGCACGCCTGTGCCCTTCACTGCGTGTCTTTATTGCGGTACTTGCGCAGCCCTCGTGGCGCTGTCAAAGGCACGGTACCCCGACCGGCGCGCATGTCATGTGGCACTTGAATGACGGCCTCGCACGCAATACCCGTAACGCGCTTCATCTGCCCAGCAGCAGACGTACCTTGTCCTCAGCATGCTCAAAGACCCTTCGCGAATGGGCACCATGACCGCCGCAGCCGATCATCTTTCACCCAGCTGCTCAACATGTCTCCAGCCAGTCACAGCCCACCCGCTCTTCACACCCCAGGCTTATCGTGGGGTAATCCGTGCGCGCACCATCTGTGGTTGCGCAATCGCTTGATAGGACACTTTATTGCGCAGACCCCTCACAACTACTACCGTCTGTCTACCGATAATCCCGTTCCGGATCGTCGTTGATAGGCATGCGGAGGTATACGCCTACGCGAATAGTACGCATGCGGCGTGATCCCTGCATTACACTTCCCACCCGGTTGCTTTTCGTCACCTCGCAACAACCAACGTTGGATCGTGACGCCATGTCGCCGAGAAATAGTACACAGCAGCAGGTCTGGCGATTACTTCTTAAGAAGCGGTCCAAAAGACTAGAGTACTCGCACGCGGTACCGCCATGATGGCTGTGCGACTCGTCATCTGGCTGCATTTCGACATGCGGCTGTATCAGGCACGACTTCTCAGCCTCTTGCCAGCCTTGCGCTCAAGTTTAATCATTGCGACTTGGACTACCCAAGACTTGGCCACTGATCAAAGTGCAGATTCCCGAACACTTTCGAACGACTTTACTGCAGACGGACTCAGTCGTATAATCACGTACCACGGTCGACTACTTGGCGATCTCAAATGCTGGCGTGATTCCAGTTGTGCAGCATGCAGGACATTCTCTCCTAGGAACAAAGACCATTGATGTCATATGTTTCGCAAGTCTCATGCGTGCCATCGGTTCCTGCGCAAGCCGCCGTGCGGCTGACAACATACCTCACATGACGATTACCTGGTACGTCCTTCAAAGTCAATTGTTGAACGACTTTTACTCTTTTAACATGTATGAATCAAGACAGCACATCTCGAATGTACTTCTCGTTGTCGGAAACTAATACCCAGAGCGTCGGGGGTTGTAATGGTTTTGCAACCCACATAGCAAGCCTCGCGCCCAGCGTCTTCTTACCATCTCTTGACCTACCCTCGACGGCCACTTGAGACCTCCACCTCCATCACCGCGTAAGACAGACACTGGGAGACAGTCTATCTTGCTAGTCGATAGATACCCTAGTGCACGGCCAACTTTTGTGCTCCATTAAACCGAATGTTGCTACTTATGCGGATTCGGTCGGGTGAGATGACATCGGGCAAGTAACGATTGATTGATCAGCACCTTCCGCGGTCCCATCCTGCCCACCTTTGCCTCAATAAGATCATCTCTTCCGAATAATCTTCAACATATTTCTCTTCGTCGCCCGCGTTGCTCAAGTGTCATAGACAAGTAAAAACACGTGAAGATAGTACAGCGTTGAGCGTCATGGGAAATGTATGAGAGCAAGGCTGCGTTCGTGAGTATTGAGACGTTTCCATCACTTTGGCCGTTAAAAGAACTCGCCACTGTTTGCAAATTCCATCATACCGTTAGCCAGGACTTCCAAGTCTGATCTGTGACGATTGCCGAGTGTCTTGGTTTTCAGTCGAACATGCGTCCTGTAGAGTGCTCCTCTTCCCAATGCTTACTGACTGCGCAACGGTCTTGTCGATATTCATGACGTACCAATCCTTCGAGTAAATGGTAAATATTCTAGGCGGGCGTATGATGTTGCTACAGAGCATGGTGTAGAAGCTGTCGAGCTGTCGAGCTGTGGAGTGAAGATGATGAAAGTGGTCCAAGCGTCATATCATCAACGTTCCGATCACAAGCCGAGCCGAGGGTCGGTCGTCGCGTTGCCAACCACCTTCACGCGAACCACTATTGACGAAAGACAACCACACCGACTTCTCTAATCGACTACTATCTACTTGTCGCGATGGCGTCGCCAGCACAATTCTCGTATCCGTTCGCCTCATCGCCCGATATCATCCGCTCACACCAGAAAGACGCCTACTTCAGCGGCGTACTCCTCGAACAACTATCCACACTATTGCGCAAGCTATACGGCGCACGTTTCGCGCACACATATGTCTCGGAAACACGTGTTCTCGGAGAACTCTTATACCTCGGCCTCACGACTGCGATAGGGAACAGAACGCTAGGAGAAGAGTACACAGACATAGTCCAGGTCGAGACCGAGAGCGGTCGATTACCAGCATTAGGAAGAAGAGCAGGATACATACTGAGCTGCATATTAGGCCCATACCTGCTAGGAAGAGCACTACCAGCTTTCCGAAGAAGAATAAGAGCGAAGCTCGAAGCGAATCTGCGATGGCATTCACGCCAACTAGCAAAAGAGACCGGCATCACGAAGCGCACGTCAAAACCTCTCGCCATGCGAGTACAAAATTACATCCTCGAAAACCTCGACACCATCACATCTCCATCACCCGTATACGCCCTCTCATTAGCGACCTTCTACTTCTCCGGTAGCTACTACCACCTCTCGAAACGAATATGGGGTCTACGATACATATTCACGCGACAAGTGCAAGAAAGCGATCAGCGCGTAGGCTACGAAGTACTCGGTGTCCTTCTCATCCTACAAATGGCCGTGCAAGGCTACCTCCACCTGCACAACACCATGACCAGCGCGCCAGATCGCGTCACGTCAGATTTGCCACCAACGGGCACCTCAGCCATCGTCGGCGGCGGCGCAGAAGTCAGTCTCGATCCAAACGCATATAGCACCAACAACGCGCTTCTCTTCGACGCTGCGGCACCGCCCGCGTCCGCGCCATCAGATCTGCAGAAGTGGACGCACACACCCGCGGCAGACAAGCCACGGTACGAACTTAACGATGAGGAGACGATGGGCTGGATAGGGGGAGGAAATAGGAAGTGTACTTTGTGCTTGGAGGAGATGAAGGATCCGAGTGTTACGACGTGTGGACATGTGTTTTGTTGGTCGTGTATTGGGGATTGGGCGAGGGAGAAACCGGAGTGTCCGCTTTGTAGGCAGAGTTGTTTGGTGCAGCATGTGCTTCCATTGAGAGGATGAGTATACACGGTACGGAGCGAGAGAGAGTATCAAGAAGCGTCGTAAGCATCGGCGCGTTATACAATACAATCGGTATGCAAGCAACAAACTCCTGTACAGTCTAATACTTGCTAGCTACGGGCGAAATCGAAGGACTCTAAAGAATGCGCTGTCTTGATGGAACGCACCGATTCGTGCCGAACAACACATTACAGAAGATGGTCTCCAACTGGCCACTTGGCGTCTGATTACAATGTGAAACCATTCAGCCTGCTCTAATCACATAACGTAAACCTACTTGTTTGGCTGGTCCTATTGGCACAGCACATACACAGCAGTTCCTACATCTGCCAAGTGGCCGCTTGGAGACTATCGACTGCAGTAGCTATCATGGGCTGCCTAATCCTTTCGAGGCGGACTCACGGATCCGACGCCCTCGGGCACGTACTTGAACACCTTAGGATCTGCCTCTGCCAGTGCGGATCGCATCTCGTATTTGACAATTTTCATCGTTGTTTCCGTACGGTCCTTGGCCTCCTCGAAAACTCATCCTACGTCCCACATGGTATAGACTTTACCATGGCACCCACGGGTACCATAATGATCGACATTAGCAAACCGACTGCCGTACTGTAGAAGGAAATTGCGGCATAACCAGCATGCACGCTTGCTGCAGCCAAAGTACAGCAACGGTTCGGACGAGACTGGCAGTTGAGTCTCCAATTGGAAGAGCAGCTGCATTTCGGAGTGAATGCGGATCGGTCCTGTGTGGGGCCATGCCATGGCGAATCTGTTAGCAGCTGCCTCGACGCCTGGATGCATACTCCGCCTGGATGCGATGCTTGCAATCGTGGTGCGAATCTGCCCCACATCGAAAGTCTTCTGCGCTGGTTTTCCAAGCAAATTATTCGGAGTTTGTCGAAACCTTCGGCTGGACCAATGCTGCTCGCTGTGTCCTGCAGATGCTCGTATGCCGCTCGATACAGGCCGAGACAGCATATTGCATCTCGAAGTTTTGTCACCTTCGTGTCTGAGTTGAAGGCTAGGTATCGCAATTTGTAAGCCTGGAGAAGGATTCCATGTGTTGCGCCTTCGTCATGTCTCTCGATTTGCTTCGAGCATTTCTTCCCGAGGTCTGTGACTTGCTGGACCATGTCGCTCCAACCCGGATCATTCGAAGCGACGAGCGTCTTGATAACGTCGACCTTGGCAGGACCTAATATCTTCATGTATTCCCTGATGCCACTCCTGCTGTACTGTATGAGCAACTGCCAGAATTCCTCGCTCGGATCCGACCGCCCTGGCGCACACAAGATGCTGCTCAGCCAATGCTGCAACCTTGCTGCCAGTCGAACATCACTGACGTGACCGTTCTGATCTTTAGTCGAGCATCCACCATTCTTAGCGATATAAAGGGTTG
>Ga0265798_10005409_pt1 | contig 17185 bp, 32 predicted proteins | sample P3T30metagenome_FD_192430 | JGI IMG/M metagenome (GOLD analysis project Ga0265798, IMG submission 192430) | Plant litter microbial communities from East Loma Ridge, Irvine, California - P3 T30 | ecosystem: Environmental > Terrestrial > Plant litter > Unclassified | place: USA: California... | reverse complement strand
TCGCCAATGCGATCTCATGTTTCCAGTCTGTTCTCCTTCCATCTCTATTCAGCCGCTGATGGTGTAGAATGAGCTTCCCCGCCAGTCACAGAAGCCCGTGTAAACCTGATTCGAGGGGGAAACTGGAAAGTGATCTCATTGTGCGTCCCCATTGTTGAGAGTCGACAGTGTGAAGTGCTGATCTTTCAGGCGGCCCACTTGATCCCGCATATGTGCACTATCTGCCTCTACGAGCCTTTCGGTGATATCACCGACCCTACCGATCCTGCTACTCGTCGATTATCTAGTGCGACAACTGCAATCGTGTCGATCATTCAAGAGATCGCTGCTGGATCCGGGACCAACTCGGACTTTTCGACTATAATGCACTCGTCTGCATCAGTGTAGGTCTATCGTTGTCTCCAGGAACAGAGCTGACAGACAGGTCGCTAGTCACTGCTGCTAGGACCAGTGTGGTGCTCTTTAGACAGGCACTCAATGTTGGTGATTTGGCGGGAGCAGAGACACATCGGATGGATATTGAAGTCGTCCGGTATGTCGCTACCTTGACAAGGGTAGCTCAAAAATGGCTGACGTCCAGAATGGCCTTGGCACAGTTCGGTACCCGGTTCAAGATCGGATTCCACCATGCCCAGCTCATCGAGTATTTCTTTGACCGAGCATCCAATCCCACCCTCGAGAAATTAGCTGCACATTATCCCGAACATCCCAGACCTGGTGCACCGGAACTTGGCCCCAATTCGGATCTTGGGAGGTGTATAATCAACGCTCTGAATATTAAAAGGGGTTATTGGAGATTACCACGATCAGCAAATTCAGGTCAAGCAGCTTCTGGGATTTCGCCTTTCGAGAGTACACCCGAAAGTTCCGGTTCCGCCTCTGGCACTGGATCGGGATCAGGCTCGAGCAATGTATATACGAATCCATTTCAGGGGAATTTCTCGGAAAGATGGAGCGAGGGCAATAGTCCCACTGGAGCCAATCCTTTCCTCACTTCCGCACCCGGACTAGGTCCCGGGCTTACAGGAACAGGGGGAACGGGAATGGGATATGGATCGACCCAGTACACGAATCCATACCTAGCGACTATGGGCGGTAATGCTAATTCCAACGAAGTCTTGATGAAGGAGATGGCGCAGAAAATTGGGAGTGGGGACGGATTCGGATCAGGTAGCGGGCAGTATCATGTTCAACCGGTGTCGGGGGCATTTTCAGATTCGTATTCGTGGTCGGTGAGCGGCAAAGTTGATCTGGGGGCGGAACCGCCGTTGTTTCCGGAGAGTGATGGCCGAGATGGTGGAATAAAACCGCTTTGCTATAAGGAGGGATAAACATTGATATGTCGATTTGTTGTTGTATAGTACGAGAGATGAATCCCCGTTCACGCTGCATCCTCGGCGCCGCATCGTTTAAGAGGGCGGCTCGAGGCTCGACACTATTGTCTCTGTTTCCTAATTCAAGTGATCTTGCCGCATCCCAATGACGCTCACAGATGGTAGCACCAAGACAGTTTCCCTAGGCGTTTCGAAAGTATTCCCAGCCGACCCAATTTGCGATAACGAACCATGCTGTAGTAGGTATCAACAGCGGTAAGGCGTATCTGTGATGGTCATCCTCGCATACGAAGTTTGCCAGTCCCGTCTGGATCGTCAGTACATAGGTGAGAGGCTGGACTGACTGGAAGAGGGAGGGCGCAGGCGAGATATGATATTCCCAAAGATAACGCCAAGGCTGCGACTACGAATGCTGCGATTGACCAGGCGTAGAGGGCTTTCGAATCCAGCTCGAGCGGGGCAGGAGCAATGGTATGACCCATATGTCCACTGTCTTCGGGCGACTCCATTTGAAGAGCGTAGCCCAGCGGAGCACTGGTATAGAGCGAAGATTGCAATATTCACAACGAAAGGCACAACGTCATTTTCTGTCCGCGTCTCCTTTGCTTTGATTGTCATTCTTCATTCCACATTCACACTCCTATTATACCTACAACCCTATCCGCCCAGGGTGTCGACATTGCCTTGCCGGCCAGGCAAACCGATAATAGCGCTGTAATACTCTCCGGACCCATCTATACAAGAGTGAATTCGAGGCAATACACGAGAGTCTCAAATAACGGACGATAGCAATCTCTCGATAATTCTCAATCCTTACGGCCCGACTTGCGGTGAACTCATGATCTACATTATATAAATAATCATGAGTTTCCCTGTAAGTCCCGTTGTGGGAACGAGTTCCAATACGAGACCGCTATCGCCCGGCCCATATACATCTTCTACAACAACAATACCTCAAGACACACAAGATGGACCGAATGTGTTGTCGAGATTACATGCGTTATTCCGAGCGGACACGAGGGAGGAATCTCCACGGACGAGACGGATGTCGTTCGGTGAAAGATTGGATAGAGCTAGGACTGGACCTGCGGATACGCCTGGAACGTCTGTCCAGAGTATCAAAGATAGAGAGGCTATCAAGGTGTTTATGATCACTTGGAACATGGGAGATGCCTTGGTACGTCTCCGTGTCTTGTATTCGCTGACAAAGTAGCCAAAGGGTGATCTGTCGGTACTGCTAGGGACTGTCCCGACTTATGAACCACCCCAAGAGACCGACAGGGACACAGTACCCAAACTACCTATCGAGAACAAACACCCATACCACATAATAGTCGTCGCAGGCCAGGAATGTCCGACTCCAAGTGGTGTCCCAAGAGGTCTGGGCGGAGTGATGAAGGGAATGAGTGTCCGTGTGGGACATCACAAGAAGAAGGACAAGACTGCAGAGGCAGATAAGAAGGATGATGAGAGTGATTCCTCTTCTTCATCTGATGAGGAGGAACAGCCTCCCAGGGGTGTTTCGCCTCTGCCGCCCACGCCGTCCGGTGCGAAGATTACTGGTCAGAAAGGGTGGAGTACTATGCTTGATGGTCAGTCCGTTCGTGTTATGTTGGGTGTGGGCAGGCGGCTGACGAATCAGATTGGTTCTGCGGATCACCAATGAAACCAAATCAAGCAAATTCTCCTACCGCACCTAACTCCCCTCATCTGCATCCCACTTCTACATCCCTCGCCCCAGCTACGCCCGCTTTAGCAAGATCCTCATCTGCCCCTGAGATCATACAAGCAGAGACGCCAACAGTGCCCATTCCACGACGAGCACCGCCGTCTCCGTCTCTTGTAGATGAATCTCTACATCGACAATTGCTCTCGCCCCAATTAGCAACATCGCCCCTTAGCCGAGGCGAATCTTCAAACTCCTCATCTACCGCTTCATCAGCTATCGAAGACAATCTTGATCTACCTCCACCTCTACCCAAGAAGGAAGGAACGTCGTCACTACCTGTCCATTCCAAACCTGAGCGACCGGAAATTATGATACCCGCCACCGAGCCTGCTAGGACTGGATTGGTAACAGGATCATATGTTCATGTCATCAAGGAACGTTTGATGGGGATGTACATCAGTGTTTATGTCTATAAAGGTTGTGAACATCTGGTCCAGGGGGTCGACAAGGATTTTGTGACTGCAGGGCTCGCTGGTGGACGACTTGGGAATAAAGGCGCGATGTGAGTCATTCGAGCGAAACGGACCGATTGCGCTGACTGTTAGTGGTATCAGCTTGAAACTCGCCGATCATCGTTTCTTATTTGTCAACTCCCACTTGGCGGCACATACTAAGCGCGTCTCGGCTCGTTTAGCAAACATCATCAAGATCAAAGCAGAGCTGAACCTGGATACGTTCTTACCAAAAGATGACCCACGGAACGAAGAGGAGGATATCGCAGATCGTTTCGACTCGGTCTTCTGGTGTGGAGATCGTAAGTTCTACCTGATGGATTTTGCTGAAAATAGTCAACTTTAGGCTTGATATGTCTCGTCTGCACGCACAATGGCTCGTTGAGCAGAAGAGTGCGTGATCATGGCACTAACAAGACGACTGCTGATCCCAGACTACCCCGAGCTGCTCATGTGGGATCAACTACGCGGAGTTATGAAGGACCCAGATAACAACCCGTTCCCTGGCTTCTCTGAGGCTCCGATAGACTTTGCTCCTACTTTCAAGGTAGACTACTACCTTTGCGCAGGAGTGAACACATAGCTGACTGCCAGTACGATGTATGGAAATCGGTTCGGACGACCAATCGAAATCTGCGCCGGACCTTGAAACGAAGTGGGACTATGGATGGAAAACGCGAGACGGGCGCTAAGGAAGTCGCGAAGGATCTAGTCAAGCATCTATCGCCCATCACCATGGAAGAAGAGGAATCAGAAGATCATTATCAAGACAGCGAGTGCTTTACCGACTCTCAATCTCGTCGCTCCTTCTCTTCCGAACGCCCATCGTTCGCCGGGACCGATTATGACTCAGATGTGCGATCAGAGAAGCACATTGACGCGACTGCGTACGGCTCACGACATAAAGCACTTGAAGTCGCCATCAAGACCAAGACCAAGAAATTCCTTAGTTATTGTAAGCTGGACGTACTTGCCCGAGATAAGGATAAAGATGATGGGAAACGGAAAAGGAACGTTTCAGGGGGATTGGGTAAACCTCCACGAGAATCCGTAGATGTCTCGCGCCGCACATCGATGTCGTCCGTGGTCTCGTTTCAATCGCGCTTGGCACCTCCGACACCGATGTTGGACCAACCCAGTACCCCACCCCAGAACTTACCTGTACCGTTGCCAGTCACGCCATCTTCGTATAACGGCGATGTCAGGAGGCCATCCGTAACTTCATCAAGATTAACGGCGTCACCGCCTCAGAGACAACCGCCAATGAGACGGATGTCGATCCTGAAACGAACAGTCTCGGGTCGATCGGTGAATACCGGCGAGGGTGATGAGGTGGATATGGCGGAAGATAATCGTGAAGGCATCTATGACACCTCCAAGAAACAAAGGGTTCCCAGTTGGGTGAGCTTTTCTATTTGCCAATGCAATGGAGCTCATCATAGTGTGATCGTGTGTTGTGGAAAGCTCATGTCGAACCTGATCCAGATGTCCCATCAGATGATATACCTGTACCCCGAGAGAAGAAGTCATCTCGAATCTCCCATGTCCTCAGTAATTTCGGAGGACATATTCGCGCTTCTATGGTTCGATCGCCTTCGACCGAGAACTCGCCTTGTATCCGAACAAATGGTCTTCCACCCTCGACACCGCCTGCTGCCGTCTCCGCTCTTGTGGAATCTCCTACAGCATCGCCCACCCTCAGGGCTCGAGGCGTATCAGTCGAACCAGAAGACATGCTTCTGAACAACCCAAGATCCGCTCGTCACTCACCCCCTGCTTTGTCGCCCTTGTCGTCATCGGCCAGACATCCTTTGCTGGACCATTCCACCATACCTTCTTCTCCCGCTCGACCTACCATCACCTTCGACGTAGCATCGCCCAGCGCAAGACGCGATCGCCCTGATCACGATCCTGATCTCGTCAATTTCAGACCGAGGGCCAATTCAGACGTAACAGCTCATGGCCCCAAACCTCCGTTCCGCCAAACCAACTCGGCCGGCAACGGAACTGCCGCCCCTCATACCTCATCATCACTCGGTATGCATCGTAAATCTTCCCATTCGCCTTCTGGACCCCGTCCAGCAGAGGATTTGATGCTACATCATTCGAAATCAGAGAATACCCCTTCCACCTCGACGCCCGTGGATAGGGAAGAGCAGAGGGGAGCATTCATGAAGTTCATTAGGGATTTACCGAATATGTTGCCCGGCCGGAATTCCCTTGCCGCACCTGTTCCCTACATTTCGCCAGAGCACTTGAATGCGAAATTACCGAGAAGGCATCAGAAGGGAGAAGTAGAGTGTTTACATTATGGTACGATTGACGATCTTGGAATGCGTCAATTGGAGGGGAGATCGTAAGCCCATTTATCCTCTTACTTCTATGCTTCGCTGACTACTTTAGTGATCATCGACCCGCTATCTTCTCCGCAGCTGTCTATATCTAGTGATCAATAATAGTGAACAAACCTGTAGCTTTAGTCGTGTTTATAGATTTCTTTAGATGGTGTTATTACGAATAATGCTCATGAATAAATATCGCTTGTGTCCTCAGGCTACGGGCTCTTGGCCTAAATCCCAGCGAGGTGGTCGTGCATCGCACTCATTGGAAGAAGAGCATATACATTCGTGAGTGATGGTACATATATACAGTACAACAGCGCTCTGCCGACACCTATGCGTCTTCCAAGGCCTGTCTCGCTTCATCGTCCGAGATCGATCCAATCTCTGCTCTTTCAAGATCTACAACGTCAGCTTTCCTAGTCAATTTCGTCGGGTCGAATGCCACTTACAGTCCCAGAAATCCTTATGCTTGAATTCTGGGTCTTTGACGTAGGTCTCTAATTCCTTCAGAAAGCTGCGGATATCAGCTGGCTATAACAGTCACCCTATGCTCAACTCACTCGTTATACGTCTCCACCTCTTCATACATCAACGCAGTTTCCCTCATCGCCTTCAAACACTCGATAGCAAGTGGGAAAGCCTGTCGCGAAAAGGAAGCTGCCACATTCTCCTTGACTACTTGACCGAGATCTTGGATCGCTTTGCGGAACACATCTCCTTCTCCTTCTATCAAGGCTCGGAAGTCTTCCAGTGGATTCTCATTCGAGACCAGACGACCTTTTTTGGGTTTACTTTTCGTTTGCGTAGGGCTAGGCGGGATGTCGGGCTTCTCATCTTCTTGATTGGCCGGAGCAGTCTTCGCGTTCTTTGGCGAGATAGGCTCGGGCTTGACTCCCTCTTCTTGGAACAAATCGTCAATGTCGATACTTTTCATCAGTATGGAACGGTATGGACATCAGAATAAGCTCACAATCCTTCGTCCTCTCCCAAACCTTCTTTGATGAACTTTTTCCTCTGTTTCGGTGTGACTTTCTTGATATTCAAAGCGTCCTTGAGCTGGGATACCAATTTCGCAGTCCCGTCAACAATCTCATCTGGGGTATCGAAGTACTTGGTCAACTCGGGATGCGGTGGCGGTAGTGGATCGGCGTCAAGATCAGAAGCGAGTGAAGCATGGAAAATGGCTTCCTTGATGCGATGGATGACGGGGTTGAAAGATCTGAATGGCTCGAACCAACGCGGTCTGTCCGTTTCCCTGTCCATGACGAGTTTCTTGTTATCCTCATCCTCGTCGTCTTCGACATCTTGGGTGGCCTGCTTGGCGGCAAACGCGTCAAGGTCCATCTCTTGCACCAGCTCGTCCATGAGCATACTCTGCTCCTTTGTTGGCAGTAGCGGATGCTCTGTGACAACCTTTCCACCTTCCGTCTTGAGATTCGTCAATGACGGGAACCAGAATTGATGTTCATCTTCTGCGAACGGTAGCTACCATCAGCTATTTGCAGACTGAATCGGCGTACCTTCGCCCAAAACATGTAGTCAATCCTCTTGCCTTCTCCTGGAAATTCAAACATGGGGACACAGATTCCAATGACCGGCTCTGCCTGATCTTTGAGTACCCATCGTACGACCGCTGACATATTCTTGTTCTTCATTGCCTCGACCAGCGAGGCGAATTGAATCTGCGCTTTCGCATTTGAAGTATCTGGCCAGACATATCGTACTTCGCCAATGAGATGCCACCGCTTGATCTGTCATCAGAAAGAGCATTGGAATCTGATACTCACGTTGGCGGTAGGAATGAAGTTCAGGATCTCGACTCCCTTGCTGGTGACCAATGGCTCAAACATATCTGCTTCCATAGGAACCCAGGTCGAACCGAACCTCCAAGCCTTGACGATGTCTTCTTTCGAGACATACTCCTCCTCGGCGTCCTCGGCGTTTGTACTTGCCATGATCTCGTCCGTATCGACGAAGTCCGGGTCGCTCTGACTTGGTCCAGCTTGCGAGGCCTGCGTCGCCTGGGTGTTTGTAGGATTGACCGGTTCCTGCTTCTTTACCACATATGTCGAGTGAGACTTGACCTCTGCAGATATCATAGCTGCTATATCACTCGGATCAAGTTTCGATCCGGACCCTTGACTTTGTTGATTCACGCTAGCCATCAACTGACTTGCGCCCATATCTTGATATCCTCCAGATCCTGGCTGTGATCCCTGTAGATCCACGGCCGCCTTCCAAGCTTTCGACAAAGATGGTGGACGAGCTTTCATAGTGGCTTTCGAGTATTTGATGGGTATACTGATTGCCTGATCGGGATTGACGTCGTCTGAACCGATGTGCAGGTCAATGCCGGACACTGTGCCATTGACAACGCTTGGTCGAGGCATACGAACTTTGGCTAGAGCATCATCGAAGATTTGTCGATCTGGTAGCATATCCGGTGAATCTGTCGTTGACGACACCTTGTCATGAAGGAGTCCAATGAACGTTCGCCAGAACTTTTCCGATAAACGCTGTAAAGTCAGCCGGACACATTGTGGCGACTAACTTTATTACGCGATTTCGTCTTCTCTACTGGATCATCCCCAGGTGTAAATCCGAGTCCACTATCATCAGCTGCGTAGTTACGCCGGAACATACACAATAGTGAGCTTGACGCCCAGCTCGTCAAGCCTTGACATGGCTTCCTCGTACTCGTCCTGCGCGAAGGCACTCTCCCCATCTGTGATGAGGACAACCTCTAGCGCCCATGATTTGGTGTGTGTGTGAGTCTGGATCATGTCAAGAGCGACCATCAATGCGGATACAGCTGCAAGTGAGCAAAGTCACCACTATGAACGTACGATTGCCCTGCCCCGTCCCCACATCCAAGTTCATGACAACTTCTACGGCTTTCGGCTTAGCGGTCTGGATCGCTACATCACAAGCTACCAATGCATATGGCGGGTCCTCGTCTTCAGGGTTCGACTGAACATATGCACGGTTCGCCTGATTATTGGTCTCTAGATGTCAGCGCGATAGTCAGCATGGACTTACTGGCCCCGAAGGAAAGCATTCCTATATGCTCGGTCTTTCGGCCACTGGTTATCTGGCTGATCAGCTGCGAGGGCTAGGTCCAAGTAGCCGAAGCATACCTTGGGCTCGCATTTCCTTGCGACAAACTCCTTGACATAGTCCAATTTGGTCTTCTTGCTCGAAGAGCTACTGCTTCCGGTGGGGTCATCGATGACCTCGCCCATGGATGCCGACACATCTATGGCGTAGAGCGAGACCTGATACCCCGCTCGGTCGGGCATAGTGATACGATTGTAGCTATAGGCAAGGAGCAGTTGACTACACCCAGCTATCATGCAGTTGACTGTATATCCCCAGGCACGGATCATCTTCGGAACTATCCGATCTCCACGTTGTAGAATGCGGGGTAAAGTGTCAACGACAGATACCAAGAGTAGTTCTACTCTGACAACTCAACACTCTGGCACATGATGCTATTCACGCTGGCGCTAGGTCTTCTAGCTGTAGGGAAGACTGCCATTGCCTCCCCTCCACTATCGATCAGCCTTGAGACAGGGTGGGCGGCGCCTCCACTGTTCCTAGAGATCATGTAAGATCATGCTGTAGTCTAGCTGACAGACAGCGAGACCGTCCGCGATGAGAATCAAACAGCATATCTACCGCTTTTGCGGCTTATGGCCTCAGCTAGCGATATCTGGATGACTCCCGAACACACCTTCAATACTGCTGTTGAGCTCATTAGCGAGCATCAGTTTCTTCCCGAGCTATCGACTTTTCATCTCGCACTGGCTCTACACACCGCTGCGCCGAGGATTGAAGCGGCTTATAGCTGGTACTCGAGCAATGTAGATGAATCTCGTTATGCAACAAAGCATTGCAGTGCGTGGGTGCAGTGGCAGGGTCAGGGGTACTGCGACTCGGAGGGCTTGGGTAGAGCTATAGAGGATGGCGTCTCAGACATGTGAGCGCTCCGACAAAGAGACTAAAACACCTTCGGCTGACTCAATAGCACATACGTTCCTGTACTGCCTTTGGACCGATTATCGCGACCGTCTATTGCACCGCAGGCGATACTCTATTTCGACCCAGATGGGTTTACCGCGCATCTGGCCAGCCTGATCGATACTCTAGATCGACATGCCGCTTACGATACACAATTTTCCTATACCATCAGATATCGACCCTGGATCGGGAATGGAAGGCAGCTCAAAACCAGGATGGCCGGATATGGGGTCGAGCTTGCCCTTAAAAAGACGGATTACCTGGTTGTAGATGACCGGGACACGGGGAGCGGGTCTTCAATGGACTCACCGGAGCAATCTTCGAACGTGACACTGGCTTCTGGCTCGTTCGAGGAGATACTAGGTTCAGATCCTTGGGCCGACTTGGCTATCCCTCTGACCAAGTCTGAAGTGATGGGTAAGTCTATTCGAAATAAAACAGACACTGATCCCAGATCTCGGTCTGAAAGCATCTGCTCTCATCATGTCGGCTCCTCAACCTCTTGATGCGCTGCAGGAGCTCTCGCAGGATTTCCCAAAATACTCGGCTGCCCTTTCCCGCCGAGTGCCCATTCCAGATGCGATCGCTCGCAAAGCAGAAGTCATGGCCCGCAGGGATGTGGAACCCATCACTCTCTATATCAACGGAAAGAGCTATAGCCATCCCGAACTCAACGCCTATACGTAAGCTCGCATCCTGGACCTGAAGCTGATGTTGCAGCCTCCTGAAGGCAATCCGAGACGAGAAGAAGCTCGCGACCTCACTAGTCTCCATGGGACTCACGCCGAAACAGGCATTCCAGCTTTTATCCGACCCTATAATCGGCCAGAAGCAGACAGGAGAGGAGGCTGGAGAGGGTGTAGTCGATGCCAGTGATCGTCCGGAAGGAGGAGATGTCGTTGTCTGGTGGAATGATATCGAGAAGGACTCTAGGTACAAGCAGTGGCCGACTTCGTTGACAGGCGTGAGTCGTTCAACTTTCTCCTCGTACAGATCTTGACACTTCAGTACCTACGCCCAACGTACCCTGGTCAGCTCCATACCGTCAGAAAGAACACCTGGAATGTCATCATGGTCCTCGATCTCTCCTTGTCGACATCGCTTGACGTTGTCACTCAGCAGGTTGCTCACATGATTCAGCGGGGAATCCCCATTCGCTTTGGTGTGATTCCGATGTTTGATGCTGAGATTAACGATATTTGTGAGTCAAGCAGTCGCCCAAATGGCTGATTTATAGCTACGCAAATGGCCAAGCTATACTTGTACAGCGTCAAGGCTTTTGGTCGGGGCAAGACCTCGCAAATGTTATCAGAGGTATGTAGGCCAGTCGTATCTGGACTGATGACAGCTTGCTGCAATGACGCCTGCTACAGCTTCTGAGCCTGGCGTAGTCAAGCTATCGCTAGCTCAGAACGCGTACGAGAGACTACAAGCCGTCAGCACTAAGGCTACGCTCCCCTTCGATCGAGTCGTTGGTGCCAGCTCGCTCTCGGAGGAAAGCCAAAAAGTCTCGTCTTATCAATATCGATTGCTCGCTACAAAGTCAGAGTCAGCGTCGGGGCATATGTTCATCAATGGCAAATACTTTGTCTTTGCTAATGTAAGTGAAAACAAGCAAGGTACCCAGCTCACATCAGCATTGGACGAACCTCGTCCAAAATGAGCTCACAACACAAGTCGCCTTCTTGCAGGAACAACTCCAGTCTGGTTATCAGATCAGTGATATTGCCAATCTTTTCTACGATCTCCCCGGTGTGCCCATACGGAGGAGCAAGGTAATCGTGCCTACGACTGGCGAGCATGCCATGAAATCTGTCAACCTCCCCGAGCTGTTCGGTACGAAGTCCCACGAGTGGTTCTTCAACAGATTTGTGTATCCCGGTGAGTCTCCTGCCTCGATATTCGCCGAGCTGATGAGTCAGGCAATAAAGCGACAAGCACGCCTACGACGATATGGGTCATCGGTGACCTTGATTCGCCGGACGGCTTGAGAGTCGTGGAGGACGCGTTGAAACATCTGCAGACTGAAGATTGCTCATCTCGACTGGGCTTCATACACGCTTCAAACCCCGCTGGAGACTTGCGCACATCACTTGGCTCTTCTATGATAACTCATCAAGCGGTCGCCATGTCAGCCTTCCGTACAGTCTCACCTGAAGAAGTCTTGGAGCTCATCGAACACCTGAACGAGGACGACGCCTCGTTCGCAAGTCGGTCTAATGGCCCACAGACTCCGTTGGATCAGATGCGGCAGGCCGGTGTCCAGTCACTCGCACTCAAAGGTTGGGGCTTGGATCAAGAGACTCGAAATCCTTATGATGCGTGGGCTGAGGCTGGATCCGAGATCATCAGAAAGTTGGGAATCGACGGTACCAAGCCCCATCTCATAGTGAACGGAAGGGTGAGTCGCGGTTATGTCAGGCCGCTGAAAGATAGCTCGTCGGACCACTCTCGGCTTCTGCTTTCGCCTACGAGGACTTCGCTGCTCTCGAAACGTACGAGTACCGCAAGCGTGCCAAGCCAGTCGTGGACCTGCTCAAAACAATGTACAATGATTTGACGGTCTTTGACCGCGCTACACTCGCCGATCTGGTTTCGAGTGTGTCATCTGTCCTCACCACCGCCTACAAGTCGGATGAGGGGGAGTCAATCTTTATCGCGCCACCCACCCCTCGATCTAGGTACTATGAGAGTCTAGACAAGGGAGCCATGTAAGCCATGATTGCTCACCCGTCACGAATGCTCACGAAAGGTCGTTCCACGTTGGTGACCTTGATACTGCCATCGTACGCGTTGCGGCGGTCATCGACCCGATCTCGGAAGAAGCGCAGATCTGGTCGACTTTGCTCAAGACTGCTTCGGAAATGGACAATGTTGCTGTATCAGTTTACCTCGAGCCAGACATCTCGAACACCGAAGTGAGCAGCATCTCGCGCTGATTGATTATCACTAATCCAGTAGCTGAAATTGAAACGATTCTACCGATCTTCCGTCCCGAACACCTTGACGTTTGACGATAAGGGGTAAGTGATCGGTCTAGTGTTATGAAGTGAGCTAAGGTTATCAGAGAACAAGCGGAGACTGGAGTAACATTCACCAATCTCCCATCGGAACCTATCTACACTCTCGCCCTCGACACACCTCCCGCGTGGATAGTATCCCCCTTGACCTCGCCATATGATCTGGATAATCTGCAACTTTCCACGGTGTCCTCGCCAATACACGTATCTTTTCAAATCAAGCAACTCCTGATCGAAGGTCACGCCCGGGAACTGACTAACGCCCCGCCTCGTGGTCTTCAGTTACAGCTCACCAAGAACGGCATCGAAGTGTCCGATACACTGGTTATGGCAAACTTGGGGTATATGCAATTCAAAGTGACTCCTGGGGTATATGACCTTTCGATCCGCCCGGGTAGGGGACCAGAGGTATACGAACTAGAGAGCACTGGTACTACAGGATGGTATAGCCAAAAAGTGAATGTGACTGGCAAAGAAGTCACTCTGGCAAGTTTCGAGGGAAAGACAATCTTGCCTCGATTCACTAGACGAAGAGGTATGGAGACAGCGGACGTTTTGTTGGAAAGGTCTACCACGGCCTCGGGCCAAGTGGGAGCTGTGTGGTCCAAGTGAGTGGTCTCATGCTTAACGTCTTCGTGACTGACAGATAGGATGAAAGAGCTGGTTGGTTTGACCCCTGTCTCTTCAGCTGTCGCCAAGCGCAAGCATGCCGACATCAATATCTTCACTGTAGCCTCGGGTCTGCTCTACGAGGTCAGTCTCACTCGGCAAATGCTACTCGATGAGACGAGACTCATGCTCAGCGATTCGCCTCAATCATGATACTCAGTGTAATGAAACACACCCAGAGTTCCGTCAAATTCTGGTTCATCGAGAACTTCCTCTCGCCGACTTTCCTTGTGAGCTGACCTGTCATGACCCAGACAAGAGCTGAAATCCAGGCTTTCATCCCTCATATGGCTGAAGAATACGGGTTCGAATATGAGCTAGTCACCTATAAGTGGCCCCATTGGCTTCGGGCTCAGACGGAGAAGCAACGGATCATCTGGGCTTACAAGATCCTCTTCTTGGATGTGTTATTCCCCATGGATCTCGACAAGGTTATCTTTGTCGATGCCGGTGAGTCTGATGTGATTAGGGATGTTTATGATCAAAACTGACCATATAGATCAAATCGTCCGAACGGATATGCAAGAACTTGTCGATCTCGATTTGAAGGATCACGTTTATGGCTATCCACCTATGGGTAATGATCGGTACGAGATGGAAGGGTTCCGATTTTGGAAAACTGGATACTGGAAAGATGCTCTCAGAGGACGTCCGTACCATATTAGTGCTCTTTACGTTGTGGATCTAAAACGATTCAGGCAATTGGCCACAGGAGTGAGTGATTTTCTGCCATTCCGGCTCATGTGCTGATGAACAGGACCGACTTCGTGGTCAATACCATGCTTTATCGGCTGATCCCGGTTCACTTGCGAACCTTGATCAGGATCTACCTAACTCGATGCAAGATCAAATCCCAATTTTCACCCTAGATCAGGACTGGTTATGGTGTCAAACATGGTGTTCTGATGAATCTCTCAAAACCGCAAAAACCAGTTCGTCTCCTCTTCTTCACTTTGATGATACTGATAAAAACTAGTTGATCTTTGTCAAAATCCATTGACGAAAGAACCGAAACTTGCTCGGGCTAGACAGATTCCAGAGTGGGACGTGTATGATCAAGAGGTTGCTGCTTTTGCTCAGAGTCTACAGTGGAAGGAGGGGGAAATGGCAGAGAGTGTAGATACTTTAGCTGGGGCTGTCGAGCAGAACTCAGCATCGCCAATGGCAGAGCGCGAGTCGCACCAGATAGATGAGCTCTAGATATATGTTATCATTCATGATCGCGAGTGCATCGTTTCGATTCAGACTGGTCAATGAACTAGCCCATCCAAAATATCAGGCACGGATCGACTTGGACTTTTCCGACCATTTGACATTCGATATTTGGTCAATATCCATACACCACCAACCAAGATGTTAAGCCTGATCACAGGACCGATAGCGGGTCCATCGAGACTGAGCTGCTTCGCACGAAGTATACATTACACTCCGCGAGCCTGCACCGCCCCAAAGAGAAGAGTGAGGATAGCGACAACACCGGCATCACCTTCTGCCCCCATTACCGCTCGCCCTTTGCCACGCCAAACACCACCGCCGGCTTCGGCACCCACCCAGACACAGTCCCTTCTCTCTCATAAACCACAAGGCACCTCCCTTACACCCCCACTAGCCGCTTCTTGGAGGTGGAAGCCCCTCTCAAACCCCTCGGACGATGTGGTAGAGGAAGAACGGACTGTCTTCGCTCGACCGTTCGAAGTAGGTAGACCTCGAATGTATTGGTTCGGATTCCTCGTCTCTGGTCTATTCTTTACCACATGGTTGACCTTTCCCCCTTCCGCTCGGAGCCTGGCCCCCACAGACGGCGAAACGTAAGCCTATTCCTCCATCAATGCTGGGAGGATGAAGCTGATGATCAGGCAATACCGTGAATCACCAATGGACGTCTTCATTCATTACGCAGGAGTAACTGCTGTTGCTAGTGTCACCGTTGCAGCTTTCGCATTCATGGCCGTACCATCGAGGTATATTACTCGATTATCCCTTATCCGATCCAAAAAAACGACTGGAGGGGAAACGAGAGTATTTTGGAGAATGAGACATGCGGGCCACGAGATGTTTGCGGAGACTAGTAAACGATCACAGCCGAGGGATGTTGCTATTGAGGATCTGAATATCAAGATGCTATACTCGGGAGGAAGTGAGTCTCTTTGACTCGTCTTATTCATGATGGAAGAGGCAGCTGATTATCAGATCGATCACCATATCTGTCACTAACAGTCACGGAACCTCGTCGGTCAAAATACCTCTCACTGGACGCCTGGCCATACCGGATGGACTACAGGGATACAGATATGACTAAGACGACGGATGAGGAGATCGTCTTGAGTCTAAACAGGATTGAACATATTTTCGGAAGGCTTGATCCGGATGGAAAGCCATTGAAGGCCGTTCTGAACAAGGGCGAATAGTGACATGTAGCATGGCGATGACAACAGTATGTATATGCATACACGCGTATGCTAGGCAAACAGAAGCATATTCACTTGTCTAAACCCCAGGATGATCCTTGACTTCTACCATGCTTGGTCGCAGATCATCAAGCTTGTTGGCCCCTAGCAATCGCATTGCCAACAGAATCTCGGATTCGAGAACTGTCATCAGCACCACCCACACCCGTAATCCAGACAATGACTTACTTCCAACAGCGTGTCTGACACCATCAGTTCCAGCGACAGTCTGAGCATACAGGAACCCCCTTCCAACTCCAACAGCATTAGCACCAAGGCACAAGGCCTTGACCACATCTGTGCCCCGATTGACACCCCCATCAACGTAAATTTCGAATGGCTTTGAGGCTTTCTCAGAGGTATCATCTTCCGGGGTCAGACGCTCAGGATTCGAGATCGACGTTTGCGTTGGCCCTGTAGGAGCTCTGAATTGGGGTCGGAGCAGTTGTGGGGCGTATTTCCTAATTTCAAGCAGGACGTCGATCGATGGTCGGGTTGTATCGAGTTGACGACCTCCGTGATTGGAAATCAGAATTCCATTTGCTCCTTTCTCATATGCCAACAGTGCATCCTGATCTTCAGCCCAACTTGCCGGAAACCAAGCCGATGAGCAGAACCTACCTCAACACACTGGATACCCTTGACGATGATTGGTAAATCCGACTGTGATCTGATCCACTTGATGTCCTCCCAGTTCAAATCCGGATCCACACCAGCAAACATCGCCTGACTAACTCCCTGAGTCCCCTCACTCTTCTCACTAACGCCGCCTGCAGGTCCCTCAAACTCGCCCTTCAATCGCAGATCTCGTTCTCGCTTTCAGCCAACAGGTGCGTCACCAGTCATGAAGATGGCATCCATCTTGAGGTTATTGACTTTCTTGAGCAATTCCGCAGCGATCTCTCTTTTACGGTTGACGTATAATTGGAAAAAGAGTGGCTGATTGGGTTCTCGGGCTGCATTCATTTCGTCCAGAGAGCATGATGCGTTTGAGGAGATCTACAGGTCAGCACCCCCATGACTTATCTTGGAAGACCTACAATCTGGATGATACCGGTTGACGCAGCGCCCTTTGTTAGATTGATCTCTCCATCGGGATGACCCAATTTCGCCATTGCCCTGTAGGTCAGCTCTCTGACTCTCCATTTCGTTGAGATGAGGGGCCGACATAC
>Ga0265798_10005407_pt1 | contig 17190 bp, 20 predicted proteins | sample P3T30metagenome_FD_192430 | JGI IMG/M metagenome (GOLD analysis project Ga0265798, IMG submission 192430) | Plant litter microbial communities from East Loma Ridge, Irvine, California - P3 T30 | ecosystem: Environmental > Terrestrial > Plant litter > Unclassified | place: USA: California... | reverse complement strand
CCTGACCAGATGCTTACCCGACAGCGCTCCGGTCGCTGCATTATGCACGCTAACCTACATAAGCCATACGAATTCTAGAATATTCCCTAATCAAATGGCGGCATGCATCATGGAGCTTCAGTCACCCACTTGGAGCCACGATATGCATACCCTGACGCTTCCCGAAACCATCGCGAAATACTTCGCGTCCGAACACAATCCTGAAGCGTTGGCACAGTGCTTCAAGGCGGATGCGATCGTGAAGGACGACGGCCACACCTACGAAGGCGTCGACGCCATCACTGCCTTCCTGGCCGCGGCATCGCTCAAGTACAACGCGACGACCGTGCCTTTCGACATGAAAGACAAGGACGGCTTCCACATCGTCCGCGCCAAGGTCACCGGCAACTTCCCCGGCAGCCCGGCGAACCTGTCCTACCGCTTCGGCCTCGATCGTGGCCTGATCGACTCGCTGGAGATCAAGGTATGAGCTTCGACCTCGAATTGAAAGGCAAGCGCGCCCTGGTCACCGGGGGCACCAAGGGCCTCGGCGCCGCCCTCGTCAAGAGCCTGCAGGATGCCGGAGTGGAGGTGATGACGTCGGCACGCTCCGCCCCGGAAAAGCCGGTGCAGGGTGTCAGCTACGTAACGACCGACCTGTCGACTGCAGAAGGCGTGGCCAAACTGGTCCGTGCGGTCGAGGAGCGCTGGGGCGGCGTCGACATCCTGATCAACAGCCTCGGAGGCTCGACCGCGCCGGTCGGTGGTTTCGCGGTCCTTGACGACGCCGTCTGGTTCGATGAACTGAACCTCAACTTCATGTCCGCGGTACGCCTGGATCGTGCGCTGGTGCCGCACATGCTGGCAAAGGGCGCAGGCGTCGTACTGCACGTGAGCTCGATCCAGCGCATCCTTCCGCTCTGGACATCGACGACCGCTTATGCTGCGGCAAAGGGTGCCCTTTCGACCTACAGCAAGGCCCTGTCGAAGGAAGTGACGCCGAAGGGTGTGCGTGTCCTGAGCGTCTCGCCGGGCTGGATCGAAACCGAGGCATCGGTCGAGTTCGCCGAGCGCATGGCGCGCGAACACGACACGGACTACGAGGGGGGCAAGAAACTGATCATGGACTGGCTCGGCGGAATTGCCGTCGGCCGCCCCGCCAGGCCGCAGGAGGTGGCGGATTTCATTACCTTCCTCGTGTCGCCACGCGCCGCGTCGGTAGCAGGCTCGGAACACGTGATCGATGGCGGAACGGTTCCGACGGTATAGTCATCAACATCCACCCGGCATATCCTCCCGAACTTTTGGCAGGCCCGGACGTCTGCCTTAATCGAGGCGCAGCGCTCTGTCTTCGGAAGCAACAATGAGCCTCCGGTCGGCGCCCGCCGGCCGACCGCCATCCAGAAAAACAGGAGCAGCCATGCAGACACGCGACATGAAGGTGGACGATCCGCTCGACGATTTTCCGTCCCGGGAGATGACATTCGACGGCGTGACGAAGAAGGTGTACGTGAGCGGCAGCGGACCGGCCGTCATCGTCATGCACGAGATGCCCAACATCAGCCCGCCCGTGGCGCGTTTCGCGCGCTGGGTGCGCGAAGCCGGGTTCACCGTCTACATGCCGTCGATGTTCGGGCGCGACGGCGCCGTCGTCAGCGCCGAAGAAGGCACCGACACCTTCCAGCGCATGTGCGTGAGCGCCGAATTCAATGCGCTCAAGGGCGGCCGCTCCAGCCCCATCACCGTCTGGCTGCGCGCCCTGGCGCGCCTGGCGCACGAGGAATGCGGCGGGCCGGGCGTGGGCGCGGTGGGCATGTGCTTTACCGGGAACTTCGCCCTGACGATGCTGCTGGAGCCGGCCGTCATCGCGCCGGTGCTGTGCGAGCCGGCGCTGCCGCTGGAAGAGCCGGGCGGACTGGAGATCTCGCCCGAGGAGCTGCGCCAGGTACGCGCGCGCATGGAACGCGAGAACCTGCAGGTGATCGCGGTGCGCTTCCACGACGATCCCTTTTGCCGGGCGGCGCGCTTCGAGGCCTATTCCGAGGCGCTCGGCGAGCGCTTCGTCGGCCATGTGCTGCCCGACGAAGCGGCGGAACGCGAGGTCGCGCCCTTCTTCGCCGCGGTGACCCCTTCGCCGCACAGCGTGGTCACCCAGAACCTGATCGACCGCGCCGGCGAGCCCACCATCCGCGCGCGCGACGAGATCCTGTCCTTCTTCGACCGCATGCTGCACGTGCCCGCCGGCGCGTCCTAGGCTGCGCCGGCGCCGGCGCCAGCTTCAGCGCCGGCGCGTACTCTCGATGCCGAGCCGTTCGGCCATGCGCACCAGTTCGGCCAGCGTGCGCGTCTGCATCTTGAGCATCACGTTGCGCTTGTGGACCTTGGCCATGATCTCGCTGATGCCCATGTCGTCGGCGATCTGCTTGTTGAGCAGGCCGCCGATGGCCAGCGCGAACACCTCGCGCTCGCGCGGCGTGAGCTGGGCGTGGCGCTGCGCCAGCTCGTCGGCTTCGCGGCGCTGCTCGAGGCGCGCGGCGTCGGCCGCCAGCGCTTCGCCGACGGCGGCCAGCAGCGCGTCGGGGTCGACCGGTTTGGTGAGGAATTCGTTGGCGCCGGCCTTCATGGCGGCGACCGACAGCGGAATGGTGCCGTGGCCGGTCAGGAAGATCACCGGCAGCGCCAGGCGGCGTTCGCCCATGTGCTGCAGCACGCTCATGCCATCGAGGCGCGGCATCTGCATGTCGAGGATCAGGCAGGACGGCGCGGACGGCGCCGCGGCGGCGAGGAACTCGGCGGCTTCGGCGAAGGCGCGCACGCGGTAGCCCTCCGATTCGAGCAGGTCGGCAACGCTGCGCCGGATCGCCGGATCGTCGTCCACCACCATGACCGTCGGTTCGCTCATCCACTCCTCCGTTTCGCGTGCAGCGGCAAGCATAACGGAAAATACCGGGGCGTGCCGGCCCGGCTGGCGGCGACCGGCCGTCATTGCGCAGCGCCCGGCGGCATGATCGCATCGATCAGCGCCAGCAGGCATTCGGGATCGACCGGCTTGTGCATCAGTCCGAGCGCCCCGGCCAGGCCGGCGCGCCGATCCAGGCGCGGATCGCTGTCGCCGGTGATGAAGATCAGCGGCAGGCCGGGCGCGGCGCGGCGCAGGCAATCGGCCAGCGCGAAGCCGTCGAGGTCGGACAGGTGGATGTCCAGCACGGCGCAGCGCGCCCCGTTCGGATCGGCGGCGGCCAGCGCCGCGGCGGCGCTGGCATAGCCCTGGGCCGTATACCCGGCCGCCTGCAGCAGCCCGAGCATGGCCTTGCGCACGATCTCGTCGTCGTCGACCACCAGCACCGGATGGACCGCCTCAGGCAAGGGGATCATGCGGCCCCTTGCGCGGCGCCTCGACCCCGCTGATCTTGCTGACGCATTCGGTGCGGAGCCACGACACCGTGAGCGGCTCGCCGGCGATCAGGCGCTTGGCGATCGGCACCACCTGCTCGCCGACCAGCATCCCGAGCAGTCCGATGAGCGCGATCGCGGGCGGCGCCGGCGAACGCACGTTGAGCAGGGCGTAGATGCAGCCGACCATCAGGCCGACCGCCAGGGAAACCAGGTAGAGCTTCATGTCAATCCCCGAGGAAGATGGATGCGGGGCCGCCGCCGCTTGATCGGCGCGGCGGCCCGCCGTGCTCAGCGTACCGGAGCCGCCACCGGCGCCAGGGTTTCGTGGCCCGGGGCCGCGCGCTGGCCGACCTTGTGCACCATGGTGTAGGCGTAGTCGATGCCCATGCCGTAGGCGCCCGAGTGTTCCTTGGCGATGGCGGTGACCGCGTCGTAGGTCTCGCGGCGCGCCCAGTCGCGCTGCCATTCCAGCAGCACCTGCTGCCAGGTCACCGGCACCACGCCGGCCTGGATCATGCGCTGCATCGCGTAGTCGTGCGCTTCCTTGGTGGTGCCGCCGGAAGCGTCGGCCACCATGTAGATCTCGTAGTCGCCTTCCAGCATGGCGCACAGCGCGAAGGTGGTGTTGCAGACTTCGGTCCACAGGCCGGCGACCACGACCTTCTTGCGGCCGTTGGCGGCCAGTGCGTCGCGCACTTTCTGGTCGTCCCAGGAATTCATCGAGGTGCGCTCGAGGATGGGCTGGCCGGGGAAGACGTCCAGCAGTTCCGGGTAGGTGAAGCCGGAGAAGCTTTCGCTCTCGACGGTGGTGATGATGGTCGGGATGGCGAAAGTCTTGGCGGCCTTGGCCAGGCCGACGACGTTGTTCTTCAGGGCCTGGCGGTCCATGGACTGCACGCCGAACGCCATCTGCGGCTGCTGATCGATGAAGATGATCTGGCTGTTCTGGGGCGTCAGCACTTCGAGTTTTGGATTGTTCATGGGGTTGTCCTCGGATGGGATGGTTGGACGGCGAAGAGGCGGGCCGGCATGCCCGGCCGGCACGATCCGACCAAGGCATGGTAGTTCGACCGTGAAAGCGCCACCAGTATCCCTTCGTATACATGCCCCTAGCGGCGCAGCTCCGGCTCGGACTCGAACACCCCTTCCAGCCAGTCGGCGAAGGCGCGCAGCCGCGGCGCCAGCATGCGGCCCTGCGGATACACCAGGGACACCGGCATCGGCGTGCTGGGCAGTTCCGGCAGCACCTCGACCAGGGCGCCGGCGGCCAGATACGGGCGCACCTGGTAGGCCGCGGCCTGGATCAGGCCCAGCCCCTGCACCCCGCAGCAGACATAGGCGTCGGCGTCGTTGACGGCGACCGGGCCGGCGACCTCGATGGTCTCGACCTTGCCCTCGACCACGAAGTCCCAGGAAAAGGGGCGGCCGGTGCGGCCCGAGAACTGCACCACCGCCGGCATCGCTTTCAATGCGGCCAGGGTGGAAGGCATGCCGTGGCGCGCCAGCAAGGACGGGGCCGCGCAGGTGAGGAAGCGCATGCTGCCCAGGCGCCGCGCGACCAGGGTCGAATCCTGCAGCTCGCCCACGCGCAGCGCGCAGTCGATGCCGTCGCGGGTCAGGTCGGCCAGCCGGTCGCCCACGCTCACCACCAGTTCCACCTCCGGACAGGCGGCGCGGAAGTCGTGCAGGCGCGGCAGCACCACATTGCGTCCCAGCGCGCCGGGCAGGTCGAGCCGCAGGCGCCCGCGCGGCGGCGCCTGCGGGCCACCGCGGAAACCCGCTTCGGCGGCATCGATGGCGCCCAGGATCTCCAGGCATTTCGCATAGTAGTCGGCGCCGTCGGTGGTCAGCGACAGGCTGCGCGTGCTGCGCTGGAGCAGGCGCGTGCCGAGGTAGCCCTCGAGCCGCTGGATGGTGGCGGTGAGCGCGGCGCGCGGCAGCTCCAGGCTCTCGGCGGCGCGCGTGAAGCTGTTCGCCTCGACGATGCGCACGAAGGCCTGCATCGCTTTCAATCTGTCCATGACACTCCCGATTGTTCACATTAAGTGAAAAGTGTAAACGGCTTTTGCACAGATTATCTTTGCAATCGGCTTGCCTAGAATAGCTCCATCGAACTTTCCCACTTGGAGCAAGTCATGAACAACACCAAAGAACCGCTGCCCACGGACGCGCCACCCGATATTTCACCCGGCCTGGTGATGCTGCTGGCCATCGCCTGCGGCGCCATCGTCGCCAACATCTATTACGCCCAGACCCTGGTCGGCCCGATCGCGGCCGCCACCGGCCTGTCCAGCGAAGCGGCCGGCCTGATCGTCACGCTGACCCAGGTCGGCTACGCCGCCGGCCTGCTGTTCGTGGTGCCGCTGGGCGACCTGCTGGAAAACCGCCGCCTGGTGCTCACCGCCCTCGGCTTCACCGCCGTCGCCCTCGGCGCCGCCGCCCTCAGCAGCAGCGCCCTGGTGTTCCTGGCCGCTTCGCTGGCCATCGGCCTCGGCTCGGTCGCGGCCCAGGTGCTGGTGCCCTTCGCCGCCCACCTGTCGCGCGAAGAGACGCGCGGCCAGACCGTCGGCAAGGTGGTCAGCGGCCTGCTGCTGGGCGTGATGCTGGCACGGCCGGCCGCCAGCCTGGTGGCCGACCATCTGGGATGGCACGCGGTGTTCGGCATCGCCTCCGGCCTGATCGTGCTGCTGGCCGTGGTGCTGCGCCTGCGCCTGCCGCAGCGCCATCCGGCGCACACGCTGTCGTATCCGGCCCTGATCGGCTCCTTGTGGACGCTGTTCGCCTCGACCCCGGTGCTGCGTCGCCGCGGCGCCTACCACGCCGCCCTGTTCGGCGCCTTCAGCCTGTTCTGGACGGTGGCCCCGCTGGCCCTGGCCAGTCCGCAGTTCGGGTTGTCGCAGACCGGCATCGCGGTGTTCGCCCTGGTCGGCATGGCAGGCGCGGTGGCTTCCCCGATCGCCGGCCGCCTGGCCGACGCCGGCCACACCCTGGTGGCCACCGCCGCCGCCCTGCTGCTGGGCGTGGTCGGCTTCGCCCTGCCGCTGCTGGCGCCAGGCAGCGGCGTGGTCGGCCTGGGCGTGCTGGTGGCCGCCTCGATCATCCTCGACATGGCGGTGGCGGGCAACCTGGTGCTGGGCCAGCGCGCCATCTTCAGCCTGGGCGCCGAAGTGCGCAGCCGCCTGAACGGCATTTATTTCGCGCTGTTCTTCGCCGGCGGCGCGGCAGGCTCGGCCCTGGGCGCCTGGACCTATGCCAACTACGGCTGGCACGGCGCCCTGCTGGCCGGCCTGGCGATGCCGCTGGCGGCCCTGCTGTACTGGGCCAGCGAATGGTTCGAGGCGCTGCGCGCCGCCGGCCGCACCGCCTGAATCCTGCGCAACAGGAAGCCGGATGGGGGTGCGCGGGGCGATCCGCTCCGCTACAATATTGCTTGCAACCCCAATCAGTCACGGCGCCTTGCGGCGCCGTCGGCGTTTCCGGAGTCCCCACCCCATGATGAACCTCGACGATCTTCGGCGCCTCGCCCTGCACCATGCCGGCAAGGGCCAGGACGGCGCCCTGCCCGGCCTGTTCCTGCGCACGCTGGGCGCGCCCAGCGAGCCTGTCAGCGGCATCGAGGAGCCGGTATTCGCCCTGATCCTGCAAGGCCGCAAGCGCACCACCATCGGCGGGCGCACCTTCGAATACGGGCCGGGCGACTGCCTGATCGTGTCGCTGTCGATGCCGGCGGTGGGCCAGGTGATCGAGGCCAGCGCCGAGGAGCCCTACCTGGGCATCGGCCTGACGCTGCGCCCGGCCGACATCGCCGCCCTCTTGATGGACGCCGGCGCCGAACACGCCGAGGGCGGCGACGGCGCCCCGATGGCGGTGCATGCCGCCTCGCCGCAGCTGGTCGACGCCCTGGGACGCCTGCTGACCCTGCTCGACCAGCCCGGCGACACGCGCATCCTGCGCCCGCTGCTGGAGCGCGAGATCCTGTGGCGCCTGCTGTGCGGGCCGCACGGCCAGATGCTGCGCGAGGTCGGCATGGTCGACAGCCGCTCCTCGCGCATCGCCCGCGCGATCCGCTGGCTGCAGCAGCACTACGCGGAATCGGTCTCGACCCAGCAGCTCGAAGCGGTGAGCGGCATGAGCGCTTCGACCCTGTTCCGCCACTTCAAGGAATTCACCTCGATGAGCCCCTTGCAGTACCAGAAGCAGATCCGCCTGCACGAGGCGCGCGCGCGCCTGGCCGCGAGCAGCCGCGACGTCGCCGCGGTGGCCTACCAGGTCGGCTACGAAAGCCCCTCGCAGTTTACGCGCGAGTACACGCGCATGTTCGGGAGGCCGCCGCGCGACGACCTGAAACGGGTGCGCGAGCAGCTGGCCTGACGCGCGTAATCTTGCCTCACATTACGGACTTGTCATCCGGCGGTCATGCTGGTGCAACGGTCGATTCTTTACACTGTCCTTCATCGCACACCCACCCCTGAAGGAGATCGTCATGAAAACCGCAATCACCCGCAGCACCCTGGCCGCCACCTTTGCTTTCGTCTTCGCCGCCGCGGCCCACGCCGCCCCGGCCGCCGAGGGCGCCGCCGCCTACGGCGAAACCGCCCCGGCCAGCGCCGCCACCCGCACCATCGTCCTCGGCGACCATACCCGCTACATCAACGTCAACGACGGCGATACCGCACGCTTCGTCCACGGCGACAAAAGCTTCACCTGGACCTTCGATACCGTCCATCGCGACGGCGTGACCCAGCTTAGCAAAATCGCCCCGGAAGGCTTCGGCGACGACGGCGCCAAGATCTACATCGCCCCGAACCCGCTGTACACCAACGGCTGATCGCACCGCGATGCCCCGCGTCCGGACGGCATGGCTGGCTGATCCAGTTGGTCGCCGTCGGGCACGCGCGGTGTCATACTAAAGCTGCACTCTTCCGTAATCTGTCACAATCCTGTCATCTTCGGCTTCTACACTCTCTTGTCACGAGTGAAATATTCCCGAAAAATGGATGTGAAGTTGAAAACGGACGAGGCCATCGCCACGCTGCCGCAGGACGCTCCTGCGCCTTTCCTGAATCGCGAGCTGTCGCTGCTGGAGTTCAACCGGCGCGTGCTCGAGAACGCCGAAGACCAGCGCCTGCCCCTGCTCGAACGGCTGCGCTTCCTGACCATCGTCAGCAGCAACCTCGACGAGTTCTTCGAGGTGCGCGTGGCCAGCCTGCTGGCCCAGCACCAGGAACACGGCGGCCCCGATCCGGGCAAGGTCGAGCTGGACGGCGCCAGCGACGAATGCCGCCAGATCATCGCGCGCCAGTACGCGCTGCTGAACAACGTCATCCTCCCGCAGCTGTCCGCCAACGGCATCCACCTGCTGCGCCGCTCCGACCGCAACGCCGCCCAGAAAGCCTGGGTCAAGCAGTACTTCGACAAGGAAGTGCGGCCGCTGCTCACGCCCGTGGGCCTGGACCCGGCCCATCCCTTCCCGCGCGTGATCAACAAGAGCCTGAACTTCATCGTCGAGCTGGCCGGCAAGGACGCCTTCGGGCGCGGCACCGGCATCGCGATCATGAAGGCGCCGCGCGTGCTGCCGCGCGTCATCCGCCTGCCGGACGAACTCTCGGACAAGCCGGGCGCCTCCTACTGCCTGCTGTCTTCCGTGATCCAGGCCCACATGGCCGACCTGTTCACCGGCCGCGAGGTGGTGTCGTACTCGCAGTTCCGCGTGACCCGCAACAGCGACCTGTGGGTCGACGAGGAAGAGGTCAAGAACCTGCGCCAGGCGCTGCAGAGCGAACTGCACAGCCGCAACTACGGTTTCGCGGTGCGCCTGGAAGTGGCGCGCGGCTGCCCGAAGCACCTGGCCGACTTTTTGCTGGACCAGTTTTCGATCGACCGCTCGCGCATGTTCAGCGTGGACGGCCCGGTCAACATGGGCCGTTTGCTGGAGATCGTCAACAACAACTCGCGCCCGGAACTGAAGTTCCCGCCCTTCGCCGCCGGCTTCCCCGCCAAGCTGGTGCCGCACCACGATATCTTCGCCGTGCTGGGCAAGCAGGACGTGCTGCTGCACCATCCCTTCCAGTCCTTCCAGCCGGTGATCGATTTCATCCGCTGCGCCGCGGCCGACCCCAGCGTGGTGGCGATCAAGCAGACCATCTACCGCGCCGGCTCGAATTCGGAGCTGATGGAAGCGCTGATCAACGCCTCCCTGCGCGGCAAGGAAGTAACGGTCATCGTCGAACTGATGGCGCGCTTCGACGAGGAAGCCAACATCAACTGGGCCGAGCGCCTGGAAGAAGCCGGCGCCCAGGTGGTGTACGGCGTGGTCGGCCTGAAGACCCATGCCAAGATGGCCCTGGTGCTGCGGCGCGAACCCGGCGGCCTGCGCCGCTACGCCCACCTCGGCACCGGCAACTACAACACGACCACGGCGAAGTTCTATACCGACTTCGGCCTGCTCACGTCGGACGAAGCGCTCACCGAGGACGTCAACGAGGTCTTCATCCACCTGACCAGCCTGACACGCCCGACCCAGCTCTCGGCCATCTGGCTGGCGCCGTTCTCGCTGCAGAAGGAAATCGTCAAGGCGATCCGCCAGGAAGCGGCGATCGCGCGCGAGGGCAAGCCGGCGCGCATCATCGCCAAGATGAATTCCCTGACCGACGAATCGGTGATCCGGGCGCTGTACGAGGCTTCCGGCGACGGCGTGCGCATCGACCTGATCGTGCGCGGCGCCTGCTCCCTGACACCCGGCGTGGCGGGACTGTCGGAAAACATCAAGGTGCGCTCGATCGTCGGGCGCTTCCTGGAGCACACGCGCATCTACTACTTCCGCAACAACCTGCAGCACGACGTCTACCTGAGCAGCGCGGACTGGATGAACCGCAACCTGTTCCGCCGCGTGGAGATCGCCTTCCCGATCCGTTCGCCCAGCCTCAAGAAGCGCGTGATCCGCGAAGGCCTGCAGGTCTACCTGAAGGACAACGTCAACGCCTGGGAACTGGGCAGCGACGGCCGCTACCGCCGGCGCAAGCCGCGCGGCAGCCAGAAACCCTTCAGCGCGCAGCAGGCGCTGATGGACCTGCTGGGCGCCTCCGCCGAAGCCCACGCCAACAACAAGGACAACGACAATGGAACTGATCCTGTGGCGTCACGCCGAGGCTGAGGCGCACGCCGCCACCCGCGAAGGCGACCAGCGCCGCGCCCTGACCCCGAAGGGTGCGCGCCACGCCTCGCGCGTCGGTGCCTGGCTCGACCGCCAGTTGCCGGCGCAGTGCCGCATCCTGGCCAGTCCCGCGCTGCGCTGCGTCCAGACCGCCGAAGCGCTGGGCCGCAAGTTCGGCACCCTGGAGGCGCTGAATACCGATTCCTCGCCGGAACGGATCCTGGAAGCCTGCGGCTGGCCGCAGCAGCGCCAGGCGGTGGTGGTGATCGGCCACCAGCCCCTGCTTGGCCAGGTGGCGGCGCTGATCTTCTCGGGCGCCGCGCACGAGTGGAAGCTGCGCAAGGCCGGCGTGCTGTGGATCGCACGCAAGAGCGACGAGGATCCCGCGCCTTTCATCCGGCTGGCGGTGGGGCCGGACATGGTGGGCAAGCTGCGCTGAATCCCCGCCGGACGAGGCCTGTCCGCGCCCTTCCATCCCCGCCCTACCCTGTCCGCACCGGGCCGCCAGGCCCGCAATCGTCTTCTTCAGCAGTACAAGTCGGTTAGTTGCAAATATCAGTGATAGGCCGCAAGTTCGTGCTGCGCCCGTCTTGACATTCGTATTAGAATCGCATGAGCAGCTGAAATCGATTTCCCTCGCGCGCGGCAGCCGCCGTCCGCCCATACAACGTCATAAAAAGATGGAGGTTTGGAGATGATTGACCTGAATCGACGCAGTATCGTGCTTGCCGGCGGCGCCCTGGCGGCGGGCGTGGCCGGGTTCCCTGCCCGCGCGGCGGAACCGGGGCGCAAGCTCGGCTATGCGGTGGTGGGCCTGGGCGGCTATGGGCTGGGCATCATCATCCCGCAGTTCGCCAACTGCCAGGACAGCAAGCTGGTCGCCGTGGTCAGCGGCGACCCGGCCAAGGCGAAGAAGGTGGCGGCCCAGTACGGCGTGCCCGAGCGCGGCATCTACAACTACCAGAACTACGACAGCATCCGCGACAACCCGGACATCGACATCGTCTACATCTGCCTGCCCGTCGCGATGCATGCCGAGTACACGATCCGCGCCGCCAAGGCGGGCAAGCACGTCCTGTGCGAGAAGCCGATGGCGGTGTCGTCGAAGGATTGCGAGGCCATGATCGCGGCCTGCCGCCAGGCCGGCAAGAAGCTGATGATCGGCTACCGCTGCCACTTCGAGGCGACCAACCTGGAAGCGGTCCGCCGCGCCCGCGCCGGCGAGATCGGCAAGCTGCGCTACTTCCGCTCCGAGCACGGCTTCACTGCCGGCAACCCGAACGCCTGGCGCCTCAAGAAGGCGATGTCGGGCGGCGGCTCGCTGATGGACATCGGCATCTACGCGCTGAACGCCTCGCGCTACATGACCGGCGAAGAGCCGATCGCGGTGTACGCCAAGGAGACCACCGACCGCAAGGACCCGCGCTTCGCCGAGGTCGAGGACATGATCGAGTTCGAGCTGGAATTCCCCTCGGGCGTGATCGGCTCCTGCATGTCGATGTACAGCGCCAACCAGAACCACATCCTGCTGATGGGCGACAAGGGCCGCATCGAGATGGAACCGGCCACCGCCTACCGCGGCAACCGCCTGTGGGTCGGCAACGGCCGCGAGACCGAGATCACGCCGAAGCCAGGTCCCGGCGCGACCCAGTGGGCCGGCCAGCTCGACCACCTGTCGCAGTGCGTCGTGCAGAACAAGGAGCCGATCGTGGCGGGCGAGGAAGGCCTGAAGGACATCCGCATCATCGAGGCCATCTACCGCTCGGCGCGCGAGCAGAAGCGCATCGTCCTGAAGGGCTGAGCCAGCCCCTGGACCAGCCGCGAACCCGGCGCGGCCCTTGCGCGCCAGCGTGAACGCGCCCCTGCAGGCCGCCAGGGGCGCTCGAGCAGCGCCTGCACGCGCGTCCCGCCCCTTCCTAGCGTTGCGCCGGCGCGGCGCTGCCGCCTGCCGCCTGCGCGCGCAGGAAGGCGCGGGTGAGGTCCGCGACCTCGTCGAGCCGGGTGTCCATCACGAAGTGGCCGCCGTCCAGCACGTGCACCTGCGCCGCCGGATTGTCGCGCCGGAAGGCGTGCGCGCCCGGCTCGATGAAGGCCGGATCGTACTTGCCCCACACGACCAGGGTCGGCAAGCGCCGCTGCCTGAGCCAGGCCTGCCATTCGGGATAGGCCTTCAGGTTGTTCTGGTAGTCGAAGATCAGGTCGGCCTGGATGCGCGCCTGGCCCGGGCGGTTCAGGTAGGCCGTTTCGTCCATCCACAGGTCGGGGTCGTAGGCCTCGATGTGCGGGTCGCTGCCCAGGTGGCGCGCGCGCGTCACCGCCACCGACTGGTGCGCCGCGATCACCGCCTCCTCATGCGCGGCGCGGTCGGCCCAGAAGGGCTTGCGCTTTTCCCACATCGGGCCGAGACCCTCCTCGTACACATTCCCGTTCTGGAATACCAGCGCCTGCACCGCCTGTGGACGCGCCACCGCCAGATGCATGCCGACCGGCGCGCCGTAGTCCTGCATCAGCAGGGTGTAGCGGCGCAGGCCGACGGCGTCGGTGAACTTCTGCATGACACCAGCCAGGCCGGCAAAGGTGTAGGCGAAGCTGGCCGGGTCGGGCGCGTCGCTGTTGCCGAAGCCCGGATAGTCGGGCGCCACCAGGTGGAATTCACCGCCCAGCTTGCGCAGCAGGCCGTCGTACATGCGCGAGGAACTCGGCACGCCGTGCAGCAGCAGGAGCGTCGGCTTGGCGGGATCGCCGGCCTCGCGGTAGGCGATCGTGATGCCGTCCACCTGCACGCTGCGGTAGGCGACCGCGGCGTCGTGCGCCGGAAGGTCATGGGCGGGCGCGGCGTGGACGCCGCTTGCAAGGACAAGCGCGGTGGCGGCTGCAATGGCTTTCATGGGGGGCTCCCGGTGTGCGATCAGAAAGTGAAGACCGTGTAGCCGTCGGCGGCTATCTGCGCGATGCTCGGCAGGCCGGAGGTACCCGGTACGCTGTTATCCGTGATCAGGTCGAAGCCGGCACGCTCGACTTCCTCGCGCGCCCCGAACACGTCGGCGCAGCCGCAGGACACGCCCGCCACGCGGTCCTCGACGGCCTTGTACAGCGCGTGGATCGGATGGCCGCCATCGGCCAGCACGCCCGGCCAGCGGGTGCCGGTGCCCTGGAAGTAGATGCCGACGTCGATGTCCTTCTGCTTGAAGTCGTAGGCGGCGGCCAGGCCGTTGAACATGCGGCCCAGCGCTTCTTCGCCGGCTTTGGGATCGGACAGGATGATGATGGCGGCTTTCATGGTGGTTTCCTTTTCGCGCTACGTTCAGGTGATGTTCCGCGGCGAAGCGCAGCGGATGAACACCATTCTAGGCAGGGAGGCGGGAAGGAAAAACCATGCTGCGTTCAATACATCATTTCGCTAGCCGTAATGGTGGCGTCTCAATTCAGGTGCGGATGGGCGCGCAGGGTTTCGGCCAGCATGTCGATGAAGTTGCGCACCTTGGACGAACCGAACTTGCTTTCCCGGTGCAGCAGGTGCACCGGCCAGGGCGCTTCCTCGAAGTCGGCCAGGATGATCTTCAGCTTCCCGGCCGTCAGCTCGTCGGCGATCTGGTAGGACAGCAGGCGGCAGATGCCCATGCCGGCCACCGCGGCGTCGATGGCGGCGTCGTTGCTGGTCACGGTCAGGCGCGGGCGCAGGCGCACCATGGTCGGGTCGTCGACGTTGCCGAACTTCCACTCGACGCGCGGCGAGACGCCACTGGCGGCGACGATGGTGTGGCGCAGCAGGTCGGCCGGATGCTGCGGCAGCGGATGGCGCGCCAGGTAGGCGGGCGAGGCGCACAGCACGCGCCGCACCTGGCCGACGCGCAGCGCCTTCAGGCTCGAATCGGGCAGGTGGCCGATGCGGACCGCCACGTCGATGCCCTCCTCCACCAGGTTGACGGTGCGGTCGAGGAAGTAGGCCGAGACGTCGACTTCCGGGTACTGGTTCAGGAAGCGCAGGATGCAGGGCATGACGAAGGTCTTCCCGAACAGGACCGAGGCCGTCACCGACAGGTTGCCCTTGGGGGCCGAGTTGACGCCGGCCGCGGCCTCGTTGGCTTCCTGGATGCTGGACAGGATATTCCGGATGTCGTCGAGGTAGCGCCGCCCGGCCTCGGTCAGCCTGACGTTGCGGGTGGTGCGCAGCAGCAGCTTGACGCCGAGCTGCTCTTCGAGCCCGGCGATGGCGCGCGTGACCGCCGCCGGCGACAGGTCGAGACGGCGTGCCGCCGAGGCAAAGCCCTCTTCCTCGCCGACGGCCACGAACACGTTCATCAGGTGGATCTGGTCCATTCATTTCTCCTCGCCAAACACTGAACTGCGCCACGCGCTTGTCGAGGAGCATTATTTCGCAACATTACGCTGACGACAAACTTTATCGATCGACCATGCCATTCGGCCTGAACGATCCGGCGGGATGGCCCCCATGAACTAGGACTCGGACCGCGCGGCGCTGAGCAGCGGCATTGTTTCGTGACGAGAAACGCTGAATTGCACATCAGGGACATACCCAAGCGATGTAAAGCTACCTACAATTTCCTTGAGCATAGTCAAAGTATTGTGCGGTCAATTATGCCGCTACGGCGGCTTTCACCGAAAAGGAGATCACCATGCGGAAAATCATTGTAGTGCGCGCCGCGCAGATCGCTTGCGCCCGCAAGTGAGCGGCCTTTCCCTCGCCATCATTTAGGAGGAATCCACCATGCGACCAGCTCCCGCATCCATACGCATCCTGCATCCGGACTTCGTGGTATCGACCGGCCTGCACGCGGTGCTGTCGGCCGAAGACGATTTCCGGGTCGACCGCGACGACCTCGCACGCACGCCGGCCCCCGGCGCCGACATCGTCGTCACCGATCATGCCGGCGGCGTGGCCATGGCGCGCCGGCGCGACCTGCAGGCCCACGCCCCGGCGATCCTCGTCGTGTCCCAGCTCGACCGCGAATGGGATGTCCGCACCGCGCTGGAAAGCGGCGTCCAGGGCTATCTGCTGCAGTCCGCCGGCCCGGAGGAAATCGTCCGGGCCGTGCGCAAGCTGAGCCGGCAGGAATGCTTCATGAGCGACGACCTGGCCAAGGTAGTCGCGCAAAGCTTCATGCGCGACGCCCTGACCAGCCGCGAATCCGATGTCCTGCAACTGCTGGCCGAAGGCTACTGCAACAAGTTGATTGCGCGGCGCCTGGGCATCGGCATCGGCACCGTCAAGTCCCACCTCAAGAACGTCATGACCAAGCTGGATGTCCACGCGCGTACCCACGCGGTGGTGGTGGCCACCCAGCGCGGCCTGGTAAGCCCGACCGGCCGCGCCGCCTGACGCTGGACGCGTCGGCGCCAAGCCATCCGGTCTCCGGGACGAAGCCACCTCCGGGTGGCTTTTTCTTTGCCGCGCCCTGCTGTGCAGGGCGCATCGGCCGATCCTCGATGCGCGCATTCCTGTGCGCGAAAGAGTCCCTTGCGCAGAACGGCTATTCCGGAGCGGCCCCGGATTTAACAGAATGGGGGCTCATCCATCATCCGATTCTCCCATCATGAACTCCCCCCAAGGCTGTTTGCCTGCCACTGGCGCCCCCGGCGAAAACGCCAGCTCCATCGATTTCCTCCACGCGCTGTTACAGGACGGCCCGCTGGACCGGCGCATGCGCATCCGCATCGCGCTCTACCTGGCGCAGCGCGGCCGCTCGGCGTTCCGCCCCGACTCCCTGCGCGACTGCGGCCGCGACGCCGGCATGAACGGCGCCGAGATGGCCGCCAACCGGCAGGGCAGCAGCCACGATGCCAAGGGCGATGCCTGCCTGCTTTTCGTCAAGGCGCTGCTGGATGACCCGCAAGCGCCTACACTGGGGGATATCGAACGCATGCGCCATGCCGGCTACCGCCAGGAAGACGTGGCCGACGTCATGGTCAACGTCGGGATCAACATCGTCCTTTCCGGGCTCGCCAGGCTGATCGATGCGCCCGGAAACATGATGCATTGCGGCCAGGCGAATTCCCTGCGACCCGATGCTGCCTGAAAATCCGTCCATGCCGCGCAAGGAGAGAGCGATGATCGAACATACCGGTGTCCACGAAGGCGAACGCGGTGTCCTGGACTGCGCCGGCAAAGCCGCCATTGCCGAGCGCAGCATCGCGGCCGCCCAGCGGCGCTTGCGCGCGCTGCCAAGGGCGGTGGCATGGACATACCGCGACGCCTACCCCTTCAATCCCGGCGCCGCCGCCCGGGCGATCGAAAGAACGATATGGACGCCCTGATCACCGAGGTGCTGGCGCTGGGCGCAGGGGTCAAGGAATTCCACCTGCGCCGCAGCGACGGCGCGGCGCTGCCGGACTGGCGGGCCGGCGCCCACGTCGTGCTGGATTTCGCCGCGCGAGATGGCCGCCGCTTCGAAAAGTATTACTCGCTGGTCGGCAGGCCGGGCGCCGGCCATGCCTACCGCATCGCCGTGCAGCGCGAGGAGGCGGGAAACGGCGGTTCGCGCTGCCTGCACGAGGAATTCGGCCCCGGCCGCACGCTCGGCCTGCGCGGCCCCTTCAACAGCTTCGCGCTGGCGGACGTTCCGCCCGGGCTGCCGCGCGTGATCCTGGTGGGCGGCGGCATCGGCATCACGCCGCTGGTCTCGATGGCATATACCCTGGGT
>Ga0265798_10005406_pt1 | contig 17191 bp, 20 predicted proteins | sample P3T30metagenome_FD_192430 | JGI IMG/M metagenome (GOLD analysis project Ga0265798, IMG submission 192430) | Plant litter microbial communities from East Loma Ridge, Irvine, California - P3 T30 | ecosystem: Environmental > Terrestrial > Plant litter > Unclassified | place: USA: California... | reverse complement strand
GATCGCCCTCGCCAGCTCCTTCGCGAAGGCGCTCGCCTGGGCCGTCGTGAGCGCGCCGTCGAGCTTCGCGTAGAGGTGCACCCCCTTGCTGCCGCTCGTCACCGGCACAGGCTCGAGCCCGACGTCGCGCAGGATCCCGCGGGCGATGCGGGCGACCTCGACGCACTCGGGCAGACCGGCCCCCGGCCCCGGGTCGAGATCGATGACGAGCCGGTCGGGGTTCGCCGGTGATCCGTCGGCCGCGAAGCGCCACTGCGGCACGTGCAACTCGAGGCTGGCGATCTGCGCGAGCCAGGCGAGCGTCGCGGGCTCGGTGGCGATCGGGTAGACGTTCTCGTGGTCGCGGTGCTGGATCGTGCCGCGGGCCACCCAGTCCGGCGTCGCATCGTCGAGGTTCTTCTGGAAGAAGACCTGCCCGGGGGAGTCCTCGGTGCCCACGCCGTGCACCCATCGCTTGCGGGTGATGGGGCGTCCTGCGAGGTGGGGCAGCATCACCGGGGCGATCTCGGCGTAGTAGGCCAGCACATCCGCTTTCGTGGTGCCGGTTGTCGGGTAGAGCACCTTGTCGAGGTTCGTGAGGCGCAGTCGGCGCCCCTCCACGTCCACGGTCTGATCATCGGCGGCCATGTGGACATGCTCGCTGGGCGCGGGCGGGGAGGACCGTGCCGGTCAGTCCGCTCCAGGTCTACTGGGAGCATGCGTGCGATCTGGAAGGGCGCCCTCACGTTCGGTCTCGTGAACGTGCCCGTGAAGCTGTACAGCGCGACCGAGGACCACGATGTGCCGTTGCACATGGTGCACGACGCGGACGGCGGCCGGATCCGCTTCCAGCGCCGCTGCGAGGTGTGCGGCAAGGTCATCGCCTACGACCACATCGACAAGGCCTACGACGACGGCGAACGCACCGTGGTGCTCACGGAGGACGACCTCTCGACGCTGCCGGAGGAGCGCGGCCGCGAGATCGACGTCGTCGAGTTCGTGCCGAACGAGCAGATCGACCCGATCATGCTCGACCGCAGCTACTTCCTCGAGCCCGACGGCAAGAGCGTGAAGGCCTACACGCTGCTGCGGCGCACGCTGGAGGACGAGGACCGCACCGCGATCGTGCAGTTCGCGCTGCGCCAGCGAACCCGGCTGGCGGCGGTGCGGGTGCGCGGCAAGGTGCTGATGCTGCAGACGCTGCTCTGGGACGACGAGGTGCGCGAGGCCGACTTCGAGTCGCTGGCCGAAACGGTGCGGCTGAGCGCCCGCGAGAAGGAGATGTCGGCCGAGCTCATCCGCTCCTTCGCCAGCGACTTCCGCCCGGGGCAGTTCACCGACGAGTACCAGGAACAGCTGCGCGAGCTGGTCGAGCGCAAGCTCGACACCGGCGAGGCGCTGCCCACCGACGCCACGAAGGGCGACGAGGGGGAGGGCGAGGTGCTCGACCTCATGGAAGCGCTGCGGCGCAGCGTGGAGCGCAACCGCGGCAAGGGCGCCAACCGGAAGAAGCCCGCGGCGAAGCAATCGTCTGCATCGAAGAAGCCCGCCGCGAAGAAGCGGAAGGCGGGCTGATGCGCCTGCGCAGGAGCCGGCCGAGCGGACCCGGATGGACGCGACGACGGCAGGGGAGCGGCTTCAGCTACCTCGATCAGGACGGCGGGACGCTCTCGGGAGCGGACCGCGAGCGCTGCGAGGCGCTCGTGCTGCCGCCGGCGTGGGAGGACGTCTGGATCTGCCCGGATGAGCGGGGGCACATCCAGGCGATCGGCCGCGACGGCGCGGGTCGGCGCCAATACGCGTACCACCCGGACTGGCGCGCACGGAACGACCGGCGCAAGTTCGACCGGGCGATCCACCTGCTCGAGACGCTGCCGGGCGCGCGCCGCGGGGTGACCATCGACCTGCGCCGCGACGACAACTCGCGCGAGCGGGCACTGGCCGCGGCCTTCCGGATCCTCGACACCGCCTCGCCCCGCATCGGCTCGACGCGGTACCTCGACGCGCACGGCAGCCGAGGGCTCTCGACCCTGAAGGGCGAGCACGTCGCGCTCGACGGCGACCGCATCAGCCTGCGCTTCCCGGGCAAGAGCGGCCAGGAGTGGTCGAGCGAGTTCCGCGACGTCGACCTCGCCGCCTACCTCCGCCGGGCCCGCCGGCGCGGGCTGGGGGAGCCGCTGCTCATCTACAAGGGCGACGGCTGGGGCAGCCTCAGCGCCGCCGACATCAACGCCGACATCCGCGAGCGCACCGGCGGCGATTTCACGGCGAAGGACTTCCGCACGGTGCACGGCACGCTCGTGGCTGCGGAGACTTTGGCCGCCGAGGGCCCGCAGCCGACCGAGGTCGCGCGCAAGCGGGCGGAGCGGGCCGCCGTGAAGGCTGCGGCGGACACCCTGGGCAACACCATCGCGGTGGCGCGCGCCTCGTACATCGACCCGCGCGTCTTCGACCTGTTCCGGGACGGCACCACGGTCGACCCGCGGGGGAGCGGCTCCGTCGAGTCGCAGCTGCTCGCGCTGCTCACCTGAGCGGGGCGTACTCGCGGCGCGACTTAGGCTCGCCTTTATTGTGAACGGTTCATAAGAAGTGTTCACTGGTCGTGTGACCAGCACCGTGCATCCGGATTCCCGGGAGAGCCTCGAGGAGGCGCTGCACGGTCGTGGCCTGCGGGTCACGCAGCAGCGCCTGGCGGTGCTGCGCGCGCTCGCCGCGTTGCCGCACGCGGACACCGAAGAGGTGCACCGCGCCGTCGCCGCGGAGCTGCCCGGCACCGCGCTGCAGGCCGTCTACGTCGTGCTCGGCGCGCTCACCGACGCCGGCCTGCTGCGCCGTATCTCGCCCGCCGGCTCGCCCGCACGCTACGAGCGCCGCGTCGGCGACAATCACCACCACGTCGTCTGTACGCGCTGCGGCGCCGTCGCGGACGTCGACTGCGTGCACGGCGCAGCCCCCTGCCTGGAGCCCTCGGATGCGAGCGGCTTCACCATCACCACCGCCGAGGTCACGTTCTGGGGGCTCTGCGCCTCCTGCAGCGAGGCCGAGGCGGCCGGAACCGATCACCCCACGAAGGAGACCGATGTCTGAGACCCCGGCCACGACCACCAACAGCGGCGCCCCCGTCGCGAGCGACCAGCACTCCGCGTCCGTCGGCAACGACGGCCAGGTCGCGCTCGTCGACCACTACCTGGTCGAGAAGCTCGCCCAGTTCAACCGCGAGCGCGTGCCGGAGCGCGTCGTGCACGCGAAGGGCGGCGGCGCCTTCGGCTCGTTCACCGTCACCCACGACGTCTCGCAGTACACCCGCGCCGCGGTCTTCCAGCCCGGCACGAGCACCGAGACGCTGCTGCGCTTCTCGTCGGTCGCCGGCGAGCAGGGCAGCCCCGACACCTGGCGCGACCCGCGCGGCTTCGCGCTGAAGTTCTACACGAGCGAGGGCAACTACGACCTCGTCGGCAACAACACCCCGGTGTTCTTCATCCGCGACGGCATCAAGTTCCCCGACTTCATCCGCTCGCAGAAGCGCCTGCCGCACACGGGCCTGCGCAACCACGACATGCAGTGGGACTTCTGGACCCTGCAGCCCGAGAGCGCGCACCAGGTGACCTGGCTCATGGGCGACCGCGGCCTGCCGACCTCCTGGCGGCACATGGACGGCTTCGGCTCGCACACCTACCAGTGGACGAACGCCGCAGGCGAGCGCTTCTGGGTGAAGTACCACTTCGAGACCCGTCAGGGCAACGAGACCCTCACCCAGGCGCAGGCCGACCAGATCGCGGGCGAGGACGCCGACTTCCACCGTCGCGACCTCGTCGAGGCCATCGAGCGCGGCGACTTCCCGCAGTGGGACCTCTTCGTGCAGGTCATGCCGTTCGAGGACGCGAAGACCTACCGCTTCAACCCCTTCGACCTCACCAAGGTGTGGCCCAAGGGCGACTACCCGCTGATCCCGGTCGGCGTGCTGACGCTGAACCGCAACCCGCGCAACTTCTTCGCGGAGATCGAGCAGGCCACGTTCGCTCCGTCGAACTTCGTGCCGGGCATCGGTGCGAGCCCCGACAAGATGCTGCAGGCCCGCATCTTCAGCTACGCGGACGCGCACCGCTACCGCGTGGGCACCAACCACGCGCACCTGCCGGTGAACCGCCCGAAGAACGAGGTGCACTCGTACTCGAAGGAGGGCGCCATGGCGTACCACTTCAACGAGCCCGAGGTGCCGGTCTACGCGCCGAACACCGTCGGCGGGCCGCACGCGGACGCCGAGAAGGCCGGCGACGCGGGCAACTGGGCCAGCGACGGCGAGCTCGTGCGCGCGGCGGCGACCCTGCACGCCGAGGACGACGACTTCGGCCAGGCCGGCACGCTCGTGCGCGAGGTGCTGGACGACGCAGCGCGCGAGCGTCTGGCGCAGAACATCATCGGCCACGTCTCGCAGGTGACCCGCCCGGAGCTCTTCGAGCGCATCTTCGCCTACTGGGACGCGGTGGACGCGAACCTCGGCGCGGCCGTGCGCAAGGGTGTGCAGCCCGAGCAGCCCGGCGCCGGCATCTCCGCCGAGGAGGCCGCCGTCGAGGCCTGATCCTCGCCGGAACGCACGAAGGGCCCGTCCGATCGGACGGGCCCTTCGTCGTGCTGTCGTCGCATGCACAAGAACTCTTGTGCATATGATGACGGGATGAGAGAACGTCGCAGCGCCGCACTGAGCGAGACCGCCGAACTCCGCGCACTCGCGCATCCGACCCGGCTCCGACTGCTCGGGCTGCTGCGGATGCACGGGCCGCAGACCGCGGCGCAGCTCGGGGGACCGGTTGGGGAGGCGCCGGGCACCGTGAGCTACCACCTGCGCGCCCTCGCGGCGGTCGGCCTGATCGAGGAGGCCGGCGCGCTGAGCGACGACCGCCGAACGCGCTGGTGGCGGGCCGTGCACGACTCGACCTCCTGGGATCCGGGTGAGCTGTTCGACGACGAGGAGCGCGCCGAGGCCGGCGCCGCCCTGCAGCGCGCGATCGGAGGGGTCTACGCCCAGCGCTGGACCGAGTACGTCGATGCCGCGCCGACCCTGCCGCGCGAGTGGGTCGCCGCAGGCCTCAGCGCCGACACGCTGCTGCGTCTGACCGCGGCGGAGCTCGTCGAGCTGCGCGAGGAGGCCACAGCCCTCCTCGAGCGATGGCGGGACCGGTCGGACGAGCGCGAGGCGCCGGACGGCGCCGCGCTCGTCGCCGTCGTGACCCAGGCCTATCGCGTACCGCGGTGAGCCGCCGACCTCACGGTGCGCTCGCCGCGCTGCTCGCCGGTCACGTCCTGGCGCGCACCGGCAACGTGGTCGCCGTGTTCGCGCTGCCCTTCATCGTGCTGGAGCGGGGCGGCGGCGCCGTCGAGGTCGGGCTCGCCGCGTTCGCGGCGACCGCGCCCATCGTGCTCGGCGGACCGCTCGGTGGCACGCTCGTCGACCGCATCGGTGCGCTGCGGTGCAGCGTCGTGGCGGATGCGGTCAGCGGCATCACGGTCGGGCTGATCCCGTTGCTGTCCATGACTGTCGGTCTGCCGCTCCCGGCACTGCTTGCGCTGGTCTTCCTCGGTGGACTGCTCGACTCGCCGGGGGAGACGGCGAGACAGGTCGTGCTGCCGCAGCTGGCCGCGACTGCGGGCATCCGGCTGGAGCGGGCGGTCGGCTTCCTCGACGCGACCACCCGGCTCTCGGTGATGCTCGGTGGGCCGCTGGCGGGGGCGCTCGTCGCGCTGCTCGGCGCGGAGCCGGTCCTGATCGTGACGGCGGCGGCGTTCGCTCTCTCGACGGTGGTCACGGCGCTGCTCGCCCGCAGCCGGGTCGCTCGGACGGCTGTCCGGCACGATCCGGAGCCGTCCGTCGGCGCCTGGGCCGAGCTCTCCGCCGGGGTGCGCTTCGTTCTCCGGGAGCCCGTGCTCCGGCTCATCGTGGCCACGGTGCTCGTCACGAACCTGCTCGATGCCGCGCGGTCGAGCGCGCTGCTGCCGTTGTACGCGGAGGAGCGCCTCGGTGGACCGGCCGCGCTCGGCTTCGTGGTCGGCGCGTTCGGTGCCGCGGCGTTCGCCGGCTCACTGCTCTTCGGGCTCGTCGCGCACCGGGTACGCCGACGCCCGGTGTACGTCGTCGGATTCCTGCTCGCCGGTGGACCGTCCCTGCTGGCGCCGGCACTGGGCGCCGAACTACCCTTGCTCATCGCCGCCTCGTTGGTCTCGGGTCTCGCCGCCGGCTCGCTGAATCCGATCATCGGGGCGGTGCAGCTCGAGCGGACCCCGGCGGCGGTGCGGGGCCGCGTGCTGGGCGCCGTCTCCGCCGGATGCTGGGCGGGGATCCCGCTCGGCGGTCTCCTCGGCGGGCTCGGCGCCTCCGCGCTCGGCATCACGACGGTGTTCGGCCTGGTCCTGGCGCTCTACACGCTCGTCGCCGTGCTGCCATTGCTCGGTCGCACCTGGCGAGGCATGGAGCGGCCCGATGCGACGGCGCGCTGAGCGCGTCCGGACGCGAGGAAGGGCCCGTCCGATCGGACGGGCCCTTCCTCGTGGTTCAGGGGAGCGGGATCACTCGTCGCGCGTGCCCTTCTTGGCCATGAGGCCGAGGCAGAGCACGATGAAGGCGGCTTCGACGATCGATGCGCCGATGATGATGCTCCAGAAGACCGACTCGACCATGCTGCTCCGTTCCGAGGGGCGTGCCCGGCGCTGCCCGGACATCCGCTCCATCGTAGCCGCCCCGCGCAGCGCCCCCGAATCGCGGCCACGACGACGGCTACGCTCGGGGGAGTGAGACTGGATGCGAGCTTCCGCACCGCCACGCGACCGCCCGTCGTGCAGGTGGCGAAGACCGCTGCGGCCACGCTGCTGGCCTGGTTCGCGTGCTCGCTCGTCTTCCCCGAGCAGTTGCCGGTGTTCGGCGCGATCGCCGCGCTGCTCTGCGTGCAGCCGAGCGTGACGCAGTCGCTCGGCCGGGCCGTGGAGCGCGTCATCGGCGTGATCGCCGGCGTCGCGGTCGCGAGCGGTGCGAGCTTCGTGTTCGGGGGAGCGAGCTGGCTGTTCATCGTCGCCATCATCGCTGCCGCGTTCATCGGGTGGCTCGCCAAGATGACCACGCCGTCGAGCAATCAGATCGCGATCACGGCGATGCTCGTGCTCGCCATCGGCGGCAGCACGCCGGAGTACGCGATCGAGCGGATCGTCGAGACGGCCATCGGCGCCGCGATCGGGATCCTGGTGAACGCCGTCATCGCGGCGCCCGTGCTCGTCACCCCGGCCCACGATGCGCTGCTCGAGCTGCGCGAGCGCACGGCCGAGGCGATGGATCGGCTCGCCGTGGAGCTCGACGGGGACTCGGAGACCTCGGATCTGCGCGGTGCGCTCGTCGAGGCCCGGGCGCTGCGGGAGCAGTTGCAGGAGGTCGTCGAGCGCCTGACGGCGAGCTCGGAGAGCCTCGCGCTGAATCCGCGCCGCTCCCGGTGGAAGGATGCGGCGGAGCGGGACCAGGCCATGGCGCGCCTGCTGAACCCGATCGTGCAGCAGGTGGCCGGCATGACCCGGGCCGTGCACGACCATGCCGCCCCGGGCCTGCTCGAGGAGCCCGCGATCGCCGGCATCGCAGAAGAGCTGCGCCGGGCGGCGCACGATCTGCGCACGCTGGGGGAGCCGTCGGCCGGGAGCGAGCCGCCGGCGCTGACCCGGCCCTTCACCGTCGTTCAGCCGCATCCGCTGCACTGGATCGTGCTCGGCTCGCTGCTCGAGGACCTGCGGCGCATCCGCGAGGCGATCGTCGAGGCGAGAGACGCCGTCTGAGAGCCCACTGGGGGCAGCTTGTGCACGAGGGGGAGCGGCGTGATCCTGTTGAGGTGAACGACGTGCTCGACGAATCGCCCGAAGCCGAGCTGCGCCGCATGGTCTACGCGGGCACGATCTGGTTCGGCGCCGTGCTGCTGGCGGTCGCGATCGGCATGGCGAGCGTGATGGTCTCCGGGTGGCGTCCGTCGGAGCTGCCGCCCGGCGCCGGAGCGATCTGGTGGATCGGCGCGATCACGTGGATCGTGAGCCTGGGCAATCTCGCGTGGGCCGGCTGCCCGACGCTCGGCTTCCCACTGCGCAGCGCGGTCAAGCAGAAGCAGATCTGCTCGCGCGTCGGCGTGATGTCGTCGATCGTCGCGGCGGCGCTGACCGCGGCGCCGGTGCTGCTGACCTGAGCGTCACAGGGGGCCTCTCCCGGGCCTTCGGTTCCGTCATTCCGACATAATAGGGATTATCGGTCATTGTAGGGAACGCCGAGAGCGGCTCGTCGCTAGGCTTCCTCCGTGAACGAGCAGCCTGCACCCGGTACCGACGAGCCGACGATCTCCCGCGATGATCCCGACGCTCGGGCGGCACGGCTCAAGGAGCGCATCTACGTCACGTTCACGGCGCTCGCCGTCGTGCTGGCGCTGCGCGCGCACACCGAGGGCCTGACGCCGGCGGCCGTGGCGACCACGCTGGGCATCACGGTCGCCGGAACGCTGCTGGCCGTCTTCGTCGCCGATCTCGTCTCGCACATCGCCGTGCACGCGCACCTGCCGACGGCGGCCGAGCTGCGGCACATGATCGCCGTCGTCGCCGGGGCCGCCACCGCGATCCTGCTGCCGTTCGTCTTCGTGGGCATCGCGGCACTCGGCTACTGGAGCGTCGAGAGCTCCCTGCTGGCCTCGATGATCGCGCTGCTCGCCGCCCTCGGCGTCGTCGGCTGGCTCGCCGTGCGCCGGGTGCGCCTGCCGTTCTGGCAGAAGGCGCTCGTGCTCGGCGCCGAGGTCGCGCTCGGTGCCGCGGTGATCGGCCTGGAGCTGCTCGCGCACGGCTGACGCCAGGGTGCGACGTGCACGCTCTGCGCATGAGCAGCGACCGCATCGAGGACTGGCTGGACCGCTACGAGCGCGCGTGGGCGTCGAACTCCCCCGACGACATCCGCTCGCTCTTCACGGACGACGCGACCTACCGCACCGAGCCCTACGCCGATCCGGCGATCGGCGTCGTCGAGATCATCGAGCTCTGGACCGAGCATGCCGACGAGCCGGACTCCTGGACCTTCGAGCGCGGCGGCGTAGCGCGCGACGGCGATCGATTCTTCGTCGAGGCGGTGACTCGCTACCCCGAGCACGGCACCTACTCGAACCTCTGGATCGTGCGCCTCTCCCCCGACGGTCGCGCCGACGAGTTCACCGAGTGGTACATGCATCACCCCGAATCGCGCGAGTAGAATTGCACTCTTGACGCAATAGTGCAATTGTAGCCCGGTGACCATCTCCGATCGACAGCGTCGCACGCGCAAGGCCCTCGTCGGCGGCGCCCGCGCGCTGACCGCCGAGCACGGCCTCGCGGGCTTCACGGTCGAGGAGCTCTGCGAGCGCGCGGGTGTCTCGCGCCGCACCTTCTTCAACTACTTCCCCACCAAGGAGTCCGCCGTGCTCGGCGTCGACCCCGACTGGGACGAGGCCTTCCTCGAGCGCTTCCGCTCGATCCCGGCGCACGAGCGGCTCGGTCCGCTCGACGATCTGCTCAGCCTCACGCTCGACGCCTTCGCCGAGATGAGCCCGACCCGCGAGGACGCGCTGACGATGTTCGCCGCGGTGCGCCGCGAGCCCCGCATCCTGGCCGCGTTGATCGAGCAGGACCGCGAGCAGGAGCAGCGCCTCGCCGGCGTCATCGTCGAGCGCGACGGGCTGGACCCGTTGACCGCGCGGATGACCGCCGTGCTCAGCGGCGCCATCGTCCGCTCCGCCGCGCAGGACGTCTTCGGCAGCGGCGACGACCTCGCCGGTTTCGCCACGCGCCTGCACGAGCACCTCGCCGCCGCGCGCGCCGCGCTCGGCGACTCCCCCGCATCCGCCACCCTCATCCGAACGAAGGACGCATGACCGCCACGACCGCATCCGGTCCCCTGCTGCTCACGAAGCGGCGCATCTGGATCATCTTCTCCGCCCTCATCGCCGGCATGCTGCTGTCGAGCCTCGACCAGACCATCGTCTCGACGGCCATGCCGACGATCGTGGGGCAGCTCGGCGGCGTCGAGCACCAGGCCTGGATCACCACGGCGTACCTGCTCGCCACCACGATCGTCATGCCCGTCTACGGCAAGTTCGGCGATGTGCTCGGGCGGCGCAATCTCTTCCTGATCGCGATCGCGCTGTTCACGCTCGCCTCGGTCGGCTGCGCGCTGGCCGGCGACTTCTGGACCTTCGTCGTGTTCCGCGCGCTGCAGGGCCTCGGCGGCGGCGGGCTCATGATCCTGTCGCAGGCGATCATCGCCGACATCGTGCCCGCCTCCGAGCGCGGCAAGTACCTCGGCCCGCTCGGCGCGATCTTCGGCCTCTCGGCCGTTGCCGGCCCGCTGATCGGCGGCTTCTTCGTCGACCACATGACGTGGGAGTGGGCCTTCTGGATCAACATCCCGGTCGGCATCGCGGCCTTCGCCGTCGCCTGGTTCGCGCTCACGCTGCCGAGCAAGCGGGCCGAGCGGCGCATCGACATCGCCGGCGTCGTGCTGCTGTCGATCGCCACGACCTGCCTCATCTTCTTCACCGAGTTCGGCGGCGGCGACTACGGCTGGGGCGCCTGGCAGACCTGGGCCTTCGGCGCCGGCCTGCTCATCGCGGCGACCTCTTTCGTGATCGTCGAGGCTCGCGCGGACGACCCCATCATCCCGCTCGGCTTCTTCCGCAACCGCACCTTCGTGACGGCTACCGCCGTCGGCTTCGTGCTCGGCATCGGCATGTTCAGCGCGATCGCCTTCGTGCCGACCTTCCTGCAGATGTCCTCGGGCACCTCGGCCGCCGAGTCGGGTCTGCTCATGATCCCGATGATGGTCGGCGTGATGGGCACGTCGATCGCCTCGGGCATCCTGATCTCGAAGAACGGCAAGTACAAGGGCTACCCGATCGCCGGCACGATCGTGATGGCGGCCGCGATGCTCGCCATGACCTCGCTCGCCGCCGACACCCCGATCTGGCTCATCTGCGTCTACCTCTTCGTGTTCGGCGCCGGCATGGGCCTCATCATGCAGGTGGTCGTGCTGGTCGTGCAGAACTCGGTCGCGCCGAAGGACGTCGGCACCGCCACGAGCACGAACAACTACTTCCGCGAGGTCGGCGCGGCGCTCGGCGTCGCCGTCTTCGGCGCGCTGTTCACGAACCGGCTCAGCGAGCAGCTCACCGACGTCTTCACGGGCGCTGGGCAATCGGCCGGCGACGCCGCGAACGCCACGGCCACCCTCGACCCGGCCGTGCTCAACCAGCTGCCGGACGCCCTGCGCGAGCAGGTCGTCAGCGCCTACGCGAGCTCGCTCGCCCCGGTGTTCTGGTACCTGCTGCCGTTCGTCGCCATCGCCTTCGTGCTGGCGCTCTTCATCAAGCAGATCCCGCTCGCGGACGTCTCGGGCATGGTCGCGCGCGGCGAGGCCGTCGCCGGTGACGAGGCCGAGCGGATGGAGGCCGAGCAGCGCTCCGGCACCACCGCACCGGCCACCGGCGATCGAGCGGATGCGGAGCCCCGCTCCTAACGGGGCGTCCGCACCCGCAGCCGCAGCAGCAGCGCCGAGATCGCGATCACGGCCACGAGCAGGAGCAGCAGCACCGCTCCCCCGCCGATCACGATCGGCACGGGGATGGTGAGCGGCGCCTCGAGGATCGCCCCGAGGCTGCCGCTCACCTCGTGCGACACGGGCTCGGGCTGCTCGAGCTCGAGCCCGCCGGCGATCGCCGCGCGCGCTTGGAACACCGCCTCGACCGTGTACGTCATCGCATCGCGCAGGCGGTCGAAGCGCACGACCTCCGCCTCGGCCGCCTCGCTGCGCTCGACGTCGACCGTGCGGGTCTCGACCACCCGCTGCTGACGGCCCTCGAGCAGCCGCACCTCCCAGGTGCCCGCGGGCACAGCGCCGTTGCGCTCCACCCATTCGCCGCTGAGCTCCAGGCGCACGGACCACGCGAGGCTGTCGTCCTCGGGCGCTCCCAGCGATGCGACGGTCGCCGCGATCGGGAACGACTCGACCGTGATCCGCAGCGGGTCGGCAGTCTCCGCGCCGCTCAGCTCCGACCCCTCCGCCGGGACGAGCACCGCCCGCAGCTCGTGCTCGCCCGCCGCGAGCGGATCGCGGTCGCGCGGCTGCGAGAGATAAGCGGCTCCGCCCTCGGCGATCGGTAGACCCGACGCCCAGGGCTCGTCGCCGCCGTCGAGGTAGACGTCGACCGTGCCGTCCTCGGCGCCGATCGACGGCAGCGGCCCGGACTCGTGGAACTCGGGGGCCGCGCGCTCGATGCGCAGCTGGGCGTGCCAGCCGGTGCCGAAGTCGATCGTCAGCGACTCCTGCTGCCAGGCGACCTCGGTCGACACCGCGGCCGACGCCGGAACGGCGACCAGGAGGGAGACGAGCGCGCCGAACGCGACAGCCGCCGCGAGGAGGGGGCGCATCCGCTCACGCACCGGGCACCTCCCCGCTGCCGGCCACGCTCGCATCGGCTCTGGCGACCCGTCGCTCCAGGCGGACCGCGAGCACGATCGCGGCGACGAGCAGCGCGAATGCGACGACGCCGGCGATCGCGACGGAACCGGTCGGTAAGGGCACGCTGTCGCCCACGGTGGGCTCCGGCTGCGCGGTCGGCGTGATCTCGACGACGGGCGCCGCGACGGCCGACGGCGAGGCGAAGGCCGCCGTGGCGGGCTGCTGCACCGAGACGTTGCCCGCGGCCTCGCCGGCCAGCACGAATGTGGCGGTGGCGGTGAAGGCTCCGTCGGCGGGCACCCCCGACCAGTACCAGGAGGTCGCGATCGGACCGCCCGCGGCGATGGTGCGCGATGCCTCGAAGACCTCCGCGCCGGCGGCATCCGTGACCACGACCGCCCAGGTTCCTGCCGGCGTGCGCAGCGGCTGGCCGACGTGATACGAGTTCACGGACGCCAGGTACTCGCCGCCGAGCTGCGCGGCGACGATCGCCCCGCCCGGGTCGCCCGGGTCGGCGGCGATGCTCACCGCCGTGCTGAGGTCGTTGGGGTCGACGTTGATCTCGAGCGGCTCGGTCGTGCGCAGCACGGCGCCGTCCGGCAGCGTCAGGGCCGCGTCCACACGATGGGTGCCGACGGGCAGCGCGGCCGTGCCGCCCTCGATGGACCAGAACGCGACGGCCTCGGCGCCGTCGCTGCTGAGGCTGCCGGGAGGCGGCGGCGCGAAGCTGCCGCCGCGGGCGCTGAGGTCGATGCGGCAGGCGAACAGCTCGTCGCACAGGTCGCCGAGGCCGGGCATGCGCAGCGAGCTCGCCACCGGGCCGCCGAAGACCGTCTCGAGCCGCGCATCCGCCCACTGGATGCTCGGCGTCTGCGGCGCCGCGACGGCGGCGGTGGCTCCGAGGGTCGACCCGCCCATGGTCGCGAGCGCGACGAGGACGGCGGCGATCCGCCGCCCGAGGCTGTGCATCCGATCAGGCTACTGAAACGGCGCGGCCCCGATCATCCGTCCGCAGAATGACGCGGAGTCGGATGCGCGGGGCCGCGCCGGAGGAGAGCGGGCAGCTCAGGCCTTGCCGAAGCCGGAGACGTCGCCGACGTAGCGGGTGTTCTCGGCGGGGATCGGGTCGATCGCGGCGAGCGCGACCTCCGCGGCGAACTCCTGCACGTTGTAGAGCTTGCCGGCGTCCTCGCGACGGCTCGCGATGGCGCCCGGGTTCGCGCGCTCGAGCAGCGTGGCGGTGATGGTGCCCTCGATCATGTCGCCCGAGACGACCACGAACTCCACGCCGGCCTCGGCCAAGGCCGGGATCTGCTCGCGCAGTGCGTCCTCGCCGGCCCGCTTGCTGAGCGCGACGGGCACGTACTCGGGCATGGTCTCCACAGTGCGGATGAAGTGAGCCTGGTGGCTGGTGACGAACACGACACGCGCACCCTCGCCGAGCAGCGGGCGCGCCGCGGCCAGCAGGCTCACCTGCGCGTCGCGGTTGAGCTGCATGGCGTAGTCCTCGGCCATGCCGCCCTCCATGCCGCCGGAGGCGTTCATGACGAGCACGTCGAGGCCGCCCCAGGCCTGCTCGACCTGGGCGAACATCGCCTGCAGCGAGGCCGGGTCGGTGAGGTCGGCGCCGATGGCGATGGCCTCGCCGCCGGCGGCCTCGATCTCGGCGACGAGCTTGAGGGCCCGCGCCTCCTTGTTGCGGTAGTTGATGACGACCTTCGCGCCGGCCGCGGCGAAGTAGCGCGCGGTGTCGGCGCCGATGCCGCGGGACGATCCGGTGACGAGGGCACGACGGCCGGCGAGGGAGCCGGCGGGAAGGGGGTTGCTCATGATGCCCGATCCTACCGAAACGGGCATCCCCTCCCCCGGCGCAGCGCCGGTGCGCACTGATAGCGTCGAGCCGACGGAGCCGCGACGCTCCGCGGGGAGGCGGCGATCATGTTCATCGATCTCGAGCAGTACGTCTGGATCGGCTGGCTCATCGTGATCGTGGTGCTGCTCATCGTCGAGCTGCTGACCTTCGAGTTCACGAGCCTCATGCTCGCGGTCGGTTCGGTCGGCGGCCTCGCCACCTACATGGCCGGCGGCGAATGGTGGCTGCAGATCATCGTCGCGGGCCTGGTCGCCGTCGCGCTGCTCTTCACGATCCGCCCGTTGCTGCTGCGCACCCTGCACAAGGGCCGCGACGACCGCCCGACCAACGTCGACGGGCTGCTCGGACTCCAGGGCCGCGTGCTCGGCGGCCTCGGCCCGCTCGGCGGGCAGGTGAAGCTCGCGAACGGCGAGACCTGGACCGCCCGCTTCGCCCCCGAGGTGCCCGAGCTCACGCTCGCCGACGGCGACCGCGTCTCGGTCGCCACCATCGACGGCTCCACGGCCGTCGTCGTCCCCATCGAGAGGAACACGCCGTGACCGACTCCGGAACCTTCATCGGGCAGATCTTCGTGATCGCACTGCTCGTCGTCGTCGCCATCTTCGTGCTGGTGGTGCTGGTGCGCGCGATCCGCATCGTGCCGCAGGCCACGGCCGGCGTCGTCGAGCGGCTCGGTCGCTACCACAAGACCCTCACGCCCGGCCTCAACGTGCTCGTGCCCTTCATCGACCGCATGCGGCCGCTCATCGACCTGCGCGAGCAGGTCGTCTCCTTCCCGCCGCAGCCGGTCATCACCGAGGACAACCTGGTCGTCTCCATCGACACCGTGGTCTACTTCCAGGTGACGGATGCGCGCGCGGCCACCTACGAAATCGCGAACTACCTCGGCGCCGTCGAGCAGCTCACGACCACGACCCTGCGCAACGTCGTCGGCGGGCTCAACCTCGAGGAGGCGCTGACCAGCCGCGACAACATCAACAGCCAGCTGCGCATCGTGCTCGACGAGGCCACCGGCAAGTGGGGCATCCGCGTCGGCCGCGTCGAGCTCAAGGCCATCGACCCGCCGCTCTCCATCCAGGACTCGATGGAGAAGCAGATGCGCGCGGAGCGCGACAAGCGCGCTCAGATCCTCACCGCCGAGGGCACCAAGGCCGCGGCGATCCTCGAGGCGGAGGGCTCGCGGCAGGCCGCGATCCTCAAGGCCGAGGGCCAGGCGAAGGCCGCCGTGCTGGAGGCGCAGGGCGACTCCGAGGCCCAGGCGCTGCGCGCCCAGGGCGAGTCGCAGGCCATCACGACCGTGTTCGAGGCCATCCACACCGGCAAGCCCGATCAGATGCTGCTCGCCTACCAGTACCTCCAGACGCTGCCGAAGCTGGCCGAGGGCGACGCGAACAAGCTCTGGGTGATCCCGAGCGAGCTCACCGAGGCGCTGAAGGGCATCGGCGCTGCCTTCGGCCCCAAGGGCGGCGCGCCCACCCCGTGAGCAAGCCCTACTTCGCGACGCCCGGTCCCCGACTGTTCGCGCACCGCGGCCTCGCGCTGGAGGCACCCGAGAACACGCTCGCGGCGTTCATCGCCGCGCTGTCGGCGGGCGCGGACTACCTCGAGACCGACGTCCGCGCCTCCTCCGACGGCGTGGCGGTGCTGCACCACGACGCCGTCGTCAGGGTGCCGGCCCGTTCCGGTCGCCCCGCCCGTGAGGTCGTGGTCGCCGAGACTTCTGCACTCGCCCTCGAGCGACTCGATCTCGGCGACGGCAACGGCGTGCCGTCGCTCGCCGAGGCACTGGACGGCCTTCCCGAGGCGCGCTTCAACATCGACGTGAAGTCGGCGGATGCGGTGGTGCCCGTGGTCGAGGCCGTGGTCAGGGCGAAGGCCGGTCACCGGGTGCTGCTGACCTCGTTCGATCTGCGCCGCGGACGCAGGGCCGTGGCCGGCGTGCCCGGCGTGGCCGCCTCCGCAACGGCGCCGCGCGTGCTGCTCGCAGCGCTCGGAGCGGGGCTGGGCCTGCAGCCGCTCGTACGCCTCGCCGCGCGCGGCATCGACGCCCTGCAGGTGCCGGAGCGGCAGGGCCCGCTCACGATCGTCGATCGCCGCAGGATTGCCGCGTACCACCGGGCCGGGCTCGAGGTGCACGTCTGGACGGTCAACGAACCGACCGACATGGAGCGGCTGCTCGACCTCGGCGTGGACGGCCTCGTGACCGACCGGGCCGACCTCGCCGCGCCGATCATCGCCGCTCGCCGCTGACGCGCGGGTGCGCTCGAACGATCCGCGCATCCGCTCGGCTCCGAAGATGAGATGAGTGCCGCTCGGCTCGTCACGAGACTGGGAATGCACTGGACCGCCCCGGCCGCGGAAAGGTTCCGCCAAGGCTGAGGGTTTATACCGGAGTCACGACCACGCACGGCGGAAGGAGCGCACCATGGCCGATCGGAGCCTGCGAGGCATGAGGATCGGGGCCACGAGCCTGCAGAGCGAAGAAGGCGTCGAGTACTCGGCGCGCAAACGAGCGACCTACCGCACCGAGGACGGCAGCACCTTCGAGGTCGTCTTCGCGGAGGAGGCCGAGGTGCCCACCACCTGGAGCTCGCCCAAGAGCGGTCAGGAGGGCACGCTGCTCGACGCGCAGGGCGACCCCGTCGAGAACGAAATCGGCGACGTCAAGCCCGTGCGCACCCACTGGGACATGCTGCTCGAGCGGCGCACCCGCGAGGAGCTCGAGGAGATCCTCCAGGAGCGGCTGCAGTACCTGCGCGCACGCCGCGGCGCCTGAGCCACCGAGCACCCGGAGGGGTCCGGCACCGTCACGGTGCCGGACCCCTCCGCCGTGTCAGCGGCGGCGCGGTCGGCGC